>ENA-OQAJ01000054-OQAJ01000054.1-human-gut-metagenome-genome-assembly--contig:-NODE-54-length-30152-cov-2.592240_pt1 | contig 30152 bp, 42 predicted proteins | sample MGYA00242736_ERZ504529 | MGnify/ENA primary metagenome ERZ504529 (study PRJEB26092, sample SAMD00036275) | human gut metagenome | host: Homo sapiens | study: EMG produced TPA metagenomics assembly of...
CCGGTATTTCTTATGAAAAAATATCTGGAAGATCCGGCAGCAGTAAGAAGAGGATATCTGCACATGCTGCTTCACTGTCTGTACCTTCATATTTTCATGGACTGACAGAGATTCCGGTGAATGGGACAGGGAATGCGACTGTTTTGTAGAGCAGCTGATCGACAAGGCTGTCGGAGAAGGCAAAATCAGCTTGAAGAAAAGAAAATCAGATGATATACAGGTGAACACAAATACTTTTGATGATCACATATTCTGGCAGAGAACTGCCGGACAGGCACCAGGAGGCAGGAGAACAAAGGAAAAATGGGAACATATCCTTGCTTATACCTCACAGAATAAGACCGGTATGCAAAGCAGGGCAGGGACTCAGACAAACGATCAGCAGGAAGAACTGGATGAGATCTACCGCAGTAAATATGATTACCGGAAATTTCTGAAGCAGTTCTGCAGACTGCGGGAGGAAGTGGAGCTGGATACGGAGAGCTTTGATTATATTTTTTACAGCTTTGGAATGGAACATTATGGAAATATTCCATTGATAGAACCGTTGGAGTATAAAGAAGTAAACCGTCTGGAGGAGCTGGTGATCGCCATTGACACATCCGGTTCATGTTTAGGAGAAACTGTACAGAGATTTCTGGGTGAAACCTATGGGATTTTAAGTGAAAAAGAGAATTTTTTCAGCAGAATGAAGGTATATATCGTCCAGTGCGACTGTTTTATCCAGAAAGTGGATGTGATCCATTCTGAGGAAGAGTGGAAGGAATACATCCGGAACGTTAAGATCCAGGGCAGGGGAGGTACAGATTTCCGCCCTGTATTTGAATTGATCCGTCAGGAAAAAGAGAGAAAAGAACTGAAGAATCTCAGAGCACTGATCTATTTTACAGATGGTGACGGGATTTATCCGGGACAAAAGCCGGATTATGAGACTGCATTTGTATTTCTGAAACGGACGGACAAGATGAAACTGGTGCCGCCATGGGCGAAAATGTCTGATCACAGGAATGGGGCAAACTGCGGAGCAGATGTCAGTTTGAGTAAATAAATGTTACTGTTCACTGGTAATATCCCGCGAGGTGTTTTTTGTGAGCGAAGGTCACAGAAAACCCGAGACATACCGCGCGATTATGCGATTAGCATAAATTCTGTGCATCGCGAAGCGTGTTGCTGGGAACGGAGTGAACAGTAACTAAATAATTAGCAGGAGTATGATAATAAAATGAACATACAGGAAGCAAAAACAGAAATCTGTAATACACTTCGCGCATATCTGGCGAAGGATGAGAATGGATATTATACTTATCCTCTGATCCGTCAGAGACCGCTGTTGCTGATCGGTCCGCCGGGAATCGGCAAAACTGCCATTATGGAACAGGCGGCAGCAGAGTGCGGTGTGGGACTTGTAGCCTACACCATTACCCATCACACCCGTCAGAGTGCCATCGGTCTTCCGGAGATCGTTAAACGGAATTACGGTGGAAAAGGAATGATGGTGACAGATTACACAATGAGTGAGATCGTGGCATCTGTCTATGATTGTATGGAGAATACAGGCAGAAAAGAGGGAATCCTGTTTATTGATGAGATCAACTGTGTGTCTGAAACCCTGGCACCGGCAATGCTGGCACTTCTCCAGAATAAAACCTTTGGAAGTCATAAGATTCCGGAAGGCTGGATTCTGGTAGCAGCGGGAAATCCACCGGAGTATAATAAATCTGTCAGGGAATTTGATATTGTCACACTCGACCGTGTCCGTAAGCTTACAATTGAGCCTGACTGCGATATCTGGCTGAAATATGCAGGACAGCAGAAGGTGCACCAGGCGATCATTTCTTATCTGTCTGTGAAGAAAAACAATTTCTATGCGGTGGAGAATACAGTAGACGGTAAATTCTTTGTGACTGCCAGAGGCTGGGAGGATCTTTCAAGACTTCTGCAAAGCTATGAAAAGCTGGGGATCGGGATCAGTGAGGAACTGGTGGAGGAATTTCTCCAGAAAGAGGAAACAGCCAGAGATTTTGCAGGTTTTTATCAGTTATATACAAAGTATGGGGAAGATTATGAAATCCCGTCGATCCTGTCCGGAAATCTGAGTCTGGAGAATCTGGAGCAAAAGAAAAAGATGGCTGCAGCCGGAGCTTTTGAGGAACGTTTTTGCAGTTGTAAATCTGATCCTGGGGGCACTGAGAGAAAAAGCGGAAGAATACGGACAGGCAGATCATCAGCTTGAGGTACTCTATGAGATGCTTCTGCATCTGAGAACTCAGGTGAGAAAGAATGCTGAGGAAGAGAAGCTGGGAATTTCATTGCTTGAAGAATTTGCGCAGGAACAGGAAAACAGTCTGCAGATCAAAGTAAAGATGGAACTGATTTCAGTAAGCGAACAGAAATATCAGGAGACGGCAATCCGCAGGCTGAGGGAATATATTCTGACAGCAAAGAAAGAACATGTGCGGTCAGCTGAAAATGGATTTAAGCGGATCAGTAAATGTTTTGAAAAAGAAGCAGTATGCAGAGAAGATATGATCCAGAAACTCCAGGGAGAACTGCAGAATGCCTTTTCATTTATTAAAGAGAGCTTTGGCGAAAATCAGGAAATGCTGCTTTTCGTGACAGGGATCACAGCGGATAAGTCAATGACTTCGTTTATTGCCGGAAATGGCTGTCCGGCATATTTTGAACACAGCGAGATGCTTTATATAATAAAGAAGAAAATGAACTGCGAAAAGCGTGTCTGGAGGCAGTGCATGAAGGACTACAGGAAGAAAGCCGTGACCGGGTATAATATCTGTTACAGACAGTATCTGAAAACGGCAGTCAGTATATTATTGATAGAAGCAAATCAGACAGCAGCTGATACATAGCAGCAGAAATACGCTGCGGAAATGGAGGAAGAATGAACAGAAAACAGCCTGAAAAAAAGAAGACAGCAGGGGATGTCGTATTGACCGTTGTTCTGATCGCAGCAATCTGTGTATTCTGTTATGCAGGATATAATCTGTTTCATATTTATACAGAATATAAGAAAGGTACGGATGAGTACAATTCAATCACACAGATGGCAGTAACAGAACGAGATCCGGATGGAGAAGCAGCAGGACCGGAGGCAGGCAGTGAACTGAAAGCGCCTATGGATATTGACTTTGCATCTCTTAAAAGTGTAAATGATGATGTAGTGGGATGGATTTATGTGGAAGCAGTGCCGGATATCAATTATCCCATTGTGCATGGCAAAGACAATGAAACTTATCTTCACAGAACCTATGAGAAGAATTACAATTTTGCAGGTACTATCTTTGTGGACTATGAAAACAAAGGTGATTTCAGTGACTGTAATACGATCGTGTATGGCCATAATATGAAAAATGGTTCCATGTTTGCACAGCTTAAGAAATTTACACAGGATGAGGAGACTTATAAGAAGAGCAAATATTTCTGGATCTTTACACCTGAGAAAAACTACAGGTATGAGATTATCTCCGCGTACACTACAGGTGTGAACAGTGATACCTATACCCTGTTTAAGGGACCGGGTGAGGAATTTGAAAAATATCTGGAAAAGATCAGAGGATATTCCGAGATTCAGACAGATGCAGAAGGAATGAACATAAAGGACAAGATCATTACTCTGTCTACCTGTACAGGAAACGAGGCAACCCGTTATGTTGTCCAGGGGAAACGTGTGGATACACTTGATGTCGGGCAGTAGAATTATGAAGAGCAGTTACCTGAATCAGAAGAAAATCGTATTGCTGTAAAAGCAGACGATAAAAATTCAGATGATAAAATTTCAGTAACAGTGTTTGGAAAAAATAAAGGAGGAATTCTAAATGGCAGGAGAAGTTGAGAGATTACAGGAACTTGTAGACAAATATGACAATATTGTCTTCTTCGGCGGAGCAGGTGTTTCCACAGAGAGCGGAATCCCGGATTTCAGAAGTCAGGACGGACTTTATCATCAGAAATATGACTATCCTCCGGAAACGATCTTAAGCCATACATTCTTTATGAGAAAGCCGGAAGAATTTTTCAAATTCTACAGAGACAAGATGCTTTGTGACACTGCAAAACCCAATGCAGCACATCTGAAGCTGGCAGAACTGGAACAGGCAGGAAAACTGAAAGCAGTTATTACCCAGAATATCGACAATCTGCATCAGATGGCAGGCAGCAAGAAGGTTCTGGAGCTTCATGGAAGTGTATACCGCAATTACTGCATGAAGTGTCACAGATTTTATGATTTGCCCACATGAAAGCATCCACAGGTGTTCCGAGATGCGAATGTGGTGGAATTAATCAAGCCGGATGTGGTATTGTATGAAGAAGGTCTGGACAATCAGACGATCAATGAAGCAGTGAAGGCAATCTCAGAGGCACAGGTACTGATCATCGGGGGAACCTCTCTGGCAGTTTACCCGGCAGCCGGACTGATTGATTATTTCCGTGGAGAACATCTTGTAGTGATCAATAAATCTCCGACACCAAGAGACAGATATGCAGACCTTCTGATCCAGGGGCGATCGGACAGGTATTTTCACAGATTCATTGCTAGCGTGTCTGAAAAATCAAGGGTAACTGTTCAGCGGTTCGCTATTTGGCGAAGTACAGGACAGTTACTGTCAAAGTTATATAAGAGGAGTAAGAGATTATGGGACTTCCCTATGAAGTTGGTGATATTGTTACATTAAAGAAAGTCCATCCCTGCGGAAGCAGAGACTGGGAAATCTTAAGGGTAGGTGCTGATTTCCGCCTGAAATGTACAGGATGCGGACATCAGATCATGGTACCGCGCAAGATGGTTGAGAAAAATACTAAAAAATTTGATAAAAAAGAAAAATAGTACTTTACAGACACCAAAAACTAATGTTAGAATCAACACTCGTGATATATTTTATATCCTTGCTCTTTGACAGGCAAAGGGCCAACAGACCATAAGGAGGTAAAGCAAGACATGAACAAGTACGAGTTAGCATTAGTTGTTAGTGCAAAAGTTGAAGACGAAGTACGTGATGCAGTTGTTGAGAAAGCAAAAGGATACATCACACGTTACAACGGCACTATCACAGAAGTAGAAGAATGGGGTAAGAAAAAATTAGCTTACGAAATTCAGAAAATGCATGAAGGCTTCTACTATTTCATTCAGTTTGAAGCAGACGCACAGTGCCCGGCGGAAGTTGAAAGACACGTTCGCATCATGGACAATGTATTAAGATACTTAGTCGTAAGAAAAGACGCATAATCTTATACAGGGTGGATTTTAGAAGGCACCATTAATTGATCCGTTCAACCATTCAAAGCAGAAACGAAGAGGTATTTATATGAACAAAGTAATTTTAATGGGACGCTTAACAAGAGATCCTGAGGTGAGATATTCCGCAGGAGAGAATGCATTGGCAATTGCCAGATATACACTGGCAGTAGACAGAAGATTCCGCCGTGACGGTGAAGCAACAGCAGACTTTATCAGTTGTGTATCCTTTGGACGTACAGCCGAGTTTGCTGAGAAGTATTTCCGTCAGGGACTTAAGATCATTGTTTCAGGACGCATTCAGACAGGCAGCTACACCAATCGTGATGGCCAGAAGGTTTATACCACAGAGGTAGTAGTTGAGGAACAGGAGTTTGCTGAGAGCAAGGCGGCCAGCGATAATTACGCAGCTTCCCATCCTCAGACATCATCCCCTGCACCTGCACCATCCATGCCGGCTCCGGGAGCAGCCAGTGCAGACGGTTTCATGAACATTCCGGATGGAATTGATGAAGAACTGCCGTTTATTTAATACAAACTGATAGAATAAAATAGGAGGAAAGCAATCATGGCTTACAATAGAGGCGAAAGACCAGACTCTCCAATGAAGAGAAGAGGCGGCCGCAGAAGAAAAAAGTTTGTGTATTCTGTGGTAAAGAGAATAACGAGATCGACTACAAGGATGTAGCAAAATTAAGAAAATATGTTTCTGAAAGAGGAAAAATCCTTCCAAGAAGAATCACAGGGAACTGTGCAAAACATCAGAGAGCACTGACAGTTGCTATCAAGAGAGCACGTCATATGTCTATGATGCCATACATCCAGGACTAATTCTGAAGATGATAAATGCTGCTCCGCATTTTGGCGGAGCAGCATTTTTTGCATTATTTACGAGAATTGCTATAGAACAGAATGAACAGTAACACAATAGTTACTGTTCACACGTCACTATCCCGCGAGGTGTTTTTGGCATGAATATGCCAAAATCCCGAGACATACCGCGCGAATTTATGCGATTAGCATAAATTCTGTGCATCGCGAAGCGTGTTACTGGGCACGGAGTAACAGTAACACACAATAACCATTATTTTTGTGCGTTCTTCTGTTGCTATGGTAAATTCTGTTCAAATCTGTTATAATATGATTCAAAGGGCGTTTTTCACAGAACCTGCCTATATGCAGCACATTTGCTGTGTACAGGCGAAACAAATAGAATGATGAAGAACGGAAAGAAAGATATGAGTGATAAACTGAAATTAAAAGGGCATATGAAAGCATTCATGCGGTGGCCTCTGATTCTCTCGGCTTTACTGATCGTACTTAATATCTGGGTATATTTTGTCAGCGTGAAGGCTGGTATTATTGTGTCAGGTGGAATTCTGATTTATGTGGGATGTGCAGTAATAATACTCCGATGCCACAGACCGTTCATTGTAAATGAACTGATAGCCTTTGCCAATCAGTATGATTCGCTTGAAAAGAGAATCCTTGAAGAACTGGCATTGCCCTATGCCATTATGGATATGAATGGCAGAATGATCTGGTCCAACAAAGTATTTGCGGAGCTTACAGGTAAAGATCAGTTTTATAAGAAAAAATGTCAGCACTGTTTTTCCGGATGTAACAGCTGACAAATTACCGGTTGCAGATAAGAAAGAGACTGCTGAGATCAGTACTCGATTTGGAGAGAAGACTTATCGTATTTCCATGCAGAGGGTGTCTCTTGGTGAAGTGGTTGCCAAAAGTGAGTTTCTGGAGAATTCAAACAGGAATGTCAGCCTGATCGCCATGTATCTGTATGACGATACAGAACTGAAGTCTTACATTAAAAAGAATGAAGACAATAAGCTTGTTGTAGCGTTGGCTTATCTGGATAACTATGAGGAAGCACTTGAGAGTGTAGAGGATGTGAGACGTTCACTTCTGATTGCTCTGATTGACCGGAAGATTACGAAATATTTTTCCAATTTCGATGGTCTTGTAAAGAAACTTGAGAAGGACAAATATTTCCTGATCATGCGCCAGAGTTCGCTTGAGGCTCTGAAAGAACAGAGATTTCATATTCTGGACGAGGTTAAAACAGTTAATATCGGAAATGAGATGGCGATCACTTTGAGTATTGGTGTGGGACTGAATGCCTCCACTTATATTCAAAATTATGAGTATTCACGTATTGCTATAGAGATGGCACTTGGACGTGGCGGTGATCAGGTTGTTATTAAGAATGGAAATAATATTACCTATTACGGCGGAAAGACTCAGCAGATGGAGAAGAATACCCGCGTAAAAGCCAGGGTAAAAGCGCAGGCACTGAAAGAGTTTATGAGTACGAAAGACAGAGTCGTTGTCATGGGACATAAAATCACAGATGTGGATGCGTTGGGAGCAGCAATCGGTATTTTCCGTGCAGGTAAAACACTTGGAAAATCTGTCAGTATTGTAGTGAATGATCCGACAAAATCTATCAGACCGTTGATCGCAGGATATGTGAATAATCCAGACTACGAGCCATCTATGTTTGTGGACAGCGAGCAGGCTAAAGATATGGTAGATAACAATACAGTGGTGGTTGTAGTTGATACTAACAGACCAAGCTATACGGAATGCGAGGAGCTTCTGCACATGACAAAGACAATTGTTGTGCTGGATCATCACAGGCGGGGAAGCGAAGTGATAGAGAATGCGGTGCTTTCCTATGTGGAGCCTTATGCATCCTCAGCCTGTGAGATGGTAGCAGAGATCCTGCAGTATTTCTCGGATGACCTGCGTATCCGCAATATGGAGGCTGACTGTCTCTATGCGGGAATTATGATCGATACAAACAATTTTACGACAAGAGCAGGTGTACGTACCTTTGAGGCTGCTGCATTCTTAAGAAGGAGTGGAGCAGACGTGACCAGAGTACGTAAACTGTTAAGGGATGATCTGAAATCTTATCAGGCACGTGCAGAAGCAGTGAGAACTGCACAGATTTACAGAGAATGCTATGCCATTGCCAGATGTCCAAGTGAAAATCTGGACAGTCCTACAGTTATAGGAGCACAGGCAGCCAATGAACTTCTGAATATTGCAGGGGTTAAGGCATCGTTTGTACTGACTCAGTACAATAATGAAGTTTATATCAGTGCCAGGGCTATTGACGAAGTCAATGTACAGGTAATGATGGAAAAGATGGGCGGAGGCGGTCATATGAATATTGCCGGTGCCCAGGTCAAGGCTTCTCCGGATGAGGTGGAGAGAATGCTTAAAGACATCATAGATCAGGAATATCAGGAGGAAAACACAAAATGAAAGTAATCTTACTTGAAGACGTAAAAGCACTTGGAAAAAAGGGACAGATCGTAAATGTAAGTGACGGATATGCAAGAAACATGATCCTTCCTAAGAAACTGGGGCTGGAGGCAACTCCTAAGAATTTAAATGATCTGAAACTTCAGAAAGCAAACGAAGAGAAGGTCGCAAAAGAAGTATATGAAGCAGCACAGGCATTTGCAAAGGATCTCGAGACAAAAGAAATTATCCTTACACTGAAAACAGGAGAAGGCGGAAGAACCTTTGGTTCCGTTTCTTCCAAAGAAATCTCTGAAGCAGCAAAGAAACAGTTGAATCTTGACATTGATAAAAAGAAACTGCAGCTTCCTGAGCCAATCCGTACACTTGGTGTTACCCAGGTGCCTGTCAGATTACATCCTAAGGTAACAGGAACTCTTAAAGTATGGGTAAAAGAAGCATAAGTCTTCCGGAGGGATAAAGAATGGAAGAAGCGCTGATTAAAAGAATACTCCCCCACAGTATAGAGGCAGAGCAGTCTGTAATCGGCTCAATGATTCTGGACAGAGATGCGATCCTTGTGGCATCTGAGATACTTACCAGTGATGATTTTTTATCAGAAACAATATGGCATCATCTTTGATGCAATGGTGGAATTGTGTAATGAAGGGAAACCGGTAGATCTGGTGACCCTTCAGAATCGTTTAAAGGAGAAAGAACTCCCGCCGGATATCAGCAGTATGGAATATGTAAGAGATCTGATCTCAGCGGTTCCTACTTCTGCAAAATGTGAAGTACTACGCAAAAGATCGTCAGTGAGAAAGCAGTCCTTCGCAGACTTAATCAAGGCAAATGAAGAGATTGCCAACACCTGCTATCTGGAGAAGGAGAATACAGAGATTATTCTGGAAGAAGCAGAAAAAAAACTGTTCAATATTCTCCAGAGACGCAACAATGAAGAATATGTTCCAATCCAGCAGGTAGTTCTGAATGCCATTAATAACATTGAGAAAGCGTCTAAGCTTAAAGGTTCTGTAACAGGTATTCCCACAGGCTTTATGGATCTGGATTATAAAACATCCGGTATGCATCCTTCTGATCTGGTACTGATCGCAGCCCGTCCTTCCATGGGGAAAACAGCCTTTGTACTGAACATTGCACAGTATATGGCATTCCGAAAGGATGTCACAGTTGCCATATTCAGTCTGGAAATGTCAAAGGAACAGCTGGTGAACCGACTTCTGGCAATGGAATCTCATGTAGATTCCCAGAATATGAGAACAGGTAATCTGAAAGACGAGGACTGGACAAAACTGGTAGAAGGCGCAGATATTATCGGTAAATCTAATCTGATCATTGATGACACGCCGGGTATTTCTATTGCGGAAATGCGCTCCAAATGCAGGAAATATAAGCTGGAACATAATCTCGGGATTATCATGATCGACTATCTGCAGCTGATGAGCGGAAGTGGAAAAAAGTGATTCCAGACAGCAGGAAATTTCAGATATTTCCCGTTCTCTGAAAGCTCTTGCCAGAGAGCTGAATGTGCCGGTGATCGCATTGTCTCAGCTCAGCCGTGCGGTGGAACAGCGTCCGGATCACAGACCAATGCTTTCGGATCTTCGAGAATCCGGAGCCATTGAGCAGGATGCCGATGTGGTAATGTTTATCTACAGAGATGACTATTATCATAAGGATACAGAGAAGAAGGATATTGCAGAGATCATCATTGCCAAACAGAGAAACGGTCCCATCGGAACGGTAGAACTGGTATGGCTGCCGAGATATACACAGTTTGTGAATATGAAGAAATAATCTGTCTCATAGGAGTTTGATCTTTGACTTGAATAATATTATAGCAATCCTCTAAAATAATGCATCTTAATCCAGCCCATCAGAGTGTGAAATCCTGCTGAATTGTCTTAAATGCATTATTTACGGGGATTGCTATAGAAAAATTTTACAGGGAAACAGTATCAGGGGGGAGAATCCGGTACTGTTTCCCTGTTTTTTGTGTCAAAATAAAGTTTTTATAGGGAAGTTTGTAAATCGAAAACTTCTTGCAATCTCGGTATGGCGTTTTATAATAAATATACATGATATCAGGATTACGACAGCTGTTTTTACAGTGCAGTGGTTCAATGATATCAGGTGATAGATTGAGTTGTTGATATGCATCAGTGGTTTCTGATGAAAAAAATGGACTCAAAAGGAGGAGGGGCAGCATGGAGCAGCGGTATACTGTGACTCAGACCGCAGAAATCCTTGGCGTGAGGGCATCGGTCCTCCGGTACTGGGAGGAAGAACTGGAACTGAGGATATGCAGGAATGAGCAGGGACATCGTTACTATACAGGAAATGATATTACGCTTCTGGCTAATATAAAGGAACTAAAGAAAAGAGGACTTGCCCTGAGAGCAATCAAAGAACTGGTTCCAAGAATTTCAAGGACTGCACCCGGGACTACTGCGAGCAAAGTGAAGCTTCTTGAAGATGAACAGCCTGAGAGGGAAAAAATACTTGAATTTCAGAAAATCATGGAACGTCTGATTGCTCAGGAGCTACATATGAAAAAAGAGGGAGAAGACCAGTGCCGGGATCTGGATGAAACGATCCGTAACAGACAGCTTGCGAGAAAAAGAGGCTGCTGCAGCACTGGAAAAAAAAGAAGCAGGAGGATCAGAAGAAAACATTTGTAAAAGTTATCCATAAAGAAAAACAGCTTCGTCTCTGCGGTAAACAGAGATGAAGCTGTTTTGAAATCATGAATTATTCTGCTGGATGAATAGCCTCTGTTGGACATGCATCTGCACATGTTCCGCAGTCTAAGCATGCATCAGCGTCGATTACATAATGCTCATCTCCCTGAGAGATAGCTTCTGCAGGACATTCGCTTTCGCATGTTCCACAGCTTACACATTCGTCTGAAATTACATATGCCATAATTAGAATCCTCCTTATCGTAATAACGTTTTAGGCCCCTTTCGGGGTTCTGCATACATTTTAATATATCTTTGTCTGAATTACAAGTATAAAATCAGATACATTATAAAATAATATTAAGTTAGCATTTGCTTACTTTACCTGCAGATTACAAATAGCTGACGGACATGTGAATGTCTGTCCGAGCAGAGAAATTATCCTGCCAAAATACAGGCATTTGTATGATGGAAAATAGTCTGTTAATATACAAAAAAAATAAGAGTATCAAAAAGAAAGTGCGTTTTTGCTGAATTTATTGACAATTCAGACATAAACGGTTATAGTAAAGATACTTGCAAGGAGGCATAACACAGAAAGTTGTGCCTCTTTTGTTCCGTAGCAGGAATCAGAAAACAAATAGAAAGAATGGAGGAATGAAGAATGAAGAAAGCATTGGCAATTGGACTTGCAGCAGTAATGGCGGTTTCCATGAGTGCACCGGTATTTGCAGAAGATGAAGGTAAAGGGATTGCAAAAGAGGACCTGAAAGTAGGAGTGATCTATATCGGTGATGAGAATGAAGGTTACACGGCTGCTCATATGAAAGGAATTGATGAGATGGAAGAGAAGCTTGGTCTTGACGATTCTCAGATTATTGAGAAAACTCTCATCGGTGAAGATGAAGGATGCTATGATGCGGCAGCAGACCTTGCAGATCAGGGATGTCAGATCATCTTTGCAAACAGCTTTGGACATGAGACTTATATACTGGAAGCAGCAGGGGAATATCCGGAGGTTCAGTTCTGTCATGCAACAGGAACACAGGCTGCATCCAGCGGACTTTCCAATATGCATAACTATTTTACAAATATTTACGAAGCACGTTACGTGTCAGGTGTAGTTGCAGGTCTGAAACTGAATGAAATGATCGAGGACGGCACAGTAAAAGAAGACGCATGCAAGATGGGTTATGTAGGTGCATTCCCATACGCAGAGGTTATCTCCGGTTATACAGCTTTCTATCTTGGCGCGAAGAGCGTATGCCCGTCTGTAACAATGGAAGTAAAATATACAAACAGCTGGGCAAGCTTTGACCTTGAGAAAGAGTGCGCAGATGCTCTGATCTCTGACGGCTGTGTACTGATCAGCCAGCATGCAGATACAACAGGTGCTCCTACAGCATGCGAAGCAGCAGGAGTTCCATGTGTAGGTTATAATATTGATATGACATCTGTTGCTCCGAACACAGCACTTACTTCTGCATCTATGGACTGGGGTGTATATTATACATACGCAGTACAGTGTATGCTTGACGGCACAGCAATTGATACTGACTGGTGTAAAGGATTTGCGGAAGGTGCAGATAAGATCACAGCTCTCAATGACAAAACTGTAGCAGAGGGTACAGAAGAAAAGGTCAAAGAAGTGGAAGATGCGCTCATTGATGGTTCCCTTCATGTATTTGATACATCTGCATTTACAGTAGACGGCAAGGAACTTGATACTTATAAGAAGGGTGATACAGAGTACATTTCTGACGGATACTTCCATGAATCTGAATATGGTTCCGCACCTGCATTTGATATTGCGATTGATGGAATTACATCTATTACAGAATAAGAAAAATTGCTGGAGCTGCAAAGCGCGGAGCAATTTACGACAGCAGGGCTGCCCGGGCGGCAGCTCTGCTGTTTTCATATCGTACGTGCAAAAGAAGTCTTAAAAGTCTTCTGACAGAAGGTTTCTTTTGCTGTATTATGGAGTATACAGGAGAGCAATTCCATAATTCAGAAGTAGGATTAAATGATATCGGCAGTCAAAGAGACAGGACTTTTTACTGTAGATTGGATATCATTAGATAAAAGGAGGAAACGATAGTGGGAGAAAACTATGCACTTGAACTTAGAGATATTTCCAAGAGTTTTGGTTCGGTCCAGGCGAATGATCATGTAGATCTCACACTGAGAAAATCGGAGATTCTTGCAATTCTGGGGGAAAACGGAAGCGGAAAGACAACTCTGATGAATATGATCTATGGAATTTATTATCCGGATGAAGGACATATTTTTGTAAATGGAAAAGAAGTAACGATCCGTTCACCGAAAGATTCCTATGAACTGGGAATCGGTATGGTACATCAGCATTTTAAACTGGTAGATGTACTGACAGCAGCAGAGAATATTGTTCTGGGACTTCCGGGAAAGGGAAAGCTGGACATGAAGAGAATCACAGAGGATATTCAGAAGCTGGCAGATAAATATGGCTTTGAATTGGATCTGTCACAGAAGATCTACGAAATGTCCGTTTCCCAGAAGCAGACAGTTGAGATCATAAAGATGCTCTACCGTGGCGCGAGGATTCTGATCCTGGATGAGCGACCGCAGTTCTGACACCACAGGAGTCTGACCGGTTATTCGATATTTTGAGAAATATGAGAAAGATGGATGTTCCATTATGATCATCACGCATAAACTCCAGGAAGTTCTGGCGTTATCAGATCGTGTGGCAATCCTCAGAAAAGGAAAGTATATTGATACAGTAGAAACAGCTCAGGCAAATGCACAGAGTCTGTCAGAGATGATGGTAGGCGGCAGAGTAGATCTCAATATCGACCGTCCTGAACCGGAGAATGTAAGGAAACGATTAGTAGTCAAAGGTCTGAACTGTAAAAACAAAGAAGAGGTAAAAACTCTGGATGATGTTGATCTGACAGTAAATGCAGGAGAGATTCTGGGTATTGCCGGCATTTCCGGAAGCGGCCAGAAAGAATTTCTGGAGGCAATTGCAGGACTCCAGGCAATAGAGAGCGGTTCGATCACCCTGCTTGATGACAATGGAAAAGGAACAGAGCTTGCAGGAATGGATTCTATCTCCATTAATAAAGCAGGGATCAGCCTTGCTTTTGTTCCGGAAGACCGTATTGGTATGGGGCTTGTGGGCGATATGGATATGACCGATAATATGATGCTCAGAAGCTATCGAAATGGTAAAAGTCCATCCTGGATCGAAAAGGTCCAAAGGCACTGGCGTTAAAAATCAAAGAACAGCTTGAAGTCATGACTCCAAGTATTTCCGCACCTGTCCGTCAGATGTCAGGAGGAAATGTGCAGAAGGTTCTGGTAGGAAGAGAAATTGCCCAGAATCCGAAAGTGCTTCTGGTAGCTTTCCCGACTCGAGGGGTGGATGTCAATACTTCCCATGTGATCTACCGCCTTCTGAATGAACAGAAGAAAAAAGGGGTTGCAGTAGTCTGTGTTATTGAGGATCTTGATGTAGTTCTTGAACTGTGTGACAGGATTGCAGTGTTCTGCGGAGGTAAAATCAGCGGAATTGAGGATGGAAGAACTGCAACGAAAGAAGGAATCGGGATTCTTATGACGAAGCATGAAAAAGGAGGGACACAGGCATGAAGAAAGAACCTTTCTTACAGGTAAGTAAAAGAAGAAACAAAGCCAGATGGCAGGAACGTCTTCTGATCCGTTTCATTGCATTGATCCTTGCACTGATCGTGTGCGGAGCGGTGATCGTTGCCCTGGTAAAGATGAATCCGGTGGATGTCTATAAGGCAATCTGGGATGGAGCAATGGGTTCGGATCGCCGTCTGTGGCAGACCATACGAGATACAATGGTACTGCTGTGTATTTCCATTGGTCTGGCACCTGCATTTAAAATGAAATTCTGGAACATCGGTGCAGAAGGTCAGATCCTGATCGGTGGTGCCTGCTCTGCTGCCGTCATGATCTATGCAGGAGATAAGATGCCTACAGGGTTACTCCTGATCGTAATGTTTGTGGCAAGTGCACTTGGCGGAATGATCTGGGGAATGATCCCGGCTGTATTTAAAGCAAACTGGAATACAAATGAGACACTGTTTACTCTGATGTTGAATTATGTTGCCATGCAGGTAGTAACTTATTGTATTGTATTCTGGGAAAATCCGAAAGGTTCCAATACAGTCGGAATCATCAATCAGGCTACAAAAGGCGGATGGCTTCCGGAATTGTTCGGACAGAAATATGGCTGGAATGTAGTCATTGTCCTGATTCTGACAGTGGGAATGTTTATTTATCTGAAATACTGTAAGCAGGGCTATGAGATCGCAGTAGTAGGTGAGAGCGAGAATACTGCCAGATATGCCGGTATCCAGGTGAAAAAGGTTATTATCCGTACAATGGCAATCTCCGGTGCAATCTGTGGTATCGCAGGTTTTGTTATTGTCAGCGGAGCCAGCCATACGATTTCCACTGCAACAGCAGGCGGTCGTGGATTTACTGCGATCATTGTCGCATGGCTTTCCAAGTTTAATACATTTATTATGGTTGCAGTTTCCTTTGGCATCGTATTTATGAACCAGGGTGCCGTACAGATCGCAACACAGTATGGACTGAATGAGAATGCTTCCAATGTTCTTCTGGGAATCATTCTGTTTTTCCTGATCGGTGCAGAATTCTTTATCAACTACAGAGTAAAGCGTGCAAAGAAATAGGAGGTAGCGGCAATGAGTGTACTGATAGTTTTTATTCAAAAAGCAATTGTCCAGGGCATCTGCATTCTGTATGGGGCACTTGGTGAGATTATGACAGAGAAATCCGGTAACCTGAATCTTGGTATTCCGGGAATTATGTATATGGGTGGCATTTCAGGTTTGATGGGAGCTTTCCTCTATGAGAAGGATAATCCTGATCCCAATGCACTTGTGGGTGTACTGATATCGTTTTTGTGTGCGTTTGCATGTGCTGCAATCGGCGGTCTGATCTACAGTATCCTGACCATTACACTTCGTGTAAATCAGAATGTAACAGGTCTTGCACTTACCATTTTTGGTACAGGTTTTGGTAACTTCTTTGGCGGTTCTATTTCCAAACTTGCAGGCGGTGTAGGACAGATTTCCGTAAAAGTAACAGGAAGTGCCTATACGGCAAAAATCCCCGGGATTGTCTAAGATTCCGGTTATCGGAGGTATTTTATTTAATTATGGTTTCCTTACATATCTCTGTATTATTATAGCAGTCCTGTTATCGTTTTTTCTGTTCAAGACAAGAGCGGGATTGAATCTCAGGGCAATCGGTGAAAATCCGGGAACTGCAGATGCAGCAGGTATCAATGTTATCAAATATAAATATCTGTCAACCTGTATCGGTGCAGGTCTGGCAGGTCTGGGCGGACTCTATTTCGTAATGGAATATTCAGGAGGAACCTGGACAGACAATGGTTTTGGAGACCGTGGCTGGCTTGCTGTTGCACTGGTAATCTTTGCATTATGGAAACCACTGAATGCAATCTGGGGAGCATTCCTGTTCGGAGCTCTTTATATTCTGTATCTTTATATCCCGGGACTTGGACGAAGCATGCAGGAAGTATTTAAAGCACTGCCTTATGTGGTAACGATTATCGTACTGGTATTTACAAGCTTCCGAAAGAAAAAGGAACACCAGCCGCCTGCTGCGCTGGGACTTCCGTATTTCAGGGAGGAACGATAAAATTAAAAGTTTGCAGTTGATTCCAGAGTAAAATAGTATTATAATATCAGAAGCTATAAAAGCTGAGTAGTATGAAGAAAAATTAAGGAGGAAATATACAATGGCTAAAGTATCAAAAGACATGCTGATCGGTCAGCTTCTTCAGATTGATGCAAATATCGCACCGATTCTTATGAGAGCAGGAATGCATTGCCTTGGATGCCCATCTTCCCAGATGGAATCTCTCGAAGAAGCAGCTATGGTTCATGGACTGGATGTTGATGTACTGGTTAACCAGATTAATGATTTTCTTGGAGAATAATCTTCCTGAAAGGTAATCATATGACGGACTATGACAATTGTTGAATTGTCATAGACTGACATGTAAAAAGGATGTTCTGAATAAGTTCAGGACATCCTTTTTTGAGAAATCTGTAATTTACTATGGTATAAGAAAAGAGCTTTCAGATGAAAACTGAATGCTCTTTTAATTATGAAAAATTATTATAGTTGAATCAGCTGCTGAAGGGCAGAATCGGAAATCAGTTCTCCATGTTCTGTCAGATAAGCTTCTCCTGAAAGAGAGAAAGCCTTTCCCTGTCCATATTCCGTAAGAATATTACATACCCTGTTAAAATCCTCCGGAGAAAGTGATGACTGGTGAAGTACCAGTTTGTAAAGCTCATCGGCCGGATCTTTGTACAGGGTGTTTGTACCGGTAAAATAGCCGTTCAGTCCATGGGCGGCCGCAATCACATCGTCCAGTGTGTCGAACTCATAGAGACGGATAAGATTTACATCAGGAACCTGAGTATCGTCATTTTCCTTTGCTCCGGTATTCTGAGCAGACTTGCCATCTTTTGTCTGAGTACTCTTCATCTTTGCTTCGTAAAGCTTCTGGAAGATATCAATAATATTGTCTGCACCGTCAAGCTGAAGAGTATCTGTCTTATCATTCCCTCTGAATGGAGCAAATTTTGGAGAAACGGGTATCCAGTTCTTCAGGATCCTCTACTTTGGTAATGATCAGGATGATGCTCTCGGTACTCACCGGGATGGCCTCGATCATTAATGGAATATTATCTGCCTCAAAACCAAACTGTATCTGTGCCTGCTGCATCATATCGCGGAAAAAGTTTCTTGGCTTTCTCAGTGCCGTAAGCCAGTTCACTGATACGGATCTGATGGTTCTCCAGGTCTTCTCTTGTCAGTGTGCAGCGTATCTGGTTGTCGTTGATCTTTTCTATCTTCATGTTGTCACATCCTATTCTGAATAACATTGAATTATCTGGCAGCTTCATAATTGCCTGTGAAAATCCATTAAAAGTGTTTCTGATAATGAAAATTTAACTTTTGAAAGCTGCGGACAATTACGGATAAATTAAAAGTTACTATTGTTTTTTGAACAGCAATTTTAAAGGATTGCCATAGATGCGCTGCCTTTGGAAAAATTGCTGCAAGTAACTTCAAAAATTCTATTGTCTGACTGTGAATTTTATAAAATTTTTATACACTATATTATATAATACAGAACTGCAAAATGTAAAGATAAGTAATCAACCAAAATATTAAATTTTTAGAAACAAAACAGAAAAAAATACATAAATGAAGAAAAACACTTGCATCTGTTTACCAGATGGATATAATGAAAACAGAAGAAGCAGTAACTGCGGTTCACATAAGCGAAGATCTGAAACATTAACCAAAGTGATCTTTTATTTCTAAACTTCATTGCCGTTTTTCATGCAGCGTTCCTGCTGTGGCAATGTACAGGTAAAATTTCCATGATGATAAGAAGTTGAAACGTTACTGTTCACTCCGTTCACAGTAACGATAAAACAGGTGCAGGGATATTGCTTTTTCAACAGCCGATAAGGTGCTTTCTAAAAAATCTTATGAAAGAAGGGAGGTAAGCTTACGGAAAATATATCACGGGCAACCAAAAAGAGCATGCGTAAACCACTGGAAAAAGAATTGAAGAGTTATCGTGAACAGGGAATTTCTCTGTATCTGAATGGTATACTCAGTAATCCGAAAACAATTGCAAAAGCCTGTCAGATTGCAGAAGGTGGTGGATACATGCGTGATTACGTTGAAGATGAAAAAGGACGGATCGCTCGTGTGGATTTTGATTTCGTCAAAGAAAAATAACAAAAGAGAAAGCTGCCCGAACAGATTCTGAATCAGTCCCCCGATGTTCATAATGCCTTCGGGCAGCATAAGAATATAATTACGCATATCTTAAAAAATTTTGTGAAAAATACGATTTTGCAATACAATTGTAATATTTTATGGTATACTTAAGCCAGTATCATCAAGTTACCGATACAGTTGATAATACTGGTACATCATACTCAAAATAACTATATGAAATACCTTTCTGTGAGCTGATGTATCAATAGCGATCGTGTTACTGTCTGCTTTGTTTCCGGTAACACAATATTTACTGAAAGGAAAAATACTATGAATAAAAAAGTATAAACCAATTATCGCAGTTGCCGTTTTGGTCATTCTTGTTGCGATTCTTGGAATTGTCACTCATGTAGTAATGAAGTACATACCATCTTCTGAGAAAATGGATCTGAATGAATATTATGGAGAAATGGCAGATGGGCAGATTGCCCTGGTCATTGGAACTGAGAAACTGGAAGAACGTGGTCTGGTGGACGGAGACAGAGTCTATTTACCACTGGATGTGGTGAATACCTATCTGAACCAGAGATATTACTGGGATTCTGCCAATCAGCAGATACTTTTATGCGACACCTTCGGAGCTGACTTCTGCGAGTGCATCATCTGAGGCAGGTGACAAGGTATGGGTGAAAGATGACAAAGTGTATCTGAATCTTACTTATGTGCAGGAATATACAGATCTTGATGCATATATCACAAAAGATCCATACAGGATTGCCATACAGTATAAATTCAAAAATGTGAAAACAGTCACAGTTAAGAAGAATACAAGCATACGTTACCGCGGTGGAATCAAATCGGCTATTCTAACTTCTGTAAAGAAAGGTACAAAGCTCCGTCTTATTGAAGAAATGGAGAACTGGGATCAGGTAGCTACGGATGACGGATATAATTGGTTATATAGATAAGAAGAAAGTGGGAGAAGCAGAGAAGACAAAAATTTGAACGAAGCTTTAAGAGGGAACAGTACTCCTATCTTACTATGGACAGCAAAATCAATATGGTATGGCATCAGGTGACTTCCACAGATGCCAATGCTTATTTTGCGGATGCGACAGCAAATATGACAGGTGTGAATGTGATCTCGCCTACTTGGTTCTATCTGACAGATACTTCAGGAAACATTGCAAGCATTGCGAGTGCAGATTATGTATCACAGGCTCATGAAAAGGGGCTTCAGGTATGGGGGCTGATCGATAACTTTACACAGGAAGTAAGCACAACTGAAACACTTTCCAGCACTGCGGCGAGACAGAATATTATCAGTCAGCTGATCCAGGCAGCCCAAGATGTGGGAATGGATGGCATTAATGTGGATTTTGAATCTCTCAGCGAGGATGTGGGAACTCATTTTCTGGAATTTCTGAGAGAACTTTCCATAGAGTGTCATAAGAATAATCTGGTTCTTTCAGTGGATAACCCGGTTCCTGAGGATTTACAAGCCATTATGACCGGGCTGAACAGGGAAGGGTTGTAGATTATGTGATCATCATGGGATATGACGAGCATTATGTAGGATCTGAAGCCGGTTCTGTGGCATCTCTTCCATGGGTGGAACAGGGAATCCAGGATACACTGGATGAGGTTCCGGCTAAACGTGTGATCAATGCCATTCCGTTTTATACCAGACTGTGGAGAACCACAGGGGGAAATGTAACCAGTGAAGCAATTGGTATGGATCAGGCGCAGCAGACAATTGCAGATAATAATGTGGAAACCTACTGGGATAAGACCACTTCCCAGAATTATGGAAAATATGATATAGATAATTCTACCTATCAGATCTGGCTTGAGGATGCTCAGTCAGTTGCAGAGAAAGTGAAGCTGGTATCCAAATATGACCTTGCAGGAGTTTCTGCATGGAAGCTTGGATTTGAAAACAACGGAATCTGGCAGGTAATCTCGGACAATCTGAATAATTAAAAGTTCTGCATCAGCAGGCTATAAAAACATCTTCTGAAACATATATTAATATAGAATTTTATGAAATACTGATTGCATTATTTTATGGAATTGCTATAGCCAGTTTACAGGAACAGTGAATTTTCCCGTAGACTGTAAAAGATGTCTCAGGAGGTGTTTTTATGTTGAAAAATATGGACTGGAATTAATGTTAGGGTGTCTGCTTCTTGTCAGTTTTCTCATTCTGTCAAAACAGGCAGCTGAAGTTTCAGAGACTATGAGTTCAACAGAAAATTCAAAAATCATTCTGGTAGATGCAGGACATGGTGGAGCGGATCCGGGAATGATCGGAGTGAACGGACTGGAAGAAAAGGGGATAAATCTTCAGATTGCCGTAAAATTAAAGGATTCTCTGGAAAAACAAGGAATTTTCTGTAATCATGACAAGGGAAGAAGATAAGGGCCTTTATGAGGAGGACAGCAGAAATCAGAAAGCACAGGATATGCAGTGCAGGATTGCCATGATAAAGAAATACAGACCTGTGCTGTGCATAAGTGTTCATCAGAACAGCTATCAGGATTCGTCTGTATGCGGTCCCCAGGTGTTTTATTATGAAGATTCTGTCCGGGGAAAGAATCTGGCAGAGTTATCCAGGAAGAACTGAATCTGGGACTGAAAGTAAAAACGCCCTCGTGTGGCAAAAGGTAATAAAACCTATTATCTGTTAAAAAGAAGTGAAAGTGTTTTGAATATTGTAGAGTGTGGTTTTCTTACAAATCCGGAAGAGGCCGGACTTCTCTGCAAAGAAGAATATCAGAATAAAATAGTGGAAGCTATAGTGAAAGGGATTGAACAATATCTGAAGCAACAAAAAATTTAAAATGTTTAATTTATGTGAACTTGCTTTTAATAAGTAAGGATTTTTGTTATACTGATACTTGTTTGCTAAAATCCCCCGGAGGTAGGAGTATCTGCATGGCGGGGAAATGTACAGGGAGAAATTATGCTTGGAATTATTTATCTGCTTCTGGCAGGAATGCTGGGATGTGAAGCATCGAAAATGCTGACAGGAGAGGGAAGGAGTGTGTCAGGTATTAATCGTATCTGGCTCATGCTTCCGGCTTCTTTTGGAGTCGGAACACTTTTACTGACCTGGACAGTATATATTATTTCCTGGTTTTTCAGTTGTTGTGGGAAAAGCTGAAAATCCACTTTTGTATGGAAATATTATCGGGATGACAGGTGCTGCAGTTATTATTATACTGATCAGTGTATGGAAATACAAAAGACAGGGTGGATGCAGGAACTGGAATACTGATAAAATACAGGATAAGCGCAGATTAAAAAAGGAAATATTACTCTTTGGTCTGCTGACTGTATTTATTACATATATGATGTTCTATGTATTCTATATAAAAGACGGAATCCTGTATTCGGCCTGACTGTGTATGGAGATTATGCACCACATACGGCGATGATGCGTTCTTTTTCTGCAGGAAATAATTTTCCCACACAGTATCCTCATTATGGAGGTGCAGATGTAAAGTATCATTTTATGTTTCAGTTTCTTACAGGAAATCTGGAATATCTTGGAATGCGTATGGACTTTGCCTATAATATCGTAAGTACCTTGTCGCTTGTGGGATTTCTTATGCTGTTATATCAGCTTGCACTTAGGATCACAGGCAAAATGTGCTGCGGTGTACTGGCATTGTTTCTGTTCTTTTTCAGAAGCGGAATGGCTTTTTTCAGATTTGCATGGGAGCATATCCAGGCAGGGAATCTTGTGGAAACCCTGGAAGAAAATACTTCCTTTATCGGATATACTGTCAATGAGAACTGGGGATTGTGGAACTTTAATGTTTATCTTAATCAGAGGCATCTGGCATTTGGACTTCTGATGGTGACTTTGACACTATATCTGTTTATGGACTGGCTGGAAGCCGGGGACGGCACATGAAGAGAAAGGAATACTCTGGATAAAAAACAGAATCTTTTCGAAGGAAGGATGGAAAAGCAGAAATCTGGATCAGGCACTGCTTATGGGAATGTTTCTGGGTCTGTGTGCGTTCTGGAATGGGGCAGCAGTGATCGGTGGTCTGCTGATTTTGTGCGGCTTTGCGATTTTCTCGGATGGAAAAGTGGATTACGCTGTCATGGCGGGGGTATCCATCTTCTTTTCCTGGCTTCAGTCAAAGATTTTTATTGTTGGAAGTGCTATGAGTTCTCAGATTTATCTGGGATTTCTGGCAGAGGATAAGACTGTCCCGGGAATTGTGAAATATCTGTTCTGGATGAGCGGAGTTTTTTTTCCTTGGGCTGGTACTAATGGTATGGTTTATGAGAAGACGGGAGAGAGCAATCCTTGTGAGTTTCCTGTTTCCGGTGATTTTTGCTTTTGTGCTTCTGATGACACCGGATATTAATGTAAACCATAAATATATCATGATATCATATGCGTTTCTGACGATTTTCTGGGCATGGGCAGTATACAGTCTTTGGAAAGGGAGAAATGGGCAGTCCGGGATACAGAAAACTATGGGAAAGATACTGGCAATAGTATTGGTGATATCTCTGAGTGTGACCGGGATTTATGACTTTGTGGTGATCATAAAGGGAAATGGTCCGGGCAGACGTGTGACTGTAAATATGAACAGCGAGCTGACCCAATGGCTGGAGGAGAATCTGGAGAAAAACGATCTTTTACTTACTCCTGAGTACAGCATGAATGAAGTGACGATGTCCGGAGCTATGCTTTACTGTGGATGGCCATATTACGCATGGTCTGCAGGCTATGATACGAATTACAGGGCTGCACAGGCTGTAACGATATACACCACATCTGACAGTGGAACATTGAAAAAAACAGTACAACAGGAAAAAATAACATATATCCTGTTTGAAGAAGGTTCGGAATTTGAACAGCAGGAATGTCGTGAGGAGACAATTGCTGCAGCATATGAAAAAGGTTTATGAGACTCAGGATGGACGGATACGGATCTATAAAACAACAGAATAATCCTCAAATGCATTATTACGGGGATTACTCCGGATTTATGATTATGAGCCGGGTGATCACAGATTTACAGAGATAAGAGAGAATGTGTAAGATTATAGTAACCACAATGATTTTATAAATGATTAAGGAGGACGTACGGATGAAGAAATGGGCACCGAGAGTGCTTCTTGCAGCAGCTCTTGCAGGGCTGTCTGCATTTCTGTTAAAGGGAGATGTATGGACATTCTGGACATGGTGGCTGTTGGCATTTCTGATGGGAATGGTTGCCATGCCTGTGACAGGGAGACTGTTTGCCGGATTTGAGGACAAAGGCTGGATGTTTTCAAAAGTGCTGGCGATTACTGTGACAGGTTTTCTTACGTGGTTTCTGGTAACTGCGAAGATACTGCCATTTACTGCAGCGACATGTATCGGTGTGTCTGTTGTATGTGCTGTTGGCTGTGGGGTTTTATATCATTTTCAGGGAAAAAATGGAAATTGACTGCTCTCCGTCCGGAAGGTAAATCTGATTTACGGAGAGGAAATTCTGTTCTTTATATTTTTCTGATATGGACTTATTTTGCAGGATTCCGTCCGCAGGCATACGGAACTGAGAAATTTATGGATTATGGTTTCATGGAAGCATGATGAGAAGTACGACACTTCCTGCAAGAGATCTGTGGTATTCAGAAGGTACGATCAATTATTATTATGGCGGACAGTATTTTGCAGTATTTCTGACGAAGCTGACTGGCAGTAAAGTAGAACTCACTTACAATCTGATGCGTACTTTTGTGGCTGCATTTGCGTTTGTGCTTCCGTTTTCACTGGTTTGTCAGATGTCTGTGGACAGGCTTAAAGGAAGCTGACAGGAAAGAAACGTTGTGTGCCGGCAGTGGCCGGAATCATAGCAGGACTTTCTGTATCAATTGCGGGAAATATGCATTATGTGGTTTACAGTAAGATCATTCCATGGCTCCAGAAGCTGCAGGGAAGAGAAGCGGACAGCTACTGGTTCCCGGATGCGACCCGTTATATTGGATACAATCCGGATGTGCCGGACAAGACGATCCATGAATTTCCATGTTATTCCTTTGTGCTGGGAGATCTCCATGCCCATGTGGTAAATGTAATGTTTGTGCTGTTTCTGGTGGGACTTCTTTATGCGTGGATGCGAAGTGTGCGGATGAGAGAAGCAGTAATCATGAAGCCGGGCCGGAAACAGTTCTGGAAAAAACAGCTGTTGATTCCGCATATCCTGCTGGCTGCAGTGATGATCGGTATGTTCCGGTTTACGAATTTCTGGGATTTTATTATTTATTTCGTGGTGACCGGTGGAGTGGTGCTGTTTACCAATATCGTTCAGTTTGATGGTAAAGTGAAGAGGATTCTGGCAGTGACTGCGGTTCAGGCAGTGGAGATCATTGTGATCTCATACGTTGTTTCTCTGCCGTTTACTTTGCAGTTTGACAGTATGTTTAAAGGTGTGGGAATTGCGCAGAATCATTCTATGATCCATCAGCTGCTGATTTTGTGGGGACTGCCTGTGGTTCTGACAGTTCTGCTGATCATCTGTATCATCTGGGAGAAGCTTCGTGGTGGTGCGAACAGAAGTCTGTATAGACTGATGAAAGCAATCTCTGTGCCGGATCTGTTTGCGATTGTCATGGGACTCTGTGCAATCGGGCTGATCGTGATTCCGGAGTTGGTTTATGTAAGAGATATTTACGAAAATGGAAACGCCAGGGCGAATACTATGTTTAAGCTGACTTATCAGGCGTATATGCTGTTTGGGATGACTATGGGATATGGTATTTTCCGTATGCTGGTGGCTGCACGTAAGAAAGTGTTTAAGGTTGTGCCAGTGATCGGCCTGGTATTGCTTTGCTGGACCTTTGGTTATTTTGGAAACAGTGTGTATGCGTGGTTTGGAAAGGTATGGGAGCCTTCTGAATATAAAGGATTGAATGCGATATCTTTCCTGTCAAATGATTTCACAGAGGATGTGGCTGGTATTAAATGGCTGAAGAAGAATGTGAAAGGGTCACCGGTTGTGCTTGAGGCGAACGGGGACAGCTATAGTGGTTATGAGCGTGTTTCTGCTATGACAGGGCTGCCGACTGTGCTGGGATGGTATGTGCATGAGTGGCTGTGGAGAGATGATACTGCGGACTTGAATGAGAAGAGCGCGGATATTGAGAGTATTTATACTTCTTCGGATGAGGAGTATGTGAAGGAGCTGCTGGAAGAGTATGATGTTTCTTATATTTTTGTCGGATCGAAGGAGAGGGAGAAATATGGGGAGACATTGAATGAGGATGTGCTGAAGTCACTTGGAGAAGTGGTGTTCCAGGATGAGGTGTATAGTACTTATATTCTTAAAGTTAATAAGTAAGAGGGCGAAAAAATGGCGGCAGTTTGTGTCGCCATTTTTTTGTTTGGGTCAAAAAGGGACGCGTAAAAAATATTTCATTTCCTGTGCGGTTTCGGGCACTAAGATATTCTAAGCCGCTAAAATCTGACTAAAAGCATGAGAAATCAGAGCCAAACTCGCCTGCGGCTCAGACAGTGTCTCTGATTTCTCATAACGCAGATTTTTGCCGGCTAAGAATATCTAAGTACCCTGCAAATGCAACAGGAAATGAAATATTTTTTTACGCTGGTTATTGATTGGAATGGTTTTGGGGAAATAATTATCAGGTAGGAAAGAAGGGAAAAGTAAAATTTACAGATATGGATTACGATTGTATTATGATAATATATATAAGAAAAATATGTTGCTACAGTGGAAAAATGAAAAGATGACACTGTAGTAAGTAGTAGGAGAAAATGAGGATTGTGAATATTTACATGACAGGAAAGGAGTTTTAAAATGAGGAATCGAATAATTCAGGTTAGACATTATAGCAGGAAAATGATGATTATGATGTTGACAGGAGCAATTTGTTTCAGCTCGTGTTTTTGTGAAACAGCTTTTGCAAAAACCAGCAAAGTAAGGGTTTACGATGTGGAAGAAGGAACCACAGGTTTCACATCTTTTACATATTCGGATAATAAAAAGGATGAGTCACTGGCACCGTCGGAGGGAACAGAAGCGATTTCATCTGCTTCTCAGAAGGTGGTTATTTTCCATGAGGCAGATGGGTCTACGATAATAAGAAAAGCAGACAGTAATGGAAAAGTGACACTTCCAGCAATAAGAAATCAGACAGGATATACTTTTCTTGGATGGAGCACGAAGCCGGATCAGACTCAGAATCCGCAGTATCAGGCGGGACAGGTGATACAGGTAAGGAAGAAAACCCATTTATATGCAGTTATGTATAACTGGCAACAGGAGCCGGATATTCAGGTCAATAATCTGGCAGCTCAGCTGTCGGAGTATTCCGGAATTATTTTTGTGGGAGATTCCAGAACGTATTTTATGCAGAAAACTCTTCTTCAGGAATATGGAAAGGATGCAGTTGCAAAAGTATCATTTGTGTGTAAGACAGGGGAGGGACTGAGCTGGTTTGAGACAGCAGGAGAGAGAGTAATGAGAAGTGAAATTGCCCGTCTGCAGTCAGATTCAGATAAGCCCGTAGCAGTTATTTTTAATCTTGGTGTGAATGATCTTTCGAGTCATAATTCCGGAAATGGGGTTGATTATAAAGGCGAGGCAAATGCATATCTTGCGCGTATGAACACTCTTGCAGAGGAACTTGAAAGTGACTGCAGATTGTTTATATGTCTGTGAATCCGGTAATACAGCAATGAAACCAACCCGAAAAGAAGCGCAGTTACGTTACTTTAATGACAGATTGCAGAGCAGGTTAAATAAGAGATTTCAATGGATAGATACCTATAAATATCTGATGAAAAACGGTTACAGTACATACAATGAGTTTAAGGGAAATATAGATGACGGCGTTCACTATTCTACACGTACCTATAAAAGAATTTATAAATATTGTATGAATGCGATCAGAAAATAAGAAAGAAGAATATGGATTTAATCGAATATGGATGCAAAATTTCAGATAAGTTTTTTCGTTCAAAAATAAAAATTTGTTTCTTAAAATAAAACTATCCCGAACAAGCTACAAAGAATAAAAGTCTTGTACTTGCCGGGATAGTTTTATTTGGAGCTGACGATGTTGGAAATCATTGTTAAATGACAGCCTCTTTTGTTTTGAGTAAAAGGGACCCATAGGGCTCCTTGCTTTCTCCCTCTTTTCAGGGAATTCAAACGAACAGACATCGCTGAAACCATTAGAGCAAAAAATCCTCGAAGATTTTGAATATCAGAAATTTATTTACTGCAGCGATGCAGGTCTGGGATTCGAATTTATCAGGGAATATAACCATATGGGGGAACGGACCTATATTGTGACCACGTTTATTAAAAAAGCTGAAAAAGGAGAGAAGGAATGGGTTTAAGCCCGCAGGGATTCAAAAGGGTATCTGATGATAAAACTGTTGATATCTCAAAAACTGCCCGAGGACGACAAAGGACTTTATTACAAAGATGAGCCATATACCACTAAAAAAAGTTACAGCAGCGTTTTGATCATTACTTATTCCCCCTAAAATATGCCCTTTACCAGAAATCCATTCGTAGCAAACAGATAGAACGCGCACAAGCGATGCTGGATTCCGGGAACACAAAAAAAGAACCGCAGGAACCCAAACAATTCAGCCAGATTTATTGGAACAGCAGCAGTAACAAAAGAAAGTGAGACTGCCGATATCCGGCATTATCTTGATGAACATAAGATCTCTGAAGAAAGCCAGTATGATGGACTTTATGCAGTATGCACGAACCTGTCAGACGATGAAGTCAGCGATATTTTAAAAGTAAGTGAAGGAAGATGGCAGATCGAAGAATGTTTCCGGATCATGAAAACAGACTTTTCCGCAAGACCTGTTTATCTGCGGGATGAAAAACGGATCAAAGCACATTTTCTGATCTGTTTTCTGGCATTAATGATCTATCGTTTCTTTGGGAGAAAATTGAACTATAAATATACTTGTGAGGAATCATTAGATACATTAAAAGCAATGAAATTTTGCAGAGATCCAGGAACAGGGATTTATACCTTTATAGAAACGGGAAGCTATTACTGATGATCTTCCTGAAGCCTGGGGCTTTCGAACGGATTATCAATTTATAACGAAAAGCAGAATGAAAACAATCCAGAAAAAAGTAAAAGAAAAGAATAAATTACCATACTTCGTGATGATGAGAAAAATCGCCACAGCCCAGTAAATACAAGGGTTGCAGCGTTTTTTTTCTTTTACAAACTGTCAAAGACGGGATTCTTCTATCTGCCACCGTCCTTCACTTACCTTCAAAATATTAGCAACATTATCATCAAGAAGATCGGTACATACTGCGTAAAGCCCATCATACAGAGTTTCTTCAGCAATTTTGTTTTCATCCAGGGAATATTTGATATCAGCCTCTTCTCCTTCTGGCGTAACTGCTGTTTTTTCAATAAAACATGCCGGATCATTAGGGTTTTTTACGGCTCTTTTTTTGTATTTTTCTGAATCCAGCATTTTTTTTGTGCACGTTCCACTTGTTTATCACGGATTGTTCTTTGATAAGCTGTATATTTCGGTGAATAAGTAATGATCAGACGCTGGTGCAGCTTCTTCGTGGTATAAGGTTCATCTTTGTAATAAAGACCTTTGTCACTACTATCGAGCTTAGTGATATCAACAGGAGTGTCATCGGATACTTTTTTAAATCCCTGTGGATCTAATGCCCATTCTTTTTCTTCTTTTTTAGTCTTTTAATGGACTGAGTTACGATATAAGCACGTTCCCCCATATGGTTGTATTCACGGATAGATTCGGAACCCAGGTCTGCATCACTGCAGTAAATAAATTTCTGGCATCCAAACTCTCCAAGTATCTTTTTTTCCAATGGTTTGAGGGATGTCTGTTCGTTTACATTTTCTGCAAAGGTAGAAAATGCAAGAGGGATGCCGTCGCCATCCATAAACATATCCATTTGAATGATCGGATTTGGTCTGTGTTCTTTGCTTTTCCATACTTTTTGTTTCCATCTTCCTGCTTGATTTCAAAGTAGTAGAATTTAATGGCAAACTGAAAGAAATAGCAAAGAAAATTCCGGGAAATTTCATTCAGATTCATCAGTCGTATCTT
>ENA-OQAJ01000055-OQAJ01000055.1-human-gut-metagenome-genome-assembly--contig:-NODE-55-length-30052-cov-6.116591_pt1 | contig 30052 bp, 36 predicted proteins | sample MGYA00242736_ERZ504529 | MGnify/ENA primary metagenome ERZ504529 (study PRJEB26092, sample SAMD00036275) | human gut metagenome | host: Homo sapiens | study: EMG produced TPA metagenomics assembly of...
GCAGCTGCTAAGCCAAAAGCGCAGATAATACTGGATGTATTATCGAGCATTTTGGCAACGCAGATGCCGTGCCGCAGCCGCCGAAGCGGTGCTTAAGCCGTAAGGCGGGAATTGTGCGGTGTTGCCTAAAAACAAACCGAACGTAAAATAACATGAAATACACCCAATCCATCAACCAAGGGGGCCAAATGTATGTGTGGAATTGTAGGCTTTACCGGCAGCGCACAGGCTGCACCGATCCTGCTGGATGGGCTTTCTAAGCTGGAATACCGCGGGTATGATTCTGCCGGCCTTGCTGTGCAGAACGCCGCCGGCAAAATTGAAGTGGTCAAGGCCAAGGGACGCCTGCGCGTGCTGAGCGAAATGACCGATGAAGGCAAAGCCGTGCAGGGCAGCTGCGGCATCGGGCATACCCGCTGGGCAACCCACGGCGAACCCAGCGTGGTGAACGCACACCCGCATTACAGCCGCGACCAGAAAATTGCAGTTGTGCATAACGGCATTATTGAAAATTACCAGGAACTGAAAACCCGCCTGATCAACAAGGCTTTACTTTTGCATCCCAGACGGATACCGAGGTAGTGGCCCAACTGCTGGACTATTACTACACCGGCGTTTCAGCGGGGGACAGCCTGGATGCCATCACCCGCATGATGATGCATGTGCGTGGTTCTTATGCGCTGGGCATCCTGTTTGCAGACCAGCCCGGCGTGGTATACGCAGTGCGGAAAGACAGCCCGTTGATTGTCGGCAAGGCCGAAAACGGCAGCCTGATCGCATCGGACGTTCCGGCTCTGCTGAAATATACCCGCACGGTGTATTACATTGATAACCTGGAAATCGCCCGCTTGACCCCGGACAGTATTGAGTTTTTCAATATTGATAAAGAACCGGTTGAAAAAGAAGCCAGCACCATCGAGTGGGATGCCGAAGCCGCCGAAAAAGGCGGTTACGAGCACTTTATGATGAAGGAGATCCACGAACAGCCCACCGCTGTGCGGGATACCCTCAGCCCCCGCATCAAGGATGGCCGCATTGATCTGAGCGAGCTTGGCCTGGATGAAGAAGCCATCAAAAATGTGCGCCGCATCTATATCATTGGCTGCGGCTCCGCCTACCATGTGGGCGTTGCGGCACGCTATGTGTTTGAAAGCCTGGCCCGCCTGCCGGTGGAGGTGGATGTGGCCAGCGAGTTCCGCTACCGTGACCCCGTGCTGGAGCCGGATTCCATGGCGGTCATTATCAGCCAGAGCGGCGAAACCGCCGATACCCTGGCTGCCCTGCGCGAATGTAAGGAGCGCGGCGTGCGCACCATCGGCATTGTGAACGTGGTGGGCTCTTCCATTGCGCGTGAGGCCGATGCAACCCTGTACACCTGGGCCGGGCCGGAAATTGCCGTTGCCACCACCAAGGCATACAGCACCCAGCTGGCAGCCTGCTACCTGCTGGCGGTCGAATTTGCCCGTGTGCGCGGCAAGATTGAGGAAGAAAAATACGCCGAGCTGGTGGCCGAGCTGCAGATCCTGCCGGATAAGATTGCCAAGACGCTGACGGATAACGAGCGCATCCAGTGGTTTGCTTCCAAGTATGCTTCCGCAAAGGACGCTTTCTTCATCGGCCGCGGGCTGGATTACGCCGTGGCGCTGGAAGGCAGCCTGAAGTTCAAGGAAATCAGCTATATCCACTCGGAGGCTTTCGCTGCGGGCGAGATGAAGCACGGCCCGATCTCCCTGATCGAGAAGAACATGTTGGTGGTGGGTGTGCTGACCCAGCCGGACCTGTACGAGAAGATGGTATCTAACCTGGTGGAAGCTAAGAGCCGCGGCGCTTATATCATGGGCCTGACCACTTACGGCAACTACAGCATTGAAGATACCGCCAACTTTACCGTATATGTGCCCAAAACAGACCCGCACTTTGCCACCAGCCTTTCGGTGGTGCCGCTGCAGCTGCTGGCATACTATGTCAGCTGCGCCAAAGGCCTGGATGTGGATAAACCCCGCAACCTTGCCAAGAGCGTTACGGTTGAATAAATCTTGCGTCAGTTGAAGCAATGCTGCTGGCCTGACAAAAATAAACGCTGCATTTTGTGCACTTTTTACTCCGTTTGCCCTGCCGGAAGCAGGACAAACGGAGTAAATTTGTGTTATAATAACAGAAATTATGCAAATACAGTTGCCCGGAGTGGCGAAAATGTGGTAGAATAACTTGCTTTGCCCATAATGCTGCAAGATGTTCTGATAATTACTTTTACTTTTTGCTTTGATTATCAAATTATAAGTCATAGAACACAAGGCAATAGCGCACAATTCCCGCCTTACGGCTTAAGCACCGCTCCGGCGCTGCGGCACGCATCTGCGTTGCAAAATACTCGATAATACACAAAGTATTATCTGCGCTTTTGGCTTAGCAGCTGCCGCACCTCGCTCGCCGTATCGGCACTTAGAATTATGCGGTATTGCCATAACATAAACGTTCGATTTTACGGAGAAAAGAGGAACCATTATGCGTGTTTTGATTGCTGCCGGCGGCACAGCCGGCCATATCAACCCGGCGCTTGCCATTGCCGGAGCCTTAAAGGCGGCGGACCCCGCGGCCGAGATCCACTTTGCCGGGCGGAAAGAGGGCATGGAGTACGGCCTTGTAACCAAGGCAGGGTACCCGTTCCACCATATTGAGATCAACGGTTTCCAGCGCAAGCCAACCCTGAAGAACGTGGGCCGCAACGTGGTAGCGCTCTACCACCTGGCCCTGTCCGGCCCGCGCACGGCGGCTATCCTGAAAGAGGTCCGGCCCGATCTGGTCATCGGCTGCGGCGGTTATGTCAGCGGCCCGGTGGTGCGCGCCGCCGCCAAAAAGGGCATCAAGACCGCCATCCATGAGCAGAACGCATTCCCCGGTGTGACCAACAAGCTGCTGGCCAAGGATGTGGACGTGGTGTTTGCCGCTTCCGCCGCTGCGGTGGAAAAGCTTGGCGCACCGGAGAAGACCCTTGTGGTTGGCAACCCTGTCCGCCCGGAAATTTTGAACCGTGACCGCGCCGCCGCCCGTGCTGCTGTGCACGCGGGGGACCGCACCGTGATTTTGAGCTTCGGCGGCTCTTTGGGGGCCCGCCGTATCAACGAGGTTGTGGCAGAGCTGTGCGCGTGGGAGCAGGCAAACGATCTGCCCGTGCTGCACCTGCACGCCACCGGCAGCCGCGGCGTAAAGCTGTTTGAGGACCTGGAAGCCAAGAACCACTTTGCCCCCGGTGCCAACCTTGTGGTAAAAGAATACATTGATAATATGCCGGATCTGCTGGCCGCAGCGGACCTTGTTATTTCCCGCTCCGGTGCGCTGACGCTGGCGGAGCTGGAGGCCATGGGCCGCGCGTCCATCCTGATCCCTAGCCCCAATGTGGCCGAAAACCACCAGTATTACAATGCACTGGAGCTGCAAAACGCCGGTGCCGCCATTGTGATTGAAGAAAAAGACCTGACCGGTGTCAAGCTGATCGAAACCGTGCATGCCCTGTTGGCAGAGCCCGGCAAACTGACGGCCATGGGCACCGCCGCCAAGACCCTGGGCAACCCCAAGAGCCTGGAACTGATCACCGCAAAGCTGCTGGAACTGGTGAACGGAAAGTAACCTGCCGGAACAAACCGGCAGCAAATAAAAAGCTGAAACACAGAAAGGAGGTACACCCCATGGACCGCAATCAGCGCAGCCGAAACCAGAAAAAAAGTGTACCTCCCCGCAAGGGTCAGCCCAGCCATCGCAACACCAAAAGCGCCCCGCCGCAGCGCAGCAGCCGCCCGGCGGGCAGCCAGCAGCGGCCAAAGGGCAGCGGCCAGCGCCCCGCAAAACAGCCCGAACGTCAGCCGCCCAAACAGCAGCAAAAGCGCCCCCGCCCCCAACACGAACCCCAAAGCCGGGGTACCGTTCCAGCGCGCCACAGGTGCAGCGCCGCGTTACCCGCGCGGAACAGCTGCGAATCCGCCGCCGCAAGGCCATCATCGGGGTGCTGTGCGTTTTGGCAGTACTGGTGGTCGGCATTGTGCTTTCCATCAACCTGTTGTTCGAGGTGACGGATTTCCGGGTGGAAAATGCGGACCGCACCACCCCCGCCAATACCGGCATTTATACCGAACAACAGCTGATCGATGCAACCGGCATTCAGGTGGGGGATAACCTGTACGGTTTTTCCACCAAAGAAAAATCTGACCAGCTGTTGGCGCAGATGCCGTACCTGGATGTGGCAGTCGTCACCCGCCAGGCCCCCGGCACCGTGATCATCCGGGTGCAGCCTGCGGTGGAACGCTTTAAGATGGAGTATTCCGGCAGCTGGCTGGTGCTGAGCGAACAGCTGAAAGTGCTGCGTGTGGAGCCGGCAGAGCCGGATAATCTGGTGCAGCTGGATGCCCTGCTGCCAGAGGGCGCGGCCACCACGCCGGGCAGCTTCCTGACACTGGATGCCCCCAGCGAGCCGACCGCCCTGGCAACGGCCATGCCAAGCGGCACCGCAACGCCGGAAAATGCAGACGAAGCCGATACGGCACAGGAGACCCCCAACGAGGTGCTGAACGAACTGCTGGGCGAACTGGACCAGTATGGCCTGCTGGATGGCACCACGGTGCTGACCATGCAGAACATGACCGAGCTGAGCTTTTTGTATCAGGGCCGTGTGTCGGTCCAGCTGGGCACGGCAAACAATCTGGATTACAAGATCCGGTTTGCCGCCTATATCATTCTGGATACCGGTGGCGATGGCCTGGCAAGCAGTGACCGCGGTACGCTGGATGTTTCGGACCAGCAGACGGACGGCACCATTCAGCCTCGCTTTTTGCCGGCGGAAAACCCTGTGGCCACCCCGGAGCCGACCCCGGAACCCCCGGCAGAGGATACCACGGATGCTGCCGCCGATGCAGCGGCAGATGGTGCAGACCTGACTGCCGATGCGCCCCAGGATGACACCCAAAGCCAGGAATAAAAGAACAACCGATCCTGCCGATGCCGTTTCCAAGCGGTGCGGCAGGACTTTTTTTATCGCTGCCTGTAACAAAACGGCGGCCGCGGCCACCAAATATCATGTAAGGCGCCTGAACAAAGCGAAAGGAGGTGGGCCAAAGCATGAAACTACCGGAGCTGGAGGAACTGTACCGGCGCTACCGGATGGATCTGTACCGCTACCTCTGCTTTTTGACCCACGACCCTGTGCAGGCGGAAGACCTGTTGAGCGAAACCTTTGTGCGGGTCATCAAGCGGCTGCCCACTTTCCGTGGAGAGTGCGAGGTAAAAACCTGGCTGTTTGGCATTGCACGCAATATCTGGCTGGAAAGTCTGCGCAGGCGGCACCAGTCCGTCAGCCTGGACGATTTGATGGAACGCTACATAACCGATGATGCCCTGACCGAAACCACCGCCGCCCGCCAAAAGCTGCGCCGCGTGCAGGCTTTGCTGCAGCAAAAGGACGAGCGCACCCGCAGCGTGGTATACCTGCGGGCGCAGGGGTATTCGTACCAGGAAATTGCCCAAAAACTGCAAATAACCGAAGCATCCGCGCGGGTGGTGGAGCACCGTACCCGCGCCTGGCTGAAAGCAACCCTGCAAAAGGAGGGATACGACGAATGACGCAAGAAAAAGAAACAAACCGGCAAGCAGAACAGGGAAAAGCAGAAACCGAAATTCCCTGCGCGGTCTGCCGGGATTTGATCCCGCTGGTGCAGGATGGCGTTGCCAGCCCGGAAAGTGAAGCGCTGGTAAAAGCCCACCTGCAAACCTGCCCGGAATGCCGCACCCTGTGGCAGGCGGGCGGCGGGCAGGCCCTGCCACAAAGCCTGCCCGCACCCGATGATGCCCGCCTGCTGCAAAAGATCCGCCACAAATACAATACCGGCCTGCTGATGTTTGCAGCGCTGGGCATGGGATTTGGGGTGCTGACAAGTTACGGCGAACATTCCAACTGGATCATCCTGATTTTCCCGTTTGTGTGTGCTGCGGCCGTGTATCAGGACCCCCAGATGTGGAAGCTGCTGATGGCAGTGGGGGAGAGCATTGCCCTTTGCGCGCTGTTGCGGACCTTCGTGCGTTATTGGCAGTATGGGGCCACCTTGATGGAGTACCCGGTCACCCTAATTGTGTACAGCGTTTTTATGCTGGGGCTGTGCGGCGTTGGCTGCCTGATTGGCTGGCTGCTGAACTATGCCATCGGGAAAGGAGAGAAAAAACATGAAAGTGAAAAGTAAGCGGAAGATGGCAGGCATTCTGGCGGCGGTGCTGATTGCTTTGGTGCTGCTGGCCTTTGACTGCATCAACGGCGACCCCATCAGCGAGCGCTGGGCCATGCACCGGGCCATACAGTTTGCGGAAAAACTTTACCCGGACCAGACCTTTACGGCGGAAGGCGCGGGTTCGATGCGGGGATTCTGCTATACAGTAAGCGTACAATCCCAGCAAAGCCGGGATACCCGGTTCTATGTGGAAACGAGTTTCTGGCTCTTTACCAGCGATACCCATACCGTTGACCACACCCAGTATGTGGATGCCCGGCTCAACACTGCATGGCGCATGAACGAGGAAGCGCGGGCTGACCTGGCACCGGCCCTGGTCGATGCCCTGCCGGAATATGACATTCCATACGATGAAGCGCAGCAGTGCGTGATGGTGATTCTGCCGTATGAATCAGGGAAAAATATCTCTGATCTGGGCATGGAATACCAGCAGTGGCTGCCATTGGACGCCCCGTTTGAAAAGGAGATTCTGCAGCATGTACCGGCCAAGCTGGCGGTCACGATTCAAACCACATCGCAGCCCCAGCAGGCAGATTTGCAGCCCGCCCTGCAAAAAATAAAAGCCGCCTGCAAAGCAAACGGCTACAATTTTGCCACCTATAATGTGATCATGATCCAGCGGGATATCCCCTATGAGACCGCTCTTGCCCAATGCATAGAGTCCGGTGATGTGGCGGCGGGGGAGATTTGAAGCATTGATTAAAGTTTCCTGCTTGCACTTCGGACAGAATAACGGGAAATTTATCAATTCTGTATCGCCCCGTATTTTGGTTCGTGTCTTGTTATTACAAATAGGACATAACACCCATGATTGATTACTCATAGAAGCACCACCTTTTACGATAATAGATTTTTAAAATCTATTCTTTATATTTTTGTGTGTATGACGCATTAGTTTTTTCCAAACTACTCAAATAGAATTGATATAACAAATACCCTATAGAAAATATACCAATTAACAAAATATGCCACATTTTTCTTTTTAAAGATATTAGATATAATGAGAATACAACAAAGCTAATGGTCTTGATTATCGCTTTAATTTTTCGGTTTTCAATCTTATCAATTTTACAACAGATAAAACGTACACCAATAACAATAGGAGAAAATAAAATTGACTATCAAACTAATTATTAAATATTTTGTTTATTAAAAATTAAGCTTTGATAATTGTTTTTTCTCATTATCATTGATATCCAAACACTGGTATAGCAATACTAGAGAGGCTTGATCAGGAACACTTTTTCCCAATTCCCATTTCGAAATTGTCTGTCGCGTAACAAAGACTGCATCAGCCAGTTGTTGTTGGGTTAATCCCTTTTCAATTCTGGCTGATTTAATCAAATCTGATATTTCCATAGTCGTACTCCATTTATTATCTTCTTTTATATATAACATCGCATAATTTCATTGCTAAATAAGTTACTATTGCAAGAAAAATAATCTGATGTTTAATAACTAAATAAAATAGGCTGATTGCCAATAACATAATGATAAAAGCAATCATACTATATTTGTATATTCTAGGATACTTTTGGGATAATGTACCTAATATTTTTACAATTCCCGCTATTATAGGAATAATTAACACCCCCATAACACCAAATAAAATCCCAGTTACAACAACACTCATTTTGTTTTTCCTTAATTCCTTCAGCATAAAAAGAAACTCCTTTATTTTTGATACTAAAATAATAAAATAGAATTCTTTTTATGTCACGCAACGCTTGTGAAAACAGACGCAACGGTAACAATTTGCATTTTAGTCATCAAAAGCAAAATAGGAATTTACAAATTCTACAAACACTGATTGGTATATTTCTTAATTCATACTATATCATAATGAAACGCAGAACAGTATAGATAAAGCAATAAAACACTATACTATTCTGCTGTAATATTCATCCTACAATCTTCCAGTTATCGTCCTTATGAAGCACAAGCTCATACTGTGAGATTTGTGTCATTTTCGACTTGTTATCCAAATACTTTACGGATACGCTGACTTTGAGGTTGTCGCCGTCTTTGGTAAAGACTGGGTTTACCAATTCTGAAAATACATAGTCGCCGGACACAGGAGCAAGCACGCCGTCCTTGACATAATAGGCAAGTTCCTTTTCCGTAGCTGTCGGGTACAGCTTAAAGAATGTTTCCAAGAAAGCGGTAGCGTCCTTGACTGTGTCGGAACTGACACTGACATCGGTTTCCTGTACTTTCGGTTCATACTTTGATTTCTGCATTGCCGGAGCAAGGGTAGGATTCTGGGTAATGACCATTGCACCGTCCTTATCTACATGGACAGTTACAGTATGATAATAAAGCCATCATTTACGGTGCGGTAGGGCGGAATGCCCTCATCCCGCTGTGGAGAAACCTTGCCGGTTGCGGCAAACGCCGCAACTAATTTGTAGGAGACGATGCTCGTCATCGTCCCGTGAACGGGCTGTGGCCAATCATTTACCCCCACATATGGCAAACGACCGCTGGCGCACAATGTGCGCCCCTACGGGTGGGATGTATGGTAAATGATGATTGCGCGTTATAAAAACGCGCTCTGTAGGGAACGGCCTTGATCGTTCCGAAAACCATAAATTAGATGCATGATGGAATATAATCCCCCTAAAACTCAAAAAGGCTGCTCCTTCAACCGAAGAAGCAGCCTTTCGCTTATTCATCCAATCAGGATGCTATCGTAATCTTATAATTCCTCAAGCCCAAATAAATCAAACATTCAGCTCCACATGCTGGCCAAGATCCTCTTTGTTGGCGTCCAGCACGGGACGGATAACTTCGGCCAGGAACTCTTCCACCTGCTGCGGGGCGCGGCCGGTGAAATCTTCGGGGCTCAGCTCGGCCTCGATCTCCTCGCGAGTCAGACCGAATGCAGGGTCAGCTTCCACGCGGGCAATCATATCATTGGGCTTGCCCTCCTGCTTGACCACAGCGGCAGCGGCCACGGCGTGCTCGCGCAGGCGCTCGTGCAGCTCCTGGCGGTCGCCGCCTTTCTTGACGGCTTTCATCATGATGTTCTCGCTGGCCATGAACGCAGCTCAGCCATCACGCGGCTGCGGACAACCTTGGGGTAAACCACCAGCCCGTCCGAAACATTCAGCAGAATGTTCAGGATGGCATCAGCGGCCAAAAAAGCCCTCAGCCATGGCGATGCGCTTGTTGGCGGAATCGTCCAGCGTGCGCTCAAACCACTGGGTGCCGGCGGTGATGGCGGGGTTCAGCACATCCACCATCAGGTAGCGGGAAAGCGCGCAGATACGTTCGCAGCGCATGGGGTTGCGCTTGTACGGCATGGCGGAAGAACCGATCTGGTTCTTTTCAAACGGCTCCTCCATCTCCTTAAAGTTGGCCAGCAGGCGGATGTCGGTGGCCATCTTCATGGCGCTCTGGGCAAGACCGGCAATGGCGGAAAGCACATTGTAGTCCACCTTGCGGCTGTAGGTCTGGCCGCAGACGGGCACAACCTTGTCAAAGCCCATCTGGGCGCACACATCGGCTTCCACTGCCTTGACCTTGGCAGAATCGCCGTTGAACAGCTCAATAAAGCTGGCCTGGGTGCCGGTGGTACCCTTAACGCCGCGCAGGGCCAGCTGGCTGATCTGGTGGTCAATCTCCTGCAGGTCCATGTAGAACTCGTTCATCCACAGGGTAGCGCGCTTGCCAACGGTGGTCAGCTGGGCGGGCTGGCAGTGGGTGTAAGCCAGGCAGGGCATATCCTTGTACTGCTCAGCAAAATCGGCCAGGTTGGCCAGCACGCCGATCAGCTTTTTGCGCACCAGCTGCAGGCCTTCGCGCATGATGATAACATCGGTGTTATCGCCAACATAGCAGCTGGTAGCACCCAGGTGGATGATACCCTTTGCCTTGGGGCACTGCAGGCCGTAAGCGTAAACATGGCTCATGACATCGTGGCGCACCAACTTTTCGCGGGCAGTGGCTTCCTCGTAATTGATGTCATCCTTGTGGGCTTCCAGCTCGGCAATCTGTTCATCGGTAATGTCCAGGCCCTGCTTCTGCTCAGCCTTGGCCAGCGCAATCCACAGCCTGCGCCAGGTGCGGAACTTGTTATCGTCCGAGAAAGTATACTGCATCTCATCGGAAGCATAACGGGTGGAAAACGGAGAAATATAACGATCATGTGCCATTGGTCGGGTTTCCTTTCTTACAGCATGTCTTACAGTTTGAAGTAGTTCACGCCGCCTTCAAAAATCGGCTGGTACTTGTCGCCGGTAACGTTTTTGTACAGGCTGTCGCCGCTGCGCTCAGAATGGCCCATCTTGCCGAACACGCGGCCGTCCGGGCTGGTAATGCCCTCAATGGCCAGCACGGACCCGTTGGGGTTGTAGCGCATATCCATGGTGGGCACGCAGTTCAGGTCAACATACTGGGTGGCAACCTGGCCGTTGTTGATCAGCTGCTGCAGCAGGCCGTCATTGCAGACAAAGCGGCCTTCGCCGTGGCTGATGGCGATCAGGTGTTCATCATCCACATTGCATTCGCTCAGCCAAGGGCTCTTGTTGGAAGCTACGCGGGTGCGCACCAGCATGCTCTGGTGGCGGTGGATGGTGTTAAAGGTTAGGGTCGGGTCGTTCTCGGTAATCGGGCGGATCTCGCCATAAGGCACAAGGCCCAGCTTAATCAATGCCTGGAAGCCGTTGCAGATGCCAAGTGCCAGGCCGTCACGCTGGTTCAGCAGACGGTTGACGGCATCGGCCACAGCGGGGTTGCGGAAGAACGCCGCAATGAACTTGGCGGAGCGTCCGGCTCATCGCCGCCGGAAAAACCGCCCGGCAGCATCAGAATCTGGCTCTGGTCAAGCTCTTTCACCAGGGCTTCGCAGCTGGCGGCAACGTCGGCAGGGGTCAGGTTCTTCAACACCAGAATGTGCGGGTCGCCACCGGCGCGGCGGAATGCGCGTGCAGTGTCATATTCGCAGTTGGTGCCGGGGAACACAGGGATGATAACGCGCGGGGTGGCCAGGCGCACAGCCGGGGCAACGCGCTGGAAGCAGTTGACCTTGTATTCCAGGGATTTAACTTCCTCGCCAGCCTTGAGGTAGGGGAAGACAGGCTGCAGCTTTGCTTCCCATACATCCTGCAGGTGCTGCAGGTCGATGTTTTCGCCGTTGACGTTGATGACGTAATCCACGGTGGTGGAACCGAGGAATTCACCGGCAGAAGCATCCAGAAGCTCCAGAATAACTGCGCCATAGCAGGGCTTGAACAGGTCGTCCAGGTTGATATCGCGGCTCAGGGACAGGCCCACGTGGTTGCCGACGCACATCTTGAACAGTGCTTCGGCAACGCCACCGTAACCCGGCGTTGCTGCGGCCAGCACCTTGCTCTGTCGATCATCTGCTCCACGATCTTGTAGATGGAAAGCAGGCTGCCGATCTCCGGCATGCCGTCCTTGTACTGCGGCTTCAGGATGACAACAGAGCTGTTGGCTTTCTTGAACTCAGGGCTCATGACGTTGGCGGTGTTGCCAATGGCGGTGGCAAAGCTGACCAGCGTGGGGGGAACATCCAGGCCTTCAAAGCTGCCGGACATACTGTCCTTGCCGCCGATGGAAGCAATGCCAAGGCCCATCTGGGCATCCAGCGCGCCAAGCAGGGCGGCCAGCGGCTTGCCCCAGCGTTCGGGGGCAGTGTTCAGGTGCTCAAAATATTCCTGGAAAGTCAGGTACATATCCTTGTGGCGGAAACCGGCGCAAACCAGTTTGGTCACGCTTTCCACAACGGCCATGTAAGCGCCGCGGTAGGGGTCCGCTTCAGTCAGATAGGGGTTAAAGCCCCAGGCCATGCCGGAGCAGGTGGTGGTTTCGCCATCCACCGGCAGTTTGGCAGCCATGGCCATGGTGGGGGTCAGCTGGTATTTACCGCCGTAAGGCATCAGCACGGTGGAAGCGCCGATGGTGGAGTCAAACCGCTCGCCCAGGCCTTTCTGGCTGCAAACGTTCAGGTCGCCAACCAGGTTTTCCAGCTTTTCGGCAAAGGTGGAACCGGCCCACTGGGGCTGCCATACCGTGCCGGGCAGAACATGCACATCGGCATGGCGCTCGGCACCGTTGGAGTTCAGGAACTCGCGGGAAAGGTCCACGATGGCAACGCCGTTCCAGTTCTCGCGCATCCGCTTTTCCTCGGTAACGGTAGCAACCACGGTGGCTTCCAGGTTTTCCTCATTGGCAAGGGCAATGAACTTTTCGGCATCCTCAGCGGCAACGGCAACAGCCATGCGCTCCTGGCTTTCGCTGATAGCCAGCTCGGTGCCGTCCAGGCCCTCGTACTTCTTGGTAACTTTGTTCAGGTCAATGTTCAGGCCGTCGGCCAGCTCGCCGATGGCAACGGAAACGCCGCCTGCGCCAAAGTCGTTGCAGCGCTTGATCATGCAGCAGGCGTCCTCGCGGCGGAACAGGCGCTGCAGCTTACGCTCAATGGGGGCGTTGCCCTTCTGCACCTCGGCACCGCAGGTTTCCAGGCTGGTCAGCTTGTGGGCCTTGCTGGAGCCGGTAGCGCCGCCAATGCCGTCACGGCCGGTGCGGCCGCCCAGCAGGATGATCACATCGCCGGGCTGGGGCTCTTCGCGGCGGACATGGCTGGCCGGGGTAGCACCCACAACAGCGCCGATCTCCATACGCTTTGCCACATAGCCGGGGTGGTACAGTTCAGCAACCTGGCCGGTGGCAAGGCCGATCTGGTTGCCATAGCTGGAATAACCGGCAGCAGCAGTAGTAACCAGCTTGCGCTGGGGCAGCTTGCCGGGCATGGTTTCGGCAACGGCTTGAGCGGGTCGCCTGCGCCGGTCACGCGCATGGCTGGTAAACATAGCTGCGGCCGGACAGCGGGTCACGGATGGCACCGCCGATGCAGGTAGCAGCGCCGCCGAACGGCTCAATCTCGGTGGGGTGGTTGTGGGTCTCGTTCTTGAAGAGGAACAGCCAATCCTGCAATTCGCCGTCCACATCGCACTTGATTTTGACGGTGCAGGCATTGATCTCTTCGCTCTCGTCCAGGTTCTGCAGGATGCCGCGCTGTTTCAGGGCCTTGGCGCCGATGGTGGCCAGGTCCATCAGGGTGCGGTTCTTTTTATCGCGGCCGGTCTCGGCACGCAGGGCCATGTAACGGTCAAATGCAGCCTGCACAACTTCGTCGTCAATCTTGACATCGTTCAGGATGGTGCCGAAGGTGGTGTGACGGCAGTGGTCAGACCAGTAGGTATCGATCAGGCGGATTTCGGTAATGGTCGGGTCGCGCTGTTCAGATTTGAAGTAGTTCTGGCAGAACACAATGTCGGCGTGGTCCATGGCCAGGCCCTTTTCATTGCGGAAATTCTCCAACGCAGCGTCATCCAAAGCGCAGAAGCCGTTCAGGGTTTCCACAGCGGTGGGCACGGCAAATTCCATTTTCAGGGTATCGCGGGTGTCCAGGCTGGCCTCGCGGGCTTCCACCGGGTTGATGACGTACTTCTTGATGGCTTCCAGATCCTCTGCGCTCAGCTCGCCGTCCAGCAGGTAGATGCGGGCACTGCGCACAGACGGACGCTCGCCCTGGCTCAGCAGCTGGATACACTCGGAAGCAGAATCTGCACGCTGGTCAAACTGGCCGGGCAGATACTCCACAGCAAACACCGTCTTGGCGGTGGGCAGCTCGGTATAGGTCACATCGACTGGCGGTTCGCTGAACACGGTGGGGATGGCTTTCTCAAACAGGTCGCGGTCAATGCCTTCCACATCATAGCGGTTCAACAGGCGCAGAGCTTTCAGGCCCTTAATGCCAACCAGCTCAACCAGTTCATGCTTCAGGCCCTGGGCTTCGCCGTCAAAGCCGGGCTTTTTTTCTACATAAATGCGGTAAACCATTCTTGTTTAACCCTCCTGTGCTTTCATTGCCGCAAGGGCACGGGCACCAATATCACTGCGGCGGTGCAGTTTGTCAAAATGGATGCAGTCAGCAGCGGCGTAAGCCTTTTTCAGGGCTTCGGGCAGGGTGGCGGCGGTTGCCGTTACACCCAGCACGCGGCCGCCGTTGGTAACCAGCTTGCCATCCTTGATGGCGGTACCGGCATGGTACACGGTCACATCGGCAGCACCGGGCACCTGGCCATTCTCCAGGCCGGTGATCTCCTTGCCCTTTTCATAGGCAACGGGGTATCCACCGGAAGCCAGCACCACACAGGCGGCAGCGCCATCGCTGAACTTGACCTCGGTCTTGTCCAGCGTGCCGTTGGTGCAGGCCTGCATCACGGTCAGCAGGTCGCTTTCCAGCAGGGGCAGTACTACCTGGGTTTCGGGGTCGCCAAAGCGGCAGTTGTATTCAATCACCTTGGGGCCGTCCGGGGTCAGCATCAGGCCAAAGTACAGGCAGCCCTTAAAGGGGCAACCCTCTGCCTGCATGGCGGCAACCGTAGGCAGGAAAATCTTCTCCATGCACTCGGCGGCAATGGCGGGGGTGTAGCAGGGGTTGGGGGCAACGGTGCCCATGCCGCCGGTGTTCAGGCCCTCGTCATGGTCCAAAGCGCGCTTGTGGTCCATGCTGGAAACCATCGGCTTGACGGTTTTGCCATCACAGAAGGACAGCACGCTGACTTCCGGCCCGGTCAAAAATTCTTCCACCACAACATGGTTGCCGGAAGCGCCGAACTTTTTTGTCCAGCATGATTTCCTTTACGCCATCAGCGGCTTCCTGCTCATTCTGGCAGATCAGCACGCCTTTGCCCAGCGCCAGGCCATCCGCCTTGATAACAACCGGGTACTTGCCCTTGCTGCGGATGTAATCCATCACCTTGGCGGGGTCGTCAAAGGTTCATAGCCGGCGGTGGGAATGCCGTATTTTTCATCAGGTCCTTGCTGAACACCTTGCTGGCTTCAATGCGGGCGGCAGCGGCATCCGGGCCAAAAGCAGGGATGCCCACCTTGGCCAAAGCATCCACCATGCCAAGGGCAAGGGGATCGTCCTGTGCAACAACAACATAATCAAAGGCTTCTGCCTTGGCAAAGGCGACCATGGCGTCTACATCCGTTGCAGGGATGTTTTTGCAGGTGGCATCGTAACCAATGCCGCCGTTGCCAGGGGCACACCAGATATCGCCGCAGTCGGGGCTTTTTTTCAGCGCGCGGATAATGGCGTGTTCACGCCCGCCGCCGCCAACAACCAGAATTTTCATGGCAAACTCCTTAGCTTGAAATGAAAAAAGAATAATGAATAAAGAATAATGAAGGTGGACCGCGTTGCTGCGCACCGCTTAAAAAATATTAGAACTCTAATATCCAAAACCGTGCCGCTTGCGGCACACCTTCATTCTTAATTATTCTTTATTATTTATTATTTAGCAAAACTTCGTTTTTGCTTAGTGGTGGAACAGCCGGATACCACAGAACGCCATGGCAATGCCGTACTTGTTGCAGGTGGCAATAACCTGATCATCGCGGATGGAGCCGCCCGGCTGCACAATGGCGGTCACACCGCTGCGGCGGGCGCGCTCAATGTTGTCCCCAAAGGGGAAGAATGCATCACTGCCCAGGGCAACATTCGTTACCTTGCTCAGCCAGGCTTTCTTTTCCTCGGCAGTCAACGGGGCAGGCTGCACAGTAAAGGTTTCGGCCCAAACGTCATCCCCAATCACATCCTCCGGGGTATCGCCGATGTAAACATCAATCGCGTTATCGCGGTTGGGCTTGGAGATATCCTCGCGGAACGGCAGGTCCAGAACCTTGGGCATATGGCGCAGCTGCCAGTTGTCGGCTTTCTGGCCTGCCAGGCGGGTGCAGTGGATGCGGCTTTGCTGGCCTGCGCCCACACCGATGGTCTGGCCGTCCTGCACATAGCAGACGGAGTTGGACTGGGTGTATTTCAGCACGATCAGGCTCATGATCAGATCGCGCTTCTGGGCATCGGTCACCGTCTTGTTCTCGGTTACAAAGTTTTGCAGCATGGTATCCACGCTGATCTCCAGATCCTGGCGGCCTTGCTCAAAGGTGACACCGAATACGGTGCGGCGCTCCAGCGGAGCGGGGATATAATCCGGATCAATGGCAACGATGTTGTAGTTGCCTTTCTTTTTGGATTTCAGCACTTCCAGGGCGTCGGCGTCATAGCCGGGAGCAATGATGCCGTCCGAAACTTCGTGCTGGATCAGCTTTGCGGTGGCAAGGTCGCACACATCAGACAGGGCGATCCAGTCACCAAAGCTGGACATGCGGTCCGCACCGCGGGCGCGGGCATAAGCGCAGGCCAGGGGAGAAAGCTCAGCCTCTGCACTAATATGATACATCTTTCTCAGCGTTTCGTCCAGTGGCAGGCCAATGGCGGCACCGGCGGGGGAAACATGCTTAAAGCTGGCAGCAGCAGGCTGGCCCAGGGCTTTTTTCAGGTCGCGCACCAGCTGGTAGCTGTTGAACGCATCCAGAAAGTTGATGTAGCCCGGCTTGCCATTCAAAATGGTAACGGGAAGATCAGAACCGTCTGCCATAAAAATGCGGGCAGGCTTCTGGTTGGGGTTGGTGCCGTATTTCAGCTGGAATTCGTTCATAAGTTCAGCCCTCCACCGTGTTGTATTTGTTCAGGATCACATCTTCATAATCGCCGGTTTCCAGCGTGATGGCACGCACAAACAGGCTGACCTTATTATCTTCGTTCAGGGCTTCCCACAACTTTCCGGCAAATTCGTCGGCATCGTTCTGGTCCAGTGTCACGCGCAGCGGCTCACCGGCAAAGCTGGGGATGGGGGAGCCGTTTTTCTGGTAGGTGGTAATCAGCTGGCCTTCGCCTGCAACGGGCTGCGGATAGTCAAAGGTCTGGCGCTGCACGCTGGCGGGGTTGCCATCGCAGCTTTTCAGGATGCTCAGCTTGTAGCCGCCGCGACGCATATCCACAACGCCGGAAATGCGGGGGGTAAAGTTGGGGGCATCGTCCTCAAAAGTGCGGGTGGCAAGGGCTGCTTCAAAGCCGTAACCAGGGAACAGGTTATCCCGCATGTAGCGGTAAATGGTATCCGTCTGGTCACCGTTGGTCACAATGGTGGTATCGTTCAGGGTCAGAACCGGGTTATAGATGATCAGGTGGGGATCTTCCAGCTTGGCGGGGTCTGCGGCTACCGTGCGGATGCCGCCGGGGATGGCGTCAAACACGCGGTTGCGGCTGTTGGCGCTGCGGCCCATGATCCAGTAAGCAATCATGGCCTTGGTGCCGTCCGGCGAACGGCCGATGCAGATGCCGCGCGGGATATTCGTTACCGGCCAGATAAGTATAAAGATTCTTTTTCATGCGGGAATCCTCCTTGTTCGGTCAGGCTTCGCCATTGCACACCATGGCAATGGCCTGGGGCAGCAACTTCCATTCAGCTTCCACCATCACGCGCTTCTGCAGCACTTCGGGGGTATCGCCGGGCTGCACTTCCACGGCTTTTTGCAGCAGGATGGGCCCGCCGTCACACACTTCGTTGACAAAGTGGACGGTAGCGCCGGTCACTTTCACGCCGCGCTTCAGCGCTTCCTCATGCACTTTCAGGCCATAGTAGCCGGGGCCGCAAAAGCTGGGAATCAGGCTGGGGTGGATGTTCAGGATGCGGTTGGGGTAAGCGGCAATCACGCTGGGGCCCAGCACGCTCAAAAATCCTGCCAGAACCACCAGCTCAATGCCATGGTCTTTCAGCACACTCAGCAGGGCAGTGTCAAACTCCTCGCTGGTGGCGTAATCCTTGCGGCGCACCACGGCGGTTTCCACGCCGAAGTTTGCAGCGCGTTCCAACGCATACACACCAGGTTTGCTGGCAACCACCAGGGTAACCTTACCGTTGGGGTTCTCCCCGCGGCGTTCGCTTTCCAGGATGGCCTGCAGGTTGGTGCCGCCGCCGGAAACCAGCACAGCAATCTTCATCATACCAGCTGCACCCCGCTGCCTTCGCCAATCACACCAAGGCGGTAAGCATCCTCGCCGTTGGCTTTCAGGATCTCAATGGCCTTGTCGGCATCCTCGGCAGCCACGGTCAAAATCATACCAACGCCCATGTTGAAGGTGTTGAACATATCGCGCTCCGGAATGTTGCCCTCTTTAGCCAGCACATCAAACAGCACGGGAGTGCGCACATCGCTCTTCTTGATCACAGCGCAGCAGCCGGCTTTCAGGCTGCGGGGAATGTTCTCGTAAAAGCCGCCGCCGGTAATGTGGGAAACGCCCTTGACGGTAACTTCCTTCATCACGGCCAGCACAGGCTTGACATAAATCTTGGTGGGGGCCAACAGGCTTCGCCCAGGGTCTTGTCCATGCCGTCAAAGGTCTTTTTCAGCACATCGGGGTTGTTCTCCAGGTCAAAGATCTTGCGCACCAGGGAGAACCCGTTGGAGTGTACGCCGGTGGAAGGCAGGGCGATGATCACATCGCCGGGCTGCATGGTGGAGTTGTCCAGGATCTTGCTCTTGTCCACAGCGCCAACGGTAAAGCCGGCCAGGTCGTACTCGTCCTCCGGGTAAAACCGGGCATCTCGGCGGTCTCACCGCCAACCAGGGCACAGCCAGCCTGCACACAGCCTTCGGCTACACCGGCAACCAGCTCGGCAATGCGCTCCGGCACGTTTTGCCGCAGGCGATGTAATCCAGGAACACCAGCGGCTTGGCACCGGCGCAGATGACATCGTTCACGCACATGGCAACGCAATCAATGCCAACGGTGTCATGTTTGTTCATGTACTGGGCAATGCGCAGCTTGGTACCAACGCCGTCCGTGCCGGAAATCAGCACGGGGTGGGGCATATCGGTGCAGTCCAGCTCAAACAGGCCGCCAAAGCCGCCCAGACCGCCAATGCAGTGCTCGTTCATGGTGCGGGCAACGTGCTGCTTCATCAGGTCAACTGCCTTGTAACCGGCAGTAATATCCACACCAGCGGCAGCGTAGCTTGCAGAATAGCTTTTTTCCATTATGTTTCTCTCCTTATCAGCTTACAGGCGTTTTTTGGTCTGGGACTGGCTCAGGGGGTTATCGTATACAATGTCCATCGTCTCGTTGGGGGCGGGCACCGGGTAATGGCCGGTAAAGCAGCCGGTGCAGAACCCGCACTTGCTGTGGATGGCCAGCTGGGTCACATGTTCAATGCTCAGGTAGCCCAGGGAATCGGCCCCCACGATCTGGCGGATCTCCTCCACCGTATGGCCGGTGGCAATCAGGTCTTTTTCGTCCGGGATGTCGGTGCCGAAATAGCAGGGGTGGGCAAACGGCGGGGCCGAAATGCGGTAGTGTACTTCCTTGGCACCGGCGTCGCGCAGCAGCTTGATGGTGCGGGCGCTGGTGGTGCCGCGCACGATGGAGTCATCCACAAGCACAACGCGCTTGCCCGCAACGGTGGAGGAAATTGCGTTCAATTTGATGCGCACACTGCTTTCACGCTGGGCCTGGGAGCCCTGGATGAAGGTGCGGCCCACATATTTGTTTTTAATAAAGCCCACGCCATAGGGAATACCGCTTTCCTGCGCATAGCCAAGGGCGGCATCCAGGCCGGAATCCGGCGCACCGATGACGACATCGGCTTCCACCGGATGCTCCTGTGCCAGAAAGCGCCCGGCCTGCAGGCGGGCGTCATGCACGCAGGTGCCCTCGATGATGGAATCGGGGCGGGCAAAATAAATGTACTCAAACACGCACATCGTGTGCGGCGCGGTGCCGCAGTGGGTGCGGATGGTGCGCAGGCCGGTGTAGTCTGCCACCACGATCTCGCCGGGCAGTACATCGCGCACAAAGCGGGCGCCTACAGCATCCAGCGCACAGGATTCCGAAGCAAAAGCCCAGCCGGAGCCATCCGGCAGCTGGCCAATGCAGAGAGGGCGGAAGCCATTAGGATCGCGCGCGGCGATCAGTTTGGTGTGGGTCATAATGACCAGGCTGTAAGCACCCACGATCTGCTCCATCGTGCGGCAGACAGCTGTTTCAATATCCGGGCTGATCAGGCGGTTCTGGGTCAGCAGATAGCCGATGACCTCGGTGTCCGAAGTGCCGTGGAAGATCGAACCGTTCATTTCCAGCTTGTGGCGCAGCTGGGGGGCATTGGTCAGGTTGCCGTTGTGGCAGATGGCCATAGTGCCCTTGCAGTGGTGCAGAACCATGGGCTGGGCGTTGGCGCGGGTGCGCTGGCCGCTGGTGGCATAGCGCACATGGCCGGTGGCCATCTTGGCATCCTGCGGCAGGTCAGCCAGCACACGCGGGGTAAATACCTCGCTGACCAGGCCAAGATCGCGGTAGCCGGTCAGCACACCGTCCACGTTCAGGGCAATGCCGCAGCTTTCCTGGCCGCGGTGCTGCAGGGCATACAACGCGCTGTACACGGCGCTGACCATGTTGGTTTTGCCGGTGGAATCATAGATACCGAACACGCCGCATTCTTCATGCAGTGCTTCGGCGGGACAAAGCTCCTTCATTCAGTTCTCCGTTTCCTGTTTCAAACGATGGCAGGGTGCACCGGAAGAGCGAACGGCGGTTCCAGTACACCCTGAACATTGGCTGGACTAAGCTTGGTTCAATCAGCCCAGCAGGCGCTTCATAACTTCCTGGTAGGCATCGGCCTCACCGCCAAGGCTGCGGCGGAACAGGTCTTTATCCAGGTGGGCACCGGTGGTGGCATCCCAGAAGCGGCAGGTATCCGGGCTGATCTCGTCAGCCAGAATGATGGTGCCGTCAGACAGGCGGCCAAACTCCAGTTTGAAGTCGATCAGGCGGATGTTGGCATCCAGCATGATCTTCTTCAGCACTTCGTTGACCTTGAAGGCGTACTTGGCAATGGTGTCCAGCTCTTCCTGAGTGGCAAGGTCAAGGGCCAAGGCGTAATAATGGTTGATGAACGGGTCATGCAGGTCGTCGTTCTTGTAGCTGTACTCCAGGATGGGGGTCTTGAACACCTTGCCCTCGGGCACGCCCATGCGCAGGCTGAAGTGGCCGGCGGCAACATTGCGGATGATGACTTCCAGAGGAACGATCTGAACTTTCTTGACCAGGGTATCGCGGTCGTTCAGCTCCTCAACATAATGGGTGGGGATGCCTTCTTTTTCCAGCTTCTGCATCAGAGCGTTGGACAGCTTGTTGTTGACAATGCCCTTATCGCGGATGGTGCCCTTCTTTTCGCCGTCGCCGGCGGTGGCATCGTCCTTGTAATGAACCATAACGATTTCGGGGTCAGAAGTTGCGAATACCTGCTTAGCTTTGCCTTCGTACATCTGTTCTTTAATTTCAACGTTCATTGTAATGCGCTCCTTTATATTCTTTCATGAATTGATTTATGGAATCTTTTTATAAAAAGGAATAAAACAACAGCAAATAAACCGGGATTTGAAGTTACATAGCTGCGGCTTCGGCAGCGATGGCGGCGTCCTTTTTGGCAATGGCGGCGGCGGTGTCGGCACGGAACTGATCCAGCTTAGCGGCAAGCTCATCATCGGCAACAGCCAGGATGGCAACGGCCAGGTAAGCGGCGTTCTTGGCACCGTTCAGGGCAACCGTGGCAACCGGGAAGCCGGAAGGCATCTGCACGGTAGCAAGCAGAGCATCCAGACCGTCCATGGCACCGCCCTTCATCGGGATGCCGACCACCGGCAAAGTGGTGTTGGCGGCAAAGGCACCTGCCAGGTGGGCCGCCATACCGGCAGCGCACAGGATAACACCGTAACCATTGGCGCGGGCAGATTTGGCAAAGGCAGCGGCGGCTTCCGGCGTACGGTGGGCGGAAAGAATGTGCGCCTCAAACGGTACATCGAAATCTTTCAGCACCCCGCAGGCACTTTTTACAACCGGCCAGTCACTGTCAGAACCCATGATGATGGCAACCTTTTTACGGTTCGGCATGTTACAGATCCTCCTTCAAAAAATAAGAGCGCGGTGTACACGGGTACACTGCGCTTATACAAGGCTATTATGCTTATAATACACCGCATGAAGAACACAGCTGCGCAAACCGACCGGGAATGGTCCGAAAAGATTCGTGTAATGCACAAAGTCGCCCTCCATCCTTTAATGTATGGCTGGATCCCCCGGCGGGCTGTGTACAGAATAACACACAAAACACCCGTACGGAAAATCTCTGTAATTAAAGTGTAAAGCGTGCAGCGCAAAAAAGCAAGAGCCAAAACTTTTTTTTGGCGCACTTCCTATTGTGTTTAAAATAAGATAGGGCTTTTTGTCAAAGTTGATGGAGAAAAACGGGGTGAAGTATGACTTTTTTGATAAGGATTTTTGTGCTATAATAACCATACCAGAAAATACTGCCATAAGGCAGGATGGGAAAGGGGTATCGCAATGAAATTGTTCCACACAGCCCTTGTGCTTGGCAAGGGGGGCTTTGGCACACAGCTGGGAGAAATGCTGGCGGAAGCCGGCGGCTATTCCCGTATTTTGTACCTGGATGACCAGGCACCGGACGCTGCGGGCAAACTGGCAGATTACCTGGATCCCACCATCAGGGAACGCTGCACTGCGGCTTTTGTGGGCCTTGGCAACAATGAGCTGCGGCTGCAATGGCTGCAAAAGCTGGTGGCTGCGGGCTACCAGACACCGGTGTTTGAACACCCGGCGGCAGAAGTATGCAGCAGCGCAGCCCTGGGGGCAGGAACCGTGGTGCTGCCATTTGCCTTTGTGGGCGCAGGAACCAAAGTGGGGGCAGGGTGCATCATCAATGCCGGTGCCATTGTGGACCATAACGCCGTGCTGGAAGACGGTGTGCACGCCGCCCCCCGTGCAACCATCAAAGCCGGGGCGACCGTGGAGCGCTGCATGAAAGTGGACAGCGGCGAAATTATCCGCAGCCCATGGGAAAAATAATGCAGCTGCGCGGAACCGGCAGCCAAACAATGCAGGCAGAATTTTGAAAAAAGCGGCCCCGCAATTTGGGTATATTGCGGTGTTGCCCTTAATAATAAACGAACGTAAAAACCAGCCGCCTGCCGTGCAAATGCACAAAGCAGGCGGCTGGTTTTATAAGTCGTAAGCAAAAGGCGAAAATCAAGCAGGGAACAACCTGCCAAAAGAAGCAAAGCGCTTACCCGACGTTTTCAACATTCTCCTCACCATCCACCGGCAGGGTGGTGCGCGGGGTTACGCTGAGGGGGTCGGGCAGGGTGTTGTTTTCAACATCCTGCAACACCTGCGGCACACCGGGGAAGAACTTGGCGATGCCGCAGCCCTTGCAGTGCAGGCCATCGAAAAAGTCGGTCTCATCCAACCCCTTAATGCAGGTGGGGTCATAACTGCCGTACAGCGGAATATTGTAGTCATGCGCATACTGGCGGATCCAGTTTTCGGTTTCAAAAAAGCCCTGGTGCTGGTCGGCTTCCGTCAGCAGAAAGTCATACAGGTACGGGTGCCAGGGGGAGAGGGCCAAAATCACCGTGGTGCCCTGGTTTTGCGCATACTGGATGAACTTGCCAAACGCTTCTTCCTGCTTGGGGGAAAGCGAGTCGAACCCTTCCATATGTACGCTGTTGAACGTGGGGCAGGCTTCGGCGGCAAGGGCGCGCACCTGGTCGGTGTTGGCATCCCGGAATGCGGGGTCATACAGCACACTGCCGTCAGAGCGCTTGATGGTGGTGGGCTGCTCGTAAGGGTCGCCGTCCACCGGGTTAAAGTCAATGGGGTTGCCATCGTCATCCGTCACAACGCTCTGGCCGCGGTTCTTTAAGTAATAGTCTACGTTGCCCTGAAAGTAAGCCGGTTCCACCAGCGCTTTCCACAGCGCCACGCGGTCCTCTTCCTCATAGTCGGTTTCAACACCGAGAACCTTAGTCAAAAATTCGTTGTACAGCTCCACATCGGCGCGCTTGTCAAAGGCGGCTTCGTCCCCATACAGCACCCAGGGATCCACGCTCCAAATCAGCACCTTGGGCACTTTGCCGTAACAGACCATCTTATAATAGCTGGTCATGTTATCGCGCACATCCGCGCCGGTAACGCCCATGTTGAAAAAACTGTCGGTTCCGACAAGTTCCCGTGTGAACTGTAATACGCGGCTGGAGCCAATGCCGATCACTTCCGGGGTGTCCGGAACATCCTGTGCAAACAGCTGGACAACCTCGCGCTCAATTTCGTTCATCTGCTCAAAGTTGCTCACATCATAGCCCTGCAGCATCAAGTCCACAATGCGGCGGGGGGCAAGCTCACCCTGGAACAGGCCACTGCGGTCTACCGTATAGCTGAACCAGACCATGAAAACCAGAATGGGAATGAACAGGGCAAACTTGAACAACGTTTTGCTGCCAAAGTATAACCGGCGGACCAAACCATGCAAAAAGCGAACGAAGATATTTGGCTTTTTGGGGGCGTCTGCGCGGTGAGGGAGCGGATTTTTTTGCTTTGTGGTGGGCTTGGCGGGCCGGGGCGGCAACAGCACTGCGGCTGACCTTTTGGGTGCCGCGCGGGCGGAAGCAGGGGTCTGTGTTGGCATAATTGATCTCCCTCCCCGTTAAAATTGCTGGTAAATGACGCCGACTGCCCGAACGCGGCAAAGAACAAGATGGATACCGCAGCGGCATAATAGACCGTCCAACGCAGCACAAAGCACTGCTTGCGGATCCAGCGGGCAACATTGTTGCCGTTGTGCTCCATGGCCAGCACAATGGCGGTACCGCAGGTCAACACCACCGGCAGGCGGCCGTCAATGCCGCTGCTGGTGGCCAGATTGGTAACGCTTTCCCATCCAGCCGCAAAGCCGCCCTGCCAGCCCTGCAGTATTCCGGCGAATACCTCGCCGGGGGCAGCGTTGTAAATGGCAGAAGCAAAAAACACCATTGTAAAACTGAACAGCAGGTAGGTGATGCAGCGCTGGAGGAATGTCTGCACGGCAGGCTCGCGGTACAGCGGGTTATAGCGCCACAGCACTTTGCGTGGAGCTTTGCTCAGCTGGGCAATGACTGAAATCACGCCGCAGGCAATGCCCCATTCCAGATAGCGCAGGTCAGCCCCGTGCCATAGGCCGCTGACGGCAAACACGATCAGCGTGTTCAGCATATGGCGCACCACGTTGCAGCGGCTGCCGCCAAGAGGAATGTAGATATAATCCCGCAGCCAGCCAGTCAGGCTCATGTGCCAGCGCTGCCACAACCCGGCAAAGCTGGTAGCCTCGAACGGGCTGTGAAAGTTTTCCAGCAGGTCATATCCCAAAATGCGGGCAGCACCGATGGCGATATCGCAACAGCCGGAAAAATCCAGGTAGAGCCGCAGGCTGAACAGCAGGGTGGCGGCCACCAGGTTGGGGCCATTCATCTCAGCGGGGGTATCGTACACCATCTTGATGTACAGGTTCATGTTGTCCGCCAGGACCATCTTTTTGGTGTAGCCCCACAGCATGCGGAACGCACCGCCCGCACACCGGGTGTAGCTGAAACGGCGGGATTTGTGGATCTGTGGCCGAAAATGAGGGTACCGCTCAATGGGGCCGGTGGTCATGGTGGGGAAAAAGCTGACGAACAGCGCATAATGCAGCGGGTTCAGCTCAACCTTGCAGCGGCGCTTGTATACATCAATGGTGTAGCTGAGCGCAGCAAGGGTAAAGTAGCCCAGACCCAGCGGGGTAACCATATCCGTGCGGGGCTGCAATACCGTGCCGCTCAGGATATCTGCCGCCAACAGGTTCCAGTATTTGTAATAGAACAAAAGCCCCACACAGGTGAACACCGCCAAAAGCAGGAAAATCACCCGCACGGGACCTATCCGGCATTTACCGATCACCAGCCCGCAGCCCCATGTGACCAGTGTTGCCGCAATCAAAACCGGTACCAGCAGGCGGTCGTTGGCCCCCCAGCAGTAAAACAGGTAGCTGGCAGCCAGCAGACAGTAAGGGCGCAGAACACGGGGCAGGGTATAGTTCAAAAGCGCCACTGCCGCAAAAAAGCCAAGAAATAGCAGTGTTGTCAGTTCCATCCTCAAACTCCTTTGGCGGGATTATTTGCCGCTGAGTTTTTTCTCCAAATCCCGCACGCGCTTTTCCAGGATAGCATTTTCCTGGGTAAGGCGCTTGCACTTATCCGCAAGCTGCTGACGCCGATGCTTAAACTGAGCAGCACCAGCAGCACAAAGCAGAACATGAGCATAAATACCAGGTTGACCGGCATTTGTACATCCAGCAGATCACGCAGGACGTAAACAACATAGGGGAATACCGCAAAGATGACAAGAACTACGGCTAGTGCCAGCCAGAGAAGGCTGTATTTTACGCTCATTTGGCCCTTTTTCAGCAGCGCAAAAATAATCAGCAGCAGGATGGCCGCACCCAAAATCATAAAAAACTGGAAATGTGCCGTCATGGGCGTTGTGCCTCCTTATTTGCTTTTCGGCTGGTGGATTTTCTTGATAGAAAGGCGGTCAATGATCAAAGACAGGGAAACCTTGATCATGTAATACGCGCTTTTAAAACTGCGAATGCTGGAAACGCCGCCCTGACGTTCTTTCATGACGACCGGGGCTTCGCCTACGCGGAACCCGGCCAGCGTGGCAGCCAGAATGGCTTCCGGCTCCGGATAATCCGAAGCATAATGCTCCGCAAAATAGGCGGTTAGCTGGGGACCGGTGGCACGGAAACCACTGGTGACATCCAGAATGCGCTGATCACAGAGAATATGGATGAGCCAGCTTAAAAAGCGGATGCCGACCCGGCGCATAAAGCTTGTCTGGAAGCTTCGCACTTGATAAAGCGGCTGCCGATGCACATATCCAGCTTGCCGTCCAATACCGGCTGAACGACCTGCATCAGATAAGCGGGGTCGTGCTGGCCGTCACCGTCCATCTGTACAGCAACATCATAACCATTGGCGCGGGCATAACGATAACCGCACTGCACGCCGCCGCCAATGCCAAGGTTGACCGGCAGATCCAAAAACGGGTAGCCATGCTCCGCCAGCAATTCAGCCGAGCGGTCGGTGGAACAATCGTTGATGATCAAAAAGTCAACCTGCGGGCAGGTGGCACGCAGGCGTTCCACGGTGCTGACGATGTTGGCTTCCTCATTATAACAGGGAATGATAACAAGAATTTTGGCTGGGTGATTCAAAAGGGCACCTCACATCAGGGGAACGGCCGGTTTGGCATCAAACGCGGCCTTCCAAAATAAAATGTTCCAGTTTGCGCAGCAGCTCGCTGCGGCGGTAATGCGCAAGATAATATTCTTTGGCGCTCTGGCCCATGGCGGCGCGCTGGGCGGCGTCCATGCGGGTCAGCGCCAGCAGGTTGTCTGCCAGGGCAGCGGCATCACAGGCAGGGGAACTTAACCCGCCTGCCGCGGCAACCGCCGCATTGCCGGCGCGTCCATACTGGCCAGGACCGCTTGCCGGCGGCCATATAACTGGCAACCTTGGCCGGTACGGTCAGCCCCAAGTCCGGCGAATCCGACAGGCAGACGATCAAAGCATCGGCCAGCGCGGTGAACTTGGGGATATCCGTTGCCGGAACACTGCCGTAAAACGTAACGGCGTCCTCGGCGTGCAGCTCTTTCACTTTGGCTTCCAGCGCGGCGCGGCTCATGCCATCGCCCACCAGCAACAGGTGCAACATATCCGCCCCGCGGCTGCGCGCATCCTGCACCGCCGTGATGACGGTCTCCAGGCTTTGGGCGGGGGTAAAAGTGCCGGTAAACACCAGGTTGAACCGCCCGCCGAACTGCGCCTGCAAAGCGGCATCCGGCTGAGGAACGGCGTAAAAATCCTCGCAGTACTGCGGGATCACAGCAATTTTTTTGCGGCGGCATACCGGTGCGCTGGCACAGCCGCTGCTGCAGCGGCTCACTCATGGCAATCAGTCGGTCGGCCTTCTTATATAAAGCGTCGCTTACACCCTGGGCAATCGCGCGCAGGGCTTTGTTCTTCACATTCAGCACGCTGTACAGGTTTTCGGGCCAGATATCCAGCACATAGTTGGTAAAGGGAATGTGGTGCTTTTTGGCATAGCGGATGGCGGGCCAGCACATCAGTACCGGGCTGGTGTTAAAACAGAACACCGCATCGTACCCGCCCGGCAGACGGTGCAGCGCATGGGCGGCGTACCACGGCCAGCTGACATAGTTCAAAAAAAAATGTTGACCGAGGTGTTGCCCCTGCGCGGAACCTCTTTGCAGCGGTACAGGCGGGCACCGTGCCATTCTTCTTCAAAAGGGCCGGCGGCGCTGTAACCGGGGAACCATTCGCCTTTTGGGTAATTGGGCAGCCCGCAAAGCACATCCACCGCAATGCCATCCTGCAAAAAACCTTCCACAATATCATTGATGCGGAAATTTTCCGGCCAGAAATGCTGCGTAACAACAAGAATCTTTTTTTGAGAGGGCAAAGGGCACACACCTTTCGAAAGTTAGGAGTTAGGAAGTAGGAGTTAGGAGTTGAAGAACGGCTGCTAGACTTGAGGTCTTTTGCAATCTATAAAATGCTCTGTAGGGAACGATCTTGACCGTTCCAAAGCATTCAGCTTGTCGCAGCCTCAAAAAACTCCTAACTCCTACCTCCTTACTAAAAAAACTCAGTTTTTTCTCCACACCATCTTATTAACCACCCCGGTGTAGCTCTGGATGATCTTGACGACCTTGGTGGAAACGTCTTCAGTATAGTAGGGGACGGGGATGCCGTTGTCGCCGTTGGCGTTCATGGCAACGGCGGTGGCAACCGCCTGTTCCACGCCGCCCTCGCTGATGCCGGCCAGCACAAAGCAGCCTTTGTCCAGTGCTTCAGGTCGCTCGGTGGAGGTACGGATGCAGACAGCCGGGAACGGATGTCCCACGCTGGTAAAGAAGCTGGATTCCTCCGGCAGGGTGCCGGAATCGCTGACCACGGCAAACGCGTTCATCTGCAGATGGTTGTAATCATGGAAGCCCAGGGGCTCATGCAGCTTTACGCGCTCGTCCAGCTGGAAGCCCATGGCGTCCAGCCGCTTTTTGCTGCGCGGATGGCAGGAATACAGAATGGGCATATCATAGGTCTGGGCCAGGTGATTGATGGAGGTGAACAGGTCGATAAAGTTCTTTTCGGTATCAATGTTCTCCTCGCGGTGGGCGGAAAGCAGCATGTATTTGTGCGGCTCCAGCCCCAGGCGCTCCAGCACATCGCTGGCTTCGATCTTGGCCAGGTTGGCGTGCAGCACTTCCGCCATGGGGGAACCGGTCACAAAGGTGCGCTCCTTGGCGGTGCCTTCGGCATTCAGGTAACGGCGGGCATGCTCGGAATAGCACATGTTCACATCGGAAATGTGGTCCACAATGCGGCGGTTGGTTTCCTCAGGCAGGCACTCGTCAAAGCAGCGGTTGCCGGCTTCCATGTGGAAGATGGGAATGTGCAGCCGCTTAGCCGCAATGGCGGAAAGGCAGCTGTTGGTATCGCCCAGAATCAGCAGGGCATCGGGCTTCTGTTCCACCATCAGGGAGTAGGACTTGGCAATAATGTTGCCGATGGTTTCACCCAGGTCCTTGCCGACGGCATCCAGATAGAAATCCGGCGCACGCAGGCCCAGGTCCTCAAAGAATACCTGATTCAGGTTATAATCATAGTTCTGGCCGGTGTGGACTAGAATCTGGTCAAAATACACATCACACTTTTTAATCACAGCCGACAGCCGAATGATCTCCGGCCGCGTGCCGATAATGGTCATAAGTTTGAGCTTGTTCATTGTAAAACACCCTATACAGTTAGGAGGTAGGAGTGAGGAGTGAGGGCAACACCGCACAATTCCCGCCTAGCGGCTTAAGCACCGCTTCGGCGGCTGCGGCACGGCATCTGCGTTGCCAAAATGCTCGATAAGACATCCAGTATTATCTGCGCTTTTGGCTTAGCAGCTG
>ENA-OQAJ01000056-OQAJ01000056.1-human-gut-metagenome-genome-assembly--contig:-NODE-56-length-29895-cov-3.510683_pt1 | contig 29895 bp, 42 predicted proteins | sample MGYA00242736_ERZ504529 | MGnify/ENA primary metagenome ERZ504529 (study PRJEB26092, sample SAMD00036275) | human gut metagenome | host: Homo sapiens | study: EMG produced TPA metagenomics assembly of...
GCAAGTGGATATTCTAGTCTTTTTTTGCGAAAAAATCAAGAGCTTTTTTGGCTAAGAAGTGAGATTTCAATGATAATCTACGATTTTGTTATAATTTATCGCTAAAAGTCAAAAGAGTTTTTGTTAAACTGATCGAAGCGCGGAGAGACTCAGGAAAGAATTTTTTTACCGTGTTGTAATCACTTTGTAATTTTCTTTCATTGTTTGTTCCCTTGAATCAAGACGGGAATGCATGTTCCCTAAAGAGAAATAAAGAAATGCAAAAGTGAGGATGATGCGGCTCCGGAAACGGAAAAGAACCATTTGTCATATGACAGTTGACCTGCGGAGAAAGAAAAGATGGTAAACTTTGTGCAGCAAACCTGAACAAAAAATATCAAAAAATGACAAGTGTTATTTGAAAGTGATTTTTATTGGACATAAAAAGTGGATAATACAGACACAGCAGGGGATGAACGGGTTCCCTGAAAATAAAACATGTGTTTTGGAGGAAATAAAGATGAAGTACTATGTTACATTGACCGGACTCAACTACCGCTTCGGCACTCAGCCGTTTACAGTAGGCCAGAAGGTAAAGCTGGTCAAGGAGCCGGAGAATGGCTTTGACCGCGAAGCCATCCGCGCAGAACTGCCGGGTCTGGGCAAGGTGGGTTATGTGGCCAACAGCACTCACACCGTGCTGGGCGACTGTTACAGCGGAGGCCGCATCTATGATAAGATCGGCGCTGCTGCCACCGCAAAGGTGAAGTATGTGCTTGCCAATGCGGTGGTATGCAGCGTAAAGGCGGCGGATATGGGGCAGACTGGCCTGCCGCCGGTCGATCCGGCTACGGGTCTGCCCTTTGGCAGCGAAGATAAAGATATTTCGTTCTGAAAGGAGAAATCCAGAATGGGAAAACTGACTATCGAAGGAAGAGCGTCGAAGAAGTATGATTATGACCAGATGAGCGTCTCTGTGACATTTCACAGCCGGATGAGCACTACGTCACAGGCCCTGAAAAAATGTGATGCGGCAATCAGAATTGTTTTTGGAAAAGCTGGATGCTGCAGGAATCGCGCCGGAAAATGTGCAAATCGGAAAGGACTCGACGGAGGAAGAAAGCTATCATGAGCCTTACACGGTGCGGGCAAACCGTGAGCTGAAAATCAGCACTGCGTTCAGCATGGATTTCGCAAATTATATCCGATATCTTATAGAGGAAAATGAGCTGGATGCGGAAATTGAGACGAACTATGCTTTTTCCAATCAGGAAGCAATCCGTGCAGAACTGATTCGGCTTGCGCTGGAGGATTCCAAGGCGAAAGCAGGTGATATCGCGCAGACTATGGGGCAGAAGCTGGTCGGAATCGAATCGGTCGTGGTTGGAAATGACCCTGTGAGACCGCTGGTCTATTCAGCCAGCCAAGGAGAAAATGAATGTGGCGATGGCTATTATGAGCAGCTGATGTCGGTGCTGTCCAGAAGGGTGAAGGCTCCGACAACGGACCGGAGTGAATCCGTTAAGGTCGTCTGGCTTACAGAGTGACAAGCTCCGCGTTCTCTGCACATTTTCTCTCTTCCCGTCATACACCGGGCAAAGGGGGAATGTATCGTGAACCAGATCGTTTTCACTGCGTGGGTACTGCTGTTTCCGGCGGCGTGCACTACACTGGGGGCAGCAGGCGTGTTTTTGCTGCGGCGGCGGTCGCGGCCCTGCACGCAGCGCATCCTGTGCGGCATGGCAGCGGGCATCATGCTGGCGGCCAGTGTGTGGAGCCTGCTGCTGCCTGCTATCCAGCGCGGACAGACTTTGCCGCTTCCGGCATGGATCCCATCGGCAGTGGGGCTTGTGCTTGGCGCAGTGGGCCTTTTGCAGGTGGAACAGTTTGCCGGGCAGCTGCTGGCAGGCGGGGCCGGGCACGGCGGACGTATGGTGCTGGCTGTAACATTGCACAACCTGCCCGAGGGTATGGTGGCGGGCCTTGCCGCTGCACTGGCATTGACCGGGGAGCCGGATGCCATCAGCGGTGCACTGGCGCTGAGCCTTGGCATCGGCCTGCAGAATATCCCGGAAGGTGCAGCAGTCAGCCTGCCGCTGGCCCATAACGGCCGCACCCGCAGTCAGGCGTTTTTTGCGGGAGCGGCTTCCGGGCTGGTAGAGCCGTTGGGGGCATTGCTTGCCTTTGCTCTGGCCGAATGGGTCAGTACTGCGCTTCCGTGGCTGCTCAGCGCAGCGGCGGGCTGTATGGTGTGCGTGACCGCACAGGAGATGATCCCGCAGGCCGTGGAGGGCGACGAGCCTGTCGGTGTTGTAAGCATCGTGCTGGGATTTGCGCTGATGATGGCGCTGGATGTGGCATTGTAAGAAAAAAGGGCTGCTGCAAAATCAATGCCGTTAAAATAACAGGATAAAAGCAAAGCGCAGTACAAAACGCGAAAGCGCAGAGAATGTACTGCGCTTTTTGGATTTTAGAGGACATCACATTTTCTGACTTTGGGCTATCCTATTTGATCGTTTCATGCGTGGGCCGTGAAATGATACCTCCCACCCCTTGCAATCTGCCTGCGTTTATGGTACAATATTCTGGCATTCAGAAGGATGTGTCGGACAGCGCCTGCTGCGTGGTTCGGCATACGGATGCGGGTCCTGTACGATGGATTCGCTGTGAACCAGGTCAGGTGGGGAACCAAGCAGCCTTAAGCAGTGTGTTCGTGCGTTTCAGTAAGCCTGCATCCGTATGCCGAGTTACGCAAGGCGGGGACAAAACCCCGTCAGCGCTGTCCTTTTTATTTTGCAGGAAAGGGGAGAGAACCATGTACCGTGCCTTGTACCGCAAATGGAGACCGCAGCGTTTTTGAGGATGTGGTAGGCCAGCGGGCCATTGTTACTGCGCTGAAAAACCAGATCACGGCAAACCGTGTGGGCCATGCCTACCTGTTTACCGGCGTGCGCGGCACCGGCAAAACCACCTGCGCCAAGATCTTTGCAAAGGCAGTCAACTGCCTGCATCCGGTCAATGGAGACCCCTGCGGCGAGTGTGAGATCTGCAAGGGCATCGATAACGGCAGCATTCTGGACGTGGTGGAGATGGATGCGGCTTCCAACAACGGTGTGGACGATATCCGCGACCTGCGCGACGAAACAGCTTACACTCCCAGCGCCTGTAAATATAAGGTATACATCATCGATGAGGTGCACATGCTGTCCACAGCAGCATTCAATGCGCTGCTCAAAACGCTGGAAGAACCGCCTGCCCACGTCATCTTTATTCTGGCAACCACTGAGATCCAGAGTGCCCGCCACCATTCTTCCCGCTGCCAGCGGTACGATTTTACCCGCATCGGGCCGGAGGATATCGCCCGCCGGGTGGAATACATTGCAGGTGAGGAAAAGCTGGAGCTTTCGCCGGACGGTGCGGAACTGATCGCCCGTCTGGCCGACGGTGCACTGCGCGATGCGTTGTCCATTCTGGATACCTGCGCAGGCGTTACGGCGAAAATCGATGCCGATGTGGTGCGCCGCATGGCAGGTGTGACCGACCGCAGTTATCTGTTCCGCATTTCGGACGCACTGGAAGCGCAGGACGGTGCCACAGCACTGGCCCAGCTGGCACAGCTTCGCCAGCAGTCTGTGGATGTCAAGCGTCTGACAGAGGAATTGATCGCGCATTATCGTGCTTTGATGCTGGCAGCATTGCCGGGCGGGCAGAGCCTTCTGTCCGGCGTTTCGCCGGAGGAGGAGGCTTTGTATTTGGAAAAAGGCCCGCAGCTGGGCCAGCGGGAGGCCATTCGTGCCATCCGTGCGCTGGGCAGTGCGCTGGAACATATGACCCGCGGCAGCGACCAGCGGATCGAGCTGGAACTTGCACTGTTTGGCTTATCCGAACCGCCCCAGCAGCCGCAGGCAGTTCCTGTGCAGCCGCGCCTGTCCGTGCTGCAGCTCAACCCGCAGCGCCGCAGCCGTTTGCCTCGGCAACTGCTGTGCAGCCCTTTGCAAGCGCTCCGACTACCCAGCCGCCAATACCGTCCGTTCCTGTGGTGCAGCCTGCAGCGGAACCGAAACCTGTAAAGGCAGAACCTTCCGTGCCGTCGGAAATATCTGTAGAGCAGACTTCACCCGTCCAGACCGAAGAGCTGCCGCCGCTGCCGGAGGAACCGCCCGCGCAGCAGGCCGGAATGCTGCCTTGGGACGAGCCTGCCGCGCAGGCCGCACAGCCAGCTGCACCCGTGCCGGCAGAGTTGGAACCTGTTCCGCAGCCAGAACCGCCCAAACCTGCACCCACGCCCGCTGCAAAGCCTGTGCCGGAAAAGCCGCAGGATGCCGGGCAGGAAGGGACTGCGCTGTATCCGTACTGGCCGCAGGTGGTACAGCAGCTGCAGGAAAAAGATCCCATGCTCTACACCTATCTGCGCAAGTCCAAGGCTTACTTTGATGGCACCCGCGTGCTGATCGACGGCGGCAAGACCTTCCGCGATTTTATCCGCGCCAACAAGGACAGCCAGCGCCTGATCAAAAAGCTGATCAAGGATGTGTCCGGTACGGCGGTGCCCATTGGTCCCTATGAACCAAAGAGCGCTGGCAAAACGGTCTCCAACGCAGAGCAGTCGCTTCGTGCACTGGAAAAGCTGGGGTTGGATGTGTCCATTGAGGATTCCGCAAGGAAAACGAGATCATAAAAATACATTGCATCAATAAGGAGAAACGATTATGAAAGCAAGAATGCCCGCAGGCTTTGGCCGCCCCGATATGAACGCCCTCATGCGTCAGGCACAGAAGATGCAGGAAGATATGAAAGCCAAACAGGCCGAGCTGGAAGCTGCCGAGTACACCGCAGCGCTGCCGGTGAGATGGTCACTGTTAAGATGAACGGCAAGCACGAAGTGCTGTCCATCACCATCAAGCCCGAGGCTGTGGACCCGGATGATGTTGAAATGCTGGAAGATATGGTGGCTGCTGCCATCAACGCAACCGTCAAGCAGGTGGACGAAACTGCCGAAGCTGAAATGGGCAAGCTGACCGGCGGCATGAACATCCCCGGTCTCTGATCCGGCAGGAGGGAAGAACATGGGCTATACTGCTGCCCCGCTGGAAAAGCTGATCGAAGAATTCAGCAAGTTTCCGGGGATCGGGCGCAAGGGCGCTACCCGCATGGCGTATCAGGTGCTGAGCATGTCGGACGAAGATGCCGCCGCACTGGCGGGAGCCATTCAGGGTGCCCACACCAAGCTCCATCGCTGCCGTATCTGCCAGAATTATACAGAAGCGGATATCTGCCCCATCTGTGCGAGTGCAAAACGCGATCCTTCTGTGATCTGCGTGGTGGAAACGCCCCGCGATGTGCAGGCGTTTGAACGCACAAGGGAGTATCACGGCTTGTACCATGTGCTGCACGGTCTGCTCAGCCCGATGGACGGAATTACTGCCGAACAGCTGTGCGTCAAGGAACTTCTGGCCCGCTTGGGCGACGGCAAGGTGAAAGAGGTCATCATGGCCATGAACCCCACGGTGGAGGGTGAAGCCACCGCTATGTATCTGGCAAAGCTTATCAAGCCTCTGGGCATCAAGACCACACGTCTGGCCTACGGCCTGCCGGTGGGTGCAAGTCTGGAATACACTGACGAAACCACTTTGTACCGTGCACTTTCTGGCCGTGGTGAGCTGTGAATTGGGGAAAAATTTTACAGTTTCTTCAAAAACAGCCCTTGCAAAACCATAAAAAATGGTATACTGATACAACAAACCACAATGGAGAAAGGAGGCGCGCGGAATGGCACCCACTAAGGAGCGTCCGGCAACAAAAACCATTGCCACAAACCGTGAAGCGCGCCATGAATACTTCGTTCTGGAAGCGCTGGAAACCGGTGTTGAACTGAAAGGTACGGAGGTCAAGAGCCTGCGTGCCGGAGGGGTCAACCTGAAAGACAGCTGGGTCGATATTGAGGATGGTGAACTGCTGGTAAAGGGAATGCATATCAGTCCCTACGACCACGGAAACATGTTCAATCAGGATCCGATGCGCGTCCGGCGCCTGCTGGCACACAAAAGTGAGATCCGGCGGCTGCATCAGCAGTGCAAGCTGCAGGGATATACCCTTGTGCCGCTTTCGCTCTATTTCAAACATGGCCGCGTGAAAATGGAAGTGGGCCTTTGCAAAGGCAAAAAGCTCTACGATAAGCGTGCCGATGCCGCCCAGCGCGATGCAAAGCGTTCCATTGACCGTGCCATGAAGTCCAACGGCAAATACTATTGATCTTTTCAGACCGCTTCCTGAAGCGGAACTTTTTCAAAGCTTTCTGCACACCGCAAGGTGTGCTTTATAAGGGGGGCGTAAAGGTTTCGACGGGGAGAGCGAGGTCTGGGCAGCGGGTAGCAGTGGGGGAACTGCTCTATAACTCCTCCAAAAAAATTAACTGACAATAACAATTCTCAGTTGCTCGCAGCCTGAGTGCTGCGCGTTCCGCCCACTCTTGTGTCGTGTGGGGCCGGGGCGTCCTTTAGACACAGCACCTGAACGGACTTAAGCTTTGCGGACCGGCAGGAACTCATGAAGCTACCAATGCGCTAGCCTGACGATCGGCGTGGCGCGGCGGGAATGTTGTAGATCGCCTGCACCCGGAGATACCTACACTGAACTCTTTTCGGACATGGGTTCGACTCCCATCGCCTCCACCATGAAAAAAAGAACGCCATTTCGTTAGGAATTGGCGTTCTTTTCTTTATCATGGTAACGTTTTGGTAACACTATTGAGTTTTCAGGCTGCTCTCACCAGCGCATTATACAGCATTTCAATGAACTGTACCGCGCTTGGGCATCCGGTCAGCGGATAGCCTGCCAGCTGCTGCACATACTCCGGGTTTGTGAGCCATGCGACACGCTTACTTGCGCTATCGAAGTAGGACAGTTTTGCGCCCTCGGTGGCCATATAGCTTACGCCACTGAAACCGACCTCCGTACCAGACAGCAGGAACACCTTGCAGCTCAGTCCGTTAGAACCGCTCATCACATTGTCGTTCGAGTAATTGATGTACGGAATTTTGACCTGTTTGATGGCATTGCGAATATCGGCATCGATCAGGCTGATGAACGTGCCATTCAGGTACGCGGTCATGTCGGAGTTCAGGTAGTCGCAGTTGGAATCGTCCCAATTCCTCGTGGTATAGATGTCCTTCATCAGCAGCCAAGTACCGTTGCAGCTATCGTCATAGACGCTGGACGGCTTGCCCTGATGGACAATGATAAAGTCCTTGACCGTACCGTTCACTTTGATTTTAACGGTGCTGCCAACGGCCTTTGCGCCTAATCTTACATTTGCCATAAAAATTCACCTCCTTACTCAAAATTCAATCCTTGCCAGATCGGCGTTCCAAACGCCGGCAACGGTCAAGCCGTCCAGCGACTCAAAGGTGACGGAGAACGGATTTGCCGTTACGTCGGTCGCGATCTTCAATGAAGGATATCGATATCCGCCTGCATCTTTGCAGCGGCGATGCGCAAGTCTTTGTGAGACTCCGGGGACAGGTCGTGCTCCTGAATCCGCTCTTCGACAAACAGCTGCAAGCTCTGCATCTCAGCGCTCAGATTGATCACGATCTCCGCATCCCGGGAGATCACGATCACCACAGTGAAAACGAACTCAAAACTCCTGATCGGTGGAAGCCGCCGGGATCTCGACACCGCGGTCATCCTGCACGAGGAGCAGGAGCGTATCTTCTGCCGCCCCGGTCTGCCGCCCGAAGAGGGCAATCTGATGCAGGGTGTAGGTATCCTCCGCGCCGGTAATGCGGATCTTCACGCGGCGGGCAGCGCTGCCGTTTTCTTCAACAGACTTGATGCCCAGCAGCTCAAGCGCATGCCGCTCGCCGGTGACGTCGGTCTGCGCGTGGAGCACAGCGGCATTTGCAAGACCGCTTCCTCCGACAGCCTGCGTAATCGTGAGCTGCTTGCCCGATACGGCATCCATCAGCAGCTCAATGCCGGCATCGGTATAAGCCAGCGTTTCCCAACTCATTGCGTGTCCTCCTTTTTGATTTCAGGCATCCGCACCGATGCAAGGATGCTTGTGCCGCAGGGTGCGGCGGCAATGTAGGCATATGCTTCTACGGGGTCACAGAACAGATACATTCCGAACACGATATTCGCAGGCTTGATCTGGTTTACCATGTGGATCAGTTCTTCGCGGTGAAGCTTATCTTCAACGTGAGTGCCGATGGTCAGCAGGTAAGCCGGATAATCCACGCGGCATGTCCACCGGCCAACGCCCAGTAACGTGTCGAGCTGTTGGTACAGAAATGCAAGTGTAAAGGGTGGGCGGGTGCACAAACGCGACAGAATGCGCTGCCGTCGAAAACTCAGCGTTTCGGTCAAAGGCTTTGCCCGGATATGCAGGACTTGTTCCCATTTCTGCACAGAATCCACATCCATGGTCTGGACAAAAAAGTTCTTCCCGATGACCCGTACACTATCAGCTGTCCGGGAAAATTGTGCTTTTTCAGCGTCACAGACCTGCTGGTATTCCGCAATTTCCCGGTAAAAAGGCGGCAAAAGGGAATGCAGGTCATGGTTCAGGTCAAGTTCCATGTAGTTCCACCTTCCCCAGCACCGGAACCTGCTGCAAAGCACCGGTCTGCTGCAGCGCCATGTCCGCAGCAATCCCATTGAGCGTCAGAGCCGAAACATTGACGACCCCATCAAGAGAGATGAGCGCGGCAAGGACACGAGCAAGATACACCTCTGCCGAGTAGGCAATGGCCGTACTGCTGATATTGACATCCCAGTTTTTACGAATCTGCAGCAGGTAGTCACTGACAGCGTCCTGCGCAGGCTGCTGTACGGTTTCAAGTTCGTGTCCGGATGCAAGGGTCAGCGTGGCAGAAATGTCTACAGGCACTGTCTTCGGCGCTGTGACGGTCACCTGCGCACCGATGGGCGCAAGCCCAAGGCCAAGCCCCTGACCGGGCGGGGGATCGATGGCATTCTGTACCATCTGCACAAGATCACTGGACGCAGGAAGAAAGTCGGCTCCCAAGATGGAGCAGCACACCGTGCCGCCACCATCCCACACGGGGTAGACCTGCACAGCGCCCACGCCGTCTATCGCTTCGATCTCCTCAACGTACTGTGCCACGTTTCCACCAAAGCTGCGGCTGTTCAGACGTTCAATGATTCTCGCGCGGAAAGGCTCATCCTCTTCGGTGTTTTCGCCGGGAATCAGAAGATCCGTCAACTGAGCGCTGTTCAATCCTTCAATGGAATCGATCGGCAGGACAGGGCCGGAGTATCGGTTGCCGATATCACCGGCAGTCTCAGCCTGCAGACGGTAGGTGCTTCCCTCCGTGATGGTGGAGATAACCACAAAATTGATACTCTCAGTGCCATTGATCGTTGAAAATCGCGCACCGATCGGAACCTCACAGTCAAAGATGCCGACCTTTACAGCGGCGGAAGCCTGCTTGCGGGTGATACCGGCCAGCACTGCCAGAAGATCCAGCGAATCTCCGGAGGCTGTCTGGACGAACGCCTGTTTCTGCACAAGGTCGAGGCTCAGATAAAAGCCCTCAAGCACGTAGGCTGCCGGGCCTACCGCGGTCTGGATAGGGCTGGTATCACGCTTGTCGTAGGTGTCGGGCACAAGGGAAAGCATGTGATCGAGAATGTTTTTATAGGTTGCAGCTGAAAAATCCTGCATCAGAATTTCACCTCCGTTCCGGTCTCAACATCGCCATAGACTGTTTCGACGGTAAAACTTACCGTCAGGTTTTGCCCATTGATGCTGTATTCGTAGTTTTTTAGGCCAATAATGCGGTCGTCTGCCAGCAGCGCATCCTGCAGACGGCGCTGCAGTTCTGTGGCAACATAACCGGCATCCTGTCCGACCAGCCCTTCCCATTGCATACCGCTTGCCGGCTGGTAGATCTGCCAACGATAGCGCTCTACGTTCAGGATGATCTCCACTGCCTGCTTTACGGCATCATAGCCGTCGCATGTTCCGGCGATACGTCCAGCTGCACGGTCGATCTTCCATGTCAGGGAAGGCTGAGCGACAAACTCAACGCCGCCCGATAAATCGATGCTGTTTTCCGGCAATACGGCCATTTAATCACCACCTTCATATACACGAGATAACACGACGAACTTCTGGCCACGCTGCACACGCAGAAGAAGCACCTTGTCACCGGCTTTCAGGGCAGGGTTGAGGATGATATATTTCTTATCCTTGCTCAGTGAAAGGACTTTTCCATTCTCCCAGCCTTTGATGTCCTCGCTCTGTACAGAGCTGTCTGCGCCCCCTGAGAGCAGGGAATAACCAGTGTAAGGCTCCGATGGGCCGCCTGTGCTGCCGTGAACACCAGCGTGTATATGGGGCATGGCGTGCCGGTGTTTCAGCAGCGGGATCTTCTTTTCAATGACCGGCTCTGCAAGGTAGAGAATATCCTGCCGCAGTGTAGCCATTTCCGTGTTGATGGAGATTTCCAGCACATCATCATCGGGCGGGGCCTTTACCACGGTGCCGATCTGCAGATCGGTGGGCTGGTCAACGTCTCCGGCAACCCGGTTCAGCTGCAAAAGTGCTTCCACGATGTCCAAAAGATTTCCCTCCCTTACAGAGCTTTTGCTTCCAGTTCCATGGTGTGCAGATCGTTTTCCCACGTATGAGAGACCTTTTCCAGCATGACATACTTGCGGAACGGGTCGCCGTCAAGATCATTGATATTGACCAGAAGAAGCTGTCCCGCCCGCAGGCTATTGACACCCAGCGAGGTGAATTTGAGTTGCTGCAGAACGCGATTGTAATACTCCAGACTGACCTTTGCCTGCTCCTTGACCTGTGCGTCTGTGGCCGCTTCGTCCACCTTTTGATAGAGCTGCAGCAAGCCCCAGCGGGCAATGGTGTCCGAACCTTCGGATAAAACATCGGACTTGCCGGTCTCCTTGTTCGGACGCACCAGCTTGATGCTGTTGTAGGTCTGGGAGTCAATGGACGTGTTGTAGCTGTAGTTGGTCATCAGGCTCTTTTCGCCGATGATGTAGTCGCTCTTCATATCAGCTGCAGAGCGCAGAGCAACACCATCTCCAGAATCGTAAAAAACAAAGACCGTGCCGGTATTCAGCAAGGTCTTCTGGATGGCAGTATTGATGATGTCGATGCAGCTTTTATCCTGCATCACGAGGGAGGGGAGTTTGTAGCCGGTATCGGCCAGCGTGCCCACATCTACCTGCAGGTCTTCACAGATCTGCTTGATAATGTCGGCGGCGCTCTGGGCATAAAATGTGTAGCTGTTATTTGCTTTCAGGTAGCGCAGCCGGTCATAGCAGACCACATCCACAGGCCCCCAACGGTCCTGCCCGCGGCTGAATACCCATCCATAAAACTGCAGTTCTCCATCTGCGGAAAACCGTACAACGTCGCCCTCTTCGATTTTGGATTGCGGCGTGCGCAGATAGGTGAAGGTAAGCTTGCCGGGATTCCCGGTGCGCTGGGTGATCCAGCTTGCGGTTGTTACGCTGTTAGTGAGGTTTAGCAGGTCTCCGGGCGTTTTGCGGCCCACGATCAGTTCATAGCTCACCGGTTCACCTCCGTGAGGTCAGAAGCGGACATCCAGCCGAATACCACCCCGGAAAGATCCTGCACGCAATACGGATGCGGGTTTGTGCGGGATACGATGCGCCGTACCTGCACCTGCTGGCCGCTGAGCGTGCCGGCAGGTGTTGGTGCAGTGCTGGTGCTGTAATATTTCCCGTTTGCCTTACGCTGGGCACCCACATAGAGTTTGCTGCTTTGGATGCTGCGTGCTGGAGTAAGGATCACTTTTACAGCACTGACAGTAGACGTTGCGACAGCAGCGGCAGAAAGCGCCCGCGTGACAGTGTTCAGCGCAGAGGATGCCGTAGTGGCTGCAGGCGAGAAGTTTCCGCTGCTGCCCTGCAGAACAGCCTTCTGCGGTGAAAAGTCCTTGTATTCAGTAATGGTCAGGTCAAAGTAAAAGTCGCCGGTCTCGCCGCCGCGCTCCTCGGTCTTGAAACTGGTAACAAGGCACTCAAAACCCATGCCGCCACCCAGAAACGGGGTGCCGTTCTCATAATAGCGCACCGGCGTATAGACGATGGGCCTTTTCTGATCCATTGCGCTCTTGAAAAACGTAATGTACACCGATGGCGGTAAAAACACGGCCGCGCTCATCCATGGGAGCCTGCGTCCGGGAAACAGACCGGAGATCGTTACCTTACGCAGCTTTGGCGTGCGCGGCTGCATGACAGGGCCAAGGCCAAGCACATTATACTCGCCATTGTCGGATTCTTTGGTCTCCGGAAGCTTTTCCGGGTTGATGGGCAGGGACAGCACGGTGCTGTCCCGTGAAAAATAAATGCGGTAAAGGCTCGGCATACATTCTCCTTAATTGACCGCAACGACACTGCCACTCTGCACGCGCTCCATAATGAGGTCGCCCAGAAGATCGGCAAGGCTCTGGCGGTCGGCTTCAGTGTTTCCGGTGTTCTGGCCTTGAACAGTAATGACCGGGGCCTGCGAGGTGAGGTTGATGTTGTTCACGAATTTACGTTCCGCAATATCAACCATCATCTTGAGCTGCTCATCTGAAAGATCAACCGTTTTTGCGATCTTACCGGTGTTGTTCTTAATTGCGCCAACATTATTCAGCAGGGAATTGACATCTGCTGCCTGAGGAACGCCCAGATCGCCAAGACCGCCCGGCCCGAACAGGTTGCCAAGGCTGAGGTTGGAACCCCAATCATATCCTCTGGTGTAGGCGCTTCCGAGATCCATGTTCTCCCACGGCTTCACATACTCGGTATAGCCGCTGTTCTGGATCTCATTGCTCCGTTTTTTGGCAAGATCGGTGATCCAGCCGCCCAGGCCGCTGGTCAGATCGACCGTCACGCCGGGGATCATGTTGATAAGCCCCTCAACAGCGGACGCAATATTCTGCATATACTGCAAAACGGTGATTGCCATATCATAGAACAGAACTTTCACAGCTGCGACCGGGTTCGTGAACACATTGCCCACAAAGTTTGCAAACATGGCAAATCCATTCTGCAGGGGAACCAGAACACTGTTGAACACGAATGCACCCATCACAGCAAATGCGCCCGTAATGATACCTGTAGCGGAAACGCTTGTGCCTGCAAAGTGGTTCATCACAGCAACACTTGCATACAGGGCAGCTACCAGCACCAGAACGGCGGCAGCGGCCAGTGCGGCCGGGTTTGCGGCCATGACGGCATTGAGAAATGCCTGTGCGGCAGCGGCTTTCTCAGAAGCAAATGCCAGAATGTTCGTCCAGTTGGCGGCAATCAGCAGCACACCAAAAGCGGTTCCCAGAGAAATCACAATGGGGACAACCGTCTGGATGTTGTTCGCTACCCAGTTGATGGCTGACAGCAGCGGGTCAAGGGCACGGATGGCAGCGTTGGAAGCCACCGTCCAAACCTGCGCCCAAGTCATGGGGGTTTTTGCAAATTCAGCGTTGGTCTCTGCTGCGGCTGCAAACATGGCGTTTTTTACAATGCGGCGGTGATCTGCCCCTGTGCACCCATTTCGCGCAGCTTGCCCATATCCACCTGCAGATAGTCCGCAATGGATCTTGCAATGGCCGGTGCCTGTTCCATGACGCTGTTCAGTTCATCGCCGCGCAGCACGCCGGACGCAAGGCCCTGTTCCATCTGAAGAATTGCAGCCTGCGCAGCTTGCCCGGATGCGCCAGAGAGCGCAAGCTGTTTGTTCAGCTGTTCTGCAAACTGCACGATCTCCTTCGTGTTGTCAAATGCGCTGCCCGCCATAGTACCCAACTGTGAAACCAGCCCCATGGTGTCCATAAAATTGCCGCGGGAACGCTGCGCGGACTGGTAGATCATCGTTTCCAACTGCTGCGTGGTCTGCAGGCCATCGTTCATACGGTCAAGCCGGGCGCGGGTAGAAACCAAGCTGTCTGAAAGGTCTACGGCTCTTTTCAGCCCCTGAATACTGAGGTAAGAAGCAGCAAGCCGTTTCACAGCGCTTGCCAGAGCATCAGCGGAAGACGTGGCCGCTTTCTGATTGTCCGAAAGTTCTTTGGTGCTTTTGGATGCTTTTTCAGCGGCATCGGCCTGTTCTCGGATAGCGGCGGCTTCTTTTTCCACCGCAGCCTGCGTTTCACGGGCTTTTCCGGTAAGGATGCCGGTTTGTGTACCCAGCGCTTCCACCTTCAAACGCAGGCGTTCGTTCTGGGTCTCAAGCTGTTTGTACGCAGCGGTGCCCGCTTCACCGGCAGCGCGCATGGCATCCAGCTGCTGAGCACTGGCTTCAAAGGCCGCAGTTGCCTTAGCAGAAGCAAGCTCTGTGCTCCGCAGTGCGGATTCATAGCTTTTCAGCTGGCGCTGTGCAGCGGTGGTTGCAGAAGCCGCATTCTTTGCGACTGTGATATACCCGGCCAGCGGATTGGAAGCCTGATCGTCCAGAATGAACCTTGAATGGATATCAGCCACTGTGTCCAGCCTCCTTCATCTGTCGGGATTCTTTTAAGCGCTTTTCCATTGTACGCAAAGCAAATGCCCGGACCAGAGCCTTTTCACGCTCCGGCAGGGCATCGTATTGACCGGGGGACCAGCCGAGATTGTCAAAACAGTAGTAAGCTGTCAGAACATCAATATCCCAGAGGTCCCCGGCGATCAGTTTTTTGCTTCTTCGTCCGGGCCTTCATCCAATCCGGACAGTTCGTTGATGGCGGTGATGAGTTTGAGAAACTCACCGGCCAGCAGCATCTTGCCGGGGACCTGGACAGGATCTTTGGTGTTATAGTTTTCGCACAGCTCAGCGCTGTGAAAGTCGGGGAATACCGTTGCAGCCACGATCATGCGGCTGGAATATTCGTTGGCATCCATCTCGTCCTGCCACTGCTGGCCTACCTTTTTCTTGCGGGTGGATGCCTTGAGCAGGGAAGAATTTTCTTCCTGGGTCAGGGCGCGGATCTTAAACGGAACAGGTTTGCCATCTGCGCCGAGAAAGCGCTTGGAAATGACAAGCTCCTTTTCTTCCGTAGGAACAGCGGGATGCAGAAATGCGGAAAGTGCGCTCATAAAGAATACCTCCTATCAGTTGCCCAGATTGACCGGGTCGGAAAATGCTTTCAGACGGTTTACCTTGGTGTAGCTGAAATTGAAGTCATAGTTCAGCATTGCTTCGTCGTCGTTCAGGATGGACAGCGGAATCTCACCGGTCAGCATACAGCCATAATAGCCCATGACCTGATCGCCCACGCTGGCCGTGGGGTCGTTGTTGGTGATGGTGATATCAAAGGTTTCCATTACACCAGTGTTGATATACTGCAGCAGCATATCGGTGAACAGGTTGCTGCCGTTGGAACCAAAGTAGACATTGCCGGTGCCGGTCTGCGTGACACCATTGGCCTTTTTCTGCACCGTGCGGGTGCCGATGGTCTTCATGTCCGAGGTCTGAATGCCAGCCACAGTCTTGATGTTTTTCATGCCGCAGATCTCTGTGATGCGGCCATCACGAGTGACGGTGATTTTGCCTTCGGCACCGTTCAGGGTGTCCTGTGCAAGCAAATACATTAAAATCCCTCCTTACGACACATCCAGCGTGATGTAGATCTTGTTGGTGCTGCCCACGGCTTCGATCGCCAGCGTGATAAGCACCGCGTCCTTGGCATCGCCCTTCTCAACGGTGACATCGGTTTCGCCATCAAAGTTCTGGATGCCACCGGATGCCTGCAGCTGGGTCAGGTACTTCACGACGGCGCTCTTGTACTCCATGCGGCCCGCATCGGTGTTGTCCACAATGCCCACATAGTTCTTGGAGAACTGAGAATACAGGTCGTTGGCGATGGTGTTGCACAGCCGCATGGTACGGTTGTAGCGGTACACCTCGCCGATCTCCGAAGTGTAGGTGACCAGAGAATTGATATCATACTCCACGCGGACTGTACCATCATCGGCATTCAGGACGAACTTGCCGGAATTGATGGCATCCACGTACTGGCTGTGGGTCAGCCGGGGAGAGATGTCCACAGCATTGGGATAGACGGCGTTGGTCAGATCCTGTCCGTAGGTGGCGGCAGCCAGTGCGCCGCCTGCCCACCAGCACACCTGCTGCGGGGTCAGGGTTGTGCCATCGTCCAGCACAACGCCGGTGTCCACGTTGACGATATAGCGGGTGTCAGGATTGGTGCTGCCGGATTCCACCAGCTGAGAATAGCGGCCCGTCTCGGTATTGACCCGCTTGATGAAGCTTTCCATCGCGGTACGCGCCGTGTTGTCCGCGCCATCGTAGATCAGCACATCGAACTTGTAGGGCTCAATGGCGGTCAGGAATGCGCTGTAAGCCGAAGCTGCTACCACGCCGTCCTCTCCGCCGGTCAGGGCAGTTCCGACATTGGCAGTCAGAGCGCCGGTGCCGCTCCAGTCCACCCAGCTGTTTGCAGCCAGTTCTTCCACCGTCTTGGCGGTCTGCTGGTCTTTGATCTCACCATCCACTACAGTTGAGACCTCAAAGCTGCCTTCCGGCGAGGAAAGCGCCGTCACAACGACGGAGATATCGTTCCCGCGTACGCCCACATACTTTGCGGTAGCGGTCAGCGGCGCGATCTCCATGGTGGCTTTTACGGCACCACTGGCCGTGGGACGGTACAGCAGTACCTTGCGGGGCGCTGCCGTGCGGTTGGTGCCCTTGAAGATCTCGGTCAGAAACCGGTTTTCCGGCGCAGTAATATCATAACCGGTGTACACGGTCATGTCGGCACCGGCATCGATCTCAATCACTTTGGCCGTCGGACCCCAATGCAGAGGTTCACAGAGCGCAGCAATGCCGCGGTCGCCGACGGTCAGATCCTGTTTGTTCTTCGACCGGAAGCGAAAGTAAACGCCCGGCCGGACTTTGTTTTGTACGGTAAAGGTTCCACCTGCTGCCATAGCGGGTCACTCCTTCCAAAAATCTTTCACAGCGGCCTGCGCCTCTGCGAGGGTGTAATACGGTTTGTTCAGTACCGCAGCCAGAAAGTCCGGCTGATATCTCGCAAAAACGCGGGTCCTTCAGCAGAACTTCACGGCGATACTGGGTTTCTTTTTCTTTCATTTATCCACCTTCTGATCGATGCTCAGGGTCTGCATCTTTACAGCATCTTCGGGCTTTTCCACAAAAAATACGCAGCTCGAATTTGTAATGCAAACCGTCGGAATCAATGTCTGTCTTGCGGTCATAGGCCCGCAGCAGGGCGGTGTCTGTACCATCGGTATAGGGAAACACCTCCATGCAGAGGTCTAAGGTTTCTGCGGCGGAACTGTACTGCTGCTGCAGGTCAGGCAGGTTGTAATCCAGCAGATAGGTCAGGTCTACGCCGATGGTGCGCAGCCAGCGCCCACCCGGGTGCGGTTTGATGTTGGAATACCGCTGCTGCAGGAACATGCAGGGCGGTTCTACACCCTGCTGGACGGGATCTTCAAGCATCTGCACACCGGGCAGGACAGGCGCGAGATGTGCCGCCAGCGAACGTGCAATGGTGGTAACTGTAAAGTTCATCTCAGAATCCTTTCCAGCTCTCTTCCGGTTCTTTCCAGTTCCGCCTGCAGCGTTTCTTCGTAAGCCTGCTGGGCAGCATCGGTCATGTGCAAGCCTTCCACGTACTGCGTTTGGGTGCCCACCATGATGCCCACCTCATCTTTACGGCTGGGGTCATATTCCAGCAGGCCGAAAGCAGGGTTCACATACAGGCCGGGCACAAAATGTTTGTCCATCCGGTGGCCGTCATTCACAAAAGAAGCATATTCTTTGTTATTATTCAGCTCGGTGACATACTGCCCGGCCTGCTGCTCCGGGATGATCTTGCTGTCCGTGGCCCAATGCTGCTTCAGTTCACCGGTGCGGGTGTTGATGCCGCTCAGGCTGTCTGCTGTGGGCGGGGTCTTTTCCTGTGCGGCTTCCACTGCGCGGATGGTGGCGTTCTTCGCGGCAACAGAAATCATATCCGGCAGAACTTTTTGAGCTGCTTCCAGTTTTTGAATGTATTCATCCAGCGTCATTTCACACGCTCCTGCTTCAACAGTGTGATCTCCTGATGGGCCAGCCCCGGCATGACCGCACCGAAGGGTTCATAATAGCGCTCCGGTGTGTCTGCAAAATAGCGCTCGTCCGGCGCAGTATAACCCAGCTTTGCACCTCTGTGGATCACCAGCTCATCTCCGGGCTTGATATCCACTTCGATGCCGCAGGCCAGCTTATCGGTCTGGGTGATGCTGGCAGCAGTCTGGTTCATCTGCAGCCCGCTGGTCTTTGTCTGATAGACCCGGCAGGCAACACCGGAAAGCACCTTCTGCGTTCCATGTGGGTCAGGCTGTTCTCGGTCACTTTCTCATTGCGGAACACATCTGCCGTGTCGGTGTACCAGTCCGTCCAGTCCATCCTTCATCACCTCAGATCACATAACTGCCCGCAAGCCCGATGAACCGGGCGCGGTTGCCAGCATCTGGCCGTAAGTGGTAGCATTCAGGTCGCCCCAGTCCTCAGTGCCTGCGGTCAGGGCGGAGGTGTCGTAGGTCACAGAACTGTCGCCCAGTGTGGCGGATTTCACCACGCCCACCAGTGCACCGGAAGCTGCAGCCTGCGCAGGCGTTGCGCTGCTTTCAGCAAAGGTGCGCAGCTGCAGGGTCACGTAATGTGCCACATACAGCCCCACGGCGTAGTGCCAGCTGTCCAGCCATTTGTCCGGCTGTACGCTGACATTGGCCATGCGCACGATCTCATTCAGCAGAGCATCCGGCAGGTGACACTTGCCGTCGGCATTGCAGAACTGCGGATATTCTTCCTTGAACTGCTCAGCGGTGTAATTTCCGACGCTGCCGCCGAGGTTCGCCGCCTGCTGGCGGACTCCACCAAACTGTGCACCGTAGATCATGCCGTTCTCCTTACTCTGCCGCAGCAGGCTCTGCGGGCTTCTCCTCAGCCTTGGCCCTGCGGGTCTTTACCGGCTTTTCAGCTGCAGCCTGAATGTCCTTATCGCGGTGTTCGGTGGCAACGATCTTACCATCGGCCGCCAGTGCCTTAAAATAGGCCGTCTCCGCGGCCCAGTCGGGGACGGTGGCAAAACCATCCTTTTTCAGCACGACCGGTGCAACACCGGGTGCAGGGCTGGGAATGATGATGTTGCGCTTTGCGAGGATGAACATGATGCTTCTCCTTTCTCAGATGCCGTCCACGTACAGAATGGAGGTGGGGTAGAACAGCTGCACCTCGGAAATGTTTGCCATGTATGCAGTATCATAGCAGACATTGGTAACGTTAGGAGCAGTCATGATGCGGCTCATAGGCACCAGTTCGTCCATCTTGATGTAACGGGGCTTGTTCACGTAACCCACCATGCGGTCGGTCTTGCCGGTACCTGCGCCCTTACACCAGCGGCAGCCGCCGATGAACAACTCACCACCATTCTTGACAGCGGCGTTGTTCTTCATCAGGAAGTCGTAGATGGTCTCGGATGCCAGATCGGACACCATGGTGGTCAGGATGTAGTTGTACTGCTCATAAGGTAGCAGGATGTGGTTGGGGATGGCATCGGTGTCATACTCGCAGGAAGCCCACACAGCGCTCAGCAGGTCGTTCACGTCCTTCAGGATCTGCTGCGGGGTCTTATCCTTCCACTTGGTAGAGGAGGAGTCCGCACCATTGCTGGCAGCAGTGGTCTCGGTGACATTGGGGTTGTTCATCAGGCCGGTGGTGCCGTAGTCCTCGAAGCCGGTGTAGACGTTGGCATCCATGTGCTTGTCGTAGGTCAGGCGGATGCCGTCCTGCAGCAGCTGATCAAGCTGCGGCCGATGAGGTTGGAGCGCTGCATGTCCACGAAGTTCACGCGCAGAGCCGCGCTGAACAGGTGCGCCTTGTATGCGCCCTTGGCAACGTTGGCCTGAATGATGGGCGTGCCGTTGGCACCGCCTGCACCCACAGCACCGGAGCCGGAGCCGCCGGTGATGCCGTAGGCCACGTTCATGGCGGTGACGTAGTCCACCCAGCCGCCGCCGGTCTGGATGGGGATATCGCGGGCATAGGTGACGCTGGTGAGGGGCTTGCGGATCAGCGGGTCACGCTTTTCCAGCTCACTGGTCAGGAATGCGCCACCAGACGCAATGCCTGCTGCGTCCATGGTAAAAGAAGAGCCGGACGGCGCAACACCGCCCAGCTTCGGGGTAAACACACCGGCATCGAAATTGCCGACATTCTGGAAATCTGCCATATTCTGTTCCTCCTGTTACACGTTCTGACGGGTGAGAATGACCAGCTCGGCCACGCCGTTTGCGTCTGCAGAGCCGCCCCACTGGCAACCGGTCAGCTTTACGGTGTTGGCGCTGGTGCTGTCTGCCTCGGCCTCAAAGCCGCCCACGACAGCATTGGGGAGCGAAGTGTTCTTGATGATGCGCACGTACACTGCGCCGCCGCGCTTCGGGGTGCCCTTCTGGCACAGCACGTTGATGCTGCCGCGCTGGAACACGCTGCCAGCATCGCCGGTGGTGTATGCGCCGGTGTTCTGGTCAGTGTAAGACAGGGCAGAGCGCATCTCGCGGCCTGCAACGCCCGCAAACCTGTCTGCGGTAACGCCGGAGCCCTGCATCAGGACAACGGCACCATTTGCATCATACATCAGAGCCATGCCGAAGGGCAGGGGCTCTTTTTCGCCCACAGGGCGAGTTACAACGATCATGTCGGGCTGGCGTGCGTAGGAACCGGCAAAGCCGTGCTCCATCTCCGCGCCGATGATCTGCGGATTGAGCTGAGAAAGTGCCATACGATCAAGCCTCCTTATGCTTGTGCGGGTTGAATGCGTCATACGCGGCCTGCGATTCTTCACAGACTGCTTCGTAGCTGGTGCGGCCGGAACGGTGGGCAGCCTGTGCTGCGCTGTCCTGTGCGGCCTTGGTGATGCCTGCCAGCAGGCCGTCCACGCCGTCATCCTTGCCGGGGTCAGCGTCGGCGGGCGGCTGTACAGGCTCCTGTGCCTTCTGCGACAGCGCCTTTACCAGCGTGGTCACGGCGTTCAGGATAGCATCCAGCTTGGCATCAATACTGTTGCCTGCGGGCTTTTCTGCCGGTGCAGGCGGGACACTGTCCTCTGCGGGGGCAGTTTCGGCCACAGGGGGCTGTGCGTCTTTTGCGGGTTCAGCTTCCGGCGCAGATGCGGGTGCGGCTTCCGGCGCGGCAGTCACAACAGCGGCGGGGTTCTTTTCGGATTCGTTCATTGCAGTTCCTTTCTCCGCCGGTGCGGCGGCACTGTCCTGAATGGCAACCAGATGCCCTGCGCGCCCTCTGGGCACGATCGCAACATGGTTTCCTCGGATATTAGTCTGGCGGTATCCCGTGCCATCCGGTGTGTAGCAGCACCGGTAGCCGCAGGACACCTCCCGCGTCACGCCGTTTCCACATCAGAGATCAGGCCGGGATCCTTCAGGTGAAGGTCAGCGACAAGATAATCGCCCTCCCGGTGAACATTCTCTGCGTGGCCCTTGGCGTAAAGGGCGTGATTTTCCGGCATCAGGCGTTCAGGAGGATGATTCTGGGTTACATCCTTACCCTCGAAACTGGCAACTGCTGCCGGGTCGAACACATCTTCAGGGCGGCGCTGCACCTGCACAAGGCGGTCAGGATCGCCGTCAAGGCCCAGTTCCCCGGCAAAGTATTCCTGCTGGCCGATGCGCGCAATGGGCACGTCATGGCAGATGAGGAAGCCTCCGGGGTCTTGGTCATGTGTTCGCTGATTTTACTGCCGTAATAGGCAATCAAGGGGCATCACCTCCGAAAAATGGGTATAAAAAACACGGTGCTGTCTGCATCGTGTTCGTTTCAGGTTTGGCGGTCACGGTAAGCGCTCACCCAGCCCTGATATTTTTCATCCCCGGCCAGCTTGTGCCGCTGGAAGGTGGCAAAGGTCTTGGGTACCTCGTCGCCCAGGGCGGTGCGGTAGCGTTCCCACTGCCGGTACTGAGCAAGCCACTTGGCACGGCCCTGTTCTTTGTCGCGGTAGGCTTTGATCTGTGCTTCGGTGCGCGGGTCGCGGCTGTAGGGGTTCGTCTTGGGGCTGGAAAAGCGCCTGATACGCTCAAGCTCTTCCGGCGTTCGTCCTGCCGGTGTCCACCGGCGGGAGACTGTGCAGGCAGTTGGGGTGGATGTTCAGCCAGCTGTTGGAAAGATCATCCGGCCCAGCGGGGTCCATCTTGCCGAAGGCGTCTGAAAGCGGCGGGAAGTCCGGGTCTTTTTCCGCTGCGGCTGTACACCCGGCCCTCGTAGGGAGCGCACAGGGCACAGGTGGTGCCGTGGGCGCTGATCTGGTATAGATCCTGTTCCGGGTCAGCGGTTATCACAGACAAGATCTCTGCCTGCCGCGAGGTGGAGCGGGAGACCATTGTTGCATAGGTGTGCAGGCTCCAGTTCCGGCCTGCTTTGTCAGTGAAGGCTGTCACGCCTTCCCGGCGCAGAGCGTCCACAAAGGCGGGCACGCTCTGGTTGATGCCACGCCCTGCAGCCTGCTGTTCGGCTACCTGTTCCAGCCCAACGCGCCGGTAAATGTCCGGTTCCGTGCGGCCCAGCAGGGCACTCTGCAGGCCTGCCAGCACAGTGCTGTGGGCATCGGTCAGCTGGCCCATGAGGTTCATGGTCAGCCGCTGCACAATGTCCGTCTGGGTGCTGGTGAGGGTCTTGGCATTGAGATACCCGGCCCGATGCTTTTCCACCGTCTCGCCGGGCACAGCTCTGGCATCCGGGCGGCGCACATAGAACTGCGCTTCCACAAGGCGCGGTACATACTCCCAGTCCTGCGTTTCAAGCTGGCGGAGAATGGCCTGCACCCGTTCCAGAGCAGCCACAGCGTGATAATCCACAAGGCCTTGACTGCGCAGACGGCCGATCTCGTTGATGATATCTGTTTCGGCACGCAGGTACAGCCGGATGAGCCGTTCCAGTTCCCGGTCAGGGGATGCACGGGCAAGGGTGGGCATAGGCTTCCTCCTGAAAATGGGCAAAAGAAAAGCGCCGGACTTTCGTCTGACGCTTGTACTGTTAAATTAAATGCAGGGCACTGTTTCCTTGATCGTTTTGAGGAAAGCAGCGGCCTTTTTCATCATGCTGTTTTCCTGCAAAAACTCAATGCCTTTCTGCGTAATGCGAAGGTCAATGACTTTGACGCTGACAGCGGAGCCGATCGACGCAGGGAAAACAAGCCCTACAATATAGCCTTCTTCTGTCAGGCTGCGCATGATGTTGAACCAGTACCCCACGGGGATATGAAGAACATCCGCTGAAATGCAGTCCATATCAGGCCGTTCGCCAGCTTTGAAGCAGGCGTAGAGATATGAAAGAATGCGATATGCAAGAACAAAGTAATCATCCTTGGCCATAGGTCAATTCTCCTCAAGGTCTAGCCCATCGTCGCCCGGAGTAAGCCCGTCCGGGGCAACTTCATCGAAGTATTCGATAAGTTCTTTCATGCTTGCATCCAGGTGCTTTTGTGCATACTCAAGCATCTCGTCCTCAACCTGATATCCTGCCGGTGCATTCAAAAGCCAAAGCAAATTATTTTCGTCCTCATAGGACATCTCGACATCAGAGGCAGGTTCATAGTGCTCACGAACATACTGCACCCATACAGATTCCTGCTTGCTCATTTTTTCCTCCTGTTCGTGATTGGAATGCGCCGTTCAACGCTCAGTCCACCAAAGCCATCTGCAGTAACGTGGTACTGATAATTGGCATCCCGAATAATGACCTTTTCACCAGCCAGAAGCCCCGGGTACTGCGTGTTCAACACACCGGTGAGCCTTGCATAGGTCTTGGGCTTGAGCTGAATTTTGCTCTCGCTCCTCTGCGGAGACGGTGCGTACTTGGTTTTCTCTATTTTACCGCTCCCGCCGCCGCTTGTAAAGCGTCCGTCGGAGGGGTCGTGGCGGGAGTTGAAATCGAATACCGAGGTGTCCGCAGTAGGAACCTCCATTCCGGTCAGATTTTCTGTCAGCCCCGCCAGCGGGTCGCGCATGGCGGTCACGTCCTGATAAGTCTTGCCCGCATTAGCGGCAATGGCTTCATCGGTGATACTGCCGAACATGCCGGTCTCATCGCTCAGGCGGCGCAGCTCCTGCTGTGCAGCGGGCACATCCAGCAAGCCGGACTGAAACGCACTAACGATGCTGTCAGCCTTGATTTTGGCAATGTCGGCGGTCTCTTTTGCGGTTGGTGTCCACAGCGGCGGGAAGCTGAGGTCTGCATCTTCCAGCTGGATGCCTGCGGAACGGGCCAGAACAGGCAGCAGCTTTTCCAGAACCGGGCGCAGTCTGCTTTCCCGCAGGGTATCCACATAGTCGTAGTAGTTCTTCAAATCGCTTTCGCCGGTGGCGTTCATGCCGGCAGGAGAGCGTCCGAACAGCTTCGTCATAGGGTAGTGGGATGCGCCGCACAGGTTCAGGCACATGCTCTCGTACACTTCCTGCAGGCCGGTGAAGGTGTACTGTGTATTGTTGATCTTGTTGCCCTGTTCCACCAGCTGTACACCAAAGTTGGAGCGCAGCACACTCTGGGCCTGCATGGTGTTCCAGAAGCGCCGCTGCACATCCGGGCTGGAAAGGGAAAGCAGCTGTTCCAGACCCTTGACCTCCATGGTGTTGATGTTGGCCTGAAAGGTTAGCGCTGCCATGTTGGCCGAAACATTATCGTGGGCCACAACATCCTTGTACAGGGCTTCCACCTCGGATTCGCCCCAGTAAAGCTCTGCCTGCCGTTCCAGATCCGGCAGCTCCCGGCCCACAAACCGCACGACGCGGGAGTGATGCACCCGCGCGACGATGTGCCCGGCGGAATCGTTGATGGAGTAGAACGTAGGCACCACTTCGCCGCCCTCAAAGGTCAGTTCCGGTTCCGGCGAGATGCCCTGCCAGCGGTCGAGGATGTACAGCCCACGGAAACTGCCCGGTTGGATGCTGTCGGGGTCAGCGGCTGGGAAAGATCGGTCTGCCCGGCAATCAGGATCAGCCCGGCGGCACCGCCGTACAGACGGCCCCATTTCAGTCCGGTGGAAATGCACCTACGCAGACCTGTGCGCCGTTCAACTCCACGCAGAGCTTTCAGCTGATCGGGAGCGGCATCCTTGAGGTCGTACCACTCCCGCAGCATGTCGTCCACCAGCAGGGCTACGACGTTCTGCACCACCCAGTTCTCCCGGTACAGGCTGTTGAGCAGCGCATAGTTGCCTGTCATGCGGGTGAGGGGATAGCTTGTGGCTTCCAGCGGACTTTGGCTGCCGTAACCCAGCCGGAACAGCGGGTTTGAGAAAGCATCCAGCGTCAGGGTATTCGGTTGTGCGCTCCCGGCGGGGCGGTTCTTGTTACGCCTGGACATGCTCAAACCTCCAATCAAATGAAAATCGCACCCTATCATTCGATAAGATGCGATTGTATGGTTATTTGTATTTGGGACTATTCCGCCTGTTAGAGCACTGTTCTTTCATCGTTGCCCATCGGCAGTTCGTGGGTTCATAATTCCCGTCGTTATCGATTCGGTCAATGCTCAGTTCATCAGAATAGCCGTTTGCTAAAGCCCAGTCTCTGAAAGCCGCAAAGTCGTTGAGCCATACTTCACACATATGGATTCCACGAGCGCCGTACCACTTGAACTCTTTGCAAGATGGAGAGTAGCAACGCTCTTTCATATGGTGCCAGATGCGGTAGAGACGCGGGGTGTCTCTTCGGCCATAATGTTTGACGTGTCTTTTTGCTGTGGTTTCTGAACGGAGACAGCCGCATGACTTTGTGGTGCCACTCAATAGTTCTTGACGTCCAATAATTTTTGTTTGCCCACAGTCGCATTTGCACAGCCAGCGGGCTTTGTTATGGCTATCGTTGGCGGCTCTTTCAATAACGACGAGTCGCCCGAATCGATAACCGGATAAATCAGCAGGATACTTGAACTTTGCGCACCCACAGGAACGCGAAAGCCCTCTTCTGAGGGAATTACCATCGACAACTGTAGTATTGCCACAATCACATTGGCAAATCCAACGTGCTGCACCAAAACGATTATTGGGACCACGCTCTTTAACAGTAAGCTTTCCGAAGCGCTGTCCAGTCAAATCAATCAACCGTGAACAACCACACGATTGTGTGATTCCCGTTTTAAGAGAGTTGCCAAACACAACGATTTCGGTGCCACAGTCACAATGACAGACCCATCGAACATTTCCACCTGCTCCATTGGGTGCTCGCTCAGTAACAACAAGTTTTCCAAAGCGACTGTCCTGTTAAGTCAATAAATTTTCCCATTAACGAACACCGCCTTTCCGGCGGGCGCGTTCTTCGCGCACTCCGCTGATGCGGCCAGCCATGAAAATGTCGGCCAAGAAAGTGTAAAACTGGGTGGCATCACTCTTCAACGGGCGCGCACAGTACATATCGGCCATATCCTTGGCCCAAGCCAGTTCTTGAGGGGCGTGAGTTACTCGATACTTCACAGCTTCGTTTGGTGTGCAGAGAATCGTATTCATGATTTTTACCTCTTATTCTCTTGTAAGAGGTAACGCCAAAATGGTATAATAGATTTACCAGATGGCAATACCTCTGGTGTCTTATAGCGCTTTGCCCAAGATTTCCAGTCGCCGGGCAAGGCGTTATTCTTTTTTCAGACCTTCATAGACTAGCTTTATGCCCTGACGGATTACGTCCGCTTTTGTCATTCCGGTTTCTTTACAGCAGAATTCTAACAGCTGTACGTCAGTATCAGACATTCGGATTCGCGTGTCATGGGTCTTTGGCTCGGCCGTAGGTCGTCCAGTTCTTGGCGACATTCTATCACCTCACTTTTGTGTCACCGTAAATATTATAACTTTTGGTTACACAAAAGTCAAGACTTTTTATTCTCCATATCGCCAGTGGGGAATAGCGGTGTTACATAGATAACGAACGACATCGCAACCGTGGTCATCTTCCTTTATGGGCTTTTCAATGCCAACGAGTGCGGCTTTATCATCCCAGTGATACGATTCGAGTTCATCAATCGTTCCTTTGCAGTCTGAGCAAATTTTTAAGCAGGCATCGGCTCATCAAAGTGGATACCCGGCGGATACCGTTCAAAAAACGTCATTGTCAGCTTCCATGACATAGACCCCTCGGCGACGCAATGCTTCGATAAAAAGATGCGGCAGAAGGGTCTATGATGGTGGCACAATAACTCTCGCCCATAAAAGCCATAAAATCATCAGCATATTCTTCGTCGGTTTTCTGCTTTCGCTCTCTGCGACTTGTCCAGCGGTATTCTCTGGTAATCCACAATATATTTCCGTCGTCATACGCTTCGAGCAGAACAGTATCGTTACGGGTGCCATAATCTACGCCAATCCACCGGACTGCAACAGAACGCAAGCCAATCGGCTCTTCACCAAGCTTGAACACATTTCGCCCACGGTCAAACATATCGTAGATCAGCCCTCGGCGGCTCTGCGCTGGCCCAGAATGTCGCGGGCATACCAGATACTCTTGCGGTCATAGGTGGCCAGCACGGCCCGCAGACGGTCGTCTGAAATGCTCATGTTGTCCGCGTGGTGAAGTGGCCGTAGTTCAGGCCATAGTCGGGGTTCTGCACGCTGCTTCGCTTCGTGGAAGTCCAGAATGGTCTTGTAGTACCAGTGACCCTCAGCCTTGGGGTTCAGGTCGTGAAACACTTTTCTGTCCGGGCTGGACAGGGTACGGTCGAACACTTCCTGAATGAATGCTTCGCTGCACTCGTTCACCTCGGTGATGTATGCGGTACCGTAGGTGTTGCCCTTGATGAGCTTTTCATCACCGGCTTTGCCACCGCCGGATACCAGCACCACCTTTTTCGCCGGTGGCCGTCTGAATGTACAGGCAGTCGCGGTTCTGGTAGGTGCCCTCACGGCATCGGCCCTCAAAATAGTTTTTCAGGCCAAAACCGTCACAGTCCAGAATGTTCAGCCGGGCCGTCGCAGTGGATACGCCCGCAATGAGGTGTATTCTGCTGGGATGCTTTTCCAGAATGGTGCAGTAGGCCATAGTAATAAGCACGTTCTTGCCGCCGCGTTTGCGCCCTCAGCCACATTGAACCAGTGGTCGAAGCAGTTCCAGAAGAAACGCATCTGGTTTTGTGAAAAAGGTGCAGGTATGTTCATGTCTCAAAGTCCTTGATGTCACGGTCTGGCACAGGGTGCTGCAGCAGATCAGCAAGGGTCTGCATGTCGTTTATTTTGAGCAGCGGCATTTTCTTTTTCGGATGCGTCTTTGTACATGCCCAGATGCTTGCCCAACAGGTCAAGTGCTCGGAGCTTATCTGCAAGTTTGACCTCGTGTTCCAAACCGTCCTCGCCAAAGCTCTTGACCTTGATGGACTGGATTGCGGCCAGATCATCCCGGGAGGCATCCAGTTTGACAGAAGCAGTCTCCGGGTCGATCAGGTCGCTGGCGTTGGCAAATGCAATCTTGGCAAGCTCTCGAACGACACGATCAGCAGATACGCCGGTCCGGCGGCTCTGCTCAGCCTGCAGCTGGGCAATGCGATTTTGAATGCTAACATTTGCTAACAGCCGGGGTGCCTGTTCTCTTGCGGTTTTGGGGCTGTATCCGGCGCGGATGGCCGCTTGAGTGGCGTTCAGGTCGATCATATACTCTTCACAGAACCGCGCCTGCTTGTCGGTCATCCTCACCACCTCTCTTGCCGTAAAATCAAAAAGCCGCCCGGAAGATCCGAACGGCAGGATATAACAAGAAACCCGGCTGGTACATTCAGGCTGTTGGTCGGTAAAGGTGATCCTCTGCGTCAGCCGGGCAGCACAAAGCCCGCAGGAATGAAGGGAGTAAGTCTTTCCTGCGGGCTTCGGCATTTTAAATTTTAGCAGGGGTTGACAGTATTATCAAGTCCGGTTCGCTCCGGTTCAGTCCGGACTTTTGATATCCAGTCTTTTTATGGCCGCGCTGTGGCGCTGGAACATCTGGCTGCGGGAAATGCGGACGATGACCGCGATGTCCGGCCAGTCCTCCAGCAGGATGTACCGCCGGAACAGGATCATGAAATCCACCTCATCGTCCAGCTGGCGGAACACCTCCATGATCTCGGCCCGGATGGCGTCGCACACGGCAGACTGCGCCTCAGCGGCCCGGCGGGCCTCGTCGATGCGTTCCACACTGCGGGGCAGAGCCTGTCCGTCGCCGCTGCCGCCCGGCACGGGGGAAAAGCGCTGGGTGGTGTGGGTGGCATCGGTCTGCAGCGTGGCCAGTTCGTCCAGTTTGAGCAGCTCGAACCGCTTGGCCGTCCGGTACCGCCAGAGCCATGCCTTTTTCTCTTCGTAGGTCATTTACAGTTCCTCCACCCGGACGAACACGCCGCAGGGGTCCGACCAGAATTTCTCCACGATCTCGCTGCACACCTGCGCGTCATCGGCCCAGAAGTGCAGGCGGGTCATTTCGTCCTTGAGGGCCTTTTCCAGATTGTCGGTGTCCGGCTTTGCGGTGCGCCAGCTGCCGTTTTTGCGGCCCTCGGCAGGGAAGCACCACTTGACCAGCAGACGCACCGGACGGCCTGCGGGGATGGGCTTTTCCGGCGCGTGGGGTGCCAGATGGGCGTGGAGCTTGGCACGGGTTTGTTTCAGTTCCGGGCTGTCGTGGAGCACCGCGTGCGGCTGCCCGCCCTTCATGTAGGCGTGCAGCTGTTTTGCAGTTGTGGGTAGTGGTGGGCGGCTGCATGGGGAGAAAGAATTGCATGTACATGGGGTTCACCTCGTTTTTCTTTTTCTCAGGGTTCGCCAACGTGATGGGGAGGGTTCCCCGAATGGATGGGGGCTGTGGTCGCCCCATCCTTCGGGAGACCCCATCACAATTGCAGTTGCAGTTTTAGCTATTATATATAGGCTATTTTGCACTGCAAAATCTGCAGTC
>ENA-OQAJ01000057-OQAJ01000057.1-human-gut-metagenome-genome-assembly--contig:-NODE-57-length-29832-cov-3.868608_pt1 | contig 29832 bp, 35 predicted proteins | sample MGYA00242736_ERZ504529 | MGnify/ENA primary metagenome ERZ504529 (study PRJEB26092, sample SAMD00036275) | human gut metagenome | host: Homo sapiens | study: EMG produced TPA metagenomics assembly of...
GAATTGTTTCTGTATTCATTATTTTTATAAGATCGTGCCGAACCTGGAAAAGCTTACAGGCTATCCGTTAAGACAGGCAGAAGATCTTTTTGACGCAACAGAAAACCTGGACGGTTTCGTAGCAGTATCCGGTGTGATAAAAACCTGTGCGGTGGATCTTTCCAAGATGTGCAACGACCTTCGTCTGATGTCTTCCGGTCCGAAAACCGGTTTTGGTGAGATCAATCTTCCGGCTAAACAGAATGGTTCATCCATTATGCCTGGTAAGGTAAATCCGGTCATTCCGGAGGTGGTAAGCCAGGTTGCATTCCACATCGTGGGACACGACACCACCATTACCATGGCAGCAGAAGCAGGACAGCTGGAGCTGAATGCTTTTGAGCCGGTTGTATTCTGTAACCTGTTTGAGTCCATTACGACTCTGGAAAAAGCAGTGGATACACTGATCGTAAACTGTATCACAGGAATCACCGCAAACCGCAAACACTGCAAGGATCTTATGGAAAGCAGCGTAGGAATTGCAACAGCACTTTGTCCGCACATTGGCTACAAAGCATCTGCAACCATTGCCAAAACAGCAGTGAAGACAGGAAAATCTGTGCGAGAGCTTGTTCTTGACCAGGGTCTGATGAGTGAGGAAGAACTGAACCAGGTTCTTGATCCGTATCTGATGACAGAGGTTGGAGAAGAGCGGAAAGAGGATGAAGCGAGAAAGAAAGCCTGCTGAGAAGGCAGAAAGATATTTCTGGTGAGAGCACTTTGATCAGCAGGGCTGTGAGAAGCAGTGAAATGAGCATGATCAGGAGCCGGTAGAGGGATAGTCTGATCGCTTTAATATAAGAAAAACAGGAGACTTGCCACAGTGCAGGTCTCCTTTTATAATGGAAGAAACGTGATAAGAAAAGAAGGGAAAACACATGCTTAAACGAACTGCCATTCGGGCACTTTGCAATACAACGGCATATCAGAGAGGCCTTGATATCTACCGTACCGGAAAAAGGATCCAGTCGCTGGATATTAAGCCGAAAGGAGCTGTGGATAAGGTATCCGCAACAGTAAAGGGCAGTGGCCGTAATGTATACAATACAGGTTTTCAGTATGATACAGAGGCTGATCGGGTAAAAGAAGTGTACTGTGACTGTCCGGCTTTTCGAAGCTATTCCGGGATCTGTAAACACTGTGTGGCAGTACTTCTGGAATATGGGGACCGAAAAGCCTATGAGCGAGTGGAAGCCCGGCGCAGCAGGATCAGGCAAAAGGCGCCAAAAATACAGGGAATCCTGCATTACTGGCAGCTGCATCAGGTGCAGGCGCTCCGGCTACTAAGACAACTGTGGAACTGAAAAATCTTCTTAACCGACAGATGTACAGCCGGATGCTGCCTTTTTCCGGAGATCCGTATTTTGGCCGTATAGAGCTGGAAACCTGTCTGAAGTTTAATTCGGCTGGAAATTGTTTTTCCGTGGAATTCCGTGTCGGCTGTGAGAAAAAGTATATCCTGAAAGACGTACTGGCCTTTGTGTGGAACCTGGATCATAATGAGAAAATTTCTTATGGAAAAAATCTCGAATTTATCCATTCAGAGGAGGCTTTTGCAGAAGGATATAAAGGCGTACTTTCTTTTATCCGGAACTGGGTGGAGGACCATTACGGTACTTATATGAGCCGCTATGAAAGCCATCTGCATATGAATGATAAAGTGAAGGTGCGCGATCTTTCCCTGAATGGAAAAGAGCTGGAGGAGCTTTTTCTCTCGCTGGGAGATGGCAGCTTTAAGATGCAGATGAATCAGGATCCGGAGATCACCTGGCAGACAGTAAAAGCAGTTCCGGAGCGAACTCTGGTGATCCGAAGAAAAGAACAGGGCTTATCGCTGGAACTTGTGCCTGTATACAGTGTGACAGGCGTTCGCTATCATATGTATTTTGATGGAACAAAGGTATATCTGGTGTCCAGAAAGGAGCTGGGTGCTGTGGAGGAGTTTGTCACCTGTCTGGAGCGGCTTCCGGCAGGCAGGGCCTTTATTGACGAACCGGATGTGCCTGCTTTCGTGCGTGAGATGCTTCCTTCCCTGGAAAATTTTTTTCATTGCGATCTCAGGGATTTTCCGGAAGGAACGGATCTTGCATGTTATAATGCTTTCTATGAGATTTATCTGGATGCACCGGAACGGGACTGGATCACCTGTAAGGCATTTTCAATTTACGGGGAAGACAAATTTTCGGTTTTTGACAGGAATGTGTCCGCCCGCACCAGGGATATTCCAGGAGAGATGAGGGTGTTTGCACTGCTGTCGAGGTATTTTAACGGGTATGACGCACAGCGGCTGGAGCTGGCCCTGGACTGCCGGGCCGGGAAGACGGAGAAGCCGTTTGTAGAAGAGGTACCTGTGGATATGAACAGCGCAGATATTAATTCAGTACTGCATATTCAGGGACGGGAAAGTGCGACTGATTCCGAAGAAAAACTCTATCAGCTTCTTACCGAAGGCATCCCCGCCATGCAGAAAATCGCAACCGTCTATATTTCCCAGTCCATCAAACAGATGAGGGTAACAAAACTGCCAAACATCCGTCTTGGTGTTTCTCTGTCAGCCGGGCTTTTGAATCTGGATATGGATGTGGAGGGCATGGATCAGACACAGCTTTTTGACATCCTCTCCAGATACGACCGCAGGAAAAAATATTTCCGTCTGAAAGATGGCAGCTTTCTGGATGTTTCCCATGGCCAGCTCCGGGAGCTTTCTGCTTTAAAAGACAGCCTGCAGATCAGTGACAGTGAACTGAAAAAAGGCAGGACCCAGGTACCTGCTTACCGTGCATGTATCTGGACAGCCAGCTGAAAGGCGGCGATCTGATCAGGGTGGAGAAAGACAGGGGGTTCCGTGCACTGATCCGAAACATGGAGACAATGGAAGATCACAAATTTCAGGTTCCTCCAGAGCAGGAAAAAATTCTCCGTGGTTATCAGAAAGAGGGATTTTGCTGGATCAAAACTCTGAAACATAATCGGTTTGGTGGAATTCTTGCAGACGACATGGGACTTGGAAAAACGCTTCAGGTGATCACATTTCTCTGGTCGGAATTCCTGGATCTGCGCCTGGGGAAAACCGGCGTGCGCTTGTGGTAACTCCTGCATCTCTGGTGTTTAACTGGATGAGCGAGATCGAACGTTTTGCTCCGGGGCTTCCGGCTACTGTTGTGACAGGGGATGTGCGGCAGAGAAAAGCACTGATAAAAAAATGCGGGAGAACGGGAAGTTCTGATCACTTCCTATGACCTTCTGAAACGGGATCTGAAAACCTATCAGAAACTGGATTTTGCGGTGCAGATCATTGACGAGGCACAGTATATCAAAAATCATGGAACCCAGGTGGCAAAGGCTGTGAAGGAGATCCGGTCAGAATTCCGACTGGCGTTAACTGGTACACCGGTGGAGAACCGGCTCAGTGAGCTGTGGAGTATTTTTGATTTCCTGATGCCTGGATTTTTGTATTCTTATGAGAAATTCCGCAAGGAGATCGAACTTCCGGCTGTGCAGTACAGCAGTTCCAATGCCATGGAACGTCTGCAGAAGATGATCCGGCCTTTTGTGCTGCGGAGACTGAAGAAGGATGTGCTGAATGACCTTCCGGATAAGCTGGAAAAAGATATGTTTTCCCCGTTGGAAAGTGAGCAGAAAGAGCTGTATGAGGCCCATACGGAACGGCTCCGCCTGATGCTTGGAATGCAGTCCGATGCGGAATTTCGTACTTCAAACTGCAGATCCTTGCAGAGATCACAAGGCTTCGGCAGATCTGCTGTTATCCGGGGCTTGTGTATGAAGGGTATGAGGGGAATTCTTCCAAACTTGAGATGTGCATGGAACTGGTGCGAAATGCAGTGAATGGCGGACATAAGATCCTGCTGTTTTCCCAGTTTACTACCATGCTGGATGTGCTGGCCACCCGTCTTTCCAGGGCCGGAATTTCCTTTTACATGCTGACAGGAGCCACTTCCAAAGAAAAACGGGCGCGGATGGTACAGGCATTTAATGAGGACGATACCTCTGTTTTCTGTATTTCACTGAAAGCAGGAGGAACAGGTTTGAATCTCACAGCGGCGGATATCGTGATCCATTACGATCCATGGTGGAATCTGGCAGTGCAGAATCAGGCCACAGACCGCGCCCACCGCATCGGCCAGCAGAACGTGGTCAGTGTCTACCGCCTCTTCATGAAAGATACCATAGAAGAGCGCATCCGTGCCCTACAGGAAAAGAAGCGCGAACTCGCTGACGAGATCTTAAGCGGAGAGGGAATCGGCCAGGCTCTGATAAGCCGTGAGGAAGTGCTGGAGCTGCTTGGAAGGTAAGAAGAATAATGGAATAATAATGGGAGGGAGAAAAGATGACAAACTGGAAGGAAAAACAAAAAGAGTGGCATGAAAAATACGATGACATGTTTCAGGAATTTCCGGCTACAGAAAGTGAGGCCAGGAGAAAAATGATAGATATTTATGAAGCTCATGAGATTTTTTTCAATATAAACGCAGAAGATTATGGATCATGACAGTCATAACGATCATATTAATGTTTGGGCCGCCGACTCTGGCGCAGATCATGGGAGCGGACCGCGAGATAGTTGGGAAGGCTGCGTACAGCATAATGATTTTCTGCCCGGTACTTGTAGCCGAGACTCAGCTTCTGATCAAAAATGGTTCCGGCATACGAACCTGCAAAAAGAAGCTGAAGCAGATAGAAAAGAACGAAGTAGGAAGTTATCTGGAGGAAGCGGAATCATTTACAAAGAGTGGAAGAGCGCAGGAGGAAATCCCATGAAAAAAAGAATTAGTGTTTTGCTTTTATGCTGTATAGTATTTATCAGCGGATGTAATATGCCAGGTCAGGACGATCAGAAAATTAAAAAACTGGATCCTGAAAAATTGGATTCGGAAACGACAGATATTAATGACCGGGCAGACTATTATGAGAAATATGTTACGGAGCCCGGTGACGATATGGATGAAGAGGAGCGTTCTAAATACCGCGTAACTCTTCACATGATTTATAAAAAATGCGGAACAGTACCAACAGGATATGATTATATTTCTGCGGAATGATAATGTGGTTGAAGGTTCCATGGATGTGGGTGAGCCGGATATTGGGTTGCTTCCGGGAGTTTTTTTCGGGTAATTTCCATGATGATAGAGGGACATGATTCAAACCTGGGAGAGATCGAAATCCTGGAACCGGGAATGGAGTATACGCTTACCATTGATTATGCTCAGAAAAAAGCGATATTGTCCGATTATGATGAGCATAAGTAAACATTCTCCGGGTTCAGATGCGTAGAAACAGAAATGAGAATATCAGTTTTACATATAAAAATCCCCCATACAAATGCAGAATATAAATATTTTACATCATGCATTTGTACGGGGGAATCTTTTATGCAAAAAACTTATCGTACAGACCAAAGAAGAAGATAAACAGAATGATCAGCGGAAGGATATAAGTGATGTATACGCGCATCCATTTCTGGATCTTCAGGCCTTTTCCGGTGTTGGCTTCTTCTGTGAAGTTTTTCCAGCCCCATCCACGTTTGGAAACGCAGAAAAGCAGGTACACAAGAGAACCAAGTGGAAGCAGAAGGTTACTTACCAGGAAATCCTCAAAGTCGAGAACTGCACCGCCGAATACCTCGAATCCGCTCCAGCTCCATACGTTGTAACCGAGAACGCATGGCAGGGAAAGAAGGATGATAGCGATGGCATTCACAAGACTGGATTTTTTTCGGCTCCAGCCGGTAAGCTCCATACCACAGGAAATAATATTTTCAAATACAGCCAGGATGGTGGAGAATGCCGCAAATGACATAAAGATGAAGAAAAGGCTTCCCCAGAGTCTTCCAAGCGGAATGTGGTTGAAAATATTTGGCAGTGTAATGAAGATCAGGCTCGGTCCGGAAGTCTGGTCAACATTGAATGTGAAACATGCCGGGAAAATAATAAGTCCGGATGTGATCGCAACAAATGTATCCAGGATCGCAATGTTTACGGATTCTCCAAGGAGTGCGTGATCTTTTCCAATGTAGCTTCCAAAGATAGCCATGGCGCCGATACCAAGGCTAAGTGTAAAGAATGCCTGATTCATGGCACCAGTGATGGTGGAAATGATACCGATCTCTTTCATACGTGCAAAATCCGGGATCAGGTAGAATTTCAGACCTTCTTTTGCACCGTCCATGGTAAAGCTGTTGATTGCCAGGACAACCATGATCACCAGAAGGGAGATCATCATGATCTTGGTAACTTTCTCAAGGCCATTCTGAAGACCGCGGGAGCAGACAAAAACACCTGCGATAACAACAACGATCATCCAGAATCCCATAGTAACAGGCTGGCCAAGCATGTCTGTAAACTGTCCTGCAACACCGTCAGAATCAAGTCCCTGGAATTTACCGGTAGCTGTCATATAAAAATAATTCAGCATCCAGCCGGTAACGGTTGTGTAGAACATCATCAGAAGATAGCATCCGATCAGAGTGATATATCCGTGGATATGCCATTTCTGGCCCGGTTTCTCCAGAGCGTAGTAAGCTTTGACAGGGCTTTTCTGGCTGGCACGTCCAACCGAAAACTCCATAGTCATAACAGGAAGTCCAAGGATAGCCAGGAAGATCAGGTAAAACAGTACGAATGCACCGCCGCCGCCCTGTCCGGCCATGTAAGGGAACTTCCAGACATTTCCGATTCCGATGGCGCAGCCCGCGGAAATCAGAATGAATCCCAGACGATCCCAGTTTTTCTCTCTCTTTCATAATTCACCTCATGTAAATATGTATAGATTTGCAGTCGGTAATTTCAAGGAGTCTGACATACCGGATCTGCCGGTAAAATCCTGTTTCGTGGCAGTCGGGATACCGATTTTCTCCTCCCGCATCTGTCGCTTGGTTTTTTCTCAGTAATATGCTAAAGTCACGAAGTTTATTTTAGCATATTTCGGAATGTTGCACAATAAAAAGAACTTGCATTTTGCCTGAAAAGTGAGGTATTATTAAAAGAATACTGTGATAAAATAAAACGTTGAACCGTTGCGCTTTAGCGGAACATAGAAAAACGGCCCAGGTGTGTATCTGTAAAATGACAGCAGGCAGATAATACAGTGATACAGGCTTCGGGCGCAGATGTATTTTTTTAGGATGAGAGCAGGGGAGGATTATTATGAGCAACAGATATTTCTATTTTACAAGACACGGGCAGACCATCTGGAATGTAGAAAATAAGATCTGCGGAGCCACAGACATTGCGCTGACAGATCTGGACACCAGCAGGCGATCGATCTGGGAAGCAAGATCGCGCAGGAAGACCTGGGAATCGATGAGATCCTTTATTCTCCCCTGATGCGCGCGGCAGATACCGCGAAACACATTTCCCAGATGACCGGCATTCCCGCAAGAATGGAGCCAAGACTGAAGGAACAGAACTTTGGAAAATATGAATCCACACCAAGAAACGGTGATGTCTTCCGTAAAGATAAGGAGAATTTTGTCTGCAGATATGAAGGCGGCGAATCCATGCTGCAGCTTTGCCAGAGGATCTACAATCTTCTCGACGACATAAAGAACGACCCCAGTGGAAAAACTATCTCCTGGTAGCCCATAACGGAATTTCCAGAGCCATAGAATCTTATTTTCGTGATATGACAAATGAGGAATTTGCATCATTTGGAATAAAAAACTGCGAACTTCGAAGATACCAGTTTGAATAAATAAGTTGCGAAAAGCAACTTATTTATTCATGAGCAAGAAGCGAAGCGGATTGCGATGTCCATGAGCCCGACCGTACTTTCCTTGTGGAAAACCCCTCTTCGTGGTATACTGAAACACAGACAGGCGGACCAGCATATCCGCCAGAAAATACGCGGAGGATTTTTCCGGAAAGGATCGTGGATCATGCGGTTAGAGAAAGTGCAGGATGCCCTGAATAAGAAAAATATCAAATTTGAATACACAGAGGAGGACGGCTGCGGAAGTCTGGATTTCATGTTCCGTGGACTGAAATTCCATGTATGGGAATACGAGGACAATGGCTGGGGCGCCGAGACCAATATTTATGCGGCTGGAAGAAGTGAGGACATTGACGGAGATTATGAAGAGAAGATTTCCGCAGAGATCCTTTCCTGGCCGGATATGATCAATAACTGAACATTACCATAATTATTAATATTGTAAAATAAAACAGCTGTGGCTGAATATAACCGAAGGCTGCATAGCAGAAATCATGCGTATGTGGGAGCCGGTTATATTCAGTACAGCTGTTTTTTGTTTATGATTCCACATCAGTGACCTTGATCTCATCCTGAAATCCGTTCGTATAATGCAGTTCATAATCCTCAGTGATAAAAACAGCCTGCACACCTTTTTTTCTCCGCAAATTTCAGTCCCTCATCCAGGCCAAGGGCGAAACAGGTGGTGCTTAAGGCATCTCCGTCTACAGACTGGTCAGAGATGATCGTCACAGAGATCAGGCCATTGTCGTAGGGGTAGCCGGTTTTGGGGTTCAGGATGTGATGGTATAATTTTCCGTCCTGTTTAAAACACCGTTCGTAAATTCCGGAAGATACAACGGATTTTCCGGTGATATCCATAACGGCTTCGGTTTCATTGCGGTCTGCAAAGGGCTTCTGGATGCCTACTTTGAAAGGTGTGCCGTCAGGCTTTGAGCCGATGCAGAGGACATTGCCTCCAAGGTTGATGATGGCACTGTCTACGCCTTTTTTTACCAGAAAATCTTTCAGGCGGTCTGCAATATAACCCTTGGCGATGGCACCTACATCGAACTGAATGCCATCAGAGGGAAGAGAGATATCCTGACCGTCAATGGTAATGCCATCGGAGCTGCACAGAGGAAGAGCGTTCTGGATATCTGAATCATCCGGCACTTTCGGATCTTCTGCCGTGAAATCCCAGAGAGAGGTTAAAGGGGCAATGGCAATGTCAAAAGCGCCGTTGGATTCCCGGGTGACAGCAAGTCCTTTCGATAATAATGCGGCAAGATCTTCGGATATGTGCCAGGTGTCTGTGGTGTTATTGACCTGATAAGGAGTGTGCTGAGCTTCAGTGTTTTGGTTTTCTGAAGGCTTATCTTTTAAGCTGGAATCGGAGGATACAGAAGAACGGTCAGTGTCAGAGCCATTGGAGTCCGATATTCTGTGATTTAATTTATAAAGTTCACTCTTCTCATTAGTCCGGCTGAAGATCAGCTCATATTTATCGCACAGCGCAAGGCAATCATCCAGGAGAGATTTATCCTGGGAATCATAGATGGTGATCTGCACGGCTGTATTTAATTTGATACTGTTGATGCTGATTGGCTTCTTTCCTGTAGCAGTGTCGGAGCCAGTGGCATTCTGGCAGCCTGTGAGAAGGAGCATGGGACAGACGAGAGCTGTGCATAGTATTAAATAGAAGAAACGCCGTTGAAAGAGATGCTTTTTTAAATAAAGATATATAGTTGACATAATACATTCTCCTGAATAAGTGGTAGTATAGTTGCTTTATTATACCATGCATTCTTAAAACCAGAAAGCTTACGCCATCCGCAAAAATCATTGTATTTTGCAATAATATAAGATATAATTCTCCGAAAAAACATATTCGATATGGACCCAAATAACTGACCAGAATTTTTACAGATAAAAAGGAGATTTTCATGATAAAAGTAATTGCCAGCGATATGGATGGTACACTTCTTGGTGATGACCACGGGATTGCGCCGGAAACACTTGCTGCAGTAAAGCGTGCCTGTGATGCGGGAATCCGTTTTATGGTCGCTACCGGCCGGAATTTTCCAGGTGCCATGGAGGAACTGAAGGGAACAGATCTGACCTGCGATTATGTGGTGAGCAGTGGGGCGGAGGTACGGAATCCCCAGCAGGAGGTTGTAAAGAGTACGCCCATTTCTATTGATCTGTGTGAGGAAGTTTATAATACGGCAAAAAAAATATCCGGTATCTGTGGCATTTTTTACAGACCGATATGATTATCGCATTGGAACAAAAAAAGAAATTGAAGATGGAATCATCCAGCAGATCCGCCTTTTCAGCATGGACAGAAATACCAGTGAGGAAATTGTCCGGGAGTCCCCGCAGTACCGCAGGATCGCCGGAAACACAAAAGGGATTTCCGATATCCGTTCCCTGGAAAGCAGCGGTGCGCCGGTGTACAAGATCTTCATTTTTGCGGAGGATGTGGAACTCCTGGGAAAACTCAGCGATGAGCTGCGGGAAAATCCGGCCATTGCGGTAGCCTCTTCTTTCGTATATAATCAGGAAATTACAGCAGTGGAAGCGCAGAAAGGTCCTGTTTTGAAAGAATATATAGAATCTCTGGGATATACCATGGATGAGGTGATGGTTCTTGGAGACAGCCTGAATGATTATTCCATGATCTCCATGGACTTCGGCGCAACGGTTGCAATGGGAAATGCAGTTCCGGAGATCAAAGAGGCGGCAAAATATATCACAAAGAGTAACAATGAGTTTGGCGTGGCCTATGCTATTGATCAGGTTTTGATCGCAAATAAGAATTCCTGTGCCTGAAAATATGTTTTTCCCCTTTTGGAAAAGCGCCATATATATTATAATGTAGCAAGATGAAAGTTCGCTTTACAAAAAAACACAGATAAAGAGAGGAAATCACGATGGTAAAAATGGAAAATGTTTTTATTATGGATCACCCGCTGATCAAACACAAAATCTCAATGCTCCGTGACAAAAATACCGGAACAAACGAGTTCCGTAAACTGGTAGAGGAAATCGGAATCCTGATGGGATACGAGGCACTTCGTGATCTTCCTACAGAGGAAGTGGAAATCGAGACGCCCATCGAAACCTGCAAAACACCCATGATCTCAGGCAAGAAACTGGCAGTGATCCCGGTACTCCGTGCAGGCCTTGGAATGGTAAACAGTATCCTGACACTGGTGCCATCTGCAAAGGTGGGACATGTAGGACTTTACCGTGATCCGGTCACACATGAGCCACATGAGTACTATTGCAAGCTTCCGGAGTCCATTGACGAGCGTATCTCCGTGATCGTTGATCCAATGCTTGCAACCGGCGGTTCTGCAGAGGCTGCGATCGACTTCGTTAAAAAACAGGGCGGAAAAAATATCAAGTTCATGTGCATCATCGCAGCTCCGGAAGGTCTGAAACGTCTCCACGAGGCACATCCGGATGTACAGATCTACTGTGGCTCCCTTGACAGAGAACTCAACGAGAATGCCTACATCTGCCCGGGACTTGGCGATGCCGGTGACAGAATCTTCGGTACGAAATAAAATGATACCAGCTTGCTGCGGAACAATCCGTGGTATCTGAAAAAACTTCAAAAAAATACTTGACACACCCGGCACTGTTATGGTATTGTACCTAAGAACGCTGCCGAAGACAGTAGGTGCCGTAAGGCATAAGGATCAAAACGCCTACCGAGGTCCAAGTATTCTGAGTTAAGATTACACAAAGGCCTTATTGCGAAGCAGTTAAGGTCTTTTTTTTAACGGATTGACTTATTGCGACGGCGGTATACAAAATCTATAAGGAGGTGTACCATTTCATGGCAAAAGTAGAACTGAAACAACCAATCGTAGAAGAGATCTCTAACAGCATTAAAGACGCACAGTCTGTTGTACTTGTAAACTACAGCGGTCTTACAGTTGAGCAGGATACAATTCTTCGTAAAGAGTTAAGAGAAGCTGGTGTTCAGTACAAGGTATACAAGAATACCATGATGCGTCGTGCATTCGAGGGTACAGCATTTGAGAGCCTCAGTGAGCATTTACATGGCACAAATGCGATCGCTATCTCCGAGACAGACGCAACTGCTCCGGCAAGAATTCTTGCTAAATATGCAAAACAGTTCCCGGCACTGGAGCTGATCGCAGGTGTAGTTGAGGGTAACTACAATGATCAGGCCGGAATTCAGGCACTGTCCACAATTCCTTCAAGAGAGGAACTTCTTGGAAAACTGCTTGGAAGCATCCAGTCTCCGATCACCAACTTCGCTCGTGTGCTTAATCAGATCGCAGAGCAGAATGGCGGAGCTGACGCAGCAGCTGCTGAGTAATTACAGCAACGTGCAATTGGCGGCATAATGGCCGCATGATATTTAATTAAAATTTTTAAATGGAGGGAAATTAAAATGGCAAAATTAACAACAGAAGAATTTATTGCAGCAATCAAAGAATTATCTGTATTAGAGTTAAATGACCTTGTAAAAGCTTGTGAGGAAGAGTTCGGTGTTTCCGCAGCAGCAGGTGTTGTTGTAGCAGCAGCAGGTGCAGCAGGCGAGGCAGCTGAGGAGAAAGATGAGTTTGACGTAGAGCTTACAGAGGTAGGCCCGAACAAAGTTAAAGTTATCAAAGTTGTTCGTGAGGTTACAGGTCTTGGACTTAAAGAGGCTAAAGCTATCGTTGATGGTGCTCCGAAGGTTGTTAAAGAGGGCGCATCCAAAGCTGAGTCTGAGGACATCAAAACTAAACTTGAGGCTGAGGGAGCTAAGGTTACACTTAAATAATCCAATCAGAACTGAAGTTTCAGAGGCTGTTGTGTCTGCCGGTTTACCGGTGGCACAGCAGCCTTTTTTTGTGTGAGAGGCAGATTCTGCGACATTTTTTTGACAATGGGATGCATCGGCTGTATCTTGCTTTTTTTCGACAAAAGAATGATAATAAAAAGTACAGGAAAGGATGGTAACATGAAAAAAAGATAGCAGCCTGTATTCTGGCAGTGACGGTTGGCATAGCAGGAATTCCGGTTCCTGCATCAGCACAGCAGATTTTTTCAGAGTCAGGTACAAAAAGTACAGATGCTGTACGAAGTCCGCTGGAAGAAATCCATGTCCAGGATTATGCCATGGAACAGCAGGAAGAGATTGAAGAAGAAGAGAATATGCCTGCTGAGGAACCGGATCCGCTGGTTCTGGATGATGATGGAAGTGTAGTTCCGGCATCCGCTGCCGCATGGGTAGAAGACGAGGTATCTGCAGATGGCTCAGACTCGGAAGAAAGCGGGGAATATGCTGGAGAAGATATGCAGATCCATGACAAAATGGATGAGACAGTGAGTGGGCAGAAAACACAGGAAAAAGATCAGGCAGATTTTTCAGACGGAGATAGCGTGACAGCAGAGAGTGCTGCTGATGATACACAGGAAGATATGACTGACGGCTCCGATAACGATATTCAGGAAGAAAGTTCTGCTGTTTCGGAAATACCGGAAGAGCCGGATCAGAAAACAACGCAGAATGATTTGCCGGAAGATGATCTGACCGGAGAAGAAAATCAGCCTTCGGAGGATCTTTCGGATAATCCATCGGCCGGAGAATTATCCGAGAAACCGGAAGAACTTACAGAAGAACCGCAGGAACCGGATGAACTCGAAGAAGACCCGTCAGAGAAGCCTTCTGATTCATCAGAAGAAACCATCTCCGACGGATCAGAAGAAGAATTTTCAGATGGGGAAGCCTGGCAGGGGGTACAGGCACATATCAGGTGGAAACGCTGCAGATTCGGGAAGGGCAGGATATTACAGCACCATTAAATACGCTGTTCCTGAAACTGAAAAATCGGGCAACGGGTCAGACACCGTATAAGATCATCATTCCACCGGGACATTATAAACTTACCGGGACGCTCTGTATGTACAGCAATATGTATCTGTACGCACAGGGAGCAACGATCACCAAAACTTCGACGACCAAGCATCTGATCCTGAGACTTGGAAATACGAAAGAATCAGCAGGCGGTTATTCAGGATATCAGAATATCGTTATTGATGGTGGAACCTGGAACTATAATTATCAGTGCGTAAAAGGCAAAGATGAGCCAGGCGGTTTTGTAGGATTCTGCATTGGCCATGCAAACAAACGTAACCATTAAAAAATGCGATTTTTTCTCAATAATCTGAAATCACATTTTTCTGGAATTTGGAGGCGTGAAAAAACGCAACGATCAGAAACTGTAAATTCCGTGGCTATTATAAAAATTACGAAAAGGGCGGTCAGGAGTGCATTCAGATCGACTGCTGTACAGATGAAGGAAATGTTTTTCCGCAGTATATGCCCTACGATGGAAGTACCTGCGAAGATTTTCTCATTGAGGGAAATACATTTGAAGATGTTTTTGCCGGTGTGGGAACTCACAGCATGATGGCCGGAAAAACATACAAACGAATCACGGTGAAAAATAACACATTCCGGAATATAAGGAAACGCTGCATAGAATTTCTGAATTATACAGATTCTGTTGCGGAAAACAATACCATGATCAACGTTGGCGTTGGTGTGGATGTTTCATCTGTAAACAAGAAGAATACACATCTGACGAAAGGTTATACAGGTGATCCCGATGTAAATACAGACCGAAAGATCAGGATATACGGGAACAAGATCAGCCTTTCGGGAGTCAGCAGCATTGCCGGTGTTGGCTGGGTGTGTAGCGGAATTAAAGTTTTTGGCTTTAATATGGAAGAAAACGGTGGCGTGGTTCCGAGAAAAGTTTATCCGGTAAAGGGAGTTACCGTAAAAAACAACCAGATTTCCGGTTACGGAAACGGAATCATTATGAAGCTTACAAATACCGCAACGGTTTTTGATAATCAGATGAAAATGAAAAAGCCTTCTGTATATTCCAATATTGGAATTTATGCAGAAGATTCCAGGGGAACATCGATTAAGAAAAATACTGTTTCCGGAACCGCAAATACGGGAATTTATTTCTATGATGCGGCGTATAGTAAAAATTCACAGCAGAAAAATTATATCCAGACCAATGTGGTTTCTTTAACGGGAGGAGACGGGATTTATCTGCAGAGGATGTCAGCTGCTTCCAGGATAGAAAAAATACAGTAAAATCTGTCGGTGGTTCGGGAATCCATGTAAAGGATGGAAAGATGGCAGGCATCTACAGTAATACGGTATCATCCAACAAAAATCACGGAATCCGGATTGAATATACAACAGGAGGGATCTGGATCAGAGGTAATCAGGTCGTATCCAACAAAAACTGTGGCATTATGCTTGGAAAGGGAAAAGTTTCTCAGGTTGCCGGGAACACGATCTATAAAAACAGCAAGAAGGGTATGTACATAAATGGAACAGCTATCTGGGAAGTAAGGGATAATACAGTGACTGAAAACGGGGATGCCCAGGAAGTATATGCCAATAACTGCAAAAAACTGTGCAGCATCAGACGCCCGGTATGTAAAAAGATAACAACAAAAAGCACAGACGTAGCCGGAACCGCAGATGGAGGATATACGGTAACCGTTTATGCCTGGATATCCGGAAAGAGCCAAAAACTTGGAACTGCCAGAGTAAATACAAAAAAACAGTTTACTGTTAAAATTAAAAAACAGAAAAAGAACACCGTAACTGAAGATCGTATCCAAAGACAGATATGGAAATGCGGTATCAGTGAATTATACCGTGAAATAAATAAGAGCTTCTGTTCCACACATCGTATGTATAAAAAGGAACAGAAGCTTTTTTTGAAAAAATGTGAAAAAATTCAAAAAAAAGTGCTTGACACGCTTTTTTTCTTATGTTAAAGTGGAGGATGCTATATTATGGCTAGATATGCCTGCCTAAAGGTCAGGCGGGATCATGTTGTAATAAATAATAAAAAAACAGGGGTGAAACGTCAATGGAAAAAAACAGAATTCGTTCTGTAAAAACTGGAAAAAGCATGCGTATGAGCTACCAGAGACAAAAAGAAGTCCTGGAAATGCCAAACCTGATCGAAGTTCAGAAAGATTCCTACCAGTGGTTTCTTGACGAAGGTTTAAAAGAAGTATTCGATGATATTTCTCCGATCGCAGATTACGGCGGAAAGCTCAGTCTGGAATTCATCGATTTCACATATGATGAAAAAGATGCGAAATATTCCATCGAGCAGTGTAAAGAACGTGACGTGACTTATGCCGCACCTTTGAAGGTTCGAGTAAGGCTGATCAATAAGGAAACAGAAGAGATCAACGAACACGAGATTTTCATGGGAGATTTACCGCTGATGACTGCTACAGGTACCTTTGTTATCAATGGTGCTGAGCGTGTTATTGTCAGCCAGTTAGTACGTTCCCCTGGAATCTACTACGCAATCGCTCATGATAAACTTGGTAAGAGACTGTTTTCCAGTACTGTAATTCCGAACAGAGGTGCATGGCTGGAGTACGAGACAGATTCAAATGATGTATTTTATGTACGTGTAGACAGAACAAGAAAGGTTCCGATCACTGTTCTGATCCGTGCACTGGGCATTGGAACCAATGCTGAGATCATTGATCTGTTTGGTGAAGAGCCAAAGATCCTTGCCAGCTTTACCAAGGATACTTCCACAAACTATCAGGAAGGTCTCCTTGAGCTGTATAAGAAGATCCGTCCGGGCGAGCCGCTTGCAGTAGAGAGCGCAGAGAGCCTGATCATGGCAATGTTCTTCGATCCGAGAAGATATGACCTTGCCAAAGTCGGACGTTATAAATTTAATAAGAAGCTTCATTTCAACAAACGTATCGTAGGCCACAAGCTCTCCCAGGATGTTGTAGATACAACAACAGGTGAGATCCTTGCAGAGGCTGAGACACTTGTTACAAAAGAGCTTGCTGATACTTTACAGAATTCCGCAGTTCCGTATGTGTGGATTCAGGGTGAGGAGAGAGAGATCAAAGTCCTTTCCAGCCTTATGGTTGACATCCGTCACTATCTGCCGGAGCTTGAGGATCCGAAGTCCCTGGGTGTTACAGAATTAGTATACTACCCGGTACTCGAAAAATTCTGGAAGAAAATGACACATTTGAGGACAGATGTGAGGCGATCAAACGTGATATCCACGACCTGATCCCGAAACACATCACCAAGGAAGATATCCTTGCGTCCATCAACTACAATATGCATCTGGAGTATGGCCTTGGTAACGATGATGATATCGACCACCTGGGTAACCGTCGTATCCGTGCTGTCGGTGAGCTGCTTCAGAACCAGTACCGCATCGGTCTTTCCAGACTTGAGCGTGTGGTACGTGAGAGAATGACAACACAGGACACAGAGAGCATTTCTCCGCAGTCCCTGATCAATATCAAACCGGTAACTGCAGCAGTTAAGGAGTTCTTCGGTTCTTCCCAGCTGTCACAGTTCATGGATCAGAACAACCCGCTTGGTGAGCTGACTCATAAGAGAAGACTTTCCGCACTGGGACCTGGCGGTCTGTCACGAGACAGAGCCGGATTCGAGGTTCGAGATGTACATTATTCCCACTACGGAAGAATGTGCCCGATCGAGACTCCTGAGGGACCGAACATCGGTCTTATCAACTCCCTTGCATCCTATGCAAGAATCAATCAGTACGGTTTCGTAGAGGCTCCGTACAGAAAGATCGACAAGAGCGATCCTTCCAACCCGCGTGTAACCGATGAGGTTGTATACATGACAGCGGATGAGGAAGATAATTACCATGTAGCACAGGCGAATGAGCCTCTGGATGAGGAAGGCCACTTCATTCATAAGAATGTATCCGGTCGTTACCGTGAAGAGACACAGGAGTACGAGCAGCACATGTTTGATTACATGGACGTATCTCCTAGAATGGTATTCTCCGTTGCTACAGCCCTGATTCCGTTCCTGCAGAACGATGATGCGAACCGTGCGCTGATGGGATCCAACATGCAGCGTCAGGCCGTTCCGCTTCTTACAACAGAGGCTCCGGTTGTTGGTACAGGTATGGAGACCAAGACAGCCGTTGACTCCGGTGTATGCGTTGTTGCAAGAAAAGCAGGTACCGTACTTCGTTCCACATCTACAGATATCTCCATTAAGAATGATGACGGAACAAAGGATGATTATCATCTGACCAATTTATGCGAAGCAACCAGAGCAACTGCTACAACCAGAGACCGATCGTGTTCCAGGGAGAGCATGTTGAGGCCGGACAGGTTATCGCAGATGGTCCGTCTACATCCAATGGTGAGCTTGCACTTGGTAAGAACCCGCTGATCGGATTTATGACCTGGGAAGGTTATAACTACGAGGATGCCGTTCTGCTTAGCGAGAGACTGGTACAGAATGATGTTTATACATCTGTCCATATCGAGGAATATGAGGCAGAATCCCGTGATACCAAGCTGGGACCGGAAGAGATCACACGTGATGTTCCGGGTGTCGGCGATGATGCTCTGAAAGATCTGGATGAGCGTGGTATCATCCGTATCGGTGCTGAGGTACGTGCCGGTGATATCCTTGTTGGTAAGGTTACTCCTAAGGGAGAGACAGAGCTTACTGCTGAGGAGCGTCTCCTTCGTGCCATCTTCGGTGAGAAGGCAAGAGAGGTACGTGATACTTCCCTTAAAGTACCGCACGGTGAATATGGTATTATCGTAGATGCCAAGGTATTTACAAGAGAGAACGGCGATGAGCTGAGCCCTGGAGTAAATCAGGCAGTACGTATTTATATTGCACAGAAGAGAAAGATCTCCGTTGGTGATAAGATGGCTGGTCGTCATGGTAACAAGGGTGTCGTTTCCCGTGTACTTCCGGTTGAGGATATGCCATTCCTTCCGAACGGACGTCCCCTTGATATCGTGCTGAATCCTCTGGGTGTACCTTCCCGAATGAATATCGGACAGGTCCTGGAGATCCACTTAAGCCTTGCTGCCAAAGCACTTGGCTTCAATATCGCAACACCTGTATTCGATGGCGCTAACGAGGTTGATATCCAGGATACTCTGGAACTTGCCAACGATTACGTAAATACGGAAGACTTTGAGGAATTCCGTGAGAAATATAAAGACATTCTTGCACCGGATGTTATGCAGTATCTGGATGAGAATAAAGCTCACAGAGCACTCTGGAAGGGCGTTCCGATCTCCAGAGACGGTAAGGTAAGACTTCGTGACGGACGTACAGGAGAGTACTTTGACAGCCCTGTAACTATCGGTCACATGCACTACTTGAAACTGCATCATCTGGTAGACGATAAGATCCATGCACGTTCCACAGGTCCATACTCCCTGGTAACACAGCAGCCTCTGGGTGGTAAAGCTCAGTTCGGTGGACAGCGTTTCGGAGAGATGGAGGTTTGGGCACTGGAGGCATATGGTGCTTCCTATACACTGCAGGAGATCCTGACAGTGAAGTCTGATGATGTGATCGGACGTGTTAAGACCTATGAAGCGATCATCAAAGGCGATAACATTCCTGAGCCAGGTATTCCTGAGTCCTTTAAGGTACTTCTTAAAGAGCTTCAGTCTCTTGGTCTGGATGTACGTGTGCTCAGCGAGGACGGATCAGAGGTACACATTATGGAGACTTCTGATTACGGAGATACAGATCTTCGTCATGTCATTGAGGGCGATTCCAGAGGACGCAGAGATGAGGAGCCTTCGGTAAACACGGCTATACCAAGCAGGAGTTTAGCGGAGAAGAGCTTGTCAATGTAGAAGAAGATGAAGACCTGGAAGAAGATGAGGACATGATCGAGTTTGAAGAGTCCTTTGATGATGAGGAATAAGAAAGGGGAAAGAATACATGGCAGAAACAACCAACGCCAATGAAACATATCAGCCAATGACTTTCGATGCCATCAAGATCGGACTGGCGTCCCCTGAGAAGATCAGAGAGTGGTCACACGGTGAGGTTTAAAACCTGAAACAATCAACTACAGAACCTTGAAGCCTGAGAAGGACGGTCTTTTCTGCGAAAGAATTTTCGGACCGAGCAAGGACTGGGAGTGTCACTGTGGAAAGTATAAAAAAAATTCGCTATAAAGGCGTTGTCTGCGACAGGTGTGGTGTTGAAGTAACCAAATCTGCCGTTCGTAGAGAACGTATGGGACACATTGAGCTTGCAGCTCCTGTATCTCATATCTGGTATTTCAAAGGAATTCGTCCCGTATGGGTCTGATCCTTGATATTTCTCCAAGAACACTGGAGAAAGTGCTTTACTTTGCAAACTATATCGTTCTGGATCCTGCTGATTCAGGCCTTATGTACAAACAGGTACTCACCGAGCGTGAGTACCAGGAAGCAAGAGAGTCTTACGGCGAAGGCTTCCGCGTAGGTATGGGTGCTGAGTCCATCATGGAGCTCTTGAAAGCTATTGATCTTGAGAAAGATTCCGCAGAGCTGAAAGCAGAGCTTGTTGATGCAACAGGCCAGAAACGTGCAAGAATCATTAAACGTCTTGAGGTTGTAGAGTCCTTCCGTGAGTCCGGCAACCGTCCTGAGTGGATGATCATGACTGTGATCCCGGTTATCCCACCGGATCTTCGTCCTATGGTACAGCTGGATGGAGGACGTTTGCAACATCTGACCTGAATGATCTTTACAGAAGAATCATCAACAGAAATAACCGTCTGAAAAGACTTCTGGAGCTTGGCGCTCCGGATATCATTGTCCGCAACGAGAAGCGTATGCTGCAGGAGGCTGTAGATGCCCTGATCGATAACGGACGCCGTGGACGTCCTGTAACAGGACCTGGAAACAGAGCCCTGAAATCCCTTTCCGACATGCTGAAAGGTAAATCCGGACGTTCCGTCAGAACCTTCTGGGTAAACGAGTTGACTATTCCGGACGTCTGTAATCGTTGTAGGACCGGAGCTGAAGATCTATCAGTGTGGTCTTCCGAAAGAGATGGCCATCGAGCTGTTCAAACCTTTCGTTATGAAAGAGCTTGTTGCTAACGGAACATCTCACAATATCAAAAATGCCAAGAAGATGGTAGAGAAACTTGAGCCTGCAGTATGGGATGTCCTTGAGGACGTCATTAAAGAGCATCCGGTTATGCTTAACCGTGCACCTACACTGCATCGTCTGGGTATCCAGGCGTTCGAGCCGATTCTTGTAGAAGGTAAGGCGATCAAGCTTCATCCACTTGTTTGTACAGCGTTCAACGCAGACTTCGATGGTGACCAGATGGCCGTACATCTTCCGCTTTCCCAGGAAGCACAGGCAGAGTGCCGTTTCCTTCTGTTATCACCGAACAACCTTCTGAAACCGTCTGATGGTGGTCCTGTAGCTGTTCCTTCACAGGATATGGTCCTTGGTATCTACTATCTGACTCAGGAGAGACCTGGAAACAAGGGTGAGGGCAAGTTCTTCAAGAGTATCAACGAGGCAATCCTCGCATACGAGAACAAGGTCATCACACTTCAGACCAAGATCATTGTACGCTGCCATAAGACAATGCCGGACGGAACTGTTTTAAGCGGCAATGTTCACTCTACACTGGGACGTTTCCTGTTCAACGAGATCCTTCCGCAGGATCTTGGATTCGTAGACAGAAGCGTACCTGGAAACGAACTGCTTCTTGAGGTTGACTTCCTTGTAGGTAAGAAACAGCTGAAGCAGATCCTTGAAAAAGTTATCAATACACACGGAGCAACAAAGACAGCCGAGGTACTTGACTCTGTTAAGGCTATGGGTTATAAATACTCCACACGTGCAGCCATGACCGTATCCATTTCCGATATGACCGTGCCGCCGCAGAAGCCGGAGATGATCAAGCAGGCTCAGGATACTGTTGACCGTATTACAAAGAACTACAAACGTGGTCTTATCACAGAGGAAGAGCGTTATAAAGAGGTTGTTGATACCTGGAAGAAGACCGATGATGAGCTTACAAAAGCCCTTCTGACAGGTCTTGATAAGTACAACAATATCTTCATGATGGCTGACTCCGGAGCCCGTGGTTCCGATAAGCAGATCAAACAGCTTGCCGGAATGCGAGGACTGATGGCTGATACAACCGGTCATACTATCGAGCTTCCGATCAAGTCTAACTTCCGTGAAGGTCTTGACGTACTGGAGTACTTCATGTCTGCGCATGGTGCTCGTAAGGGACTTTCCGATACCGCTCTTCGTACAGCCGATTCCGGATACCTGACAAGACGTCTTGTTGATGTATCCCAGGATCTTATCGTTCGTGAGGCTGACTGCTGTGAGAACAGAGCAGAGATCTCCGGAATGGAAGTTCGTGGATTCATGGACGGAAAAGAAGAGATTGAGAGCCTTCAGGAGCGTATCACAGGAAGATTCTCCTGTGAGACAGTTAAGAATAAAGACAGAGAAATCCTTGTTAAGGCGAACCACATGATCACACCGAAGCGTGCTGCCCGTATTATGAAAGAGGGCGTAAGCAACACAACAGGCGGACCGATCGACAAACTGAAGATCCGTACCATCCTTTCCTGTAAGTGCAAGGTTGGTGTCTGCGCGAAATGTTATGGTGCGAACATGGCTACCGGTGAGCCGGTACAGGTTGGTGAGTCCGTTGGTATCATCGCAGCACAGTCTATCGGTGAGCCAGGTACACAGCTGACCATGCGTACGTTCCATACCGGTGGTGTTGCCGGTGGAGATATCACACAGGGTCTTCCTCGTGTCGAGGAGCTTTTTGAGGCAAGAAAGCCGAAGGGTCTTGCGATCATCACAGAGATCCCAGGTGTTGCCACGATCAACGACACTAAGAAGAAACGTGAGATCATCGTAAATGATCCGGAGACAGGTGATTCCAAGACTTACCTGATCCCATACGGTTCCCGTATCAAAGTCCTTGACGGACAGGTTCTTGAGGCCGGCGATGAGCTGACAGAAGGTAGTGTAAATCCGCATGATATCCTGAGAATTAAGGGTGTTCGTGCAGTTCAGGATTACATGATCCGCGAGGTTCAGCGTGTATATCGTCTGCAGGGTGTTGAGATCAACGATAAGCATATCGAGGTTATCGTTCATCAGATGCTGAAGAAGATCCGTATCGAGGATAACGGAGATACAGAGTTCCTGCCAGGAACACTTGTTGATGTCCTTGATGTTGAGGAAGTTAACGAGAAACTTGAGGCAGAGGCAAACAGCCGGCAGAGGGCAAACAGGTTATGCTTGGTATTACCAAGGCATCCCTTGCTACAAACTCCTTCCTGTCAGCAGCATCCTTCCAGGAGACAACAAAAAGTCCTGACAGAGGCTGCTATCAAAGGTAAGGTCGATCCGCTGATCGGTCTGAAAGAGAACGTTATCATTGGTAAGCTGATTCCTGCAGGTACAGGTATGAAGCGTTACAGTGAGATCAGTCTTGACACAGGAATGCCGGAAGTAAAAACAGCTTCCGAGGAGCCTGAGGATACAGAGGAAATTTCCGTAGAGGAAGAGAAGACTGAGACTGCTCCGGAGGAAGAGACCGCTGCTGTTGAAGAGACAGCAGAGGAAACTGCACCGGTAGAAGAATAAGTCAATATACCTTGCTAATATAAATAAATCTCCCCCCGGAAATCCGGAGGGAGATTTCTGTTTATAAGCAGGGATTTTCTGAGAGAGGAGGGATTGCGATGGACAAGGAACTGCCAATTTCCCCGTGGCCGGAATGGAAGATCATAAGTAAGATCGGGGAAGGTTCTTTTGGAAGAGTGTATAAAGCTCAGAGAACAGAGAAGGGACGTTCTTTTTACTCGGCAATTAAGATAATCACAATCCCCGCCAGTAAAGGGGAACTGGACAGTGTGCGCTCAGAATCCGGCGATGAAAGATCCGTCCGCGGTTATTTCGAAAATCTGGTGGAGGAGTGCATTCAGGAAGTAAGCACCATGGAGTATTTCCGGGGAAATTCCCATATTGTATCTGTAGAAGATTACAAGGTAATGGAATATCTGGACGGAGATCGGATGGGAGTATTTTTATTCCGCATGGAATATCTCACAAGCTTCATGGAATATTATGCGGGAAAAAATCTCACAGAAAAAGAAGTGATGAAGCTTGGCATAGACCTTTGTAAATCACTGGAATACTGCGGGCAGCTTCACATTATCCACAGGGATATCAAGCCTGAGAATATTTTTGTATCCAGGTTCGGGGATTTCAAGCTGGGAGACTTTGGAATCGCCAGAGAACTGGAAAAAACCATGAGTACCCTTTCCAAAAAGGGAACTTATTCCTATATGGCGCCGGAGATGTACAGGGGAGAACAGTACGACAGCAGAGTGGACATTTATGCACTTGGCCTGGTGTTATATAAACTGATGAATCATAACAGGCTTCCGTTTCTGAATCTTGAAAAACAGCTGATCACATACAGAGATAAGGAAAACGCGCTCACGAGGAGGATGTCAGGCGAAACACCGCCTGCACCTGTGGATGCGGGAGAGGCTTTCGGCTCCGTTATCTTAAAAAGCCTGTGCTTATGATGCAAAAGAACGATATCAGACTCCTGATAAGTTTCGGGAAGCACTGGAAGAAATCCGGTATGGAACGGCAAACAGAGAACAGGGAGTTCATGAGAAACCGAAACCAGTGGAGGAAAGACCTGTTCCGGAGTCCATGCCGAAGTTTCTCCAGGAGGGTGCAGCCAGACAGCTGGCAAGAACAAGTCAACTGAATACGGAGGCAATCCGTCAGGCACGTAGAAATCCTGCGCCGGTATCTGTACAGCCGGAGAAACCGACAGCCGGAGAAATAGCAAAAAATGCAGCCCGGAATAGGCCAAAGGCTCAGAGTACAATACAGAATCCTCAAAAATCTGCATCCGGAAAAACAGTATCCGAAAGAGATAGTCTGTCCGGTTATCAGTCAGGATTTTCCCGTCAGCCAGAACCCGGTATAAGAAAAACCGGAGCTGTAAAGCCCAGAGTTACTTCTATCACAGATCTGGAAGACGACCGTGACCAGAATCTCCAGGAGTGGGAAGGATCCGTGTCAGAGAATGGTGGAAATACCGATGACGGAAAGAGGCGGAAAGGCATTTTCAGAATGCTCATAGCAGCCGGGATCATTGTTGTGCTGATCGGCGGGATCATTGCGGTACGAACGATACGGAAACCTTCGGACAACGGGGAACCTTCGTATACAGATTCCGATGATTCTGATGCTCTGAACAAGGAAATTTCGGCACTGTAGACGATGCAGATAAAAGCTTCGCACAGGCAATGGAAACGATACGTGACCATGCGACAACCATAGAAAATGCTCTGGACAGTTATAGACGTGAAGGCACAGAGGGGGATCGCCTGCGCTTTTATAACGGATCAGGAGAGATCGCCAAAGTACTTGTATATCCCGGCAGTTCCGCAGATGGCGTTTTATGAGGAATATTTTTACTGGGGCGAGCAGATGTTTTATACTTATGTATGGGACGGAGATGAAAAACAGTATTTTTATTATCAGGACGGCCTTCTGATCCGATGGATCGATGCAGATGGTAAGGTTCATGATAAAGAGAGTGATAACGACAAATATGTAGAACTGGGAGACAAATACTGGAGTAATTCTGTAATGGAGCTTCAGCAATAATGTCGAAGGGGTTTTTACGAAAGGAAAAAGAATGGCCTATCAGATTGATTATGCATATACATGTCACACCGGAAAGGTGAGGACGAATAATGAGGATAATTTCTGGTGCTGCGGAGTGCGGCTGCCAGTGCACAACCAGGGAGTTGACGGAATCCTGGCAGGTCATACGCAGCATTGGCAGCTTCCCGTACTGGCAGTTTTTGATGGCATGGGAGGGGAAAGCTGTGGTGAGATGGCAGCCTCTGCAGCCGTGGAAGCACTGGGTGGTTTTTATGAAGAAAATAAAAAAAAGCCTCAAAAAAGAGCCGGTGGTTTTTCTCACAGGAGCCTGTGCAAATATGAATGAAGCAGTATGCAGATACAGCAGGGAAAATCGTATCAGCAGCATGGGAACTACGATGGCACTTTTGTCTTTCAGTGAAAAAGCGATCTATGCCTGTAATCTTGGGGACAGTCGTATTTACCGCCATTTTCAGGGAAAACTGCAGCAGATATCTACGGATCATGTGATCAGTGGAAAAATGCTTGGAAAAGCTCCTTTGACACAGTACCTGGGTTTTCAGGAGGAAAACATGGCTCTGGAACCATCCATTGTGGAGATCGGCTATCAGACGGGAAGCAGTTATCTGATTTGTTCAGATGGCGTAACGGATATGCTGTCAGATGAAGAAATACAGGAAATCCTGAGCAAAACCGGTACCGCGGAAGAAAAAGTAGAAGAGCTTCTTGAAATGGCGCTGTCCAGAGGTGGAAGAGATAATGTAACGATGATCCTTGCCCAGATCAACGGCTATGAAGAAAAAAATCCTCTCAAACGATGGGCAGAACGGCACAGCACCGGGCGGTAGAAACTCTGCCGGTAATAAAGAGCGGCATTGCTTCCAACCGGCTCAGTCTGCCGGTGAGGAATATAAGGGATAAGGAGAATTTGCGATGAGAAATCGAATGCAGGATCTTGATTTTGAACAGACAGTTGCCTTCGATTCTGTGAAGGATTTTGAATTTACCAGAAAGGCGGCACAGAAGTTCCGCCAGGTTGTCAGTCTGGATTCCTTTGAGGATGAGGATGCAGATGTTATTTTTCATTATCTTTATAAAGAAATGGAACTGGTTTCTTTTGGCGATTATCTGAAAAGATATGTTTATGAGCGTGCAGAATTGGAAGAACCTTTTTCCCAGGTACCCCAGGAGGTTTACAGGGATATTGTGGTGGAATCTTTTAAAGAGACTTACACACCGAAATCCATGTCCCCGACTTCTGCCAAGCTGAGTTCTCTGGTGAACAACTGGCTGACCCAGGCTTCTGTGAAACGTGAGACTGTTTTTCTTCTTGGGTTCGGGCTCCGCATGAGTACGGAGGATGTATCGGATTTTCTGACCAGGGTGCTTCGGGAACAGGATTTTGATTTTCATAATCCGGAGGAAGTAATTTACTGGTATTGCTATCATAACCATCTTGGCTATTATAAGGCAGAAGAATATAAAAAAAAATCTATAAAAGAACTGACACCCACGGAAAAAAAGACCGGTGAGGTTGTATACGGAACAGGTCTCTGTCTGGACAGTGAAGAGAAACTTCTGGAATATCTGGCATTTCTGAAAGGCAGATGCGACGATCCGAAATCGGAAAAGAGTCAGGCTTTTCAGGAATTTATGATCCTTCTGGAACGTGCCCGTAAGATCATTGCAGCCATGTACCAGCAGGATGAAGAGGAAAACGGTGGCAAAAAGATCTGGAAGCCTGAGAATATCAGCGCTTCAGATCTGGAGAAGGTCATCTGCAGCGGTATCCCTATCAACAAGATGGGAAATCTGAAAAAATGTCCGCTTCTATTCTGGCAAAACATTTCAGCCAGAAGCGGTTCAGCCGCCAGAGGATCAATAACATTCTGAACCATAAGTTTCCGGTAGAACGATTTGATCTGATCACGCTGGAATTTTTTTTTGTGATCTCTCAGGAGATGGCAGATGATGATCCATATACAAGATACCGCTATTTTCTGGATGAGATCCAGGAAATCCTGGCACGATGCGGCATGGGTGAGATCTACATAGTAAATCCATATGAGTGTTTCATCCTCATGTGTCTGCTGACAGACTGTCCGTTGGCAGTTTTTTCCGAGATCTGGGAGAAATCCTATGAAGAAGGGGAAGAGAAGAACTGAAAAGAAGAATAAAAAAGGATGATGCGTATCTGGCGCGTCATCCTTTTTTGTCTGTGCTTTATTCGTTGTAATAACCGTAAATGGAACGGCTGTCCTGAGCAATGGTATTCTGTGCCGCGGCGGTATCGTTAAGATCCTGTGACATGAAGCAGATCACAAGGTCGATTCCCTTTGCAGTATCGTAGATGATACCGGCATCATTCTCCACAGTGTCAAGCTCTCCGGTCTTGTTGGCGACTTTTACACCTTCTGGCAGCTGAGCGGGGATTTTGTTGGTTCTTGTCTGCATTTTCAGGAGGTGGTACATGTATTCCGCACCTGCAAGAGTATCTTCTGCCGCGCTGCCCTTGTCCATCTGATAGATGTCTTCAGGAATTTTCCGCAATCTTTTACAGAGGTGTAATTATCTCCATTGGAATTATCTGCAAGAAGGAGACGTCCCATGGAAGTGTTGGTGTATCCATGATCCTGGCAGAATTTATTGACACGCGCCATTCCGGCTGCGTCATCACCGCCTCCGAGACAGTTGACAAGCTTGTTTGCCGCGTCATTATCACTGACTGTGATCATGGAATTCAGGTTGTTATCCAGGGTTTCTTTTCCGTAAGTTGTGGAAAGACTGTCATAATCTTCATATACAGCACCCATGATATACAGCTTGATCAGACTGGCAGCCTGCATCTTCTGATCATTGATGGCACCTTCGGTATTTTTTGCAAGATTACATACATATACGGACCAGGTACCGTTATCAGTCGGAAGAAGTGACTGTACCTGACTCAGTACGTTGTCCATGCTGGAGTCGGAATTATCGGTAAAAAGTGCTGCTTCCACTGGAAGGAGACAGAGTGCCCTCTTCCTGTGAAGCTGCTGCGCTTTCCTGGCTTGCGGAAGAATCTGTGGAAGAATCAGAATTCTGCTCCTGAGAGCTGGAATCCTGAGAATCCGGGGAAGCGGCAGCTGCTGCACTTTCAACGGTAGGATCATCCGCATAAAGAGCATCCAGCTGATCTGCCTTGCTGCTCAGCTCAGCAGCAGAATCAGAAACTTCCTGAACATTTTTCTGAAGGTCGGAAACCTTGGACTGAAGAGATTCAAGCTTGTTCAGTGAACGGACATTCAGTGCACCCAAACCCACCAGGGCAACGGCAAGCACTGCGATCACAACATATAAAAATACATTTTTTTCATAAGAAATACTCCTTTTACTGCTGAAAATAAGCATCAATTCCATTGGCGATCCCTTCGGCCATTGTCTGCTGGAAGGAAGAATCTGCCATCTTCAGATCATCATTCTGATTGGTCATAAATCCCATTTCCACAATAGTAACCGGTATGGTACTCCAGTTGATTCCTGTCATGGTATCTGTATAGATAATACCGCGGTTCTGAAAACCGGTAGCTGCACAGTAGGAATCAATGATGCACTGGGAAAGACGGTTGGAACTGTCATAGAGACTGGAAACATAAGGATTCTGCTGTGATGGGCACATGGTCAGTGCGCCGGAAACAGAAGAAGAATCATCGCCGTTTGCATGGACACGTACACAGATTTCTGCACCCTGGGATGCTACCAGCTCCGCACGTTCCTTGTTGCTGATCGCAGTATCATTGTCAGTTCTTGTCATTACAACCTGATAGCCATGTTGCTCCAGGATATCTTTCAGAAGAAGAGAGACATTCAGATTCAGCTGATATTCCGGAAGGCCGCTGAAAGAACCACTGGTTCCGGTAGAAGCTTTTGCTTTCATGGTGGAGGAACCAGGTCCGTTGGGCTCTGTGGCGCTCATATCCACGTTTTCACCCTGATGTCCGGGATCAATTCCTACGATGTGACCATTTGCAGCAGAAGCAGTGGTATCGCTGTCTCCGTCAGAGAATCCCTCACCACCGGCTTCACTGAAAACAGAAGGTTTGGAACTTTTCTGGCTGTTTTCGGATTCCGGTGCGCGTTCGTGTTCGCCGGTGTTGTTCTTTACTGCCTGTTCAGTCTGGGAGCGTTGCTGCAGATATTTGTCGGCTGCCTGTTTCTTTTCGATCTTGGCTGTATAAAGGTCAATATCTTCTTTCATGGCTTTCTGCTTCGTTTTGACCGGTTCGATGACGGAAGTCATTTTCTGGTCTGCGGCATCAATTTTCTGATAGGTTTTGTAACTTAAGCCAAAAAGCAGTCCAATACAGATAAGACCCGTCAGAAACAGGACGATCGCCATCAGATGGGGCTTTTTTTCCATAAGATCATGTCCATTTCTTGGGAAAATAGTTTGTATTTGTAAAACATTATAAAGAAGGACTTCGGAAAAGCAATTGCGAAATTCTCCTTGACAAAAGAGAAAAGTATGATACTATATATGTAAAATAATTA
>ENA-OQAJ01000058-OQAJ01000058.1-human-gut-metagenome-genome-assembly--contig:-NODE-58-length-29774-cov-6.872938_pt1 | contig 29774 bp, 37 predicted proteins | sample MGYA00242736_ERZ504529 | MGnify/ENA primary metagenome ERZ504529 (study PRJEB26092, sample SAMD00036275) | human gut metagenome | host: Homo sapiens | study: EMG produced TPA metagenomics assembly of...
GGCTGCGGCACGGCATCTGCGTTGCCAAAATGCTCGATAATACACAAAGTATTATCTGCGCTTTTGGCTTAGCAGCTGCCGCACCTCGCTCGCCGTATCGGCACTTAGAATTATGCGGTATTGCCATTCTGTTTCTACAAACGCAGCGGGATTTTGCGTTAAAAACTCTTGGAATCCACAAAGAATTCCTGCGGCTCTTTGCCTTACATCCTGTCTGTGTTTGCGAAATATCCGGCATTTTCTTTGTTTTCAGATATACCTTAAAAAGGGGTATATTCCCCAGGTGTACCTGAACAGAATATACCCCTATATTGTAATGCGAATCGAATATCTTGTCAAATTTACTGCTTGGCGTGCTCTGCTTTGGGCAAAAAGCCGAAGTACAGCACCGCGCCCACAATGATGATAATAATGATGGACAAAATGCCGTAATGGCTGGACTGGGCGTTGATCGCATCGATCTGCTCCGCCGTTGCGGTCTGAGCGGTCAGCCCCTGGGCCCCCAGCATTCCATTTGCCACCGCACTGCTGACAACGCCGACCAAAGCCGGGCCCATGATGGAGCTGAACTTGCCAAAGATATCGAAGAAGCCGAAGAACTCGCCGGAGCGGTCTTTATCCGGGATCAGCTTGCCGTACATGGAGCGGGACAGCGCCTGAATGCCGCCCTGGCTGGTGGCGCACAACACAGCCAGCACCCAGAACTGCCACAGGCTGTTCATAAAGAACGCAAAGATGCAGATGAACATATACACGCAGATGCCAAAGCCCACCATGGTGCGGGCACCGAACTTTTTCGCTGCACTTGATGTAAAGCAGGCAGAACGGCAGGCCCAGAATCTGCACCAGCAGCAACGCCAGCATCATGCCTGTGGAATCCAGCCCCAGGTTGGTGCCATAGGTGGTTGCCATGCTGATGACGGTGTGCACGCCGTCAATATAGAAGAAATACGAAAGAATATAGATCAGCATCGGCTTGTTGGCAATGATCTCCTTGATGGTGGTACCAACGCCCTTAATGCTGCGGGCAACATCGCCTTTTTCATACGGCTTGCCAGAGGTCTGCTCGCAGTTTTTCAGCAGCGGCAAGCTGAACGCCAGCCACCACACAGCGGTCAGGCCAAACACAACCGCCAGGCAGGTCAGCATGGGCACGCCAACCAGGTTCATGATCAGAAAAATAAGCAGCGGAATGGTGGAGCCGCCGATGTAACCCAGGCCGTACCCCATGGTGGAAACTTTATCCATGCGGTCCTCGGTGGTAACATCAGTCAAAAAGGCATCGTAATAGATGGCGGAAGCATCAAAACCAATGACGCTGACGATGTACAGAACCAGGATCAGGCTGGCCACCTTGCCTGCTGCCACCGGGCCGGAGGTAAAATCCATCCCAGGCGTAAACGCCATGCCCGCGCAGGCTGCAACGCCCAGCAGCATGAAAAAGCTGAACAGCTTTTTGCGCATACCGCGGATATCGCCAAACACGCCCAGGAACGGAGCGGCCAGCGCCACGATCAGCATGGCGATGCTGGTTGCATAGCCCCAGGTGGACATGCTGGAAACACTGTCCGCCGTATAGCCCGCAACCGTGTCAAAAAAGATGGGGAGCAGCGTTACAATGATAACGGAATGGGCGCTGTTGGCCCAGTCGTACATCATCCAACTGATTTCCTGCTTGGTATAGCCTTTAAGGATGTGCATGGGGTACCTCCTGATTTTGCATCCCGCCGCCGGGCAGGCCGCATTTACAGGGCAAAATTGCCCTTATTGGTATTGTAGCATTTCAGGCGGGCAAAAACAACAAGCCCCGCGTATGCGGGGCGTAAAAATCTGGTCAACTTTTCCGTCGTTTTTAACGAAATTGCACAAATATATTATTTTTGTTCAAATATCAGTTTGCATTTTCAGAGGCAGCTTCCGCAGCGCTCGCTGCGGGTTCAGTGGCTTCCATCGTCGCATCGTCCTGCGCTGCGGGTGTTTCCTCACTGGCTGCGGTTTTCCCAGCGTTGTCAGTGTCCGTCAGGTCCTGGCCGGCTTCGTTTTCCACGCGGTTCTGCATGTACTCTTCCAGCTCATCACCAAATTCAACGGTGCCGTATTCATTTTGGTAATCGGTCAGCGGGTTGGTGCCAAAGGCGGCCATGTAGCGGTTCAACAGTTCATCGCCGTCCTTTTTGGGCACATCATCCAGGCTGGTGTAGGCATCGCCGTCCACATAGTACATGGTATCAACATGGGCCGCAATGTTTTGCAGGTTGCCGTGCATTTCCCACTCATCCAGCCATACACTCCACACTTCGCCATCGGTCAGGTTGCTCTGGTCCACATCAAAGCGATAGTATTCTACCGGGATATCTGTGGCATTTACCGCATCCATTACCTTCATGCAGTCGCGCACAAATTCTTCGGCGGTGGTCTGGGCACCGTAATTCATGGTCAGGTACACCGTTGCGTGCATCGTACCCACCGGCATATCCATGAACCAGCTCTCGCTGCTGACATCGATGGAATAATCATGTACAAAATCATGGGCATTGGGGATATTGCTCAGTGCCTTCTGAACAGACTTCTTGTACTGTTCCTCGGTGGTAACACGCTTGGTCACGTTTTCGGGAGTGAATGCCTGGGCTACTGCGGCCACTGCACCGGAAGCCCCCGCCGTGAGCATGATGATAATGCAGAGGAAGATGGAAATGACGTCATACTTGATCTTTACATCGGGGCGTGCGGCGTAAATCAGCACCTCAATGCCCAGAACGATCAGCACCACCGGGGCATACTTTACCACGCTGAGCACATTGACATTCGGCATAAAAATCTGGGCCAGCTGGATGGCACCGATGGCAACCAGCATCAGGCCAAGGCTGAAGGTGCCCACCCGCCGCACTTTGACCGGGGGCTTGGGGGCCGTTTCGGGCGCGGCCTGCGCGGTGGTTTCCTGGCTGGCATCCTGGGTCGGTTCCTCCGGCACAGGGGTATTCTGGTTAAAATTGTTTTCCATAGTGAATCACCATTTTCTCTTTTGTCTGTTGAATCATTGTCAGGCTATCGGGCGGCGCTGTTTTTATTCCAAATGGCCGCAGGCTACCAGGCGGGGTGCTGTGCTGCACCCTGCCCTACACTTCTTTTCAAATTTGCTTGCTTTGCCGGTTCAGCCTGGTACGGGGGCAGGTCGTCGGTATCGTTGTGGTGGGCATGTTTGCCAAAGCCCAGCAGGCGGCCGCCAAAAGCAATCAGCAGCACCGCCACCACAACGGAAGGGATTGCGTTGTTGATGGTATAGATTATATCCCAGTAAACGCCCAGCTGCTGCAGAATATTGCTCACGATCGGCCAGATCACGCGGTCATACATCACATAGGCACCCGTAAGCAGCAGGCACCAGCCGATGATTTTGTTCATTTTGGGGGTCATTTTGGTTTTGGCACCGCCGAGCTGATTCTGCCAGTCCGGCGGGAGCAGGAAGCCATCCGGCTTGGGTCCCCTGCTACCAGGTAGCGGATGAGGTCATAGGTGTCAAAAAAGCTGAACATATACACCACGGCGACGCCCACCACCAGCGGGGAAATGATGGCGCCCAGCATGATGAACAGGCAGAAGTAGACCAGCAGCGAGGTACCGCGCTTCATATACCCGTAATACATCTGCCCTGCGCCGGGGATGCAGGCAAAAATAAAGGTCAAAAATGCGTTTTTCTTCATAGTGTATCACTCTCCGTGGGCGGGGCTGCCGCCGTTATTGGTGGGGTTGCTGTGGGGCACAACCGGGTCGGCCAGCTGGGCCAGCCCACTGTTGATGGTAAGCTGCATTCCGTCGAACATATTGCTCAGGCCGCTGCTCATGCTGTCAAACATACCGCCAAGCGCCTGGCTTACCGTCACTCTGGGGGTAACGTCCGGCAGCTGCTGCATGGGCTTTTGCACCGTACCAACGCCGCCAAAGAACCCGAACCGCCACAGCGCAAAGGCCAGCATTACGGCGGCAGCCGTGGAAACATAGCGGTTTGTCATAATGCGGAAGCTGCGCAGCCGCATCAAGGCCTGCACCTGGGGGATCAGGTCCCGCATGGGCTGTTTCAGCTTTTCGGGGGCCGATTCAATCAGGGCGGTATAGCGGGCAAGGCAGTAATCACAGAAGGTCAGGTGCTCTGCGGTCTCCAGGCTGCCCAGTTCATCCAGGCGGCCCTCCTGCAGGGCGTGCAGCCCCTCATCCGTCAGGTGGCCTTCAGCATCAAACAGGGCTTCGTTATCAAATGGGGTGTTATTTTCGTTTTGCGGAAACATTGCCTGTTCCATTATTCCTGCCTCCTTTCCATGATCTGTTTGCGCAGGATCGCTTTTGCGCGGAACAGCTGGTTCTGAACAGTGGGTGCCGGGCGGCCCAGCTTTTGGGCTATGGCCGCCACGGGCAGCCCGTCCAGCAGATACATGGCCGCGGCCCGGCCATAGGGTTCGCGCAGGGTGCGCACCATCGTTTCCAGCTCTGCGGCATCGGTCTGGCGCATAAATTCATCCTGCGGGTCCGGCTCTGCGCTTTGCAGGCCGCTGCCGGGCGGCGGTGTGCCGCGTGGTTCCGGCATCGTTTCGTCGGATTGTGCCTCCACCCTGCGCGCCCAGGAGCTTTTCAGGTGGTCCTTGCATTTGTTGGCTGCCACACGCACCAGCCATTGCTTATAGTATTGGGGCTCGCACCGGTCAATGGACGACCATGCCGAAAGGAAGGTATCCTGGGTCAGATCCTCGGCGGTGTGGGGGTTGTGGACAAACTGCAAACAAACGGTATAAACCAGTTTTTGGTATTGCTGCATCAGCTGGGTAAAATCTGTTTGGTTCAGTGCCCCACACCTCCTTTCGCATTCATCTGCCGGCGCGCTTTCTTTGTTGGAAGCGCTTCTGTATACTAATACGAAAAATGCTCCCGGCATTTTGCAGCGGGAGCAGATATTTTTGAAAAAATCATGAAAATTTCAGATTGTCGAAAAGGTCTTCATAGGGGGGCGCATTGTGCGCCCGATGCCTTGCGGAGAATGATGTGATGGAATATATGGCAAGGTCCGACATGCGGGGTGAGATCGTGCACCCCTACATGTTTTATACCCACATGCTCTGCAAAAGAAAGGCACAGTTTTTTCGACACACCGAATATTTCTTGGACGTTTTGCAGCGTTACAGTTCCAGCAGCACCGGGCAATGGTCGCTGCCCTGCACATCCATCAAAATCTCGGCCTTTTTGATCTGTGGGGCCAGCCGGTCCGATACCAGGAAATAATCAATGCGCCAGCCTGCGTTCCGCTCTCTTGCGCGGAACCGCATGCTCCACCAGCTGTACATGCCGGTGGCATCAGGGTACAGGTAGCGGAAGCTATCGGTAAAGCCAGCGGCCAGCAGCTCGTTCAGCTTGCCGCGCTCCTGGTCCGAAAAGCCCGCAGCACCGCGGTTGGGGCCGGGGTTCTCAGGTCAATATCCTCATGGGCCACGTTCAAATCTCCGCACAGGATCACCGGCTTTTTGCTGTCCAGGTCTTTCAGGTAGGCGCGCAAGTCGTCCTCCCACTGCATGCGGTAGTCAATGCGGGCCAGCTCGTTTTGGGAGTTGGGTACATAGACATTGACGAGGTAGTAATCCTCAAATTCCAGTGTGATGGCACGGCCTTCGTGGCTGTGGGCTTCCACCCCAATGCCGTTCCAGGCGTTCAGGGGCTTTACGCGGGTATAGATCAGCGTGCCGGAATAGCCCTTTTTCTCAGCGCTGTTGATGTATTCGGTATAGCCTTCGGGGGCAAAATCCGCCTGGCCGGGCTGCATTTTAGTTTCCTGAATGCAGAACACATCCGCATCCAGCTGGTTGAAAGTATCCTCAAAGCCTTTTTTCAGGCAGGCGCGCAGGCCGTTCACATTCCAACTGATAAGCTTCATCGGGGGTTCCTCCTATTATTTTGCCACACATTTTTTCTTCCACGCACCAGATACAAAGCGGACCACAAAGCAGGTCACGCGGCACACCCAGTCCACCACCATGGCGATCCAGACACCGACAGCACCCATACCCATCTGAACGCACAGGATGTAAGAGAAGGCCAGACGCCAGATTCCCATGGACAGAATGGAAGTAAGCATGGTAAAGCGCACATCATTGGCTGCACGCAGGGCGTTGGGCAGAACAAAGCCCGCCGGCCACAGGAAGATGGCGCTGCCCGCATGGATCATAACCAGCAGCCAGGCCAGGTGGCGGGTTTCATCCGAAAGGGTGTACACGCTGAGCAGCGGGTTCAGGAAGATCAAAATCAGGGCATTGGTAGCGCCCTGGGCAATGTAATCCCACAGCAGCAGCTTTTTGGTAAAGTAGCTGGCCTGGTCCAGCTGTTGGGCGCCCACACAGCGCCCCACCACAGTGATCATGGCAAGGCCGATGGCCTGGCCCACAATGCAGCCCATGCCGTCCAGGTTGTTGGCCACCGCATTGGCGGAAATATGCACCGTGCCGAACAAAGAGATCATACTGACGACCAGCACACGCCCCAGCTGGAACAGGCTGTTTTCCAGCGCGGAGGGGATGCCGATATACAAAATGTTCTTTGCCATCTGGGGCTGCAGGTGCTTGACGCCATCCCAGGTAACGCGGGCGACATTATCATGCCGGGTGGTCAGTTTCAGGATGATGACAGCGCCCAGCACGCGGGAAACCAGCGTGGGCACCGCAACACCGGCAACCCCCATGCGCAGCACAAAGATGCAGAACGCATTGCCCACAATATTGGTAATGTTCATGACAACGGATACCCGCATGGATACCTCGCTGTTGCCGACGGAGCGGAAGATGGCCGCGCCCGCGTTGTACAGCGCCAAAAACGGGTAAGAGATTGCGTGATGGTAAAGTAGATCATGGCTGCCTGGAACACATCGTCCGCAATGCTGCCAAAGAACAGCCGCAGCATGGGCCCGCGCAGCAGCAGGCAGAGCGCCATGACAGCCGTACCCAGGATAGAGCTTAAAGTAACCAGCTGCCCCGCGCTGCGGGAGGCTTCCCCCGGCTTTTTGGCTCCCAGGAACTGCTGGTGATAACCGCGCCGCCGGTGGCCAGCGCGGCAAAAATATTCAGGATCAGGTAGTTGATCATATCCACCAGCGAAACACCGGAAATGGCGGCTTCGCCCACGCTGGATACCATCACGGTATCGGACATGCCCACCAGCACGTTCAGCGCCTGCTCCACCACCAGCGGCCACAATAGTGTTAGCAGCATGCGGTTGGTAAATAGTTTTTGTTGTGTCTGCATTGTCAGACCTTCCTTCTTTCCTCTCCGCTCTAAGGTGTGTATCTGAAAGAAAAGAAGATGCCGCATTTTTGCAAGCGCAAAATCCGGCTGCAACTGCCGAAACAGACTGTACTTTTGACTTTTCAGATACACCCCAGGGCAAAACTACCCCATTTTTATCATTCAAGCAGAAGTATACCACAAAAAATGCTCCCGTGCAACGGGAGCATGCCCGCCAGTTCGTCATCGTCTGCTTTATGGATATCCACCCCGTCCAGCGTATACTCGCCAGAGGTCGGCTTGTCCAGCACGCCGATAATATTCATCAGGGTACTTTTGCCGGAGCCGGATTCACCCACAATAGCAACGAACTCCCCCGGCTACACAGTCAAATCAAAAATGTGTGATGGGCCATGCCGGATATCACTCTCCGAAATCCGCCAATCCCCCTGCCCTTCCCCAAAAACAAAAAAGCCCCATTTCCAATAGGAAACGAGGCTTTGATGCAAAATAAGCAATTTTTTGCGAATTCTGCAAAAATATTTTTTACCGCTCCTCGCGGAAGTAGGAAAGGCCCAGATGCTCCGGGGGCTGGTTTTCCTTCTTTTTGCGCAGGCTGACCACGATTAGCACCACAATGGTAACCACATAGGGCAGCATTTGGATCAGATCGGTCATGTAGCTGGCAACGGTAATGCCAAGCAGGCTGGGCAGGAACTGATACAACCAGTACAGCACGCCAAACAGGTAAGCGCCCCAAATGGCGTTCAGTGGCTTCCAGGTGGTAAAGATGACCAGCGCTACAGCCAGCCAGCCCAAGGCTTCGATCTGGCCGGTGGTTGCCCAGATGCCCTGGTTATAATCCAGAACATAATACAAACCACCCACACCACAGATGGCAGCACCCGTGCAGGTAGCCACATATTTATACAGCGTAACGTTAATGCCGGCGGCATCGGCAGTGGCGGGGTTTTCGCCAACCGCGCGCAGGTTCAGGCCCGCGCGGGTGCGGGTAAAGAACCAGTGCAGCACAACTGCCAGCACAATGGCCGCATAAGCCAAAAAGCCGTAAGAGAAAAGCACCTTGCCCACAACGCCAAAGCCGGAAAGCACCGGAATCATGGCACTGAATGCTTTATAAGCCAGCGGTGCCGCGGTGTAGCTGGCACCGTTCAGGATAAACACACCAAAAAAAGTTTGCCACACCCATGCCAAAGGTGGTCAGCGCAAGGCCGGTCACGTTCTGGTTTGCACGCAGGGTGATGGTCAGGAAGGCGTAAATCAGACCGCCCAGGGCGGATGCGATCAGGGCGCACAGCAGGGCCAGAATCACGCAGACAAAGGCGCTGGGGTTGGCGCTGAGTTTTTCGTAATAATAAGCGCTGGCAAAACCAGCAAAGCCGCCCAGGTACATGATACCGGGAACACCCAGGTTCAGGTTGCCAGATTTTTCCGTCAGGGTCTCGCCCAAAGCGCCGTACATAATGATGGTGCCAAACGGGATGGCACGCAGGATCCATGCAATCAGACTGCTCATACTTACTTGCCCTCCTTACCATCATGATGGCCGCGCCAGACCAGGCGGTAGTTGATGAAAAATTCGCTGCCCAGGATAAAGAACAGGATAATGCCGGTGATGATATCCGCTGCATATTCGTTCAGGGAATATGCAGAAGCAATTTCCGAAGCGCCGCGGTCCAGGAAGATCAGCAGGAAAGAAATCAGCATCATATAGAAGGTGTTGAACTTTGCCAGCCAGGCCACAATAATGGCGGTAAAGCCGTTGCCGCCTGCCGAGGTAGTGGAGATCGTTTGGTCCTTACCGGCCACAACCAAAAAGCCGCACAGGCCGCAGATGGCACCGGACAGCAGCATAGTACGGATCATCACGCGGCTGACATTGATGCCGGCATAGCGGGCGGTGTTTTCACTCTCGCCCACAACGCTGATCTCGTACCCCTGCTTGGAGTATTTGAGGTAAGCGTACATTGCAAAGGTCAGCACCAGCACCACAATAATATTGATGGTGTAGCGCTGGCCGTTGATCACGGGCAGCCATCCAGCCTTGGTGGCTTTGTTCAGGGTGCCCAGGCTGGATGCCTGGCCGCGCATGATATTCGTCATGCAGGCCACAATGCTGGTGGCAACGTAGTTCATCATCAGGGTGAACAGCGTTTCGTTGGTGTTCCAGCGGGATTTGAACCAGGCCGGAACAAAGGCCCAGATGGCACCGGCCAGCACACTGCCGATGACCATGGCGGCAAACAGCAGCGGTGCGGGCAGGCTGCTGCCAAAATACACCATGATGAGCGCCGCGACCAGGCCGCCGATCAGCACCTGGCCTTCGCCGCCGATGTTCCAAAAGCGCATCTTAAAGGCAGGAGCCAGTGCAATGGCAATGCACAGCAGGCTGGAAAGATCACGCAGCGCCCAAGAGAAACGGGTGGTGTTCATAAACGTGCCGTTCCACATAACGCCGTACACGCTGATGGGGTTCAGGCCGGTAACAAAAAAGATGAAGAACGCATCCACAACAAGTGCCAGCAGGATAGCAATGGCACGCACCAGCACTTTTTGCACAAAGGTGGTACCCTCCCGCTTGGAGATACGCACAAGCGGTTCAGCTGCAGTTTTGCTCATCATTTGCCCTCCTTTTGTACAAGGTTGGTCATGCGCAGGCCAACTTCTTCCTTGGTGGTGGTGCGGGCATCCAGCATGCCGTTGGCTTTGCCGCCGCACAGCACCAGAATGCGGTCACACAGCTCCAGCAGAACGTCCAGGTCCTCGCCAACATAAATCACGGCAACGCCTTTTTCTTTCTGCTCATTCAGCAGGTTGTAAATGGTGTAGGATGTATTGATGTCCAGGCCGCGCACGGCGTAAGCGTCATCAGCACAATGGGCGAAGCCGCCAGCTCGCGGCCAACCAGCACCTTTTGCACGTTGCCGCCGGACAGGCGGGAAACGGGGGTGTTCAGGCCGGGGGTAACCACACCAAGCTCCTTGCGAATCTTTTCGGCCAGTTCACGCGGGGCACGGTGGTCCACCAGCGGGGAGTGGCCTTCGCCATAGCTTTTCAGCATCATGTTGTCCGTCATGCCCATGGTGCCAACCAGGCCCATGCCCAGGCGGTCCTCCGGTACAAAGCTCAGGTGCACACCGGCATCGCGGATATCCTTGGGACTCTTGCCCAGCAGCTCCATCGGCTTGTCCTCTTCGCCGGGGGCAAAAAACTTACGTCGGAGCCGGATTCGGTATGCTGCAAACCGGCAATGGCTTCCAGCAGTTCTTTCTGGCCGTTGCCGGAAATACCGGCAATGCCCAAAATCTCGCCGCCATACACATCAAAGCTCACATCGTCCAACACGTGGTACCTTCGGGGCTGCGCACCGAAAGGTGGCTGATAGCCAAACGCCGGGTGGGGTCCTGCGGCGTGGTGCGGTTGATGTTCAGCTCCACCTTCTGGCCCACCATCATCTCAGTCAGGCTGGATTCCGTTGCGGTGGCGGTTTCCACCGTGCCAACGTATTCACCCTTGCGCAGAATGGCCACGCGGTCCGAAACCGAAAGCACCTCATGCAACTTGTGGGTAATGATGACCACGGCCTTGCCGTCCGCCTTCATGTTGCGCATCACGGCAAACAGCTTTTCGGTCTCCTGCGGGGTCAGCACGGCGGTGGGTTCGTCCAGGATCAGGATATCTGCACCACGGAACAGCACCTTTACGATTTCCAGCGTCTGCTTCTGGCTCACGCTCATCTCGTACACTTTCTGGTCCAGATCCAGCGCAAACTGGTATTTTTCGCAAATAGCACGGGCTTTGTCCCGCACGCGGCGCAGGTCAAATTTTTCGCCTTTGTCCATGCTCAGGGCAATGTTTTCCACGGCGGTAAACACATCCACCAGTTTGAAGTGCTGGTGAATCATGCCAATGCCAAGGGCAAGGGCATCGCGCGGGGAACGGATATCTGCCGGCTGGCCGTTGACGATGATCTGCCCGCCGTCCGGGTAATAGATACCGGCGATCATATTCATCAGGGTGGTTTTGCCGGAGCCGTTCTCGCCCAGCAGGGACAAAATCTCCCCGCGGCGGATATTCATGGTAACATCATGGTTTGCAATGACCGGGCCAAAAGTTTTGGTTACATGTTCCAGCTGGATGGCGTACTCAGTCTGCGGCATGGGAATGCTCCTCTCTGTAAAAATCCATCATGCGGTGCCGTAAACACCAATAGAGGGAAGCTCTGTTCAGTAACAGGCAGAGCTTCCCTCCATGTCAGTTCAGTTTGTGGGATCAGGCAACCGGGTCTGCATCCTCGGTAATGCCGTCAATGCGCAGGGAGAAATACGGAGCGCTGCGCAGGGTGGATTCAGAGAAGTAACCATCGGTGATGGCTTCCTCGGTATCGCCCTGGTACACAGCAACCGGGGTGCCGGTGGAGTAATCATAGAAAGTCAGGTCGATGGGAGCGGTGGTAACAGTCTCACCGTTGACGGTGAACTTGCTGGTATCAAACACATGCAGGCTGCCATCTTTCAGGGCTGCTTCCACTTCGGCAACCTTCTCGGCAGTGCCTTCGGCAACTTCGGGGCCAAGGTCAGTGATGGCAACAGCGCCTTCGTTGTAACCCTCGGACCAGTTGGTAGCCGGGTTTTCACCGTCCATCATGCTCTTGAACAGGTATTCATAGTAAACTTCCCAAACGTTGGTGGCGGAGGTCAGGGCAGCGGTGGGAGCGGTCTCCAGCATGTCGATGTTGTAACCGACAGAGTAGCAGATCTTGCCGGCATCCTTCTGCTTCTGGGTGGCAGCGGGAGCACCGGTGGAGTCAGCATGCTGACCAATGATCACGCTGCCGTTTGCAATCAGAGCTTCGGCAGCAGCGCCTTCCTTGTCGATATCGAACCAGGAGTTGGTGTACATAACTTCCATGGCAACATTGGGGTAAACGCTCTGCACGCCCAGGAAGAATGCAGTGTAGCCGGAAACAACCTCAGCATAGTTGTAAGCGCCGACATAGCCGATCTTGACCTTGCCGTCAGCGGTAAAGCTGTTGGGCTGGTTCTCCGGGGTCAAGGTGCCGGACTCAACCAGTTCCTGCAGCTTCATACCGGCAACAACACCGGCAACATAGCGGCTCTCATAAACATTGGTGAAAGCGTTCTTGAAGTTATCCAGGCCAGTCAGGGCAGCAAAATCACCGGTCATGGAAACAAAAGTGACATCGGGATACTTTTCAGCTTCTTCTACGATATAGGTCTGGTGGCCGTAAGAGTTGGAAACAACAAGGTTGCAGCCCTGGCCAACCAGGTCTTCTGCAGCGTCAGAGCACTCAGCACCTTCGGGAACCTTGTACTTCCAAACGATCTGGCTGTCGCTCATGCCAAGCTTCTGTGCAGCAGCCTTGATGCCGTTGATATGCGCAGCAGTGTAGCCTTCTGTCTCATCGCCAATCGTGATAACGCCAACCTTCAGGTCGCTGGCAGCTGCATCGGTAGCAGTGGCAGCGTCAGCGGTAGAATCTGCTGCTGCGCTGGATGCAGCGCTGGATGCAGCAGTGCTGCCGCAGGCGGCCATGCTGAGCAGCATAGCTGCGGACAACACAATACCCAACAATTTTTTCATGTGTAAGTGCTCCTTTTCTTTTTACGTCTGGCCCGGCGGCAGCTGCCAGCCGGAGTCACGGTCCTGAAACCAAAAATGCGCCGTTTTGCTGCATGCTTGCAGGAAATCCGACACATTCTTTTCACATATGTTATTGTATACGCGGCAGGGACATTTTTCAATGCTTTGTGAATACGTTGTTAAAAGTTTGTAAATTACGGAACAATTTTCAAATTTCGGCTGCGTTCTGCCAGCAAAACGCACAAGCTTTTAGCCGTAAAGTATGACTTTTGAACAAAAATCTGTGCTTCATCAGCGCTGATGAAGGTAGCGGCGGTCCAGGCCGTGTTTTTCTGCCGCGTTCAGGGCCAGCCACATCAAGGCAACTTCAATGGGGATCATGATGGTGTTTTTGACCATGCCGGTGCTCAGGTAATACAGGTAACCCTTGCCATACAACATAGCTTTCCACACACTGCCCAGCAGCACATTGCTGCCGTAATTGATCAGCAGACGGGTCACGATCAGGCGCGGGATGGTGGGTTTGCGCTGGTAGAGCATAACGCCGTAAATCAGGCCGGACAACATGGCCGTAATCAGATAGCCGGGGAAATACGGCTCGCCATAGCTGGAAAGCAGAAAGCCCAGCGTATCAATGACCGCACCAACGCCCATGCCCACCAGCGGGCCATAACAGGCGCACCCCAGCGAAACCACCACAAAGCTGAAATAGATCTTCAGGCTCTGGCCCAGCAGATAGATGGGGAAGCTTTCCAGAATAATGGCCAGCGCCGTGACCATACCGGCAAAAGCCAGAACGCGGATGTTCTTAAACTCATCGGCGGCCTGCTGCCAATAGGCCGCAGCATACAGCGGGGTACGAACTTGAACGGATTTTTGCATAATAAAATACCTCCATCGTGCGTGTTGCCGCACAAGGGAGGGGAAAGGGCAGGTGTGCAACCACACCCGCCGTTGCACACCTTTATGCAGCAGTGGGATGCGAAACCAGCACCGCGTGCCGGCAGCGGCGTGCACATTGCACTCCCCTGCCCTGCATCTTCGTCCTGCCACAACTCCCCGTTGGTCAGGCACTGCGGCAAAGCGGCGCCATTGCCGCTTTGCCTAACGCGCGGGTTTCTACTCTGCGTAAATATTATTTTACTGCTTTAGTATACCGCACTTTTATGCAGATTGCAATAGTTTTTGCTGATTTTTTTGTGGAGGGTGGGGGTAGGCTATAAAATTGGGAACGATGCGCATGCGTTTTGAGGGTTTTATATGGGGAGGGTGGCGTGGTCAGGTGACCCCGCCCTACAGGAAATAGCAGGGCACATCACACTTTTTATCGTTTGCTGCAAAGCCAAAGCCCGCGGAACGATGCGAACATCGTTCCCTACAATCATTTGCAGCGTTTGCAGCGTTTGTCACAATCGGCAAAATTTCACCCCGGCGGATGAGGACATCCCGCCCTGCAGCCACTTTTATTGTTCAGCACATACTTCACAACCAGCACCCTCCCCCAAAATCCTAATTTCTAATTTTTCGTCCCACCCTCTCCCCTACCACCGCCCCCATCAACTCCTCCCTCTTACTTCCTAACGCCTAACTAAAACCGCTCCGGTCAGCCATGCATGGCAAACCGGAGCGGTTGATTTTGTTTATGTTCTGCTGTTCAGCAATTACTTGCCAACCTTTTCCTTCAGGCGGCCGCTTGCCTTAAAGCCAGGGATAGCGGTGGGTTCCAGCTGGCTGGTAACCTTGGTCTTGGGGTTGGTGAAGTTCTTGGTCTGGCGTTCGCGCATTTCAAAGCGGCCAAAGCCTGCAATGGTAACCTTATCACCAGCCTTCAGCACATCGCCGATGGTGCCGAAAATGCCGTCCATAATCTTTTCAACTTCAACGGCAGAAATGCCGGTATCGTTTGCAACTTTGGTAATCAACTGTGATCTGGTCATAACTCGTTATCTCCCTAAGCATATATTTCATCATCAGGCAAGTAACTGCCCCACGTTTTAGTACGCTGATTATTATAAGGAAAATTTCGCGCAGAATCAAGTGATTCTGCCAAAACCCAGCCCAAAAATCAAAAATTGGCATATCTCACAAAAAGATGCAACAATCCCGCGTTTCTTTCGGGAACGCGTGCATAGCGCACGGGCACCGCCGCAAAACATTTGCTGTACGGCACAAAAACAGGGCAGCAAAGCTCCCCGCAGCACAACGGCTGCCGGGCTTTGCTGCCCCAGGTTGTTTTTCTGTTTTACCCTTGGTTATTTGCCGTTGGCGGCATCGCGGTGCAGGGTGGCGATATCCACCAGCTCCATGCCGCTGATGTCATGGTCGCTGCGCAGGGCATTCACCAGAATGCGGGCGGTATCCAGCGCCGTAATGCACGGGATGGACAGCTCGGTTGCCTTGCGGCGGAACTTGACGGAATCGCGGTGCGGGTCACGGCCATGGGGGCTGGTGGAGATGATGTAATCCACCAGGCCGCTTTCCAGCAGATCCAGCACATTCGGGCGTTCTTCGCTCATCTGGCGCACGGTGCTGCAGGGCACCATCTGGCTGTTCAGGTAGCGTGCCGTGCCGGGGGTGCCATAGATCTTATAGCCGTAGTCATGCAGCTTCCAGGCCAGCTCGGCGGCTTCTTTCTTGTCGGAATCCTTGACCGAGATAATTACGCAGGAACCGGGGCCGGGGGTCTTGAACTGGTAACCGGCGGCAACCAAGCCCTTGATCAACGCTTCGTGCATGTTGGGAGCAATGCCCAAAACTTCGCCGGTGGACTTCATTTCGGGTCCCAGCATGGTATCCACACCGTGCAGCTTCAGGAAGCTGTAGACGGGTACTTTAACAGCCACATAGGAGCTCTTGCCGTTGCGCCACAGGCCGGTGCCGTACCCCATATCTTTCAGCTTTTCGCCCAGGGTGCAGCGCACGGCCAGATCGACCATGGGCACACCGGTGACCTTGGAGATATACGGCACGGTACGGGAAGAACGCGGGTTGACCTCGATGACGTAAACCTTGCCGTCCTGCACAGCGTACTGCACATTGACCAGGCCCACAACCTTCAGCTCGCGGGCAAAGCGGCCGGTGTAATCCACCAGGGTATCAATCACATCCTGCGGGAAATTATACGGCGGGTAGACACAGATAGAGTCGCCGGAATGCACGCCGGTGCGCTCGATCTGCTCCATGATGCCGGGCACCAGGTAATCGGTGCCGTCGCAGATGGCGTCAACTTCACATTCGGTGCCGTAGATGTACTTATCCATCAGCACCGGGTGGCTCATGTCCACATGCTTGGTGATAACGCCCATATACTCGATGACATCGCTGGAGTTATAGGCCACGATCATATTCTGGCCGCCCAGAACGTAAGACGGACGCATCAGGACGGGGTAGCCGACCTCCTGGGCAGCCTGCAGAGCTTCATCCAGGGTAAAGACGGTGCGGCCCGCCGGGCGGGGAATGCCGCAGCGTTCCAACAGCTCATCAAAGCGTTCGCGGTCCTCGGCTTCATCGATGGCATCGGCCGGGGTGCCGTAAATGGGCAGGCCGATCTCATCCATATGCTTTGCCAGCTTGATGGCCGTCTGGCCGCCGAACTGCACCAGGCAGCCGTCCGGCTTTTCGGCAGCGATAATATGGTCAACGCTTTCGGGGTTCAGCGGGTCAAAGTACAGGCGGTCACCGGTATCAAAATCGGTGGAAACCGTTTCGGGGTTGTTGTTGACCAGAATGGCCTCGCAGCCGTGCTTTTTCAGCGTCCAGACTGCGTGGACAGAGCAGTAGTCGAACTCGATGCCCTGGCCGATGCGGATGGGGCCGGAGCCAAAGACGAGGATCTTCTTTTTGCCGGTCTTATGGGCATTGATGAACTGCTCGGCCTCGTTCTCCTTATCGCAGGTGGAGTAGAAGTACGGGGTCTTGGCGGCAAACTCGGCAGCGCAGGTATCGACCATCTTGAAGCCGCAGACATAGTTGTCCATTGGCAGCTTTTCGGCGCCGGACAGGCGCAGGATGGTTTTATCCAGGAAGCCGTAATGCTTGGCCTCCAGATACTTTTCGCGGGTCAGGGGGCCGTTTTTCAGGCCCAGCTCCAGGTTCGCCAGGTGCTGCATCTTATCCAGGAACCACCAGTCGATCTTGGTGATGTCATAGATGGTCTGGTGCGGCACACCGCGCTTGAGGGCTTCGTATACGCAGAAAGCGCGCTCGGAGTCCTGTACATGCAGGTGCTCAATGACTTCCTCGGTAGTCAGCTTTTCAAAGTCGGACAGGGTCAGGGTGTCCATGCCCAGCTCAATGGAGCTGACTGCCTTCATCATGGCGTGTTCAAAGTTGTTGCCAATGGCCATCACTTCGCCGGTGGCCATCATCTGGGTTCCCAGACTCTTATCGGCGTAAACGAACTTATCAAACGGCCATTTGGGGTATTTGACGACCACATAGTCCAGCGCAGGCTCAAAGCAGGCGCAGGTTTCGCCGGTCACATCGTTGGTGATCTCGTCCAGCGTGTAGCCCAGGGCAATCTTGGTTGCCACCTTGGCGATGGGATAGCCGGTTGCCTTGGAGGCCAGCGCCGAGGAGCGGGACACACGGGGGTTGACCTCGATGACCGCATACTCAAAGCTGTCCGGCTTGAGGGCAAACTGGCAGTTGCAGCCGCCCTCAATACCCAGCTCGGTGATGATATCCAGCGCGGCGGTACGCAGCATCTGGTATTCCTTATCGGACAGAGTCTGGCTGGGTGCCACAACGATGGAGTCACCGGTATGCACGCCGACAGGGTCCAGGTTTTCCATGTTACATACGGTGATCACATTGCCCTTGTGGTCACGCATCACTTCGTATTCGATCTCTTTCCAACCGGCGATGCACTTTTCCACAAGGATCTGATGGATGGGGGAAAGACGCAGGCCGTTGGTTGCGATCTCGTGCAGCTTTTCAGGGTTTTCGCAGATACCGCCGCCGGTACCGCCCATGGTGAAAGCCGGGCGCACGATAACGGGATAGCCGATAACATCGGCAAACGCCATGGCGGAATCCAGGTCCTCCACCACCTTGGAGGGAATGCAGGGCTGGTTCAGCTTTTCCATGGTATCCTTAAACAGCTGGCGGTCCTCGGCACGGTCAATGGTGTCCGGCTTGCAGGCCAGCAGGCGCACGCCGCTGCGGTCCAAAAAGCCGCTGCGGGCCAGTTCCATGGAAAGGTTCAGGCCCATCTGGCCGCCCAGATTGGGCAGAATGCGTCCGGCTTTTCCTTTTCAATAATGCGTTCCACAACTTCGGCGGTCAGCGGCTCAATATAAACATGATCCGCAATATCCGGGTCCGTCATGATGGTGGCCGGGTTGGAGTTGACCAGCACGGTCTCAATTCCCTCGGATTTCAGAGCACGGCAGGCCTGCGTGCCGGAGTAGTCAAACTCGGCAGCCTGACCGATGATGATAGGGCCGGAACCGATAACCAGCACCTTTTTGATTCTAGGATCTTTCGGCATCTCAACGGCCCCCTTTCACGCGGTTGATGCGGCGGACATTCTGCAAAAAGCGGTCAAACAGGAACTCGGTATCCTTGGGGCCGCCGTTTGCTTCGGGGTGGAACTGCACCGTAAAGCAGTTCCACTGCAGGTATTCAATTCCCTCACAGGTTTTATCGTTGGCGTTCACATGGCTGACGCGGCCGGTACCTGCGGGCAAAGTATCGCCCAGAACCGCATAACCGTGGTTCTGGCTGGTAATAAAGGTACGTTCCAGCGCAAAGTCGGTCACAGGCTGGTTGGCGCCGCGGTGGCCATACTTCATTTTGCAGGTTTTGGCACCTGCAGCCAGGGCGGTCAGCTGGTGGCCCAGGCAGATGCCGAAAGCTGGGATGCCGGTATCCAGCATATCGCGGATATTGGCGATGACCTGCACGTTTTCTGCCGGGTCACCGGGGCCGTTGGAAAGCATCAGGCCATCCGGCGCAAGGGCTTTGAGCTCTGCCAGGGTGGTAGAAGCAGGCAGCACCGTTACACGGCAGCCGCGCTTACACAGGCAGCGCACAATGTTCTTTTTGCAGCCAAGGTCCAGCAGGGCAATGTGCAGCGGTTCTTCGCCCTCCGCCACACCGGCAGTGGGAGCAAAGCACTGCGGCTCGGTGCAGGTCACGGCATCCACCGCGCCGGTCACGGCATAAGCTTGATGATGGGCATCAGGGCAGCCAGCTTTTCCGGCTCGGTTTCGGGGTCAAACTCGGTGGTAATGGCACCGTTCATAACGCCGCTTTCGCGCAGGATGCGGGTCAGGCTGCGGGTGTCAATGCCCTCAATGCCGATAATGCCGTTTTCTTTCAGGAAAGTATCCAGCGTTTCCTCGCTGCGGAAGTTGGAAGGGGTCGTGCATGCTTCGCGCACGATGTAACCCTTTGCCCAAATCTTGCCGCTCTCTTTGTCTTCGCTGTTCATGCCGTAGTTGCCGATCAGCGGGTAGGTCTGGGTAATGATCTGGCCATAGTAGCTGGGGTCGGTCAGCGTTTCTTCAAACCCGACCATACCGGTGGCAAACACAACTTCGCCCACGGTAGTGCCCTGGCAGCCCAGGCTTTTGCCCTTTAAGATCCGGCCATTTGCCAAAATCAGATATGCCTGCATGTTTTGCCTCGCAATCCTTTGTTGTATCGAAATCCGGTTCCGGTTAGAGTTAGGAAGTAGGAGTGAGGAGTGAGGAGTTTATGGTCGGGCGCACACCGTGCGCCCGACTTTTGAAACAGTCAAGGCCGTTTCCGTCCGCGCAGAGCTATCTCCCACGCAATAACTCCTACCTCCTACTGCCTAACTCCTAACTCCTAACTCCTAACTCCTAACTCTTTTACAGCGTCTGCTTTGCTGCTTCCTTCATTTTGCGGCTGCCCAGGTGGACCAAGGGCAACTTGCCCTCCTTGCAGATGGGGCATTCTTCGGGAGCATAGTTGGGCAGATCCAGCTTCAGGCACTGGCCAGGATGGGGATCGGGGACGGAGCTTCGGGGCGGGTACGGTCCACTACGCAGGTGATGCCCAGGCAGATACCGCCGGCTTCTTCGATGACGCGCTTGGTTTCCAGGCTGGAAACACCGGTGGTCACAACATCCTCGGCGATGATGCAGCGCTCGCCCGGATGGATGGCAAAGCGCTTGAGAGTCATCACGTTATCCACGCGCTCGGTAAAGATGGCGCGCTTGCCCAGCTGGCGGCCCAGCTCGTAAGCATACACAATGCCGCCCATGGCAGGGCCAACGATAACGTCAACATCAGTATCCTTCAGCTTTTCTGCCACATGAGCCATAACCTCGGCACACTTATCCGGGTACTGCTGCAGATAGGCCATCTGGCAGTATGCGCCGGAATGACGGCCGGACGAAAAGGAGAAAGTGTCCCTCCAAAAATGCTTCACATTCCTTCAAAACTTCGATCGATTCTCTTGCCATGATACTTTCCTCCGTTTATAAAAGCTGTTTTACTATACCACAAGTTGCATAAAATTGCAACATCTTGAATGTTTATACAGGCAAATTCAAAAAACAATGAATAAATAATAAAGAATCCTTGTGGTGGACCGCCGCGCGGTGCGCACTCCACCATTTTTTCATTATTCTTTATTCTCTGGGCAATACCGCATAATTCTAAGTGCCGATACGGCGAGCGAGGTGCGGCAGCTGCTAAGCCAAAAGCGCAGATAATACTGGATGTCTTATCGAGCATTTTGGCAACGCAGATGCCGTGCCGCAGCCGCCGAAGCGGTGCTTAAGCCGCTAGGCGGGAATTATGCGGTATTGCCCTCTGTTCTTTAACCCGCTTATCCTCTCGCGCACCCGCGGATCTCATCCAGCGTTTTCACGCCGTGGGCGTCCATCCATTCCCCAATCTCGGCAGTAATGCGAGTGCAGGCTTTCGGGTCCAGGAAGTTTGCGGTGCCCACCTGAACGGCGGCTGCACCGGCCATGATGAACTCCAGCGCATCGCGGCCGGTCAGGATGCCGCCCAGCCCGATGACCGGGATATTGACGGCCCCCACAGCCTGCCACACCATGCGCAGTGCAATGGGGCGGATGGCCGGGCCGGAAAGCCCGGCAAAGGTGTTGTTGAACACCGGGCGGCGCTTTTCCAGATCAATGGCGCAGGCCTGGAAGGTATTGCACAGGCTGATGCCATCGGCACCGGCAGCTTCCACGGCCTTGCACATATCGGGGATGCTCTCTGCCTGGGGGCTGAGCTTGACCACCAGCGGCACAGTGCACACTTTGCGCACAGCGGAAACCACCTCTTCGGCGTCCTTGGCGCGGATGCCGAACGCCAGGCCGCCCTGCTTGACGTTGGGGCAGCTGATGTTCAGTTCCAGCACATCAATGCCTGCGGCGCACAGCTTCTGCACGCCCTCCACGTTTTTCCTCAATGGTATGGCCGCCCAGGTTGACCCAGACGGAGGTGCCGCAGGTTTTCATGGCGGGCAGCTCGTTTTCAATAAAGTGCTGCACGCCGGGGTTCTGCAGGCCGATGGAGTTCATCAGGCCGGAGGGAGTTTCCAGCAGGCGCTCGCCGTCGTTGCCGGGCTGACCGTTCAACGTCAGGCCTTTGCCGGAAATGCCGCCCAGCACGCGCAGGTCCTCAATGCCTGCATATTCCGGGCCGAAACCAAAGGTGCCGGAAGCGGCAATGACCGGGCCGGCCAGCTGCTTGCCAAACAGATTTACGCGAAGGTCTGCCATCAGTCAAACACCTCCTCAGCTTTGAACACGGGGCCGTCTTTACATACGGTCTTGGCCCCCACCTTGGTGCGGCAGGTGCAGCCCAGGCAGGCGCCAAGGCCACAGGCCATCTTGCGTTCCAGGCTGGCCACGCAGGGCGTGCCGCTCTGGGCGCACAGCTGGTATACGCCGCGCATCATCACCATGGGGCCGCAGGTCAGCACCATGGCGAACTGTTCCGGGTGCAGGATGCCAGTTACCAGGCCGTGGTAACCCACCGCGCCGGAATCCGTTGCAATGCTGATGGCGGCGCAGTAAGGCAGGAAAGCTTCCAGCCCATAGGGCTCATCACGGAAGCCGCAGTACAGTTCCGGCTTGCAGCCCGCCGCAGCCAGCTCCTTGCAGAGCTGCAGCAGCGGCGCGGTGCCAATACCGCCGCCCACAACAGCGATCTTGCCGTTTTTGCCGCCTGCCGCCCGGGTGATCGCGGCCACATCAAATCCGTTGCCGCATGGGCCGGTCACCGTCAGGGTGTCGCCCTCTTTCAGGGCGGCCAGCTTCTGGGTTCCCTCACCCTTGACCTGATACAGGAAAGTCAGTGCACCGGTCGCGGCGTCAAAATCATGCACGCTGATGGGGCGGGACAGGATGGGCGTTTCGTTGGCAGCCCAGGCGCGCAGCATAAAGAACTGCCCCGCCTTGGCCGGGCGGCTGGCATCCGGCCACTGCACCGTCAGGCAGCGGATATCCGCTGCAACGGTACTCTGGCGCAGGACCGTTACCTTACAGCTTGTTGCATTCACCCTGGATATCCTCCTTCATTCGCACGCATTCATTATAAGCAGCTTCATCAAAGGCAACGCCGGGCTGCTTTTTGTAAGCCAGCAGGATGCCGCGGCTGGAGTTGACCACACCGCCGTTGCTGTTGTTCATATACTGGGCAATATCGGCAGCTTTGCCGCCCTGTGCGCCGTAGCCGGGGATCAGGAAGAAGGTCTGGGGGTAAGCAGCGCGGATGGCGGTTGCTTCCTCGGTATGGGTGCCGCCGATAACCAGACCGATGCTGGAATAACCAGATTCGCCGATGTAATCCCTGCCCAGCTCGCTCAGGCTGTCGCCCACCAGGTCGTACACATGGCGGCCGTCCTCCAGCTTTTTATACTCGAAATCTTTTGCGCCGGGGTTAGAGGTGCGGCACAGTACAAACAGGCCCTTGCCCTGTTCCTTGCAGTACGGCAGGTAGGGGCTGATGGAATCCAGGCCCATATAGGGGGCTAGCGTGATGATATCAGCCTCAAAGTCGCCGGTAAAGTGTGCCTTGGCGTACATCTCGGCGGTTTTGGCAATATCGCCGCGCTTGATATCGGCAATGACCGGCAGGCCGGTGGCGCGCACCATCTTCAGGGTTTCGGCGTAAGCGCGCATGCCATCCAGACCAAGGGATTCATAATAAGCGATCTGAACCTTGTAGCAGCCTGCGGAAGCCTTGGTGGCTTCAATAATGCGGCGGTTGAATTCCACCACATTTTCACTGGCAGTCTTGGTGTCGTCCACCACATCGGCGGGCAGGTAGCTGAACTCGGTATCCAGACCCACACACACCGGGCCGTTAGCTGCCACGCTGGCATACAGTTTATCCATGTTGGTCATTGCTGTTCCTCCGTTTTCTGTATCAAAAAAGCTCGTTCAAACTTTTCTGCGGGTTACTGTTTATCTTTCTGGTAGGTCACTTTGCCGCCCTTGATGGTCATCATGACCTGGCCATAGAAGCTTTCGCCGTCATAGGGGCAGTTTTTGCTCTTACTGTGCAGCTCGTCCGCATGTACGGTAAACATGTGGTCGGTATCCACCAGAACAATATCGGCATCAAAGCCGGGCACCAGGCGGCCCTTATGCTCATCCAGGCCAAGCACCTGAGCGGGGCCGGAGCTCATCAAAAAGCTCAGCATTTCCAGCGGCAAGCCCTCCATGCGGCACAATTTGGTGTAGCACACGGCAAAGGCGGTTTCCAGCCCAACCATACCGGCAGCGCCCTTGGCCTTATCCTCGGCGCTGTGGGGGGCATGGTCGGTGCCGATGCAGCTGACTGTGCCATCCTTAATTGCCGTCACCAGGGCGGCCACATCGTCCGCCTTGCGGATGGGTGGGTTGACCTTATACTGCAGGCGGGAATCATCGAACCACAGGTGGTGCGGGGTCACTTCGCAGCTGACCATTGCACCGCGGCGGCGGCTCTGGCGCACCATATCCACAGATTCTTTGGTGGAAACATGGCACATATGCAGGCGGGTGCCGTAATATTCGGCCAGGTGGCAGTTGCGCACCGTCTCAATGTTTTCGGCCAGGCGGTAATCCCACGGGCTGATCTCGCGGTCCTCTGCGTGGGACATCACGGTCAGACCGCGCTCGGCTGCCACAGCAAACACGCGAGCCATCGTGGCGTTATTCATCACGCCGTTGCCGTCCTCGGTGATAAACTTGATATCATCCGGCAGGTCCAGCAGATGGTCAATGGTGTGGCCGTCAAAGTTTTTGGTAATGGAAACGGTCTGGTTGGCATCACACAGGCCAATCTCGCGCGCTTTCTCCTCCACCTCATGCACGATCTCTGCCGAAGAGCAGACCGGCTTGGTGTTGGGCATCAGGTTGACGAAAGTATATCCGCCTGCCGCTGCAGCCGCAGAGCCGGTGGCAATATCCTCTTTATATTCAAAGCCGGGGGTACGCCAATGGCAGTGGGTATCAATAAACGCGGGCAGAATGGTCAGCCCTTTTGCATTGATCACCTCGCCTGCTTCCGGCAGGTCGGTTCCGATTGCTCTAATTTTGCCGTCCGCGATCAGATAATCGCAGATGCGGCCCTCGTAGTCCCGTGCATTTTTAATCAGCATGGCTGGCCCTCCTTTTGGTGTAGGGTTGCAAGATTCTGTGTGAGAATTTGTGGTGGTCGTGGGCGCGGCAGGAACAGCCTATCCTCACGTTAAGTGCCAACTTTGCGCGGCGCGGCGATAGCTTGTTGGCGGTGGTGCGGGGTTTGCTGCTCCCCCCAGCAGTAGGGCCAGGTTGTCTCCTCCACCCATTCGCCGCTTGTTCGGCGGCGGGCGAACAGAGGAACATCCTATCTCCGCGCCAAGTGCCGCCTGCGGCGGTTGCGCTCCGAACGCGCCTGCGGGCGCAGCGCTCTGCGCTCCGGCTGTTTTTTGCACCGCGCTTTGCGCGATTGCGCGGCGATAGCCGCGCAGGCAAAAAATAACTTTTCCCCAAAAGAGGAAAAGTCAAAAAGAAGCACCTGATACAGCGTGGGGAAGAAACACTGCACCGTGGGTTTTATCGCAGCAGGACAAGCCTTCGCGGATGGATACCATGGCACAGTTCACCCTTTCACATATGATTTTAATTATTGTACCATGCCGGGACAATGGTGTCAACACAACACGAAATGTTGCACCAAGAAGGATTTTTTGTATTTTGTGTCAACTTTTGGGCAATATGTCAAAAGGCCGGGTTCTGGTTCGCGCCGCACACAAAACAGCGCCGCGCCAGACCCGGCACACGATCCTATTCTTTTAATTTTCTCCAATCTGTTGGTCGATGTATTCATCTAATTCGTTGATTGCATCTTCCCACATTGCATCATCCATATTGACCTTTCTCCCCTGCAGCACTGGTTCCGGCAACGCCGATTCCGCCGTGCTTTGTGCTGGTTCTGCCATTTTATTAGGTTTACTTATGACCTCTTCTGTATTTGTGGAACCTTTGTTCATTGCATTTGTTGCTTCCAAAGCAATCACTGCTACAAGTATAAGAATCCCACAAATCAACAACAGTCTTTTCTTCATTGATTTTATGCTCTTTCTTTATTCCCTCATATACTAATTAAATCCATAGCATTCAATATATGGTTCTCCAATCTTTGTGTTGCTTATATGTTCCTGATACCTACACACCTGACATTCTACGTATCTTACCAAAATATCTTGCTTCACTACGTCATGTCCAGCATGATATCCATGCATACATGCTGCTGTACGTGCATAATAGGAGTTTTTGAGTTTTTGTACCTAATGTCAAAACTTCCGCACTGTATACATTGTCCCGCAACTCGTTCTGCTACGTCATTCGAATGTCCACTCTGATATTCTTTTACATCATCATCAAAATCTTTATAAAGTGCTTCTTCTATTTTTTCAATTTTGCTATTTGTCCCGGCCCAAATTTTGTCTTTTTCTTGTGCATGAACAGGCAAAAGCATTCCCATTCCAAAGCAAATAGTAAAAATAATTACTATCCATCTTTGTTTCATTATTGTCACCTCCCCTCTGCTTATTTCAGGCATGTCCAACCCAAATCTCTTATCTGGTTACGATTCATCATCGAACGCGTTCCGCATTCCGGGCAATCTGCATAGGTATAACTAACCTCAAAGCATTTTTGATCTCGCGCATTTACATTTCCATGGATACATGGCGTTGTAAAAAATTCATACCCAGTTTCAACCGAAGTCGTCATTGTCGTTCCACATTTTGGACATGGATAAGTTGGTAATGCTCTGTCTTCTAGAGCAGCCGCCGGCAACGCCATACTAATTGCAAAAGCCAACATGCCGATTGTTGTTAAACACCTACTTAATGTCTTTTTAGTCATGTCTTGCTCCTTTCTAAGTCAGTTTGTTGCATTTTAACTATTTTGTTTCAACCATAGCATTTATTATATGTATATAATAGCATTAAGGATAATAATTGTCAATAGTGTTATTTACTTTAAGCTCTATAAACACAAAAAAGCAGCCCCTCTTGCGGGAAAGGCTGCTTTTTAGAACAAATCAGTTACAATCAGTTCTGCTTCATCTTAGCGAAGCACTCGCTGCAGTAGACCGGACGGTCTTCGCGCGGCTGGAAGGGCACCTTGCAGGTCTTGCCGCAGCTTGCGCAAACGGCGTCGAACATCTGGCGCTCACCACGGGTAGCGTTCTTGCGGGCATCGCGGCATGCCTTGCAGCGCTGGGGCTGGTTCTCGAAACCACGGCTTGCGTAGAACTCCTGCTCACCGGCGGTCCAAACGAACTCTTTGCCGCAATCTTTGCATACCAAAGTCTTGTCTTCGTACATAGTGGGTATCTCCTCTTTGTTTACTTGCCCGCGGAAGAATTTCAACCAACGCTTGGGGTCACCAATGAACTGATTGCTAAGCTACTGGGGGCATTGTTTATATGTCCAGGCCAAAACACCTGAATCCAAATTCATTCTCGCACTTCATCACTGCGCAGCTTTTTGCGGGCGCGCATCAGGGCGTTTTCCACCGCTTTGGGGGTGCAGTGCAGCAGTTGGGCTGTCTGGGCGGCGGTGTGCCCCTCCAAACTGGCAAGCAGACTGCCGCGTTCCAGGGGCGAAAGCTGCGTGTTGATGCGTTCCAGCACGGCGGCGCAGCGCTCGTTGGCAATGGCAAGCTCTTCCGGCCCCGGCGCAGCAGAATTTTCCGGCAGGGGCACACTGTTGTTCAGCGGAGCATGCTTTTTGCGGGTGGCACTGCGGCGGGCATCCTGCTGTGCGTTGGCAATACAGGCTGCGGCATACGCGGTAAAGGGGACTTTTTTATCCGCCCGGTAGCTGCGCACGGCATGGAACAGGCCAATCAGCCCTTCCTGCACCGCATCGTCAAAGTCAAGGCCGGGTGCTGCAACGGCAGCGGCGCCTTTGCGTATGGCAGGCATCATGGCGGTGATCAGCGCGGCAATAGCGCTTTCCTCCCCAGCCTGTGACTGCTGCAGCAGCTCGTCATCCATCTGCTGCGGCATGGCTACTTTCCTCCCTGGATAAATGCGATTGCTCTTATTTTACCGTTTAACGCCGCGTTTGTCAATAAAAATTTTGCCCTGTACGTTAAATAATCCCTTCCTCAAGAGAGGGATTTGCCGCACTGTGCTGCGCCATGCTCCTACCTTCCTTTAAGAACCCCCATCGTCGCAGATCTCCGCCAATGGAAACGGTTTCAGAGTTGTTCGGCAAATCGGACATTTTACTTTTTTCGGTTTGTAAAATGCTCCAGCAGCTCCACCGCCGCCACAATGATAATTGTTACCGCAAAAACACCCAGCCAGCCAAGGCCCGCTTTGGGCAGCACCTGCATAAACAGTGTTAAATTCATCTTGTTCTCCCCTTTTGTTTAGAGTGTATCTGAAAAGTCGAAAATATCCGTCATTTTCTTTGGGCAACACCGCACAATTCCCGCCTGACAGCTTAAGCACCGCTCCGGCGGCTGCGGCACGGCATCTGCGTTGCCAAAATGCTCGATAATACACAAAGTATTATCTGCGCTTTTGGCTTAGCAGCTGCCGCACCTCGCTCGCCGTATCGATACTTAGAATTATGCGGTATTGCCTTTGTTTTCAGATACACCTTAGGCAAACAATGTCAGAATCATACCGCCCGCAATCACGGACGCGATCTGACCGGATACATTCACCCCAACGGCGTGCATCAGCAAAAAGTTCTGGTTGTCTTCCTGCAGGCCCATCTTGTTCACCACACGGGCCGACATCGGGAATGCCGAAATGCCCGCTGCACCGATCATGGGGTTGATTTTTTGTTTGGCAAACAGGTTATATACCTTGGCCACCAGCACGCCGCCGATGGTATCGAACACAAAGGCCACCAGCCCCAGCGCCAGAATCATCAGGGTCTGCCGATTCAAAAAATACTCTGCCTGCATTTTGGATGCCACTGTCAGCCCCAGCAGCAGGGTAATGAGGTTTGCCAGTACCTTTTGTGCGGTTTCGGACAGGCTGTCCAGCACACCACATTCCCGGATGAGGTTGCCGAACATCAAAAAGCCAACCAGCGCCACACTGCGCGGCACAAACAGCCCAGCCACCATGGTAATAATGATGGGGAACAGGATTTTTGCCGTTTTGCTGACTTGCTTTTCGGCATATGGCATGCGGATCAGGCGCTCTTTTTTGGTCGTCACAAGCCGGATGACCGGCGGCTGGATGATGGGCACCAGCGCCATGTAAGAATACGCCGCCACAATGATGGCCCCCAGATAGTTGGATTCCAGAAGGTTCGCCACAAAGATGGAGGTCGGCCCGTCCGCCGCACCGATCACGGCAATGGAGGCGGCATCTTTGAGTTCAAAGCCCATCAAAGTCGCAGCCCCCAGCGTGAAAAAGATGCCAAACTGCGCCGCCGCCCCAAAAATCATCAGCTTGGGGTTGGAAAGCAGCGGTGTAAAATCAATCATTGCACCAATGCCCACAAACAGCAGCAACGGGAACAGTTCGTTGGCAATGCCAGCATCAAACAGCACATCCAGCGGGCCGACCTCGGTGCCGGTGGACAGCACCTGGGTAACAGCACCGGACAGCGGCAGGTTGACGAGAATGGCCCCAAAGCCCATTGGCAGCAGCAGGGATGGCTCCATCTCCTTTTTGATCGCCAGCCAGATCAACAGGCCGCCGATCCCCCACATAACCACCTGCTGCCATTGCAGGTTCCATAGATTTCCAAACAGTTCTTGCATCCATAGCCCTCCTTATTTTAATGCAATCTTAATGCAAACAGCAAAAAGAAAAAGACTTCCGCCGCGCAGGGGTACTACACCCATGCTCGGCAAAAGTCTTGCGTTATTTCATACAAATTACGGGCTGTCAGCCGTCTTGACGTAACTTGCAGACGCTGCGCGTCCGCTACTCCCTTTTGCTGGTTTCATTATGCAATATTAATACCGGGATGTCAAGGTTTTTTTGCCGCCGCGCAAAATTCTTTTTCAGCAGCCTGACTTTTTACACATCCGGCCAACGGTGGATCTAGCGCAGATACAAAACCAGACCAAACTCACCGGAGATGGTTTCGGAAAGCGGGAACGCCCACCAGGTCCACCCCAGCCCCAGACGGGACAACAGCCAGAAAATGGGGATCAGGCAGATGATTTCCCGCATAACAGAGATTGCCACGCTGACCTTTGCCGCACCGATTGCCTGGAAAAATACCGGCGTGATAAGGGAAAACACCGCCGAGAAAAAGCTGAGTCCAATAATGCGGGGAATATCAAGGGTGGATTTTGAGCGTATTGGAGGTGTAAGGCAACACCGCACAATTCCCGCCTTACGGCTTAAGCACCGCTCCGGCGGCTGCGGCACGGCATCTGCGTTGCCAAAATGCTCGATAATGTCGGGTTGCGGTACCCGCATCGTGCTTCGGGGGCA
>ENA-OQAJ01000059-OQAJ01000059.1-human-gut-metagenome-genome-assembly--contig:-NODE-59-length-29506-cov-2.454474_pt1 | contig 29506 bp, 38 predicted proteins | sample MGYA00242736_ERZ504529 | MGnify/ENA primary metagenome ERZ504529 (study PRJEB26092, sample SAMD00036275) | human gut metagenome | host: Homo sapiens | study: EMG produced TPA metagenomics assembly of...
CTACGAACAGGCGGTCAATGGCACGTTCCAGTTTTGTACTCTTATAATACAAAGTAGAAATGGTCACAACCTTGAAGCCTTCCTTTTTCATGTTCTTGATCTTCAGCATATCGGTGTTTGTCAGGATCGGGTTGTTGATTTTAAGAACCTGGCAGTTCTCCGGATTCTGAACAAGAAGGTTTCCGTCTTTTCCTACGTATACGCTTGTGGAAGTAACGATCTCCTCACGGATGGCATCGATCGGCGGGTTTGTTACCTGTGCAAACAGCTGTTTGAAGTAGTCGAACAGTGGATAATGCTGTTTGGAAAATACTGCAAGCGGGGTATCATGGCCCATAGCTCCGATGCTTTCTGAACCATTTAATGCCATGTTGCGAATGGAAGTACGATACTGCTCATAGGTATATCCAAAAGCTTTCTGCAGACGTGCTCTTTCCTCCGGCGTGTACTCGATCACTCTCTGGTTCGGGATCTTGATATCACGGAGCTGTACCAGGTTGCTGTCCAGCCACTCTCCATATGGCTGTTTCTTTGCATATTTCTCTTTCAGCTCATTATCATCGATGACACGGCCCTGAACGGTATCAACCAGGAGCATTTTTCCAGGATGGAGACGCTCTTTTAATACGATCTTCTCCTCGTCTACCGGAAGAACACCAACCTCGGAAGAAAGGATCATATATCCGTCAGAAGTAATATAATATCTGGATGGACGGAGACCGTTACGGTCGAGAACCGCTCCCATCACATCACCATCCGAGAACAGGATGGATGCAGGTCCGTCCCACGGCTCCATCATGGTTGCATAATACTGATAAAAATCACGTTTTTCCTGGGAAATGGTATCATTGTTTGCCCACGGCTCCGGAATGGTGATCATCACTGCAAGAGGAAGATCCATTCCACTCATAACCAGGAACTCCAGGGTATTGTCAAGCATCGCAGAGTCAGAACCATTACGGTTGACTACAGGGAGAACTTTGTGGAGTTCGTCTTTCAGATACGGAGAATCCATGTTTTCCTCGCGGGCAAGCATTTTATCTGCGTTACCGCGAATAGTGTTGATCTCACCGTTATGTACGATGAAACGGTTCGGATGTGCTCTCTCCCAGCTTGGATTTGTGTTGGTACTGAAACGGGAATGCACCACTGCAATGGCAGATTCATAATCCTGACTCTGAAGATCTCCGAAGAATGTACGAAGCTGTCCAACCAGGAACATACCTTTGTATACAATGGTACGGCTGCTCATGGAAACTACGTAAGTATTGTCATTACTCTGTTCAAACTCACGGCGGGCAATGTAGAGCATACGGTCAAAGGCAAGGCCTTTTTCCACATCTTCCGGTTTCTTGATGAATGCCTGCATGATGCATGGCATACACTCTCTTGCCTTATGTCCAAGAACCTCCGGGAATACCGGCACTGTACGCCATCCAAGAAGCTCCAGGCCTTCTTTTTCCACGATGATCTCGAACATCTTCTTTGCCTGGGCACGTTTGATCTCATGCTGTGGAAAAAAGAGCTGGGCTACACCATATTCTCTCTCGCCGCCGATCTCAAAGCCCTCTTTCTTACAGACTTTTTTTGAAGAATTTATGGGAGATCTGGAGAAGGATACCGACGCCATCGCCGGTTTTTCCTTCTGCATCTTTACCTGCACGATGCTCCAGATTCTCTACGATCTTAAGAGCATTTGCAACAGTATCATGTGTTTTCTTTCCTTTTATATTAACAACGGCTCCGATACCGCAGTTATCATGTTCGAATTCAGGGCGGTAGAGGCCCTGCTGCTGATTTCCTACTTCTCTCATTTTTCTCATCCTTTCATTGCAGCTTCTTCTGCCGTCTTTTTGTCAACTGCCGCCTGCACAAATCCACGGAACAGCGGATGTGCATGGTTCGGTCTGGACTTGAATTCCGGATGTCCCTGTGTTCCTACAAAGAACGGATGTCCGGCAATTTCGATCATCTCAACGATATGTGCATCCGGGGAAGTTCCTACGATGGACATTCCTTTTTCACTTAATTCTTTACGGAATGCATTGTTTACCTCATAACGATGTCTGTGACGCTCCTGGATCTCTTTCTTTCCAAAAAGCTCATAGGATTTGGAGCCTTCGGCCAGCACACACGGATAGCTTCCAAGACGAAGGGTTCCGCCAAGGTCTTCCACATCTTCCTGATCCGGCATCAGAGCAATGACCGGATGCGTGGTCTCCGGTGCCAGCTCAATGCTGTTGGCATCTTCATATCCAAGTACGTGGCGGGCAAATTCTACAATAGCCATCTGCATTCCAAGGCAGATGCCAAGGTACGGAATCTTATGAACTCTCGCATACTGTGCCGCAAGGATCATTCCTTCGGTACCACGGTTTCCGAATCCTCCAGGGACCAGGATTCCATCTACGGAATGAAGGGTCTGATCCAGGTTTTTCTCGTTGAGCTCTTCAGAGTCTACCCATACGATATCAACTTTTGCGCGGCAGGAGATTCCACCATGTTTCAGGGCTTCCACAACACTTAAATATGCATCATGAAGCTGTGTGTATTTACCAACCATGGCGATCTTCACGGTTTTGTCCGGGTGGCGGAGATTTTCTACCATATTCTCCCAGTCTGTAAGATCCGGTTTACGGTTCTCAAGTCTTAAGCTCTGCAGTACTACATCTGCCAGTTTTTCTCTTTCCATTGCAAGAGGAGCTTCATATAAATATTCTACATCCAGGTTCTGAAGTACGTGGCTTACCGGTACGTTACAGAACAGGGCGATCTTTCCACGGATATCATCAGTCAGAGGATACTCGCTTCTGCATACCAGAACATCCGGCTGGATTCCCATTCCCTGGAGTTCTTTTACGCTGGCCTGGGTCGGTTTGGTCTTCATCTCTCCGGAAGCACGAAGGTACGGGATCAGGGTAACATGAATAAGAATGGCATTGTCATGTCCCACATCATGCTGGAACTGACGGATGGATTCCAGGAACGGCTGACTCTCAATATCACCAACTGTACCGCCTACCTCGATGATGGCAATTCTGTCCTCATCCGCTGTTTTTGCTCTGTAAAAACGGCTCTTGATCTCGTTGGTGATATGCGGGATTACCTGTACAGTACCTCCGCCAAAATCACCGTGACGCTCTTTCTGAAGAACAGACCAGTAAATCTTACCGGTTGTCACATTGGAATTCTTGTCAAGGCTTTCATCAATGAAACGCTCATAATGTCCAAGGTCAAGGTCTGTCTCTGTACCGTCATCGGTTACAAAAACCTCTCCATGCTGAATGGGGTTCATAGTTCCCGGGTCAATATTAATGTAAGGATCAAACTTCTGCATGGTCACCTGATACCCTCTTGCTTTCAGAAGGCGTCCCAGGGACGCTGCGGTAATTCCTTTTCCCAGTCCGGAAACAACTCCGCCTGTTACAAAAACATACTTTACTGCCATCTTTGATTTCCTCCTCCATGTTGTGCTGCAAAAGAAAAGGCGCCGGGAACGGTGTTCAGAGGTGAGAATGCCCCTCTGGTATCCGTTCCTGACGCCTTTGTCAGTTATCTTTCATATAAAATATGGTTTACTATAAACTATTTTTTTTTATTTGTCAATAACCGTTTTCCTATGTAGGCTGATGAATTTCTTCCTATGATATGGTGATATAGATACAAAGAGTAATATAAATACAAAAAACAGACGTCTGCCGAGGATTACCCTAGGATGTCCTCGCTCTGCAGTCACGTCTGTCTTTTCTTTTTATGTCTTTTACACTTTATCTGCTTCTGTATTTCCCTGCTGTCATGCTACCGCAAACTTCTGAAGAAAACGGTTGAACTCGTGATCCTCTCCATGACAGGTTACAGTAAGAACCCTGGTCAAATCCATGCTGAGGATCCCAAGAATAGATTTCGCATCAATAATAACTCTGTTATATGAAATATCTACATCAAAGTCGCATTTGCTTGCAGCCTGTACAAACTCTTTCACATCTTCTGTTGCATTTAACCTGATTTTCTGAGACATAAATTTCATCCTCTCTTTTCTCGGTCTTAAAAAGGCCGGCAAACTGGTGACGTCAGATCTCTATCGTACGCTTTCGTCACTTCTCATCTGGTTGTCCCACATTATGTCTCATGTTGTCGAATTTGTCAAGTTGATGTTTTTTATCATTTTTAAAGGTTATCCTATAAAAACCGAATTTTATATAACAAAATTCGGGTTTTACGCTTGTTTATTGTCTATTTTTCATATTTCAAATTTCAAAGTTACCAGCATTTACTGTGAGATTAATTCCACATAATCATTTAATCCTGTTTGATTTCTTTCGGTATCTCCATCGGATAATTGCCGTCAAAACATGCTTTGCAAAGCGGAAGTCCGCCTGCCATGCCCTCCAGATAATCAATCTGCATATAACCCAGGGAGTCTGCTCCGATCATCTTACGGATCTCCTCCGTGCTGTGCTGAGCAGCAATGAGCTGGTCATTGGACGGCACATCGGTGCCAAAATAACAGGGATGTAAAAATGGCGGGGAGCTGATACGTACATGAACTTCTTTTGCTCCGGCCTCTTTCAGCATATGAATCAGGTTTGCAATGGTAGTTCCACGAACAATAGAGTCATCTACCAGAACAATCCTCTTTCCCTTTACTACAGATTCCAGAACACTCAGCTTCAGATGAACACTGGACTCTCGCTCCTGCTGGGTCGGTTTGATAAAGGTTCTTCCAATGTAACTGTTCTTATAGAACGCAAAACCAAATGGAATTCCAGATTCCTCAGAATAACCTTTGGCTGCCGGAAGTCCGGATTCCGGTACACCGGTTACCAGATCTGCTTCTACCGGATAGGATTTTGCGAGGGATTTTCCCCCGCGGATCCTTGCATCATAGATCTTTACTCCATCCATGGTACTGTCCAGTCTGGCGAAATAGATATATTCAAAGACACAATGGGCATGCTTTTTCTGAACGTCCAGTTTGCTGGATTTCAGACCATCTTTGGTGATGGTGACGATCTCACCAGGCTCAATATCACGGATAAATTCTGCGCCTACAGATGTAAGTGCACAGCTCTCGGATGCCAGAACATAGGCATTGTCTCTTTTTCCAAGACAGAGGGGTTTCAGTCCGTAAGGGTCACGGGCACCGATCAGTTTCCGTGGGCTCATGATCACAAGAGCATATCCTCCGTGGATCTTCTCTACGGTTTTATGTACGGCTTCTTCTACAGTGGCAGAATGCACGCGCTCCCTTGCGATATGGAACGCGATAACCTCAGAGTCGGTAGTTGTATGGAAGATTGCTCCGGTCTGGATCAGTTCCCATTTCAGGGCTTCTGTATTGACCAGGTTTCCATTATGTGCAAGCGCCAGACTTCCCTTGATATAAGAAAGTACCAGCGGCTGTGCATTCTCCGCAACAGACTCTCCGGTGGTGGAATAGCGAACATGTCCGATTCCGATATCACCATTCATATTATGTACAACATCTTTTCGTAAAACTTCGCTTACCAGTCCGAGATCTTTATGAAACTGTACGTTTCCTCTCTCTCCGTCCGTCCTTGAAACGGCCATTCCGCAGGACTCCTGTCCCCTGTGCTGCAGCGAGGTAAGACCATAATAAATAGATGGTGCAATATTTCCTCCATCCAGATCATAAATCCCGAATACGCCACATTCTTCCTTTACTCCTGACATATTTCCCTCCATCTGTTTTTCCATATTGTGCATCTTGGTTGTTGGCCAAAAAGCTTTTCCAAAATTACTGACTTTTTCGACCGCATAACTATGATATCAGATTATAATAAAAGGACAAGATTTGTCAACCCTGCCCATTTTCCGACACTCCACTCTTTCCGGTCGATTTTTTAGATTTTTTCAAAAAAGCTCTTGACATTATTTTATTTTGGTGTATACTGCATCACATAAAGCAAAGGCGCTTTGGATACGACAAGTATCTGAAGCGCTTTTTTTGTTTTTCCGGTCCGTTTTATACCCGGATCTTCCGGCAGCGGTCCTTATAAGATAATTAAAAAATTATAATGAAATGAGTGAAATCGAAAGGAGTGTACCTATATGGCACAGAGTATCCCGGAAATGTATGGCAGCCTTGTATTCAACGACAAAGTGATGCGCAGCAAACTGCCAAAGGACATGTACAAAGCATTAAAGAAAACAATTGAAAACGGAACTCATCTGGAACTGGATGTTGCAAATTCCGTAGCAGTTGCAATGAAAGAATGGGCTACTGAAAACGGTGCAACCCATTACACACACTGGTTCCAGCCGATGACAAACGTAACAGCCGAGAAGCATGACAGTTTCATCTCCCCAACAGGAGACGGACAGGTGATCATGGATTTCTCCGGTAAAGAACTGGTAAAAGGTGAGCCGGACGCATCCAGCTTCCCGTCAGGCGGACTTCGTGCCACTTTCGAAGCAAGAGGATATACAGCATGGGATCCTACTTCACCGGCATTCATCAAAGATAAAACCCTTTACATCCCAACGGCTTTCTGCTCCTACAGCGGAGAGGCACTGGATAAGAAAACTCCTCTTCTCCGTTCCATGGATGTTCTTAATAAAGAAGCGGTTCGTATCCTTCACATCCTTGGAAACAAAGATGTCCGTCACATTGACACAACTGTAGGACCTGAGCAGGAATATTTCCTGGTTAACAAAGATCTCTACAAGAAGAGAAAAGACCTGATCTTCTGCGGACGTACTCTTCTGGGAGCTTCCGCACCAAAAGGACAGGAAATGGAAGATCATTACTTCGGAGCCCTGAAGCCACGTGTTGCCGCTTACATGCATGATCTTGACGAAGAGCTCTGGAAACTTGGTATTCCGGCAAAAACAAAACATAACGAAGTTGCTCCTGCACAGCATGAGCTGGCTCCTGTATTTGATACCACAAACGTTGCAGTTGACCACAACCAGCTGACCATGGAGATCATGAAAAAAGTTGCCGACAAGCACAACATGGTTTGCCTCCTTCATGAGAAACCATTTGAGGGAATCAACGGAAGCGGTAAACACAACAACTGGTCCATGAGCACAGACACAGGTGTAAACCTTCTTGATCCTGGAAAAACACCGGCAGAGAATACACAGTTCCTGGTATTCCTGGTAGCTGTTATCAAAGCCGTTGACGATTATGCGGATCTTCTCCGTGTATCTGTTGCAAGTGCAGGAAACGATCACCGTCTTGGAGCAAACGAGGCACCGCCAGCAATCGTATCCATCTTCCTTGGAGATGAGCTGACAGATATCCTCAAATCCATTGAGAATGATACCTTCTTTAACAACAAACATGCCGTACAGATGGATATCGGTGCAAAAGTACTTCCACACTTCACAAAAGATACCACCGACAGAAACCGTACTTCACCGTTTGCATTCACCGGAAACAAATTCGAATTCCGTATGCTTGGTTCCGCAGCATCCGTTGCAAACCCGAACATCGTACTGAACACTGCCGTTGCAAGTAAGTTCTCTTCCGAGTTCAGCGCAGCTCTTAAAAGATGTTCCGGAAGAAGAAATGGAAAGCGCAGTACATGCACTTCTCAAGAAAACCATCGAGGATCACAAAACGTATCATCTTCAACGGCAACGGTTATACAGACGAGTGGGTTGAAGAAGCTGAAAAAACGCGGTCTCTACAACCTGAAGACAACTCCGGATGCTCTTCCTCACTTCGTTGATGAGAAAAACATCGCGCTGTTCACAAAACACGGCATCTTTACAAAGGAAGAACTGTTCTCCCGTTATGAGATCTGGCTTGAGAACTACTACAAGACCATCAACATCGAGTCCAACACTCTTGCTGAGATAATCCAGAAACAGGTGATTCCTTCCGTATTTACATATGTTGAAAAACTTGCCGACACTGCTGCTGTAAAGAAATCCGTAGTAGCTGATGTTTCTGTAGCAAGCGAAGCTGCTCTGATCTCCAAATTGAGCACACTTGCTGACACCATGACTAAAGATCTGGAGACACTAAAAGCTGACACAGCAAAAGCTCTCGCCGCTTCCGACGATGTACTTGCCTGCGCAAAAGCTTATCAGGAAACTGTTCTTGAAGACATGGATACTTTAAGAAAATCTGCAGATGAGGCAGAAGCTCTGATCCCGGATGAGTTACTTCCATATCCGACATACGACGAGCTGTTATTCTCCATCTGATACTTGATCAGATAAACAATTTCATACGGTAAATACAGGGGATATCCCTTATGAACTCTACTTCATAATTCATTATCGATTTCCTCATCCATTAATCACACGATACAGATATCCCCTGTTTTACATATATTAATTTTGTTTCGTAAAGGCGCGGAAGGGAATTTCCTCTCTCCCGCGCTTTTTCGTTATACTGATACTGGATAAATTCTGTCTGTTTTATGATCCGGTATTGTAAAAATCCTTCCTGTATATGCCTTATATAATAGGAAGAAAAAAATTGGGAAAGGGAGTGTTACTATGTATTCTTCAGTAAACACAATCTGGGTCCTCGTCGGTGCGGCACTGGTCTTCTTCATGCAGGCCGGATTCGCAATGGTCGAAACAGGATTCACAAGAGCAAAAAACGCAGGTAACATCATTATGAAAAACCTGATGGACTTCTGTATCGGTACCCCGGTCTTCTGGCTGGTTGGTTTCGGTATCATGTTCGGTGCAGGAAACGGGTTCTTCGGTAAGATCGGAGGAGTCGCCTCAGAGGCAAACTATGGAAATGCAATGCTTCCGGATGGCGTTCCTTTCTGGGCATTTCTCATCTTCCAGACTGTATTCTGTGCTACCTCTGCTACCATCGTCTCCGGTGCCATGGCAGAACGTACCAAGTTCATCTCCTACTGTATCTACAGTCTTCTGATCAGTCTCGTTGTTTATCCGGTATCCGGTCACTGGATCTGGGGCGGCGGATTTATCAGTCAGATGGGATTTCATGATTTCGCAGGTTCCTGTGCCGTTCATATGGTCGGTGGTGTTGCAGCACTTATTGGCGCCATCATCCTTGGACCCCGTATCGGAAAATATTCCAAATCCGGTAAATCCAGAGCGATTCCCGGACATAACCTTACCGTAGGTGCCCTTGGTGTATTTATCCTCTGGTTCTGCTGGTTCGGTTTCAACGGTGCATCTACCGTCAGCATGGAAGGGGATGCCATCGTAAGCGCAGGCAAGATCTTCGTAACAACAAACCTTGCCGCTGCTGTTGCAACGGTAACCGTTATGCTGATCACATGGATTCGTTACAAAAAACCAGATGTCTCCATGTCCCTCAATGGTTCCCTTGCAGGACTGGTAGCCATCACAGCAGGCTGTGATACCGTATCTCCTACCTCTGCAGCTATCATCGGAATCATTTCCGGATTTATCGTAGTATTTGGTATTGAGTTTATTGACAAAGTTCTCAAAATTGATGATCCAGTTGGTGCTGTTGGTGTACACGGCCTCAACGGTGCTTTCGGAACACTGGCTGTAGGACTTTTCTCCGACGGTGCAGGTACAGAATGGAAAGGACTTCTCACAGGCGGCGGTTTCCACGGCTTCGGTGTTCAGTTCATCGGTATGGCAATCACCATCGCATGGGTAGCTGTTACAATGACAATTATCTTCCAGGTGATCAAACACACCATCGGCCTTCGTGTTTCCGCTGAGGAAGAGATCGCAGGTCTGGATATGAAAGAGCACGGTCTTGCAAGTGCATACGACGGATTCTTTGTACAGGATACCATGACAAAAGCTCCTGCTCCAATGGGAACTTCCGTAAAAGATCCGGTTATCAAACACGCACCTTCCGCTCCTGCTGAATCTGTTCCTGAGATTCCTGCTGACGGCGTACACAAACTGACAAAAGTTGTTATCATCACACGTCAGAACAAGCTGGACGAATTTATGCAGGCCATGAACGAGATCGGGGGTAACTGGTATCACAATCACAATTACAACGTTATGGGATGTGGTGTTCAGAAAGGTGCTCCAACCTACTATCGTGGTGTTGAAGTAGACATGAACCTCCGCCCGAAGGTTAAGATCGAGATCGTTGTAAGCCTTGTACCGGTTCAGAAAGTTATTGACACTGCAAAAGCAGTTCTTCATACCGGCCAGATCGGTGATGGTAAAGTCTTCGTTTACGACATCGAAAACGTTGTCAAGATCCGTACCGGCGAGGAAGGCTTCCTGGCTCTGCAGGATACAGACGCATGATCTTTTTATAAGAAAAACATATAAAATCTTTCTACGCAATATAAACCAAATGAAAGCCAGAAAAGATCCGGAACATTATCTTTCAAATGTTCCGGATCTTTTCCTGTATTACTACTCTTATTCTCTCCGAAGCCTCGGCAAGTTCCACCGGTAATGGGCTGCCAGATACCGGATCAGTATCACCACCACAGTTCCGATCACCATGCAGGAACGCTGCCCCACAACCGGTATATCCACACGTATACAATGGCACCTACAATGGAAGCGCAGGCATAGATATGGCGCACAAAATATACGGCGGCACGCCTGCCATCATATCACGGATCAGTCCGCCGCCAACGCCTGTAACCGTTCCAAGGAATACAAGAAAAAACGTCCTTCCCATATATCCTTCCGTGATCCCTTTATCCACTCCCATAACTGTAAACACACCCAGGCCCACAGAGTCCATCACCAGCATTATCTTATCATAGACCAGCCGGTTCTCTCCTTCCAGCAGTTCCTGTTTCCAGTACATTATGGCGAACACAATACAGGATGTCACAGTTGCCACAATGGTATATATGGGATTCTGAAACATTCCCGCGGCACGATTCCCAGAATGATATCTCTGGTCGCTCCACCTCCCACGCTGTCACCACGCCCAGAACACAGATCCCGAAAATATCCATTCCTCTCTGTGCTCCTACCATTGCTCCGGAAGCAGCGAATGCAATCGTTCCCGCCATTTCCAGAATAAATGTAAATAAACTCTGAGAATCCATTTCCCCTCCATACATATCCGGCTGCTGTTCTTTCTCGTCCCATATTTGCAGCCTGTTTTCCCCCACCTGTGCATTTTTTACAGGGTGCAAGAAGGAACCCTGTTCACACAGGATTCCTTCTCTTATCTTTCATTTCACTTTTCTTATTCTAACAGAATTTCCCTATTCTGTACATCTTTTCTTTTTGTATCCGATTTCTATTATTCTGCTTCGATCAGAAAGCCTCGTCTTTTCAGCATATCCTGGATCATATCCAGAATTTCTTCTGATTCTGCCTCTACTTTATGGTAATGGTAATCCGATGTAATATTCTTCAGAGGACTGGACTTACCGTTTCGAATGTCCTCCATAAAATTCTCCACCTGGCGCCTGGAGCCGATATTCAGTTCTGCCTCGATGTGTCCGTAAACTCTGTGATTGACCATTACGTTGATCACTTTTCCGCCAAGATCCACAATTCCGCAGAGTTCATTCTCCAGATCCGCATCTGTATGATGCACCTTAAGATCCGGCTCACTGTATGCGGGGCGTTGAGGATATATCCCCGGTTGGTGGAGATCACATTATTCCCCTCTGCACGTATCAGTGCAATATCCTGCACGATCACCTGTCTACTGACCTGAAATGTTTTGGCCAGAGCGCTTCCCGAGACCGGCCGGCACTGTTTTTAATTTGATCCATGATCGCTGTCCTGCGTTCTGAACCAGTCATTTAAGCTTCCCCTTTCCTGGCTGTGCCTGTACTTTTTGGTCCTGATATCTGTTTTCCTCATTCCTGCGATATCCCCCACCCGTTTCAGATACTGTCAATTATGTTTCTGTGTTCGGCACAATACGTACTTCTGTTTTTCTGATGTTCCGGGTATTTCTGTCACAGCACTCGGTATTCTGTAAAATTCCGTGATCTTCAGAAAGCGGATGAAGGTTCTTCAGGGAAATATCAAGGATCGGTGCAGAATGTGTTAATGCACCACTTGATACATAGTCTACACCAACATCCCTGATCTTTGCAATATTTTCTTTTGTAACATTTCCGGAACACTCGGTTTTGGCTCTTCCGTCGATCAGCTGTACGGCTTCTTTCATCATTTCCGGAGTCATATTATCAAGCATGATGATATCTGCGCCTGCTTCAACTGCCTCTTTTACCTGGGCAAGGCTCTCTACTTCCACTTCGATCTTACGGACAAAAGGAGCATACTCCTGTGCCATTTTTACAGCTTTCGCAACGCTTCCTGCTGCTCCGATGTGGTTGTCTTTCAGAAGGACTCCGTCAGAAAGATTATATCTGTGGTTCTGGCCGCCGCCTACACGTACTGCATATTTTTCAAAAATACGCATGTTCGGTGTGGTTTTTCTTGTATCCAGAAGGGTGATGCCGGTTCCTTCAAGAAGGGATGCAACGGAATGGGTATAAGTTGCAATTCCGCTCATTCTCTGAAGATAATTGAGGGCTACACGCTCACCGGAGAGAAGTACACGGATATCACCGGTAACTTTTCCCATCTTCTGGCCTTTTTTTACTTCGTCGCCATCCTTGCAGAATAATTCTACTTTTGTGTCAGCATCCAGAAGTGTAAATACACGGCTGAAAATTTCCAGTCCGGCAATGATTCCGTCCTCTTTGCAGATCAGATCTACTTCTCCCGGAACCGCCTCTTTCATAACGGAATTGGTGGTAACGTCTTCACTTGAAATATCTTCTTTTAAAGCCTCCAGGATCAGGTGGTCTACCTGGAGTGTCATTGTGATCTTATTCATTATACAGTACCTTCTCTTTCTTTCACGCTGCTCCTGCAGCACTTTTCTTTTCAGTGGAGATTGCTTTTGCGGCACGTTTGGCAAATACAAGACTTTCCAGCAGGGAATTGCTTGCCAGGCGGTTGGCTCCATGTACCCCATTGCAGCTGGTTTCGCCTACTGCATACAGCTGGTCCATACTGGTCTTGCTGTCAGAATCAACCCAGATACCGCCCATAAAATAATGCTGGGCAGGAACTACCGGGATACATTCTTTTGTTACATCGTAGCCTTCCTCCAGGCATCTTTCGTAAATATGCGGAAAATGATGAAGGATGGTATCTTTGTCAATGTTTTCCATAGAAAGCCATACATGGTCGGTTCCTTCTTTTTTCATCTCTTCCTGGATTGCCTTTGTTACCACATCTCTTGGGAGCAGTTCGTTGACAAAGCGTTCTTTTGCTGTTATAAAGCACTGCACCCTCTCCGCGGACGGACTCGGAGATCAGAAATCTGCGGCCAGGTTTCTTGGAATATAATGTCGTAGGGTGAATCTGTACATAGTCCAGATGTTCCAGACGTACATTGTGTTTTTTCGCAATATCCAGGGCATCACCGGTAAGGTGCGGATAGTTGGTGGAATGCTGATATCTTCCGCCGATTCCGCCGCTTGCAAGGATGGTATCCTCTGCATAGATTTCTACCGGAAGCTCTCCGCCTGGCTGGATTTCTTCCTGGATCTTTACGTTTTTTCCTGCTTCCATTGCTTCCAGACGTGTTTTGTTTGCTTCTGCGGAAACTGCCTTCAGTCCGATGCATTTGCCGTTTTCCACAAGAATGTCCTGCATGGAAGTATATTCCAGAACAGTCACATTTTCAAGTTTCAGAACCTGTCCCAGAAGTTTTTCGGAGATTTCTTTTCCTGTGATATCTTCATGATAAAGGATCCTCGGTTTGGAATGTGCGCCTTCTCTTGTGTAGGCAAAATCATCTCCATCCATTTTGAAATCCACGCCATAGCCTACCAGGTCATTGATCACATCTCTGGATCCCCGGATCATAATGTCTACGGATTCTTTTCTGTTTTCATAATGTCCTGCTTTCATGGTGTCTTCAAAATAGCTGTCATAATCATTTTCATCACGGAGCACACAGATCCCGCCCTGTGCCAGGAAGGAATCGCTGCTTCGCATATCTTCTTTTGTGATGATCACGATTTTTTTTGTCTCTTGGAAGTTTTCAGTGCGCTGAACATTCCCGCAACACCTGTTCCTACGATTACTACGTCTGTCTTGATTTTCATTGTTTTCGCCTCTCTGTCTCTATTTTGCAAGTTCCAGCATTCGCTCCAGCGGTTTCTTTGCTTTTTCTCTTGTTTCATCAGTTACATGGACTTCATTTTCTCCGGTTTTCAGAACATGGAGCACTTTTTTCCAGAAATACTTTTTTCATGTTTTTGCAGACTGGTACGGTTTCTGTGAAGTAGAATTTTTTGTCCGGGCAGGTGGTTTCCAGTTTGTACTGTACGCCACATTCTGTGCAGATGATGAATTCTTTGTTGTTGCTGTCCTGAGCGTATTTGATGATCCCGGATGTGCTTCCGATATAATCTGCCTGTTTCAGGACTGTCTGAGGACATTCCGGATGGGCCAGCACAAGTGCTTCCGGATGGGCTTCTTTTGCTTCTTTTACTTCTTCGGGATCCATAAATTCATGAACGATGCAGAAGCCTTCGTTATAGATGAAGTGTTTTTCCGGTACCTGTTCTGCGATAAAGTGGGCCAGGTTTCTGTCCGGGATGAAGAAGATATTTTTATTTGGGAGTGCTTTTACGATCTTTACGGCGTTTGCGGAGGTTACGCAGACATCGGAGAGTTCTTTTAAGGCTGCTGTGGAGTTGATGTAACAGACAACTGCTACATCATCGTATTCTTCTCTTACTTTTCGGATTCCTTCTTCGGTTGCATGTGTGCATGGGGCAGTCTGCGTCCATTGCGGGCATGAGTACGGTTTTGTCCGGGCTTAAGATCTTGGCGCTTTCTCCCATGAATCCTACTCCGCAGAATACAATGGTTTTTTCTTTTGCGCTGGCTGCGATTTTGCTGAGGTAAAAGGAGTCTCCTATATAGTCTGCTACGTCCTGTACTTCGGGGCGCACGTAGTAGTGCGCCAGGATGATGGCGTCTTTTTCTTTTTTAATTTCTGGATTTCTTCTGCTACTGTCATTATTTTCACCTTTCCTACAGGGGGTTTTTCTTTTTATTCCTGCTTTTGTTTTGTGGTTTTTCAAAATATCTTACACATAATACCATAGTTCTTTACATGTGACAAGACAGTTGTTTGATTTGTTGTAAAGTTTTTGTTAAGGAATGGATGGATTGGTTGCAGACGGACGGGGATGGATGGCGAAGGGGTGTTCAAATTTTAAATAAAATGAATTCGTGTGTGTATTTATTTTGGGTTAATTAATTACTTGATATTTTTTACCTGGTAAATTTAGTGATTAACATTTTTTGAATAAAAAAAGACCTGGTGTTTGCAATAATTACCAGGAATATATATTCCTGAAATTACTGTAAGCTCCAGGTCTCTTGATTTTTTCAGTGAGATGGGGTTATTGGAATTTGCTTCTGTTTCGTATCTTTGCTCTGAATAATTGTTTGGTTGTTTTATTCGGTTTTATTTTTCTGTTCCAGGTATGCCTGGGTGCTGTCTTTCAGGCGATTGAGGCCGTCTATTACTGTATCTTTAGGGCAGGCGAGGTTTACGCGTAAGAAGCTTTGTCCGTTTTTATACTCATTGCCGTCGCTACGTAGAGTCCGCTGTGCTGGCGGATGAAGGCATAGAATCTGGTTGCATCGTCGGTTACTTCGCGGCAGTCCAGCCAGAGCAGGTATGTGGCTTCTCCTCTGACTGCGTGGATTCCTTTTATTTCTTTTGTGATAAATTCTTCTGCATATCGTCTGTTTTCCCAGAGATATTCTCTTAAGCTGTCCAGCCATTCTGCTCCGTGGTTAAAGGCAGCTACCGGTGCGATAGCTGCAAATACGTTTGGTTCTGCCACTTCGTCTGTATTTAATCCGCGGTTGACCCGATGCCGCAGTACGGGGTTTGGAACGATCACTGCTGCCGTCTGTAGTCCTGCCAGGTTAAAGGTTTTTGTAGGTGCCACGCAGGTGATGCTGTTTTCTCTGCAGGTCTCAGATACTGAAGCAAAAGGTACGTAGTCTTTTCCTGGTTTTGTCAGGTCGCAGTGGATCTCGTCAGATAATACCAGTACGTGATGTTTTGCACATAATTCGCCAATCTTTGCCAGTGTTCCTCTGTCCCAGATCTTTCCTATGGGGTTGTGCGGGTTACAGAGAATCAGCAGGGATGCCTGTGGGTCTGAAAGTTTTTCCTCAAGGTCTGCGAAATCAATTTCATAGGCACCATTTTCGTAATGCAGCGGGCTTTCCAGGATGAACCGGCCGTTGTTGATGATGGAGTTAAAGAAAATATTGTATACCGGAGTCATGACCACGACTTTTTCTGCTGTGGTTGTCATCTTACGCACAATGCTGGAGATTGCAGGTACAACACCTGTGCAGAAAATCAGCCATTCCTTTTCGATAGACCACTCATGGCGTGTTTTCCACCAGTTCTGATAGGCGTCATACCATTCATCTTCAATCAGGGTATAGCCAAATACTCCGTGCTGTGCTCTTTTTATAATGGCTTCTGTTATCTGCGGAGCTGTCTGAAAATCCATGTCAGCCACCCACATGGGCAGTTCTTTTTCTGTTACATCCCATTTCATGGAGCCAGTATGACGGCGGTCTGTTTTTTCGTCAAATATGCTCATTTCTTTTTCCTTTCTGTATCTGTCAGAGCTTTTATGCTTCCGGCGCTTTATCCAGCTTTTCCCCAACTGTGGGACAGATAATTTCGGTTTCAGCCGGATCGATCTTTTCCGGATCCAGAATCAGTGTTTCAATCTCATCTGCCTGGATCCTGCCTTCTGACGGATTCATGACACTTTTGATCCTGCCGTTGATCTGTGCATTGATCCCTTTCGAATACTCAAAAGCCAGAGTTGTATTCAAAAGGGTACAATTGATCATTTTCAGATTTTCAATATAACACAGTCCCTGCAGACTTTCTATGGTACAGTTGATAAATGTGAGATTTTTTGAATTCCAGCCCAGATACTCTCCATGAATCACAGAATCATATACCGTAACATTCTCGCTGTTCCAGAAAGCATCTTTTGACAACATTCTGGCATTGTGGACTTCCATATTTTTTGCACCGTCAAAGGCATAGTTGCCAACAAGTTTGAAATCATCGATGGTGATATTTGTGCTGTTCATGCCAAAATAATCACCCCTGGCCTGTACATGTGCAAGTTTTATACCCTCACAGTTCCAGAACGTCTCTGCCGCATTGGCAAGATACACATTATCAAGAGTCACATCATGACAGCGGCGGAAATTTTTCGGCGCCTCAATCAACGTATCCTCGATCCGGATATGATCCGTATACCACACCCCAGAACGCGCCATCTCCAGCCAGGTACAATCCCTCGCCTCTATATTTTTGCTGTACCAGAGCGGATATTTCCATTGAAACGAACTGTTCTCCAATACAATATCCCGACTCTCCTTAAGCGGAGACTCCCCATCATTAAAAATCGTCTGTTCAATATGCAACTTCTTCCCATGAAACAAAGGCCGCTCTCCTGTAAGATACGCACCCTTTAATTCTTTATCTGTTTTTATATTCTCTACACTCATTTTCTATCCTCTCTACATTCCTGTCATTCACACGTTACTTTTTATATTTTAACATCTAAAGTTTACTTTAGGTCAAGTATCTAATTGTTATTATCACGTTAAATGTAAAGGTAACTTCCTGATTATAAGACTTAATTCCGGGTAGCTGACGTTAGGGGGACGGACATCGCCTCTTCATATAAACAATCGTTATCATTATACCCCACACATCATCTCACATACAAACTAAGCCATTGCAGCCGTCCAGCGAAGCGCCCGACGGCCCACCACCCACCGAGCAGCCACTCAACTTATCATCCTCAACAACCCTATACCTCCGCCCACACCGTCACACAGCCACCCTACCCCTCCCAAAATCTGTACGGACGCACACCCCCATCCAACTTCCCACTTTGAACGACACAGCCCCGGGCAGCGGAATGGATCTGCTGGCCGCGTCCGTTTTACTAATCAAAAAAGAAAAAATCCGCCGCACCCAGCACGACAGATTTTTCCCCACCACTATTTTAATAATTCCCGTTCAATCCTCTCCCGAGCCTCCGGTGCCTGCCTATCCATCTTCTCCGGAAAACCAAACATCGAAACACAGGCAATATTATCACCACCAGCCTTCGGCGCATCCGCCCTCAGCTGTTTATTCGCAAAATCCATATCTCTTAAGGTTTCAAAAATACCATCAAAATCCACATCACCCTCACCCATGGCAAGATGCTGATGTACCGTCACATCCGCTTTTCCACGGCCATTCAGCCACGGCGGATTAAAATATACCGACAATCCATAGTCTGATTAAAAGTATCTGCAAACAGTACATGAGTCAGCTCATCTCCTACATATTTCAGCATGGACCGTACATCCCCTTTACCCTCATCATAGAAGAACCCATGAGGAGAAGAATACACATAACCAAGGTTCGGAGACCGGAAAGATTTTACCATATCACAGGTCTCATTATTCAGCTCGCAGAAATCATAAGGATGAGACTGGATCTCCACGCGGATACCTTCACGCTCGATCAGCGGAAGCAGCTCCTCCATGGATTTGAACCACATTCCATTGCAGATTTCCTGCTGGTTGGGATCACCGGAAAGCTCTGTATTAATAACCTTTACGCCCATATCTCCCGCAATCTGGATCATCCGTTTCCAGTTGGCAACTGCAAACTGTCTCTGTTCCTCTGTGGGGCCGGACCAGCGGTATACGACGATAAAGGAAGAAATCTCCACGCCGGTTTCCCGCAAAGCCTGTCTGTATTCCTGTTCACACTCCTTGGAAAACAGCGGATGTTTATAGAACGGATTGATCCTCGGATGTGGAGACTGCTCGATATATTTATATCCCCAGTCTGCCACCTGATGGACCATACGATTGATATCCATCTGTTTTGCAAGCACATCTACATCAAATGCGATCTTCATGACGCATTCCCTCCTTTTTCTTCTTTATTTTTGATATAATCCAGGATCAGACCGGCCGCTCCGGCTGCACCTGTTTTGGAAACATTGATCACCATATCATAATAATGGGGATCGTCTCTGCGGATTCCGGTAAATTTTTCATAATATTCATTTCGGATCTGGTCACGCTTCTTCAGCTCGTCAAGAGACTGGCCTTTATAATATTCCCGGCCTTCTTTTTCCCGGTAATCATCATCTGCATACACGAAAAAGCTGTATGTATGCGGTTCTCCGCGAAGCACATAGTTGGCACATCTTCCCAGGAATACACCAGGACGCCTCTTTGAAAGTTCACGGATGATCCGGCTCTGCACCTCAAACATCTGGGCGCCTGTATAATCTGCTGCCGCACCTGCCGATGAATGTCCGTACGGGGAAAACGTAAGCTCGGAATCTTCATAATTGTAAGAATCCAGATACTGTCTTACACTTCCAGATCTGCTTTTTCCATACCGAATTTTTCTGCCATGAGACAGATGATCTGACGGTCATAAACCCTGCAGTCCAGCGCTTTTGCAACATCCTCCGCGATTTTTCTTCCGCTGCTGCCGTACAGTCTTCCAATCGCTACATTGATCTGTTCGTGCCGGTGCTGGCATGGACTGGATCTCTCCCGGTACAGAAACGTTTCCTTCTCCGGATTCTCTCTGGATCAGTTCCCGCATCATCTTGTCATAGACTTTATCCAGCTGATAGCAGGCCGCGATCACAAACATCACTACCCAGATTGCTACCGGAACATACAGATAAAAACCTTTGATCACACGGATAGCTTCTGCAGACTGCTCTGCTGCGGTTGCCTTGGTGCCATCAAAATATGCAGCGGAAAGGATTCCACCCATGATAGCGGAAGTCAGTCCGGAACCGGCTTTCTGACCCATGCTCATAGATGAGAACATCAGACCTTCCACACGTTTGCCTGTTTTCCACTGGCCATACTCAATGGCATCACTTGGAAGAGAATACTGCACGCCATAGAACGGTGCGATTCCGATTCCTCTCATGATACAGGTCACAACACCAAGAGAAACACTGGTAATATTCATCAGGAACAGAAGCTGTCCCGCAACACCCAGGATGCAGCCTGCACAGATGAGATTTCTTTTTCCATAACGGGGAAGCACCTTTGGCAGGAGGGCAATTCCTGCCACCAGTTTGCCAGTTTCTCCGCTGCTGAAAGAGGCATAACAAAGTCTACATTTCCAAGTACATACTGACAATAATAGGTAAGGTCCGTTCCAATGATGATCTGATATGCAGTATAAAAGATCATCAGCCCCAGGGCGATAAGGAAATACCGGTTGGTAACGGTTGCTTTAAAAGCTTCCACAAAAGGAATATCTTCTTTTTCCTGTTTTGCCGCAGAAACACGCTCTGTACAGACCATGTAAGTGTTCACAAGCACGCCGACGGAAATGATCGCATAACCTGCTGTTACCAGGATCCAGGCCATCTGCTGGTTGCCGGTAACATTTGCCACGATATTGATCAGCGGCAGCGTGAACGCGGTAATGATCATACTTGCCGTGATAGACAATACCATACGGATGTTACAGATCACATCACGCTCACGGCGGTCACGGCTCATCAGAGATCCCAGTGCGTGGAACGGCTGGCTGATGGCAGTGTATACAACCGTGTTCATAATGTTATAGGTCACAAAAGCATAGATGATCTTTCCCATGTTTCCAAGCGGCGGCATGGTAAAAAGAAGCACCGCTGCCAGCGCATAGGGAACCGCAAGTCTTAAGATCCAGATCCTGGCTTTTCCATATTTGGAATGAGTCCTGTCGATAATGGTTCCCATCAACACATCGGAAAATCCATCAAAAATGCGGGACAAAAGCATGATCATTCCAACGGCTCCTGCTGAAATTCCAACAACATTGGTATAAAAATAGATCAGCAGAGTTGTTGTCATGGTATACATCAGAGTCAGCGCCGGATCGCCAAAACAGTACGCAAGTTTTTCTGACACCGGAACCTTGATGAATTCATTCAAGTCTTTACCCTTCTGCTTATAATTCAACAATTCGGGGATTCCCTTACCAGCCATAGTATCTACCTCCTATCGGTTTAAGGTCGAACCTTTCTGAATGAATTATCCGAAATATTTCTGTACAAAATCTCTGGTAACTTCTGCTGCTTTTTTCACATTGTCCTCGTGGCTCATTGCATAGTACTCCGGACGGAACTCTTCGATGGTGCATACACCGTCAAATCCGATCTCTTTCAGTGCTGCCGCGATTCCAGCATGATCTACCACGCCTTCTCCCGGCCAGAGTCTCTTGTCGTCTCCGCAGGAGCCAAGTGGAAGATCCTCACAATCGTTTAAGTGGTATGCAAAAATCTTCTTACCGTCTGCTGCTTTCAGGTCTTCCAGACGGGAACACATCTCATGGAAATGGAAAGTGTCCACGGTAACGCCAACATTGTCTCTGTCTACTGCTTTTACTACATCGTATGCTGTTCCAAACTGGTTGATAGAGCAGTTCGGTGCACCACAGAACTCCAGGGAGATCTTCATATCTGCGCCCACTTTGTCAGAAAGGTAGCGAAGACGTGCAACTGCTTCTTCTTTGATCTCGCTGACAGATTTGTCTTTTACATCAAAACTTGGAACTGTTATCAGCATTTTCATTCCGATCGCTTTGGAAACTTTCAGGATAAAATCTACTTCTTCATCGATTTCTTTTTCCCCTGCCTCATCTCTCTGGTTGAAAAAGATCAGGGTGTTGTATGCCCACGGTTTCAGGTGATGATTCTTAAACCAGTCTGCCAGTTCTTCCAGTGTATGTTCTTTGAGATAGTCTTTTACGCAGTCAAAACGGATCTCAATGTAATCAAAGCCATATTTTTCACACATCTCCAGATCTGCCATAAGAGACTGTCCTTTGCATTCCAGTGCAGTTGCTTCATTAAATCCTAATTTCATCTTCGATACCCTCCATATGTCCGAAACCGGTGTACTTTGTCTGGATTTCTATGTCCTGTTTTTCTGCGCACAGGGAACCGCCCCCTGTTTTCTGTTGGATCATGCAGACTTTACCGATTTCTTTATTTTTCTTTTTTTTATTTTTCTGTTGCTTTGTGTTTGTGCTATTTTGTATTTTTTGTTATCCGTATTTTCGATTTGCCAGCATGCAGGCATTTCTTTTCAGCCTGATCTTTCTGGTTACTCTCACCGGCAGATTTCCCGCTGCAGTTTCGATAAAACCGTATCGGAATCGGACTCTGCCGGTGAATGCCGCCACAGGCTCATTGGGAAAGCCTGCGACAATAAGCTGGTATGATAACTCACACTTGATGAGGTGGAGTTCTGTAAAATTATTTATAAAATTCTGGTTTCTCAACTGCTGTAACGATCTTCTCGATCTGTCCGGTTTCCTGCGCTTTTACAAGAGCGTCTGCTGTGATCGCTGCCAGGTATCCATCCCATGCGTTCGGTCCTGTGATCACACCTGCTTCTGCATTGTCAACCCAATCCTGAACCTCTTTATCATAGGCATCTTTAAATCTTACGAAACAGTCTGTGTCAATGGCACTGGATACAGCTGCGTTTTTACGGATAGACGGATAAGCCGGCTGTGCCATTTTCAGTGCACCGTCCTCACATACTACTTCACAGTTGATGTCATATCCGAACTTGCAGTTTACAAATACTTCCACATCGATACACACACCTTTTTTAGTGCGGAGCATCATGATCTGCGGATCTTTCAGCTCGGAATGAGAATATTTGGTTACTCTTGGCATTACAACCTGTGCAGATTCATACTCGTCATCTACCAGCCAGTGAAGAACATCGATCTCATGGATTGCGGTATCGTGCACAGCCATTGGAGTATTATAATTGGTTCCTACTTCCGGGTTTCTATGTGTACAGTGAAGAATCAGCGGCTCGCCGTACTCTCCGGTTGCAAGGGCTTCCTTGATCTGCTGGTAGCCTTTGTCATAACGTCTCATAAATCCAAGCTGGATGAGATGTTTGCCTGCTGCTTCCTCTGCTTTCACTACTTTCAGGCAGTCCTCAGCAGTGGTACATAATGGTTTCTCACAGAAAATCCTCTTGCCGGCTTCAATTGCCTGGAGAAGGGAATCTACATGTGCAAAGCCCGGAGATACGATAAATACTGCATCTACGTCCTCTGCGTTGATCAGTTCCCTGCTGTCTGTGTAACTTTTGCGCCGCAGATCTCGGCTGCTTTCTTTGCACTTTCCTCAAATACATCTGAAACAGCTACTACTTCTGCTCCCTGGATCTTCTCGGTCAGTCTTCTGATATGATCTCTTCCCATTCCGCCGCATCCGATAATTCCTACTCTTAACATTTTAAATTCCTCCGTTCATTTTTTAACCGAATCAACTGTGAAGCAGTTATTCGGTTATGAGCAAGTAGCGAAGCGGATTGCGAATATCCGCTTGACTCCTTTTATTGTTTTCTGTTTCGTGTTCTTTTTGATGATGTTATATTATCATTTTGTGCACGTGAACGCAATATCTTTTTTTATACAAATTTTCCATTTTGTTTTTTATGCGTTTTTCACGATTTGTTACTTTTATTCACAAGTTTTTTATTGATTTTACAGCGTTTATGCGTGATTTCTATTCATTTTGGATGTGTGTTTCCAGTACGTTTTCTGTTTTTTAATCTGTTAATTTTCTAACATTTTTTATGTGTGCACCAGAACGCAATGTTTTATTTCCCGTATACTTCGGTAAGGTTTATGGAGAATATTGTTGTATTTTCACACACAAAGAGTTATAATTACATATAGTTTTATATAAAGTATATAAATATATTCTCTTATCTGTATCCAAAACTTCTATACAAAAACACAACAGAAAGGATTTTTAAATATGAACGATTACAGCTTAGAAACCAAATGTATCCATTCCGGATACACTCCTTCCAAAGGCGAGCCATGCGCGCTTCCAATCTGCCAGAGCACCACTTACAAATATGACACCACCGATGAAATGGGCCAGTATTTGATCTGAAAGCAGATGGATATTTTACACCCGTCTCCAGAACCCGACCAATGATGCCGTTGCTGCAAAAAATTGCAGATCTGGAAGTGGTGTTGCCGCAATCCTGACTTCTTCCGGACAGGCTGCCAACTTCTATGCAGTATTTAATATCTGCGAAGCGGGTGACCATGTTGTTGCTGCTTCTACGATCTACGGAGGAACCTTTAATCTTCTTGCCGTTACTTTCAAAAAACTTGGCATTGACTGTACCTTTGTTGATACCGACGCAACAGAGGAAGAGATTGCTGCTGCATTTAAACCGAACACAAAAGTTCTCTTTGCGGAGACCATCGCCAATCCAGCACTGGTTGTCCTAGACATTGAGAAATTTGCACGGGTTGCACACAAAAATGGCGTGCCTCTTATTGTGGATAACACCTTTGCCACACCGGTAAAACTGCCGCCCGTTCGAGTGGGGTGCAGATATCGTCACTCACTCTACCACCAAATATATGGATGGACATGCCGTTCAGGTAGGCGGCGCCATTGTTGACAGCGGCAACTTTGACTGGGATGCTTACGGCCATAAGTATCACGGCCTGACCGAGCCGGATGAATCCTACCACGGCGTGATCTACACCAAACAGTTTGCAAAAAAGCTACATCACCAAGGCCACTTCCCAGCTGATGCGTGATCTGGGTTCTATTCCGTCTCCAATGAACTGTTTTCTTCTGAATCTTGGACTGGAGACACTTCCGCTGCGTGTTGAGCGTCACTGCTCCAACGCCCAGAAGATCGCCGAATACCTAAATGCACACGAAAAAGTTTCTCACGTAAATTATGCCGGACTTCCGGATGATAAATATCATGCACTGGCTCAGAAATATATGAGGACGGCCGTACCTGCGGTGTTATCTCCTTTGAACTGACCGGCGGCCGTGATGCAGCAGTCCGCTTTATGGACAGCCTGAAGCTTGCTACCATCGCCACACACGTTGCTGCTTCCATTACCATGGTTCTTCATCCTGCCAGCCATACCCACCGCCAGATGAACGATGAACAGCTGGTTGAAGCAGGAGTTTCTCCTGGAATGATCCGCCTTTCCATTGGTATTGAAAACGTGGACGATATTATCAAAGATCTGGATCAGGCACTGAAAAATGCGTAAATAAAAAACATTAAGGGAAAATCCATCAAATAAATCGATGGATTTTCCCTTTGATCTTTTTTGTAAAATGGGTTAAGCGGATATTCTCAATCCCACAGGAAATTTATTTGGAATTATTTTAGTTGGTTAAAATCTATTGCCCAATATTTTCAAAACAGAATTCATTTATAATACTTCAGCGGTTTGCATTCATGTGTTCAGCCACTTTCTTCCAGGTTTCTGCTCCGCAGATTCCATCGACTGTGATCTTTACATTTTTCTGAAATGCTTTCAGTGAAGTTTCTGTCTGTGTTCCAAAGATTCCGTCCACTTTTACCTGCAGCATTGCCTGTAACATGGAAACAGCAGACCCGGTACTGTTTTTTCTGATGATCGGAAGCTGTACATTCAGCTTCTCTGTTGTATCTGGTTTTTTTCGTACTTTTACTTTCTGCTGTTTCATTTTTTTATTTTGTGAGTTTTTTGTTTTTTCATATATAATTCTGTTTTTTTTCACAAAATTCCGGCCACTTTTTCTTCATCCATGAGGCGTCTCGGGCAGTGTTTTCTTGACGCATCGTAATGTCTTTTCAGCCGGTCTGTCCCCCATCCGTACTGTTTCAGCAAAAGAGCCGCCAGCTGTTCTGTCTTGTCTACCGCCGTATAATAATCTGTTTCCGGATTCACACAGATTTCGATATTGATAGAATTCCGGTTCGTGATTCCATACTTTCCTTTTCCGTCCCCTACTGCCCAGGCCCCGTCGCTGTGGTCCAACGTCTGATATACGGATTTTGAATCTACATAATAATGCACGGTACCAGCCAGATTGCCATTCTTCATTGCATTGGCATGAGCTTTGGCATCTGCCCCCTTACTCCAGTTATCCGTTTCATGGATCACAATATATGCCGGCCGGTTCTGGCCGATATAACAATTCTTTTTGCTGATCAATTTTTATGATATTCATAAAAAATTTTCCTGTTTTTTGTCTTCTCTTTATTCTATGCAGCTATTCATCTTTTTCCAGCTGTTTGATCAGCTGATTTACATATGTAGAAAGCCCCGCCACCAGAACTCCCTGTGTCATGGAAGTAAATACAGCCATTGCGATATCCTGTGCCGTATTATAGGAACAGGTTGCAAAACATAGATCCCGCATACAAGGATCCCCACACCTCCCAGTATCAGTGGAATATATTTATCCTTCACAGCCTGGGCTTCCTTCAGCGCAATTCCCATAAAATACAAAGCAACTGCTGTGATCAGCAGTTCCGGTTTAATATAATTCACAAGCGCTTCCATAAACCTTCTCCCCCTTGCAGCTTTGTTTTATTTTATGAACTGCTCCGAAATTTGTTTCACAGATTCTTCAAAATTGCATCACGATTTGCTCACATTTTTTCGATATATTATTACCTGTAAACAGCAAGCAAGTAAATGCAACTGCTAAACAACTTTTTTCTTTTTCATACTTTTAACCGGGAGCGTTAAAACTCCCGGTCTCCTTCCTTTTTTTAATACAATCGTAATACAAAGCGGTCATTCCCATTCCGCTTTGTACTTCAAAAAGGATACCGTAAACTCATCAAGACTGATGCCTTACGGTATCTTTTTTGTATTTTAAAAGTATTAGCTGCGAGTGATTGCTACGTGTTAGATATATGTTAGCTATTGCTGTTTTTCCAGGCTTTTTTGAGAATATTTTTGTTCTATTTCCAGGCAAAAAGAAAAAAGGCCGCAAACCCTTGAGTTTTACGGCTTTTTTCGCTATTTTAAGCTATGCTTATATTAGAATTTGCCAGCGTCAGCAGCTTCCTGTACGGAAACAGCTACAGCTACTGTCATACCAACCATCGGGTTGTTTCCAGCGCCGATGAGACCCATCATCTCTACGTGAGCCGGTACGGAAGAAGATCCTGCGAACTGAGCGTCAGAATGCATACGTCCAAGTGTATCAGTCATACCGTAGGAAGCAGGACCTGCTGCCATGTTATCCGGGTGAAGTGTACGTCCTGTACCACCGCCGGAAGCAACGGAGAAGTATTTTTTGCCTTTCTCGTTGCACTCTTTTTTGTATGTTCCTGCTACTGGATGCTGGAAACGAGTCGGGTTTGTAGAGTTTCCTGTGATGGAAACGTCAACACCCTCTTTCCACATGATAGCAACACCTTCCGGAACGCTGTTAGCGCCGTAGCAGTTAACTTTTGCACGAAGTCCCTCTGAATAGGATTTACGGAATACTTCTTTAACCTCGTTCTTATATGGATCATACTCTGTCTCTACGTATGTAAAGCCGTTGATACGGGAGATGATCTGAGCTGCGTCTTTTCCAAGACCGTTCAGGATAACACGAAGAGGTTTTTTACGAACTTTGTTTGCTTTCTCGGCGATACCGATAGCACCCTCAGCTGCTGCGAAAGACTCATGTCCTGCAAGGAAGCAGAAGCAGTCTGTCTCTTCCTCAAGAAGCATTTTTCCAAGGTTTCCATGTCCAAGACCTACTTTACGTGTGTCTGCAACGGATCCCGGGATACAGAATGCCTGAAGGCCTTCTCCAATAGCTGCTGCTGCGTCAGCGGCTCTTCTGCAGCCTTTTTTTGATTGCGATCGCTGCACCTACTGTGTAAGCCCAGCAAGCGTTCTCGAAGCAGATCGGCTGAATTCCTTTGATCTGATCGTAAACGTTCAGACCTGCGTCTTTTAGTGATTTTCTCAGCTTCTTCGATAGAGCGATTCCATAGCTGTTTAAAACAGAATTGATCTTGTCAATTCGTCTCTCATATGATTCAAATAAAGCCATTTCCTGTAACCTCCTGATATTTTTACCTTACGAAGTGTAATTACTCTTTTCTTGGGTCGATGATCTTAACAGCATCTGCAACACGGCCGTACTGACCTTTTGCTTTCTCCCATGCTGTGTTCGGGTCATCACCTTTCTTAATGAAGTCAGTCATTTTTCCAAGGCTTACGAACTGGTATCCGATGATCTCATCGTCCTCATCAAGAGCGATACCTGTAACATAACCCTCAGCCATCTCAAGGTAACGAGGTCCTTTTTTCAGAGTTCCATACATTGTACCAACCTGAGAACGAAGTCCTTTTCCAAGGTCTTCAAGACCAGCTCCTACTGCAAGTCCGTCCTCGGAGAATGCAGACTGGGAACGTCCGTAAACGATCTGAAGGAAAAGCTCTCTCATAGCTGTATTGATTGCATCACATACAAGGTCTGTGTTCAGTGCCTCCATTACAGTAAGTCCTGGAAGGATCTCAGCAGCCATAGCAGCAGAATGAGTCATTCCTGAACATCCGATTGTCTCAACAAGTGCCTCCTGGATGATTCCCTCTTTTACGTTAAGGGACAGCTTACAGCACCCTGCTGTGGAGCACACCAGCCTACACCGTGTGTGAATCCGGAGATATCCTTTACTTCTTTTGCCTGAACCCATTTTGCTTCTTCCGGGATCGGAGCGGCACCATGATGTACGCCCTGTGCCACTGGACACATTTCTTCTACTTCGCGTGAATAAATCATTTTAAAACTCCTTTCAAGTATAGATTGACCGATGTTATTGAGAAAAAAAAGTTCGATAACACCCTACGGCTATTTTCTCACAAAACCTTTGTTTCGTCCAGTCATATTTGATAAATTTTTGCCATAAAACGCATAATATTGGAAGTTATTCTGGCAGTATTGCATGCCTAACTGTCAAATATTTCTGGCAACTATTCTATGTATGTGATAATATATTATCAAGTTTAACCCTGGAGGTATATTTTTCATGAATGCATCTGTGGATTCTGTTTTTCCAGAAAAATACCGTATCCTCAGCGGAAGCGCCCTGAAGATGATTGCGATCATCACCATGCTGATCGATCATATCGGAGCTGTGATTTTAAGTATGTATCCGCCTGCACAGAAAGTCCTGTTTACGCTTCTCGGAAGGGAATACAGTGTGTATCTTATTTTCCGCGATATCGGCAGAGTGGCTTTTCCCATCTTCTGCTTTCTCCTGCTGGAAGGTTTCCGGCATACCAGGAGCCGTTTCCGCTATGGACGGAATCTCCTTCTTTTTGCTCTGATCTCAGAGATTCCCTGGAACCTGATGTTCACAAACACACTGCATTATGAAAGACAGAATGTGTTTTTCACGCTTTTCCTGGGATACCTGGCGTTTTTGTGCCATCGAATATTTTAAGGATAAGCGCTTGATACAGCTTCTCTGTATCCTGGGACTGCTTGTTGTTTCCATTTTTCTGAAAGCAGATTACGGATGGCGGGGATATATTTTTTCTCCTTGATCATGTACTATATGCGAAACGAATAAGCCCGGGCAGGCGATCCTTGGAAGCTGCTGGCTTTACTATGAATGGAGAGCCTGTTTCGCCTTTCTGTCCATTAACCTGTACAATGGGGAGAGGGGATTTATCCACGGAAAAGCG
>ENA-OQAJ01000060-OQAJ01000060.1-human-gut-metagenome-genome-assembly--contig:-NODE-60-length-29485-cov-3.678486_pt1 | contig 29485 bp, 39 predicted proteins | sample MGYA00242736_ERZ504529 | MGnify/ENA primary metagenome ERZ504529 (study PRJEB26092, sample SAMD00036275) | human gut metagenome | host: Homo sapiens | study: EMG produced TPA metagenomics assembly of...
CGGCGTAGAAAAGCATGGGTAGGAGGATGGCTCCAATTCATCCGTGCAGAGCGTTTCCTGATTGATCCAGTTCACATCATGCTGTGCATAAAAAAGGCGCAATATGTTCGTAACAGTAATCGAAACTGTAAGCTTCCTCTCCGGAAGCGCGGCGCTGCGCCTGCTTATAAATGGGAGCGTGGATCAGATTATCTCCTGTTGCAGAAAAGCAGACAGTCTGAACCAGCGGCTGCGGTTCCGGCTCTGGCGCAGGCTCTGCTTCTTCCAGCTGTGATACAGTGGCAGAACCTGCAGAAGAGCTTTCCGTGCTCACCGGTTCTGCCGTCGGTATGCTTTCCTGCAGAAAGAACTTTGGCAGCAATGGCAGGCAGAACAGAAATACGATCAGCATCGCTCCGGCTGTCCAGAAAGCCTGCCTTCTGGCGCGGCGTTTTGCAGTCGGTCTGCGCCGGTGTTGTTGCGGGGATTGATTGCTCATCCGCGTCCACATCCTTCCACCATGTTTCTGCCAAAAGCAGAGCAATCAGGCTTTTTAAAGTGCAGCGATCATATCACCCATATTGTACAGGCCCGGCTCCTTTTTTGCAAGGTAAACTGCTGCATTCACGGCGCCGTTTGCAAAAATATTGCGGGAGTAAGCGGTGTGCTTGAGAGTGATCACCTCGTCCGGGCCGCAGAACAGCACTTCGTGATCACCCACGATGCTGCCGCCGCGCACGGAACTGATACCAATTCCTTCGGATCGCGCTTCTGGCGGACAGAAGAACGGTCGTAAACATAATGATATTCGCCATTGTTTTGCTCATTGATGGCATCGGCCAGCATCAGAGCGGTGCCGCTGGGTGCATCCAGCTTGTTGTGGTGGTGCTGCTCCACGATCTCAACATCGTAGTTCACACCCAGAATAGCCGAAGCGCGCTTGCACAGCTCCGACAGCACATTGATGCCCATGGACATATTAGCGCTCTTGAACACCGGCACCGTGCGGGATAGCTGCACCACCTTGAGCTGCAGCTCTTCCGAAAGGCCGGTGGTGCACACCACGATGGGCAGCTTGTGAGCTTCACAGTAGGGCAGAGCCTTTTCCACAGCGGCCGGAGAGCTGAAATCGATGATCACATCGCCCTTTCCGTCCAGCTTTTCCAGGCTGTCATACACAGGGATGCCGTTCTGTTCGCCATCCTTTATGTCGATGCCGGCGATCACGCGGCAGTCCTCGCGCTGTGCGATCATATCACACAGCACATGGCCCATGCGGCCGCCGATGCCCTGAATCACAATATCCGTCATAATTTTTATCCTTTCCTGCCCGTTTTGCATATCGGCATATCGCAAAATGCCCGGACAGAGCGCTCCGCCGGGCATTTTTGCAGCCAAAAACTTATTCCTTAATAAGACCCTCTGCACGCAGAGCCTTTTCAATCTGCTCCTTGTGGGCCTCGCTCGGCTCTACCAGAGGCAGACGGCACTCGCCGGCCTCCCAGCCCAGCACGTTCATAGCATACTTCACCGGGATGGGATTCACTTCACAGAACAGCGCATCAGCCAGCGGCAGCATTTCCAGCTGCAGCTCACGGGCCTTTGCGGTATCGCCGTCAAAGAATGCCTTGCAGCAGTTGTGCACCAGCTCCGGCTTGACATTGGACACGACGCTGATCACGCCCTTGCCGCCCAGAGCCAGCAGGGGAACCACCTGATCGTCGTTGCCGGAATAAATGTTCAGCTCGTCGCCGCACAGCTGTGCGATCTTGGCTACCTGAGAGATGTTGCCGGAAGCTTCCTTGATGCCGTTGATCAGAGGATGCTTGCTCAGTTCCAGAGCAGTCTCCGGGGCAATGTTCAGGCCGGTGCGGGAAGGCACGTTGTACATGATCACCGGGATGCCTCCGGCCTCAGCCATGGCGGTAAAGTGAGCAACCAGACCAGCCTGCGTGGTCTTGTTGTAATAGGGAGTCACCATCAGCAGAGCGTCTGCGCCGCATTCGGCAGACTTTGCGGCCAGTGCGCAGCCGTGGTCGGTATCGTTGGAGCCAGCGCCTGCAATGACGGGCACGCGGTGGTTGACAACATCCACCGTATACTTGATGGCGGCAAGCTGCTCCTCATCGGTCATAGTAGAGCACTCGCCGGTGGTGCCGCAGATGATGATGGCATCGGTATGGTGCGCGATCTGATCCTCAATAATGCGGCCCAGCTCGTCAAAGTTGATGCTTCCGTCCTCGTACATCGGGGTGATAATGGCAACACCCGCGCCGGTAAAGACAGGATTCTTCATAGCCTAAAAACTCCTTTGTATGCGCTTTTGCGCAAAATATACTTAGTCGAAATAGCCCTTTGCGGCCAGCAGCTCTGCCAGCAGAACGCCGCCGCCTGCAGCACCGCGCAGGGTGTTGTGGCTCATGCAGGCAAACTTGTAATCAAACAGGGTGTCCTCGCGCAGGCGGCCGATGCACACAGCCATGCCGTTCTCGGTGTTGCGGTCCAGCTTGGGCTGCGGACGATCCGGCTCGGTGAAGTAATGCAGGAACTGCTTGGGTGCGCTGGGCAGGTCAAGCTCCTGTGCGGGGCCGCGGAAGTTTGCCCATGCCTCCAAAATCTGCTCCTTGGTGGGCTTCTTCTCAAAGCTTACAAACACGGCAGCGGTGTGGCCGTCGGAGACAGGCACACGGAAGCACTGGGCGGTGATCACCGGCTTTTCGGCGTTCACGATATGGTCGCCCTCAATGTGGCCCCACAGCTTGAGCGGCTCGCGCTCGCTCTTTTCTTCCTCGCCGCCGATGTAGGGGATCACGTTGTCCACGATCTCGGGCATACGGTCAAAGGTCTTACCTGCACCGGAAATAGCCTGATAGGTGCACACCAAAGCCTTGCTGACACCAAAATCCTTCATCAACGGGTGCAGGGCGGGAACATAGCTCTGCAGGCTGCAGTTGGACTTGACGGCAATAAAGCCGCGCTTGGTGCCCAGACGCTTGCGCTGTGCGGGGATGATCTCGATGTGGTCGGCGTTGATCTCGGGCACCACCATGGGCACATCCGGGGTAAAGCGGTTTGCACTGTTGTTGGACACCACCGGGCACTCAGCCTTTGCATAGGCCTCTTCCAGAGCCTTGATCTCATCCTTGGGCATGTTGACTGCACAGAAGATAAAATCCACCTGAGAAGCAACCTCTTCCACCTTGGATGCATCCAAAACTACCATCTTCTTGACACTTTCCGGCATGGGGGAGGTCATGGCCCAGCGGGGACCGACAGCTTCCTCATAGGTCTTGCCGGCGCTGCGGCCGGATGCGGCCAGAACGGTCAGCTTGAACCAGGGGTGATTTTCCAGCAGCGTCACAAAACGCTGACCGACCATACCAGTCGCACCTACGATACCCACTTTATACTGTTTTTCCATTTCCAGCACCTTTCCTTTCGTGAAAGCGAACTCAATAAATATTTCTATTACATAGATTCACGGCTTGCAAACCGGACAGCGATGCAATATAATAGATACTGTTTATACAGATTTTATGATATCATTGATACGGTGTCCGTGTCAATCATCGGAAAGGCAAATTGCACGCTATGTTAAAAAAAGATTTTTGGTATGATTTACCCAAAGAACTCATTGCACAGGAGCCGGCTGACCCCAGAGACTCTGCACGGCTGATGGTGCTGAGCCAGAAAGACGACAGCATCCAGCACAAGATCTTCCACGATCTACCGGAATTTTTAGAGCCGGGCGACCTGCTGGTGGTAAACAATTCCAAGGTCCTGCCTGCCCGCATCGTGGGCGTCAAGCAGCCAACCGGTGCTGTGTGTGAGCTGCTTTTGCTGCGTCAGGTCAAAGGCGACCAGTGGGAATGCCTTGCAAAGCCCGGCAAGCGGATGCAGCCCGGCACGAAGGTGAGCTTTGGTGACGGCAGCCTGACCGCCGTGGTAGACGAGACCATGGAGGACGGCAACAAGTACGTTACATTTTATTACGATACCGAGACCCTTTATGAAAAGCTGGACGAATTTGGCAAAATGCCTCTGCCGCCCTACATCACAAAGCAGCTGGAGGATCAGAGCCAGTATCAGACTGTTTACGCAAAGGAGCTTGGCAGTGCTGCAGCGCCCACGGCCGGCCTTCATTTCACACCGGAGCTGATGGATACCATCCGTGCCAAGGGCGTGAACATTGCCGAAGTGACCCTGCATGTGGGTCTGGGCACCTTCCGCCCTGTACAGGAGGACGAGATCGCGGATCACAAAATGCACAGCGAATGGTACTGCATCGACGAAAAAACGGCGCAGATGATCCGCGATACCAAGGCTGCCGGTCACCGTGTGATCGCAGTGGGCACTACCAGCTGCCGCACGCTGGAAGCCGTTGCCGCAAAGTACGGTGAGATCCGCGCCTGCAGCGGCAACACTTCTATCTTCCTGTATCCAGGCGTGAAGTTCAACTGCATCGACGGCCTGATCACCAACTTCCACCTGCCGGAAAGCACCCTTATCATGCTGGTGTCGGCCCTGTATGGCTACGAAAAGACCATGGCAGCCTATAAGGTGGCTGTGGAGGAACGTTATAGATTCTTCTCTTTTGGTGATGCAATGCTGATTCTTTGATTATTTTTCCCGCTATTCTGTTGTTGATGAGCCTGATCCCGGGCTTTTTTCATGAAGATCGCACGGCTGTTTTCCGTGCACAGAAAGGAACAAAAACTATGCCTTCTTTGACGACCTATAAGCTGCTCAAGCAGGAACACGACGCCCGGCGGGGCGAGTTCAAGACCGTGCACGGCACGGTGCAGACGCCCGCTTTTCAGAACGTGGCTACCGCCGGTGCCATCAAGGGCGGGTTGTCTGCTCAGGACCTGAAAGACATTGGCGCACAGGTCATGCTGTGCAACACCTACACCTGCATCTGCGCCCCGGCGACAAGCTGGTAGCCGATATGGGCGGTCTGCACAAATTTACCCGCTGGAACGGCCCCATTCTGACCGACAGCGGTGGATTTCAGGTATTCAGTCTGGCAAAGCTGCGCAAGATCACCGAAGAGGGCGTGACCTTTGCCTCCCATCTGGACGGCCACCGCATCTTTATGGGACCGGAAGAGAGCATGCAGATCCAGGCAAACCTTGGCTCTACCATCGCCATGGCCTTTGACGAGTGCGTAGAGAACCCCGCACAGCACGATTATTCCAAGGCCAGCTGCGAACGCACGACCCGTTGGCTGAAACGCTGTAAGATTGAAATGGCCCGCCTGAAGCACGAGGGCATTTCCGTGAATCCCGATCAGCTTCTGTTCGGCATCAATCAGGGCTGCACCTTTGCTGATCTGCGTGTGGAGCACATGAAGCAGATCGCAGACCTCGATCTGGACGGTTACGCCATCGGCGGTCTGGCTGTAGGCGAGCCCACCGAAGTGATGTATGAAATGATCAGTCAGGTGGAGCCCCACATGCCCAAGGATAAGATCCGCTACCTGATGGGCGTTGGCACCCCCGGCAATATCATTGAGGCAGTTTCCCGCGGCGTGGATCTGTTTGACTGCGTGATGCCCAGCCGTAATGCACGCCACGGCCACTTGAACACCTGGGGCGGTATCATCAACATCAAGAATGCAAAGTATGAGCGCGATGAACGCCCTATTGATCCTGCCTGTGGCTGTCCGGTCTGCCGCAGCTATTCCCGTGCCTATATCCGCCACCTGTTCAAAGCGGAGGAGATTTTGGGAATGCGCCTTGCCGTCATGCACAACCTGTGGTTCTATAACCATCTGATGGAGCGTATCCGGGATGAGCTGGATGCAGGCACCTTCACGGCTTTCCACGATAAATATGTAAAGCTTCTGGATACCCGAATTTGAGAATAAGTCTTGCAACAGGTCGTTTAAAAAGGTATAATAAGCTTATCTGAATTTTGAGAGGAGATTTTGCCCCATGCAATTTCTGACTACCACTTCCGAAGGCTACATCAGCCTGTTCTTCACACTGGCTCTGATGCTGGTTCTGCTGTACTTCATGATCTATCGTCCCCAGAAGAAGCAGGAGAAGAAGGATGCCGCAATGCGCAGCAGCCTGGAGATCGGCGATCAGGTCACCACCATTGGCGGTGTCATTGGCCGTGTTGTTGCAATCAAGGACGATACCTTTGTTCTGGAGACCGGTGCTGACCGTGTGAAGATCCGCTTCACCAAGACTGCAATTTCCGCTGTTGAAAAGCTGAACATGGACAAGGCTGACAAGAAGTAAGCTTTTTCTTCAAACAATTAAGAGCATATCAAACGCGTCTTCCTGCATAGATTACTGGCAGGGAGGCGCGTTTTTATGTCTGAGAAAAAACTTTTCCCGGCGGAACTCCGGGTTCTTCTGCTGGCTGGGGCAGTCGGCGTTATGGTAACAGCGGGCTGGCTGGCCGCAATGGCAGCGCTGATGACAGCACAGGGTTATTCTGGTGCCGCCGCACCGCCGCTGGCAACAGCAGCCGTTGGTGCAGGGAGCCTTTGCAGCGGTTGGATCGCTGCATTTTGCAAGAAGGAACGCGGCCTGCTGTGCGGGCTTGTACAGGGCCTGTTTTATGCGGCATTGCTCGTGGTGCTCAGCGTTCCTTCCGGTACGCTTACGGAAGAGCCGCCGCTGCTGCGGTTTGCTGTGCTGATCCTGTGCGGCAGTATTGGCGGATTGCTGGGCATGGTGACCCGGGAGAAAAAGCGCCGCAGCTGAACAAATAAAACAAGGAGGTTCGATCATGTGGGTCTATCAGCAAACAGGAACGCCAGCGCACTTGCCAGAAGCTGCGCTTCTGCCGCAGCCGCAGAAAACGCTGCCGCCAGAACGATCTGCACCGGAAGTGCCTTCACCGCTGCAGAGACATAATACGGAAACCCGGCAGAAAACCTGCTGGCTGCTCGTCTGTGCCTTTCTGATCGGCTCTGGCTCAGCTGGCGTGCTTCTGGCTTTCTGCGAAAAGCAGCAGCCGGACTGGCTGCAATATTACCTGCAAAGCTGGCGCGGCCTGTTTGCCGCTGCAGATGCACATACTGCGGCCAGCCTTTTCGGAATGGAATATCTTACGCTGGCTGCGGCCACGACCCTTCTGTTCCTGATGGGCTTTTCCGCGCTGGGGCCGGTTTAATCTTTTTGTTTATGATGTTCTATGGGCTGGGAAACGGGACGCTGTTGTTTGTGCAGCTGCTTTCCGACACGGCGCTGAAAAGAGAAACGTGGCTTCTGCTGCTTGCATTTCTGCCTGCGGCAGCTGCTTCTGCAGGGCTGTGCACGCTCGGCACAGATTCTCTGCGGGTGAGCAGCCAGATCCGCGTCTGTTCCTTTTTTGCAGCAGGGCCTGACCGGGAGATTGTCCGGCCACATGGATTCATCCGGCAGTATCTGTTGACGCTGACGTTATTTGTGCCGCTGTGCGGCATTTCTGCAGCGCTTGCAAGCATTGGAAGCAGGCTTTGAGCAAGGGCTTTTCTTGCGGGTTTGCTTGTTATATGCTACAATAGAGAATAATAAAGCCAAGACAATGTAACAGGAGCTTTTTTTGATGAAGGAACCAAAACTGAAAACTGTATATGTGTGTTCCAACTGCGGCGAGACAAGCCCCCGCTGGATGGGCCGCTGCCCAAGCTGCGGCAGCTGGAACACGATGAACGAGGACGTTGTAGCGGAAGCCCCCAAAGCAGGTACTGCCGCAGCCAAACAGGCGGCAGCCGCCCGCCCGGAAGGGGTGACCACCCTGACCGCAAAAACGCCTTTCTGAGATCAGCATGACCGAAGAAAAAAGCCGTATTCTGACCGGCATTTCGGAGCTGGACCGTGTACTTGGCGGCGGCATTGTGCTGGGCGGCGTTGTGCTTTTGAGCGGTGAGCCGGGTGTGGGCAAATCTACTATGCTTCTGCAGCTGTGCGGTGCCATTTCCAACCAGCACAGCGTTTTGTATATCACTGGCGAGGAATCGGTGCGGCAGGTCAAGCTGCGCGCTGCCCGGCTGAAAGTGCCGCAGGATAACATCTTTCTGGCAGCGGAGAATGATGTGGACGAGATCTGCGGCCTGATCGAAAAAGAAAAGCCGGATCTCGTGGTCATCGACTCCATCCAGACGATGCGCTGCATGGATATCTCGTCCTCCGCCGGTACGGTAAGTCAGGTCAAGGAAAGTGCGGCCCGCCTGCTGGCCGTGGCCAAAAAACAGGAGATCCCCATGTTCATTGTGGGCCATGTGAACAAGGACGGTGCCATTGCAGGCCCAAAAGTCATGGAGCATATCGTGGATACGGTGCTTTACTTTGAGGGCGATAAAATGCTGCCGTACCGCATCCTGCGTGCGGCCAAGAACCGTTATGGCTCCACCAATGAGCTGGGCATGTTTGATATGACGGGGCAGGGCCTTGCTGAGATCGAAAACCCTTCACAGATGCTGCTGGAAGGCCGTCCTCTTGGCGTTTCCGGCAACTGTGTGGCCTGTACCATGGAGGGCAGCCGTCCTATTTTGAGCGAAATTCAGGCCCTTGCAACCAAAACCAATTTTCCAGCACCGCGCCGTGCCTGCAGCGGCTACGACTACAACCGCATGAATCTGCTGATCGCTGTGCTGGAAAAGCGTGCAGGGTATTTCTTTGGAAACCTGGATGTATATATCAACATCGTGGGCGGCATTGCGCTGCGTGATACTGCCTGTGATCTTTCTGTCTGCTTGAGTATGGTCTCCTCGCTGCTGGACAGGCCCGTCAGCGATAAGCTGATCGCCATTGGCGAGGTCGGCCTTGGCGGTGAAGTGCGCAGCGTACCCAATCTGGAACAGCGCCTGCATGAGGCAGAGCGTATCGGCTTTGAACGTGCGGTGATCCCGAAGCACAGCCTGAATCATCTGAGTCCGGCAGATTATCCTGGAATGCAGCTGATCGGCGCGGCTTATATCACCGATGCGATCAATGCCCTGAAATCTGACCGCTTATAAGAGGAAAAACAATGTCGATCTATCTGGACGAGAAAAATCCCGGCAAGCACAAGCCCTTCGATGATGCTGCGCCGGACATTGTAGAATACGTCCGCTATCTGGAAGTGATCGCGGGCAAAAGCGCAAACACGGCGTTCAGCTACTACTGTGATCTGCGCGGATTCAGCCGTTTTATGAAGCGCCGCCGTGGGCTTGTGCCCGAAGACAGCGAGATGAAGGATATCGACCCCAAAGGGCTGGACACCGCATTCTGGGCCTCCGTAACAAAGGAGGATATCTACGAATATCTGTACTTTTTAAACCGCGAGTGCGGCAACAAAAAGTCCTCAACGGCCCGGCGGCTGGCAAGCCTGCACGGCTTTTATGATTACCTGGTCAATCAGGTCAACCGGCTGGATGCTGATCCGACTGCGGCCATCCACCCACCCAAACAGGATAAGGTACTGCCCAAATATCTGACGGCGGAGCAGTCCATGGAGTTATTGGAAAGCACGCAGACCCAAAGCGATTTTCCGGAGCGGGATTATTGCATGGTGACGCTGTTTTTGAACTGTGGAATGCGTCTGGCAGAGCTTGTCGGCATGAATCTGGACGACATTGATTTGGAAAACCGCCAGATACGCCTGTTTGGCAAGGGCCACAAGGAGCGCATGGTTTATCTGAATGATGCCTGCATGGAAGCATTGCGGCTGTATCTGGGCAAACGCAATACGATGGAGGGGCTTCTGCCGCAGGAAAAGGCGGTCTTTATTACCCGACGGCGCAAAGAGCGTATCTCGAACCGCAGGGTAGAACAGCTAGTGACCGGTGCAATGAAAGCAGCCGGATTAAAAGGCTTTTCCACACATAAGCTGCGCCACACTGCCGCAACTCTGATGTATCAGACCGGCAATGTAGATATCCTTACACTCAAGCAGCTTTTGGGCCACAGCAACGTGTCTACCACACAAATTTATACGCACCTACAGGAATTTCAGGTGCGCGCGGCTATTGAAGAAAACCCGCTGGGCAAGGTCAAAAAGCCCAAAGCATCTTCTCACATCTTGGATACAACAGAAAAGGAAACAGGGGAGACAGCAGAGGATTCAGCTCTGGATGAGGAACTTTCGTCTGCGCCCATGAAAGCCTTTGAGGGTGCGGCTCAGGATGGCATCGGGCTGGATTCTTCCGTGCTTGCAATGAAGCCTGATGCGAACGCTGGAAACGGAAATTCCTGAACCACATAAGAATACCCATAAAATGAAACGATACCGTCTGTGACGCGTCCAAGGTGCGGACATGTCATCGGCGGTATTTTTATAGATATATTTATATAAATAATGGAATGATAAGCTGTGATCTGGCCAGCGATTTGAAATCGCACGAGCAAAATGGTCGTGCGCAGAAAAATAAAAAGATCAGAATGACCACAGAACTTATATCAACATAAAAAGAGAATCTGGAAAAATAAAATGCAAGCGCGCATGGCAGCGGCAGACTGTGCAGCTTTTGTAATTTGTAAGTCCATAAAAAGATTGTAGCACCAAAATACTAATGAGACACAAAAATATAAAAAAACGCAAAAGTTGAATCATACGGTATTACAGATGGCTGCAGATCCGCAGGTCGCGGAAAAAGGCCAGATTCAGGAAAATAGAGATTTTTCACTTCCCTGCATTTCGCATAACGTGCATTATACGAAAAATTATACGCTCAAAAAAAATAAGACCGCCCTTCTCTTCTGGTTATGAGTTCAGCGGTCTTAAAATACTGATGGCTGTATGGTGTTGGGTTCAGAATGTTATCGCTTCTTCTCCCTTGGTGATGCTATGCTAATACTTTTTAATTTAAAGTGAACCCGGCAAGCTGCTCGGCCTGCGGCTGTGTGCCAAAGTATGCACAGATCGCTTCGTAATAAACGCGGGCTGTTTTTTTACAACCTTCTTCACTGCCGAACTGTGCAACATCTGCTTCATTCGTTACAAAGCATTGCTCTGCCAGCACTGCCGGACAATTTACATCTTCCAGCAACGTAAAGCTTCGCTCTGCACGCACCTCGGTGTGGGTGCTTTCCACCAGTTGCTTCTGATCGTTTTCCAGATAATAAAATGTATCGGACTCCCCCCGCGCCCACGCAGAGATGCTCCTGCAGCCTGCATTCCTTTGGCAAGCAGCTGCGCAAAGTAAAAGCTTTCCTGATGCCAAGTCCGGCCCGGCACTGCCGGATAGCACTCAAAGCCGGATGCAGTGGAGCCATTTGCAGTTGAGTTGCCGTGGATGGAAAGCAGCAGCTGCGGTGCCTGTTCGTCCGCTCTGGCGGCACGCTGGGCGGGCGTAGTGGTTTCATCAAAGCTGTCACGGGTCTGCAGCGGAATAAAATTAGAGTCCTGCTGCAGCAGCCGGATCAGTTCCGAGGCGGTTGCTGCGGTCATATCTTTTTCTTCGATCACTCCCCTTGCACCCGGGTCTGCTCCACCGTGCCCGGCATCGATCACCACGCGGTAAGGCGGATCACCGACCTGCGGACGGAATTCTTCACCGGCGATGCTTTCCGCTGGCTGAGCTGTCTGCAGAGTCAGCGCTGCATGCCAGAGTGAGCTGCCAAACCAGATGCCCACTGCGCAAAAAGCAGAATGACCGTATTTTTGAGCACATGAGAAGTCTGTTTTCGTCTTTTTGAGTGCGCGGCTCTGGAATATCGTTTTGCCATTTTGGCTTACATCCTTATATTAGCATTCTTTATAGAATACGATCCTGCTCTGCAAATTCCTTCAATGTGAGAAAAAGCTACCCGAAAAATCCTTCGGATAGCTTTTTCTTTATTTCAGCTCTACCACGGTCACGCCGCTTTCACCCTCGCCATAACGGCCCAGACGGAAGCTTTTGACCATGCGGTTGCCGCGCAGATGCTTGTGGATAGCTGTGCGCAGCGCACCGGTTCCATTGCCGTGGATCAGATAAACCACTGTCTGTCCGTTCAGGATGGCACGGTCGATAAAGGAATCCACCTCCGGCAGCGCTTCGTCCACCGTCAGGCCCAGTAGATTGCATTCCATCTTGGCGGAACGCTGTACCCTCTCTACCCTGCCGTTCGGGCGGTTGGCATCGCCGGTCAGGCGAGAATAACGCTGCTGTGCTTTAGTCTGCGGTTTCTTTTCCTTGACCAGCTTTTCCGGCTGTTTCAAGCCCTTGAGCGGAACTTTGGTCTTGATGATGCCTGCACGCACCAGAACATCGCCGTTTTTATCCGGCAGGGCCAATACGGTGGCCAGCTGGTTCAGCTCTGCAATGCAGACCTCCTGCCCTACCTTGACCTCTTTCAGCGGCACAAATTCCTTGACGGGGTTATGCACCGCCTCGGAGCCGATAAACAGCTTTTCCGATTCTTTTTTGGCGATCTCGCGGGCGCGCTGAGCTTTCTGCTGGGTGCTCATGCGCTCGTCCTTCTGCAGCTGACGCAGTTCGTCGGTCAGGGCGTAAGCCTGACTTTCCACCTGCTGCGCCAACGCACGAGCTTGGCACGGGCAGCTTCCAGTTCATTTTCGCCCTGACGGATCAGCTCATCACGCTTTTTCTGCGCGGCTTCCAGCTGGTGGGAAGCTTCATTTTTCAGCTCTTCCACCTCGTTCTGGCTTTCCTTCAGCTGCAGCTTCAGATCATCCAGCTGTCCCAGAACGGCATCCAGACGCTTATCCTCTGCGGAAAGATGTTGCTGTGCCGCTTCGATCACGCGCTCCGGGATGCCCAACTTTTCGCTGATGAGGAACGCATTGGATTTGCCCGGCACGCCGACGCTCAGCTTATAGGTCGGGCGCAGCGTTTCCAGATCAAACTCACAGCTGGCATTGACAACGCCCTTGGTTTCCAGAGCAAACACCTTCAACTCAGCGTAGTGAGTGGTGGCCATCAGCAGCACGCCGCGGCGGCGTAGCTCTTCAATGATGGCCACAGCCAGCGCAGCACCTTCGGCGGGGTCGGTACCGGCACCAAGCTCGTCCAGCAGCACCAGTGTGTGCGGCATGGCAAGCTCCAGAATGCCGGTAATCTTTTTCATATGACCGGAAAAGGTGGAAAGGCTCTGCTCAATGCTCTGTTCATCGCCGATATCCACCAGAAATTCGTCAAATACGCAGATCTCGCTGCGCTCGTCAGCCGGGATCAGGAAGCCGCACTGCGCCATGGCGCACAGCAGGCCCGCTGTTTTCAAGGTGACGGTTTTGCCACCGGTGTTCGGTCCGGTGATGATCAGCGAATCGTAATCCCTGCCCAGAGCAATATCCACAGGCACGCACTTTTTAGGATCGATCAGCGGGTGGCGCGCACGGATCAGCGAGAAGGAATCGTCGGTGCGGACAGCAGGCTTGAATGCCTTGAGATCCAAAGCCAGCCGTGCCTTTGCCAGCAGAACATCGATCTCCAGCATAGCCTTGTAGCTGTACTGGAACTGCGGCTCAATGGCGGCCACCTGTGCGGTAAAGGCCACCAGAATGCGCTCGATCTCCTGCGCTTCCTGCGCACGGTACTGCAAAATGCGGGCATTGGCTTCCACAACGGCCTGCGGCTCCACAAAGACGGTGGCTCCGGTAGACGAAACATCATGAATAATGCCGCTCACCTCACCGCGGTATTCGCTCTTGACCGGCACAACATACCGGCCATTGCGCATGGAAACCACGCTTTCCTGTAGATACTTGGAGGTATCCATATTGCGGACCATGCTCTCCAGACGGTCACGGATGCTGTTCTCCGTTGCGCGGATTTTTTTGCGCAGGTCGTCAGGGTATGAGAGGCCGTGTCTGCCATGGCATCCGGTGCCAGAATGGCGCTGGAGATCTGCTGTTCCAGGCCCGGCTGCGGTGCCAGCGCATAGAACAGATCGTCTGTAGGCAGAGCGTCGTGCTCCGAAGCACCATACCAGCTTGAAAGATTCTGAAAATTGCGCAGTGCACCAGCCACCATCAACAGCTCGCCCATTGAAAGTACGCCACCTTTTACGGCGCGGGCCGCCAGCTGACTGACATTCTCCACGCCGCCAAAGCGCGGGGAGCCGTTTTTGATCAGCAGGGTGTTGATGGCATCGGTCTGTTCCAGCGCATAGCGCACCTCGTCCGGGTCGCACTGCGGCTGAGTGGCAAGCAGCATTTCGCGCGCTTCCTTGCACACGCAGCCCTCTGCGGCACGGGCGATGATCTTATCCAGTTCCAGAGTTTTTAAGTAACTTGTTTCCATAGGTTCCCTTTATGCTCAGGGCAGCAGGGTCTTTAAAAAGTCATAGCTTTTCAAAGGCTTATCCATATGGGTCAGTGCATAGCGCTCTGCCACTGCGGAAAGCTTTTCCAGACTGCCCACAGAAATTTTTGAATGCAAATATTTTTTTGTCGTCCACAAGGCAGATGTGCCGCAGCGCATACAGTGCACCCTGATCAAGGTTGCAGGTCTTTCCTGCTTTTGCGGCGCAGTCTGCACAGAGCAGATGGCCTTCCTGCACATCCAGATAGAACGTAGCACCATCATAGGCGCTGCAATCGCGGCAGCACACGATCTGCGGCATAAAGCCGCACTCGCTCATGGTGCGCAGTTCAAACACGGCCTTGATCACCCGCAGGTCCGTTTTGCTCTCGCTGATCATATAGAAACAGTTGAGCAGCAGCCGAAGCTCCCGCTGTGCCTCCTGCCCGGTGGGCGAAAGGGTCATTGCCATTTCAGCCATATACATGGCAAGGCTCATGCCCTCAATGCTGGACGAGATGCCGTGAAAGACATTTTTCACTTCCGCTTCCCGCACAGTGTACATGTTGCGGCCCGGCACCAGTGTGAACTCGGAATAGCAGAACAGCCCGCACGCGCTGAACAGCTTGCTCTTCAGCCGCAGGCTGCTCTGCGCTGCTGCCGAGATCACGCCCAGTTCCGGTGTCAGGATCGTCAGAATGCGGTCTGATTCCTTATAGCGGGTCTCCTTCAGCACCAGACCCGTGGTTACAAAGGCTTCCATTTTCTTGGTCCTCTGCCGGGGTTTCTTCCGGCCGCTGTTGTTTATAATCGAGATAACGAAGAATGTTTCCCGTGCAGGCAAACGCCTGCCAGCTTGCTTGTGCATCCATTTGCAGCACCTCTTCCCTGTTACGGATAGTGTCAGGTTTATTTTAACCGTTCATCCAAGGGAATTCTGTCCTGCTTTGGCAAGTGTCAGCGGTTATTGGTGTTCTGCTTGAAGCCAAAGTTGTTCAGCAGGAACTCGTTATCGCGCCAATCGGATTTTACCTTTACCCAGCACTGCAGATTGACACGGCAGCCCAAAAACTCTTCGCAGTCCGCACGGGCAGCACTGGCAATTTTTTTCAGCATTGCGCCGCCTTTTCCAATGACCATGCCCTTGTGGCTTTCGCGCTCGCAGTAGATATTTACATCAATATCGATCAGGTCGGTGCCCGGGCGCTCTTTGAAGCGCTCCACCACAACAGCAATGCCATGGGGGATCTCGTCGCGCATGAACAGCAGGGCCTTTTCACGGATGACCTCCGCCACAAGCTCCTTTTCCGGCATATCCGTGTAGGCATCATCATCAAAATAATGCGGGCCTTCCACAGCATAGCGGCTCAAAGCATCGAACAGCACTTCGCAGCCGTCGTTATCACGGACGCTGATGGTGTAGATATCGTCGAATACACCCAATGCCTTCAGCTCTTCTTTGCGGGCTTCCAGATCAGCAGGCTCCTTGACAAGGTCGGTCTTGTTGATGACTGCAATTGCCGGGCCGCCGCTGCTGCGCAGCATATCCACCAGCACCATTTCCGATTCATTCAGTGCGCCGTAAGGCTCAAACAGCATCATGGAAACATCCACATCTGCAATGGAATCGCTGGCAGTCTTATCCATCCGTTTACCCAGTTTGTTGCGTGCCTTGTGCACACCGGGTGTATCCAGCAGCACATACTGCAGCGGCCCGCGGGTGATCACGCCGGTAATGCGGGTGCGGGTGGTCTGCGGTTTGGAAGTGACAATGGCTACCTTTTCGCCAACCAGAAGGTTGGTCAGACTGGATTTGCCTACATTGGGACGGCCAATGACAGCCACAAAAACGGAAGAAGTATCATAATGCCCCTGAATGGGTGTAGCGTTACTCAAAATCTAGCTCCTGTCTGTATTGTGCGGCAACCGCACGGTGAATCAATTACTCGGTATAGCTTACGGTGCGCGGCAGGCCCAGCTGCAGCAGAACAGCTTCCTCTTTCTCACGCATCCGCATGGCTTCCAGACCGCCATTTTCGTGGTCGTAGCCCAGCAGGTGCAGCATGGAGTGCACCGTCAGGAACGCCACCTCACGCTGCAGCGGATGGCCGTAGAGGTTTGCCTGCTCCTGTGCACGCTCCATACTGATGACGATGTCACCCAGCATTTTGCAGCCGTTGTTCTCGTCAACATCATATTTGCCGTCTACACCCAGAGGGAAGCTCAGCACGTCGGTGGGCATGGGCTTGTTGCGGTACTGGTTGTTCAGCTCAGCAATGGCGGCGTTATCCACAAAGGTCACGCTGATCTCTGCAGGAGCTTCAAAATGCTCATACTCCAGCACGGCATTACAGGCACGGCGGATGAGAATGCGCAGACCGGAAGGAACCTTGACGGCCTTCTGTGAATTGGTGATCAAAACTTTATTGGACATAAATCAGTCCACTCCTTTCTGTTTTTGATGGCTTTATATGATATGAATTCTGGTGATTTTATTTTTCAGGGTGTGCAGCCTTTTCGTAAGCCTTGATAATTTCCTGCACAAGACGGTGGCGCACAACATCTTTCTCAGTAAAATAGCACTGTGCAATCCCATTTACATTTTTAAGCACGTGCAGTGCATCCACAAGACCGCTGCGGGTGCGTTCCGGCAGATCGATCTGGGTCACATCACCGGTAACCACCACCTTGGAGCCGACACCCATACGTGTGAGGAACATTTTCATCTGCTCCGGTGTGGTGTTCTGTGCCTCATCCAGAATGATAAAGGAATCATCCAGCGTGCGTCCGCGCATATAGGCAAGCGGTGCAACCTCAATGATCTGCTTTTCCACAAGGCGCTCGTAAGTTTCGGCACCCAGCATATCAAACAGGCCGTCATACAGCGGGCGCAGATAAGGGTCTACCTTCTGCTGCAGATCACCGGGCAGAAAGCCCAGCTTTTCACCTGCTTCCACTGCCGGGCGGGTGAGCACGATGCGGGAAACATCCTTGGCTTTAAAAGCCTTTACCGCCATGGCAACGGCCAGATAGGTCTTGCCGGTACCCGCCGGGCCAACGCCAAAGGTGATGGCATTGGTGCGGATGGCATTGAGATATTCCTTCTGGCCCAGTGTTTTGGGCCGAATCGGCCGTCCCTTGACCGTTACGGTAACAAAATCTTCGGTCAGTTCCTTGACCCGCTTTTCTGCTCCGTCGTGCGCCAGACTGATGCAGTAGCGCACGGTCTGGTCCTCCAGCGGTGTATGATTCTCGATCAGAAGCAGCATTCCCTCCACAGCGCGGCTGGCCGCGGCAACATTGGCCGGTTCGCCTGAAAGCCGCAGCTGCGTGCCCCGGCAGACCGCCGTAACAGAAAATTCGTTCTCCAGCAGACGGATGTTCCGGTCGCAGTTGCCAAAAACAGCTGCGGCGACCTCTACACTATCCAGTTCAATATTCTTTTCTGCCATGTGCTCCTCCTGAAAGGATATATTTTAATGCTTCTATTGTACCACCAAAATCTCGAGAAGAAAACTGTGAAAAGTACACAAAATATTTTCATCCGTTCCATCGGTTTTTTCATACGCCAAGGCAGCTGCCCCTGCAAAGCGTCAGCGGCAAAAAAAGAAAATGCAGGAACAGGAATGCATCCTGTACAAATGATCTTGTCAAGCCCTTTTGTGCCACAACCACAGAGAAAAACAAAGCATATCTTTGGCCAAAAAGGCAATAGTAAACTTTTCCCCTGCGTGCTACAATAGCAAGCGTTGTGCGGCTTGCACCCGGCCGGCCGCTCCGGAATGCTGAAATCAAAGGAGAAGGAACCATGGAACAACTTTTTCTGATGCCCGGTGAAGAACGCTGCGAACGCTTCAAGGATGGCAACGGTATTCCGAGAGTTCACTACTCCTATCGCTCGATGCACGGTGCATTCTTCGACTGCGAGAGCCGCAGTTTGGAGGAAGCCCAGCGCTGTGTGAGGACTGGCTGGTAGGCCAGGACCGCTGCTACCGCAACTGAAATGAAAAATAGAAACCTCCGCTTCCCTGTCGGTACTGCCGCTGGGAAGCGGAGGTTTTTGCTTTTTACAGGTTTATTTCCACAGTTGAGCGCAGACAAGTTCCAGCACACTGCCCGCGATGCAGCGGGCCTTATCCGAAATGAGAAAACAGTTGGAAAGTTCCTCTTTGCGGGGGTCTATATCGGCCACCTTAAAACCGGGCGTACCGGATAACTGCTGCGCAGAAGTCCGCGCAGAATGCCCGTGATCTGCGTGGTCACAGAAATCATGGCACCATCTGCCGTGCGGATCTGCGCAATGGTCTCACCCGCTTCCACGATATCTCCAATTTTGCGGAGATCCATAAATATACCGGCCGTGCGGCATGGATCACGCGCTCTTTGCCGTAGCCGCCAATGATTCCGGGAATGCCGGTATCAGGGATGGCACTGCCTTCCCGAATGATGCGTCCCAGCCGGTGGCCGCGTTTGGTCTCCACCACCACATCCACATCCTGCCCGGCCGTGAAACCGGGGCCGAGTGCAATGGTCAGGGGTGCCATATCCCGCGTTGTGCCAAGATTCTTTTTGGCAAGGATCGCATCCACAAGGACATCCGGCTTTGCCGGCGCAATGCTTTTTCCTTGCGGGTCTACCAGAACAGGAACGGCATTCTGTTTCCAGATTTCTTCTGCCTGCGCCAGAGTTTCGATCCGTACCGCACGCAGACCTTCAACGGCGGTCTCACCTTCATAAACGGCTTCGCACAGAGAAACCTGCCGCCGGATCGCCGCCGGATGCTCCGCTTCCAGCACCAGCACACGCAGGCCTGCGCTCCACAGCCGATGAATGGTGCCGGTAGCAAGGTCGCCGCCGCCGCGCACAAGGATCAGTGCATCCTTCTTCATTTGATCTCCTCTCCGAGCTGGAGTCGAGTCAATACGAGCTCCATAGACCCACCGCAGGCAGCAATTGCTGCATCATCATTTTTGCCGTCTGCCGAAAAATGCAGCCGTTGATACGCCGGAGCCGCTCCCGTCAGCATTTCCTGTGCAGCCAGAATGGTGCGGTGCTCCATAATACCGCCGCCCACGCTGCCCACAATAGAGCCGTCTGTGCGAACCAGCATTTTTGCGCCGATTTCCCGCGGCGTAGAGCCGTGCCGCGCCGCAATCACAGCAAGCACCGCCTGCTGCCCGGCGGCATCTGTCTGAGCCATGGCTTCCAGAAGGGCAGATGAAAAGCCTCCGTCTGCGGACGCGCATTCTTGATCGATACGATCTGTGCCAGAATGGAAAGTGCGATCTCCTCTGCCGTCTGTGAGCCGATGGAAAGCCCGATGGGGGCGTACAACGCCTCCACTCTTTCGGCATCGATACCGGCTTCCAGAAGTTGACGGCGCACCAGTGCGGCACGCCCACGGCTGCCCATCATGCCAACATAGGCTGCAGGCTTTTTTAATATCACTTTCAGGCAGTCCACATCAAATGCATGTGCCCGGGTGACGACCACAAAATAAGTCTCTGCGCCGTCAGGTACCTGCGCAAGCGCTTTATCAAACGGCAGGCAGAGCACTTTATCGGCTCCGGCCAGCCGCAGCTGCTGTGCATATTCCTCGCGGTCATCCATTGCAAGGACCGTCAGGCCCAGCAGCTTTGCAAGCTGCACAACGGCTGCAGCCACATGTCCACCGCCGCAGACTACCAGCTGCGGCACCGCGCCAAAGCGCTCCGCAAAGATGTCCGTGCCTGCAACAGAGTGGATACCAGCTGCTGTGCAGCCCTGCAGTTCTGTCAGGTGCTGCAGCAGTACGGTGCTGTCTCCCCTCTGCCACATAGGCCTGCCCTCCAGCAAAAGCAGCTGGCTCCCCGCGGCATCGCCTCTAACTGGGCCACCATCGTCCAGCCGCCCGCAGAACGGGCTTTTTGCAGCATTGTATAAAGCGGCATTTTACCCATGCGTCATTCTCCTGTTTTATCTTTATTACTGTTCTACTGCTGCGGCCTGATCGTAACGTGCCGGGTCCAGCCGGTTCTGCCACTGCTCAAATTCTTCCGGCAGCATCCGCCAGGCAAGGCCGCAGCCTGCGGAGATCTCGCGCGGCAGTGGGATGAGCCTGCCCGGAACCTTCTCCGCAAGGCACTGCTTTTCCCATTCCATGGCATCCAGCGTTGTGCGGAATGAAAGAACAATATAAGTTTTTTTTGATGCGCATATCAGATCTCCTGTGCAAGCTCCTGAACAGCGGCTGCGGTCTGAAGCACTTCGGCTTCCGTATTGAAATGCGAAAAGCTGAACCGTACCACGCCCTGTTCCACCGTGCCCAGCGCTTTATGCATCAGCGGTGCACAGTGCGCGCCGGCACGCACACAGATGCTGTAGTCCTCCCACAGAATATCTGCAATGCGGGCTGAATCTTCGTCTCCGATGTTGAGCGAGATAATGGGAGCGTGCAGCGCCATTTCCGGGTCGCCGTAGATCTTCACGTTCGGCAGATCTCGAATGTTTTTATAAAAGAGCGCCGCCAGTGCAGTTTCTTTTGCACACAGCGTTTCCACACCCTGAGCCAGAATCCATTCCACACCGGCACACAGGCCCGCCAGACCCGGAACATTGAGCGTCCCGGCTTCCAGAGCGGTGGGCATCTGTGCGGGATGCTGTTCATCAAAGCTGTGTACGCCGCTGCCTCCCACTACCAATGGCTGGATGGAAAGCCCCGGGCGTACATACAAGCCGCCTGTTCCCTGCGGGCCAAGCAGCGCCTTATGTCCGGTGAAGCATAGCACATCAATGCCCAGTGCCTGTACGTCAATGGGCTGTGAACCCGCCGTCTGGGCCGCATCCACGATCAGCAGCAGGCCGTGCCGGTGCGCAAAACCCGCTGCTTTTGCAAGATCCGTTCCGTTGCCGGTCACATTGGAAGCACCTGTTACGACCAGCGCTTTTGTATTGGGCTGAACCAGCTTATTCCAGTCATCATATTGCAGCCGTCCGCGCTCATCCACGCCCGCAAAACTGAACTGCAAGCCCTGTTTCCGCAGCCGGTAGAGCGGCCGCAGAACAGAGTTATGCTCACATACCGTTGTGATGATATGATCGCCCGGTGCAAAAAGGCCCCCCAATGCAATGTTCAAGGCCTCCGTTGCATTTGCCGCAAAGGCAATACAGGACGGGTCTGGTGCGTGGAGGAGCTTTGCCATTGCGCACCGCGCAGCATAAACAAGACGGCTTGCGTGCAGCGTGGGCTCATGGGCACCCCGTCCCGGATTGCCTGCCGTGCGCATTGCGTCCAGCACAGCCTGCTCTACCTGCGGCGGCTTGCGCAGGGTCGTGGCAGCGTTATCCAGATAGATCACGGTTTCACCACGTTGCCTGCCTGCGTCAGCTTTTCCACGATGGTGTACATGTTGGTCACACTGCCAACAGCAAGCTTTTCGGTCAGGCCATAGAAATTCAGGCAGGTGCCGCAGGTCATGATCTCCACGCCCTGTGCTTCCAGTGCCTTCAGGTCATCCAGCATGGGCGAACCCTCACAGGTCAGGGACGCGCCGCCGTTATAGAACAGCACTGTTTTGGGCAGCTGATCCTGCTGGGTAAGTGCGAACACAAAGGCCTTGAGCAGGGACTTGCCAAGGTCATCTGCGCCAATGCCCATTTTATCAGAGCTGATGGCAACCACCGTGTCCGTGCGGGTGTCCGGTGCACAGGCCGGTGCTTCTTCAGTGGGTGTTTCGGACGCTTCGCCGACCGTGAACAGCACGCGGTATTCCCGCTCGGCCAGCTTTTCGGCGCTGTACTGATAACCTTTCTGCTGGGCCATTTTGGTAAGGTTCTGCACGGCGATCTCATTATCCACCAGCACTTCCACCTCACCGGCACCCTTCAGTTCAGAGATCGCCTTTTTGGCTTTTACAACGGGCAGCGGGCATGTGTCACCACGGGCATCAACTTTCAGCATCATAATTGTAGGTCTCCATCAGTATTTTACAGTGATTTCCTGTTCGGTTTTGGGTATGATCTCACCCACGATCTTTGCGGGCAGGCCAGCGGCCTGCAGCTCTGCTTCCAGCGCATTTGCTTCTTCTGGCAACACGGCCAGCAATAGTCCGCCGGAAGTCTGTGGGTCAAACAGCACCTCTTCCATTGCAAACGGCACATTTTCAAAAGTGACATATGGGCCGGTATGGTTGCGGTTGCGCTGTCCGGCAGCAGTATACAAAAATCATCTGCCGCTTTTTCGGCTCCCGGTAGAACCGGCACCATCCGTGCATCAATGATACAGGAAAGCTTTCCGCCCATCATCTCGTGCAGATGGCCCAGAAAACTGAAACCGGTCACATCGGTTGCCGCGTGGACCGTATACTTTCGGCTGATCTCGGCAGCGTTTTTGTTCAGCGTTGTCATGGACGCAATGGCACCGGCCATATCTTCCGATGCCGCTTCGCCCACACGGTTTGCCGTGCAGATCAGGCCCACGCCCAGAGCTTTTGTTAAAATCAGCTTGTCGCCGGGCCTGCCGGAATCATTCGTATACATTTTTTCGGGTCCACAAGGCCAGTCACCGAAAGTCCGTATTTCACACCTGTATCGGCAATGGAATGCCGCCTGCAAGGCTTCCGCCCGCTTCGGCCACCTTCTTGGCTCCGCCGCGCAGAATCTCGCCCAGAATGTTCAGATCCATGCTCTCCGGGAAGCAGACAAGGTTCAGTGCAGTCTTAACCTCGCCACCCATGGCATAGACATCGCTCAGGGCGTTGGCCGCTGCGATCTGGCCGAAGGTATAGGGGTCATCCACCATCGGCGGGAAAAAATCCACTGTCTGTACCAGCGCGATATCATCTGTTATGCGGTATACAGCCGCATCATCCCGGCTGTCGTACCCGACCAGAAGGCTCGGGTCTCTTGCACCGCGCGGCAGCTTTTCCAGAATACGGCTCAGCGCTCCGGCTCCCAGCTTTGCGGTACATCCGCCGCCGGTGCAGAACACGATCTTGCCTTCTTTGCTCATGCACGTTCTCCTTTCTCGAAATGAGACGTAGCGCAGGAAATCCGATAAATTTTTTTCAGAATATCAGCCACCTGCCGGGCCAGAGCAGCCTGCTCTTTTGTATCGACCTGATTGAGTACAACATAAAAGCTGCGATCCCCTACAGCCTTCCTTCCACCGGCTTCACTTGCAAGCAGATTTGCCAGAAGTTCCGGTGTCAACTGCGCATCCTGCGGAACACAAAGCAGCTCTGCGGCAAGCTCTGCCCGGAAACAGACCTCCCGGAGCGGATGCCTCAACGCAGAAAGCCCTGCTACGGCCAGAACCGTATCGCACTGCGGTAAAAGCACCGGCTCGTGCGCAGCGGGTGCCTTGCAGGGCATCCGTTTTGCGCCGTCCGCTTCAATGAGCACGATATCTGCAAGGGTCATCCAGCGCTCCAGCTGTGCCTGCGGCGGGGCCGTCAATTTGCCGCCGTGTGCAGCGGTTCCGGCCACGGCATAACTGCCGCACTTCCACAGGCGGAAAAGCTCTGCATCCGTCTGTGCCCAGACCCCGCCGGGCGGCTGCATAATATGGGTGGTGGTAGCGGCCAATACCCGCCAGCCCTTGCGGGCGCAGTGCGCAGCCAGATTGTACATCAGTGTGGTCTTTCCGCCGCCGCCCACCAGAGAAATAACATGTCCCTTCTCCGCAAGAAACGGAAAAATTTTTTTCGTCGATCATTTCTGCTTTTCTGCAACTGCCATGGCGATTTTTTCCGGTGTGATGGGCAGCTCATAGAACCGGGTACCGATAGCGTTATAGATGGCATCGGAAATGGCAGGCAGCGGTGTGTTGATGACCACCTCACCAATGGACTTTGCGCCAAAGGGTCCGTTGGGTTCATAGCTGCTCTCGAATTCAACCTTGATCTTGCCCACATCGGTGCGGGCCGGAATTTTGTACTGGAACAGAGAATTCTCTTCCGGGTAGCCATTTTTATCGTAGGTGATGTTTTCGGTCAGAGTCATGCCGATGCCCTGCAGCAGACCGCCCTCAGTCTGCACACGGGTCAGGTTCGGGTTGATGGGCGTGCCGCAGTCCACACAGGCATCAAACTCCAGCAGCTTTACCTCGCCGGTCTCAGTATCCACTTCCACCTCAGCAGCACCAACCATGAACGGCGGCGGCGACAAAGGCGAAGTATGCGTTTCGGTGGCTTCCAGCGGAACCATATGGCCGAACTGAGAAGCATACGCGATCTCGCTCAGAGACTTTTTCTGTGTGGGATCTTTGCTCTTGAAAACATCTTTTCCATCAAATTCCACCTCGTCCTCGGTGCATTCCAGCAGCTCTGCGCCCAGCTTGCAGATCTGGCCGCGCAGCTTCATGGCACACTTTTCGGTGGCCTTTCCGGTAACGTAAGTGGTACTGGACGCATAGGAGCCGGAGTCATAGGGCGAGGTATCCGTATCAGCTCCGAAGACCGTGATATTGTCCAGCGGGCAGTCCAGCACTTCGGCGGCGATCTGCGCCAGTGTAGTGTCACAGCCGGTGCCCATGTCGGCCGCACCGATCATCAGGGTGTAGAAGCCGTCGTCATTCAGTTTCAGGGTGGCACTGCCCACATCCATGCCGGAAATGCCGGAGCCCTGCATCGCCATGCCCATACCGACAGCGCGCACCTTGCTGTTGCCCATATCACGGGCAGGGTATTTGTGCTCCCAGTCGATCATATCCCGCACCTTGACAAGGCAGCGGTCCAGCGCGCAGCTGGTGTTGACAGCCCCATAGTAGGCGGGCATCACATCGCCCTCCTGTACGGTGTTTTTCAGCCGCAGCTCAAAGGGGTCCATATTCAGCTTATGAGCCAGTTCATTGACAGCAGATTCTACGGCAAACAGTCCCTGCGTTGCGCCGTAACCGCGGTAAGCACCGGCAGACATGTGGTTCGTATACACCACATCACTGATAAAGCGGAAGGCTTCTGCCTTGCCGTACAGTGGGATGGACTTGTGACCGGAAAGGCCCACGGTCGTAGGGCCATGCTCACCGTAAGCACCGGTATTGGAAAGGGTGTACAGATCAATGCCCTTCACAACGCCGTCCTTCGTGGCACCCAGCCGCACATGGATCTCCATTTCGTGACGTGGCGAGGATGCGATCTGGCTTTCCACACGACTGAAAATGATCTTGGAGGCTTTTTGGTCTTCCAAGTCACAAAAGCCGGATATACCTCACTGACCGCCGTCTGCTTGGCACCAAATCCGCCGCCGATGCGGGGCTTTGCCACGCGCACCATGGATTGGGAATATGCAGTGCGTTCGCAATATTGCGCCGTGCATGGAACACGATCTGCGTGGAGCTGAGCACATTCAGCCGCCCATAGGTATCAATGGAGCAGTAGGTGCGGAAGGTCTCCATCATGGCCTGCTGGCAGGCCTTGGTGTGGTAAATGTGGTCAATGACTACATCGCTGGCCGCAAGCACTGCGTCGATGTCACCGGCTCCGCATTCATCATGGGCGCAGAGGTTGCGTTTGTTGTCGCTCCCACCGGGCACAGACTGGCCCAGTTGTCCTCCGGATGCACCAGAATTGGGTTGTCCTTGGCAGTGTGATAGTCCAGCACTGCTTCCAAAACCTCATATTCCACCTTGATGAGCTTGAGAGCCTTATCCACGCACTTTTCGTCTTTACCGGCCACAATGGCCACCACATCGCCCACAAAGCGCACATGGCGGTCAATGAGCAGGCGGTCACGCGGACTGGCTTCCGGATAGGTCTGGCCAGCCTGCGTGTAGCGCGGCGCATCCTGCGGCACATCCTCCCATGTAAAGATTGCCTCGATGCCGGGCACCTTTTTTGCTACAGCCGTATTGATAGTTTTGACGATGGCATTTGCGTGCGGAGAGCGCAGCAGCTTTACGATCAGGCAGTCCTGCGGGATCACATCGTCCATATAGACGGGCTGGCCGGTGACCAGCTGCATGGCATCCTTTTTACGGAAAGGCTTGTTGATGGTACTCATTCTGCGGCCTCCTTCTGCTTTTTCCATGCCAGAAAGTTCATGATGCCGCGCAGCTGGCCCTCATAGCCAGAGCAGCGGCAGAGGTTGCCGGAGAGATATTCCTTCACTTCTTCCTCACTGGGGTACGGATTCTCGCGGAAGAGGGCCAGCGCGTTCATGATAAGCCCGGGTTGCAGAAGCCGCACTGCTCTGCACCCTGATCCGCGATAAAGCCGCCGAACTCCGCGGCTTCTTCCTGCAGGCCTTCCAGTGTGGTAATGCTGTGGCCGCTGGCACGCGCTGCCAGTACCGAACAGGACAGCACCGGTTTCTCGTCCAGAAATACCGTGCACAGACCACAGTTGGAGGTCTCACAGCCGCGCTTGACGCTCTTGCAGCCGTGGGCACGTACAAAATCGATCAGCAGCATATCTGCAGCCACATCCTCTGTGACCTTGATGCCGTTCAATGTAAGAGTGATCTGCATTTAATTTTCCTCCTGTGCCGTGCGTGCTTCCAGTTCCAGAACAGCACGCTTTGTCAGAACGCCTGCCAGATGGCGGCGGTACTCGGCATTGCCGCGCATATTGGAGCCAGTGACAATTTTTTGCTTTACTTCATCGGCAAAGTTCTGCGCCAGTTCCTGCGCAGAAACACCCGCCTTTGCCGGCAGCTCAAACAGCACAGCCTTGAGCGGCCGCGCACCGATCGCAATGCGATAGCTGCCGTTTTCCAGACGGGCGGCAGCGCAGGTAAGCACCGGGATATCAGTCTGGCTGTTGCGCACGGACTGATAGAAAAATTCTGCTTCTTCCTTTTTAACGATCAGCCGCACAAGGATGTCCCGATCATAAGGGCGCTCAGCATACTCCTGCAGGGATATGATCCCACCCTTGTACAACTCTACCGAACAGTCCATGGCCATAAACAGCGTGAGCACATCGGAAAAGCCGAACCGGCTGTAGATGCTGCCGCCCACAGTTGCCAGATTGCGCAGCTGCACGCCCACGATATGCCGCAGTGCTTCCTTTACTGCGCCATGGGTATACGCAGCAAGACCGGCGTGCTCTTCCAGCTGGCGCAGTGTAACCATGGCACCAATGGAAAAGCTGTCCTCGGTCTCCTCTATGGTGTCCAGTCCCAGACCGGACAGGTCGATGGCTGTACCGACATTGATGTTCTCCATTTTGAGCCAGATCATGCCGCCCAGCACACGGTTGGCCTTTTTCTGGTTCAGCTGCCACGCTTCTTCCAGACTTTCGGCCTGCTTATATTCTCGGATCGTCATCATAGATGCAGGTTCCTCTCTCTTTTTTTTCTCTTTTCTTTTATTTTAACACAGATTTCGATATAATACTATTGTGAATTCGTTTCAGAAAGAGTGGTACTATATGAAAGAACTTCTTCCGGTGGGCTGTGTCATCATGCATCCGGTCTGAGCCAGCGCTTCGGCTCCAACAAACTCCTTGCGCCGTTCTGCGGGGAACCGATGCTATGCCGCGCATTTGCAGCGACCGATACTCCAAAGCTTTCGGCCCGCATCGTGGTGACACGTTCGGACGAAGTTGCGCAGCTTTGCCGCTCCCGCAATGTTCCGGTGCTGCTGCACGATCTGCCTGGTCGAAACGATACGGTGCGGCTGGGTCTTTCTGCGCTGCTGGAACAGGTTCCGGAGCTTTTTGGCTGCATGTTCCTGCCGGGAGACCAGCCGCTTTTGTGCCGCGAGACAGTGGAAGCCATGGCAGGCATCTCCGGGTGGGATCAAAGAACTCGGCTGGAACGACAAAAAGAAACAGAACGGGAGATCTTCCGTCTGGGATTCCGGACCCGTAACGACCCGTCTCCCCTTACTGGAAGTCCCGTTCTGTTTGAAAAAGGACTTTTTCAGGAACTGCTCACCTTGCCGCAGGGCATGGGCGGAAGTGTTCTGCTTCGGAAATATCCCGCGCATGTTCACACCGTTTACATTGCGGATCGGAATGAATTGGCCGACGCCGACACGCCCGAAGCACTGGCGCAATTGGAAGCACTGGCCCGGCAGAAGCTTTGAGCTTTATACTGCCTTGTCATCCTTCGGCAGCAGCACATTCAGCAGGATCGCCACAAACGCAGCCGGAACGATGCCGGACTCGCCGCAGATCAGCTGGAAAGCGTGCGGAGCCTGTGCCAGAATGCCGCTGTTGGCACCCATGCCGTAGCCAACACCCAGAGCCACCGAGACGATGGTAAGCTGACGCGGGGTCATCTTTTCCTTGGTGATGAGCTGGATGCCGCTGACCACGATGGAAGAGAACATCATAACGGCAGCACCGCCCAGAACGGCCTGCGGCATAATGGAGATCAGTGCGCCGAGCTTGGGGATCAGGCCGCACAGGATCAGGAAGATGGCACCGGAGGCCAGAGCCATGCGGTTGACCACTTTGGTCATGGCCACCAGACCCACGTTCTGGCTGAAGGAAGTGTTGGGCAGTACACCGAACAGAGCCGCAAAGGAGGAGCCCAGACCGTCACAGATCACACCGCCGGACAGCTCTTTATCGGTGGGCTCACGATTCATGCCGCCCTCCATGACACCGGAGATATCACCCACGGTCTCAACAGCGGTAACAACGAACATGATCATCACCGGCATAATAGCGCGCATATCAAACACGATCTTGACCGGCATTAGCTTGGGAATGGCAAACCAAGAGGCCTGTGCCACCTTATTCCAGTTGAGCACCCATGCTTGGTAAACTCTACACCATCGGCAGTGACACCGGTGGTGGGCAGCACCAGACCCATGACAAAGGCCGCAACGTAACCGGCCAGAATGCCGATCAGGATCGCAGAAGAGCTGAGGAAGCCCGTGGTCCAGTGCTTGAAGATCAGAATGACCACCAATACGAACAGGGCAAGCAGAAGATTTTCCATGGAGCCAAAGTCTTTTGCGCTGTTGCCGCCGCCAAAGGAATTGATACCCACCGAGATCAGCGAAAGACCGATGGAAAGCACAACCGTACCGGTGACGACCGGCGGGAAAAACTTGCGCAGGGGCTTGAGGAAGAAGCCCAGCACGCTTTCAAAGATGCCGCCGATGATGGATGCACCCATAATGGCACCATAGGCCAGCACACCGCCGCCCATGCTGCCGACAACACTGTTGAACACGCCGATAAAACCGGAACTGGTGCCCATGATGATGGGCACACTACCGCCCACGGGGCCGATGGTGAACAGCTGCACCAGTGTGACCACACCGGCCACGAACATGGCACTCTGCAGCAGCGTGACCTGCAGATCTGCGAACTCACCACCCGCAATGCCGCAGGCACTGGTGATGATCAGCAGCGGGGTCAGGTTGCCCACAAACATGGCGCAGACAATGCTGCAGACCCAGCG
>ENA-OQAJ01000061-OQAJ01000061.1-human-gut-metagenome-genome-assembly--contig:-NODE-61-length-29416-cov-4.379801_pt1 | contig 29416 bp, 32 predicted proteins | sample MGYA00242736_ERZ504529 | MGnify/ENA primary metagenome ERZ504529 (study PRJEB26092, sample SAMD00036275) | human gut metagenome | host: Homo sapiens | study: EMG produced TPA metagenomics assembly of...
AAAAGGCCCCATCCGGGGCTTTCATTGCTGCGCAAACGCGGGCCGCTCCAAACGCATTTTCACCAGAAGGGCCGAAACCGGCAGATGCAGTAAAATCTCTTTTGTTGTTGGCCTTTACGGCCCCTTGCGTGAAAAAGCAGAATTGGAACGACCGCAGTCGTTCCAATTCTGCAAAATAAAATAAATTTTCCGCTGAATATGGCCAGAGCCTGCGGCGGCCATTTTAAATCGTCAAACTGCACCCTGAACAGGAGGTACCCGCGCCATGCAGCGCACAGAAAAATATTTTGAACAGGACGCTTTCCGCACCCAGTGCGAGAGCACCATCCTTGCCGCAGAGCCGGATGAAAAGACCGGCGGCGGGCGCATTGCGCTGGACGGCACGGTGTTCTACCCGGAGGGCGGCGGTCAGCCTGCCGACCGGGGCACCCTGACCCTGCCGGACGGTGCCACGCTGAATGTGACCGATGTGCACGAGCATGACGGCATCCTCTGGCACAGCGTGGACGCTCTGCCGGAAAGCGCTGTTCCCGGCACTGCCGTTTCCGGCTGCATCGACTGGGAATGGCGGTTTGACAAAATGCAGCAGCACACCGGTGAGCACATCCTTTCCGGCATCCTGCACCAGATGTTCGGGGCCGAGAACGTGGGCTTCCACATCGGTTCCGAGGCTGTGCGCATGGACACCAGCGTGCCCATTTCTGCCGAGGGCCTGCAGGCAGCCGAGCTTGCCGCCAACCGCATCGTGTGGCAGGATGTGCCGGTGCTGGTCAGCTACCCCACCCGGGAGGAGCTTGCCGCCCTTGTCTACCGCTCCAAAAAGGAGATCGAAGGGCAGGTGCGCATCGTGACCATTCCCGGTGCGGATGTCTGCGCCTGCTGCGGCACCCACACCCGCACCACCGGACAAGTGGGACAGATCAAAATTCTGGCCAGCGAGAACTACAAGGGCGGCGTCCGGCTCAGCGTGGTCTGCGGCGGGCGGGCCTTGCGGGAGGCACAGGCCATGCGGAGCCGTCAGGCCGACATCGGCGCACTGCTCTCGGCCAAGCGACCAGACCGCCGTGGCGGTCCACCGGGTGTACGACGAGTACACGGCCCTGAAATTCGCCCACTTCGGCCTGTGCAGTCAGCTCTTCGATGCACTGGCCGCACAGCTTGGCCCCGACGAAACGGCCATCCGCACCGTTCCCGGCCTCGACCCGGACGGCCTGCACCGTCTGGCCGCACGGCTGAGCGAGGCCACCACCGGTCTCTGCGCCGCCCTGACCCCCACCGAAAAGGGCACCGGCTACTGCATCGCGCAGGCAGACGGCGATGTGCGCGCCCTGACCAAAGCCCTGAACGCCGCCCTGAACGGACGCGGCGGCGGCAAGCCCGGCATCTGTCAGGGCAGCTGCGCCGCTACACCGGAACAGGTGGAGGAATTTTTGCGGGAGCAAAACCGGTAAGCATCCTCGCCCTCTCCGTCTTTGCTTCGCAAAGCCACCTCTCCCAAAGGGAGAGGCTTTGGCAGTACGGAAAACCTTCCGGCTTTGCCAAGGGCTCCCCCTTTGGGGGAGCTGGCGCGTCAGCGCTGAGAGGGCGAGCCACGTTAATTTTAAGGAGAACAACAAACTATGAGAATGCGTTTCAAACCCTATGCCCACGACGAGCTGATGGCAGCCGACTTCCATGTGCACGAGCCGCTGATCTGGGGCGGCAAGTGGCACGCCCAGTATGCCCGCCCGGAGCAGCCCTTTGTGCTGGAACTGGGCTGCGGCAAGGGCGGCTTCATCTCCCAGCTGGCCTGCGCCCACCCGGAAAACAACTATCTGGGCATTGATATCACCGATAAGGTGCTCATCCTCGCCAAGCGCAAGATCGAAGCCGCCTATCAGGCTGCAGGCCGCCCCATCGACAACGTGAAGATCATGAGCACCGACATCGAGCGCATCAAGGGGGTCATTACCGCCGAGGATACGGTCAGCCGCATCTACATCAACTTCTGCAATCCGTGGAGCAAGAACGGCTCTTCCCACAAGCACCGCCTCACCTACCCGCGCCAGCTCATCAACTACCGTGAGTTCCTCAAGGACGGCGGCGAGATCTACTTCAAGACCGACGACGATGATCTGTTCCGCGACAGTCTGGAATACTTCCCCGCTTCCGGCTACGACATCGAGTGGATGACCTTTGACCTCCATGAGAACGAGCCGGAGTGGAACATCCGCACCGAACACGAGGGCATGTTCACCGAAATGGGCATCAAGATCAAGGCCCTGATCGCCCGCAAGGACCCGGACCCTGCCAGCGTGACCTGGATCGAGCCGAAGATCCTCAAGCGTCAGGCCCGCGAAGCGGCCGAGGCCGAGGCTGCTGCCAAGGCTGCACAGGAAGGCGAAGGCAATGAATGACCCCTGCGAGATCTGCCTGAACAATGTGCAGGACGAGTACGGCAGCTGGTACTGTGCTCAGGGCGGCTGTCTGGACGAGAGAGATGGCCCGCTATCTTTCCCGCAGCACAGCTGCCTGCCCGTTCTTTGAGCCGGGCGATGAATACAAGATCGTACAAAAACAGAACTGACCTGCACAGCAGCATGATTCTCACAGGAGGTGTTTTATGCTCAACTTTCTCACGACCACCACAGTATGCGGCTTTTCGCTGTATCATGTGCTGGCCTTCTTCCTCATTTATTCCTGCACCGGCTGGTGTCTGGAGGTCATCTTTGCCGCCGCCACCACCGGTCAGCTGGTGAACCGCGGCTTTCTCAACGGCCCGGTGTGCCCCATTTACGGCTTCGGCATGGTCATCGTGCTGTTCGCCCTGACCCCTTTGCAGGGCAGCGTCCTGCTGCTGTACATCGGCGGTGTCATCCTGCCCAGTGCGCTGGAACTGGTAGGCGGCTGGGCACTGTATAAGCTCTATCACACCCGCTGGTGGGACTACAGCGACTTTCCCTTCAACATTGGCGGCTACATCTGTCTGGAATTCAGCCTGCTGTGGGGCGTGGGCACGCTGGTGGTCATGCGCATCGTCCACCCGGTCGTCGCCGGTCTTGTGGATATGATCCCGCCCTTTGTGGGCTTTGTCGTTATGTGTGTGCTCTATGCAGTCTACGCGGCAGACGTAGTCGTTACGGCCTTTGCCGCCTCCGGTCTGGCCAAGACGCTGGATGCCATGGAGCAGCTGGCCGACAGTATCCATGCCGTCAGCGATGCCATGACCCAGCTGCTGGGCACCACCACCCTGAACGCCGACCAGAAGCTGGACGAGCAGCGCCTGCAGCTCAAGCTTGCTGCCGCCGAGGCCCGCGAAGCCGCACCGAAAAAGCGCGCCCTTCGTGAAACACTGGCCGCCGTCCGTGCCAAGACCGAAGAGGCCCGCGAGGCCGCAAAGCGTGCTTCCGAGATCGCCAAGCTCAACACGGCCGAAGCCGCCAAGGCTGCACAGCTGGCCGCCAAGGGCACGATGGAGCGCGCCGCCGAGCTGCTGCGTCTGGAACAGCTGGCCGAGGAGCTGCAGGCCCGCAGCGATGAAATGCAGGCCCAGCTGCTGCGCACCCCCCGCATCGTTGGCCCGCGCCGCATGCTGCGCGCTTCCCCGGCCTGAAGCATGGCGTAAAAAAGACCACCCTCAAGGCCCTGCGCCTTGGTCTTGCCCGCCGGGAAAGCCCCGAAGAAGAACCGAAGAAAAACGGCTCCGACACCCGCAAGGATGCCTGAGACCGCTGCCCAAAAGACCGCTGCACAGGAATGCAGCGGTCTTTTTATGCCCCGCCTTTCGGACCCGTCCGGCGTTCCGTTCTTTTTTGCCGCAATGTCGCAATGTTTTAAATATCTATTTTCAAAGGTTTAAAATCGTGCTATACTGTTTTCTAAAATGCCATATTTTGTCGAAAACATCCAACAGCGAGGGATTTATCATGTCCGAAGAACTGAAGTCGAATGAAAATGTCGGCGCACCGCAACCCGATGCACTTGCACAGATCGCATCGGTAGACCCCAGCCCGGCCGTAGGCGGTATGCACCCCTTTACTCCGGCCATGCTCAGCCGTCTCAAGAAGCAGCGTCAGCTGCTGAGCGAGCTGGAGCACGCCCTGAAAAATCACGAGTTCTGCTTCTTTCTGCAGCCCAAGTGCAACAGCATGACCCGCGCCATCGTGGGCATGGAAGCACTGGTGCGCTGGAACCACCCCACCCGCGGCTGCGTGCCCCCGTCTGAGTTCATGCCCCTGCTGGAAAGCACCGGCCTTGTGACCCAGCTGGATCAGTATATCTGGGAGTCTGTCTGCAAGACCCTGCACAAGTGGCAGGAGAGCGGCAGCAATCTTGTGCCTGTATCTGTGAACGTTTCTGTGGTGGATATCGTCAATCTGGACGTGCCGCAGATCTTCTCCAACCTTGTGGAAAAGTATCAGCTGGAGCCCAAGCTCCTGCTGGCCGAGATCACCGAGACCATGCTGGCCGAAAACGCTTCTCTGGTGGAAAACACCATCCAGGGCCTGCACCGCAAAGGTTTCTCTGTGATGATGGACGACTTTGGCAGCGGCTATTCTTCGCTGAATATGCTCAAGGACACCAACGTGGATGCCATCAAGCTGGACATGAAGCTCATCGACATGAACCAGCAAAACCGCAGCAAGGGCGTGCAGATCGTGGAATCGGTGGTGGATATGGCCCACCGCCTGAATCTGCCCATCATCGCCGAAGGCGTGGAAACGCCGGAGCAGGTCTCCATGCTGCAGGCCGCCGACTGCCTGTATACGCAGGGCTATTATTTCTACAAGCCCATGCCGGTGGAGAACGCCGAGGCCCTGCTGGCCCAGCCCAACAGCGAGGATTACTGGGATATGCGCCGCGACCTGATGTGCCGTGACCGCCGGGCACCCATCTCCGACAGTGAGCAGACCGCACTGGCACTGCAGGCCTACCAGATCTTTGCAGATAATGTGCTGGAGCTTTCTCTGCTGAACCTTTCCACCGGCGAATACCGGGTCATCAAGCGGGATCCACGCCTGCCCGGTGCCGGTTCGGACACCGAGGAGGACTTTGCCGCTTACTGTGAGCGCATGGTGACGAACAAGGTGATTCACCCGGACGACGCGGAGATGTTCACCGACCAGACCGATCTGGAGACCCTGCGCTCCGCTGTATTCAGCACCCAGCAGCCAGAGGCCTACCGCTTCCGCAAAAACGTGTCCGGCCAGTTCGTGTGGATCACCATGGAATTTCTGCCCTGCCGCAACTGCTGCGCCCAGAACCCATGGGCCACCGTGGTGGTGCGTGAGGATGCACAGGCCGACCATCTCAGCGAGGAGCTGGACTTCTCCTACAGCCACGACACCCTGACTGGCCTGCTGAACCGCAGCCTCTTCGAGACCGATCTGCGGACGCTGCAGGCCAGCGAATACGACTCCATGGTGTGCACCTACATCGATGTGGTGGGCCTGCACGAGATCAACAACCATCTGGGCCACCGCAGCGGCGATGCCATGCTCTGCTTCATTGCCAATGCGGCCCGCAAGTTCTTTGTTTCCAGCCGCATCTACCGCATCGGCGGTGACGAATTCGTGATCTTCACCCCCGAACCAGCCGCCCTACAGCGTGTGGGTGGCTGTGGACAAGATGCGTGCTTTCCTGCGCGCGAAGGAATATGAGATTTCGGTGGGCATCCAGAGCACCAACGACCTGCACCGGCTGGACGATGCCATGAATCAGGCCGAAGCTGCCATGCGGCAGGACAAGCAGGCCTATTATGCCCGCAACGGCCAGGAGCGCCAGCTGCGGGGCCTGAACGAGAAGCTGGAGCAGACCCTGACCGAAAAGCGGGATGCCGAGCATTTCCTGCGGGTCCTTGCCCCCAAGTACAAGAGCGTGTTCGTTGTGGATCTGAAGACCGACCGTATGCGCGGCGTGATCGTCCCGGACTATTTCCAGAAAATTCTGGACACCTCCGGCGGCTCTTTCCTCGCCGTTCTGCAGCAGTACCGTGATACGCAGGTGCAGCCCGCCTACCGCGAGAGTCTGGCGGACCTGCTGGACTACAACTATATCCGCAGCAAGGTCCTGACCGGCGACATCGTGGAGCACACCTATAAAAAAGACCGACGACACCACCTTCCGCGTCAAGGTGACACCCTACTCCAGGAGTGGCTCTCATATCGATGAAACGCTCTGGATCTTCTCGGATGAAGGGGTATCCCTTACCCCTCCCCAGACAAAATAAGTGATTAAACGTTAAAAAAATCGAAACGACTGCGGTCGTTCCGATTTTTGTTTTTACAGAAAAGTTGTGCCGGGTGCCCAGAGCCAAGCGGAGGGCATTTTAAATGGTCAGGCCCACAGATTTTCCGGGTACTGGCCCTCTGCCGTTTTGCGGGCGATGGCTTCCACCACCAGCGGCTTGTCCTCACGGTAGGTAACGCCGTACCATTTATCCGTGCTGCGCAGCACCTGAATTTTGCCTTGCCCTCTTCGATCAGCTCCGTGACCACCAGCGGCAGGAAATACTCACACTTGAGCGGGTTTTTAGGCAGATTTTCGGTCAGCCAGCCCGCAAAGCGCTGCTCGGCTTCGTCCAGAAAGCTTTTGCCAAAGCCCCACAGGTTCATGCTCACCGGGGTATCGCCAGGCAGGTCGGTCCAGCTTGCGCCGCCGTCCTCGGTGAAGTGTACGCCGTTTTCGTACGTTTCAATGCGGGTGCGTTCGGTCACACTGTGCAGGGTGCCGTCGGGGTCGGTCACGCACACGCGCGGGCCACGCTGCCATTCTCAGAGACAGTGTTCCGGAGCAGATAGCTTACCATGCAGTAGTCGTAATAGCCGCCGTCCTCGTGGGTGGACAGGTAATCATACATCACCCGGAAGGCCTCCGGGCCGTAATAATCATCGGCATTGATGACTGCAAACGGGCCGTCGATGAGGTCCTTTGCCGCCAGAACGGCGTGGCAGGTGCCCCAGGGCTTGACACGGCCCTCCGGCACGGCAAAGCCTGCGGGCAGCTCATCCAGCTGCTGGAAGGCGTATTTCACGTTCATGGCCTTGGATACACGCTCGCCGATGGCTGCCTTGAAAGCATCCTCGATCTCATGCTTGATAACAAAGATCACCGTCTCAAAGCCTGCGCGGCGGGCATCGTAAAGGGAATAATCCACGATCACCTGACCGTTCGGCCCCACCGGGTCGATCTGCTTCATGCCGCCGTAGCGGCTGCCCATGCCAGCCGCCATGACCACCAGTACCGGTTTGTTCATATAAGGTTCCTCCCCTGTTCAGCCGCAGCTGCGGCAGAAATTCTTGCGTTTATTATACTACTCTTGGCAGGCGTGAGCAAGGGTGTTGATGTTGGCATTGGCTCCACTCACTCCGTCCACCCTCCGAGGCATTCTGCAAGCTAAAATTTCCAAAATATGCAATTTATTCTTGCAAAAGTATTGTTTTTGCCATGTAAATATTGTATAATGACGGCGTCAATGCAGGTTTTACCTGTCAAAAAGTGTCCTTTAGTGAAAGCAAAGCTTTCCAACACGATCAAGAAAGAGGTATTTTATCATGAATGAAGCCGTTACCAAGCGCTTTCTGCTGTATTTCCGCCTGATGCTGCTGGTGTGGATCCTGATCGCCAATGCCATCATCCATGTGACCGGCCTGGAGTACAGCTGGCTGATCTTTCTGAGCAATATCATGATGTTCACGCTGGAAGGCGATGTGAAGGATCGCTTCGTCACCGTTGAGCTGGGTGGTCTTGTGGGTCTGATCCTCACTGTGATTGCTCTGCTTTCCATCACGGCCCTGACCCCGGTGCTGGGCAGCTTCTTCGGCTTCCTCATCCCGCTGGCCGTGGTGCTGTTCATCCTCATCATCCTGCACCCCTACGCACCCAAGGTGCTGAACAACGTGGGCTTTGCCTACCTGACTGTGGCCTGCATCGACACCACCGCTCTGGCCACCCACCTGCCCCAGTTCTTCATCACCTTCATCGTGGGTTCCGTTCTCTTCAACGGCGTGTGCGTGCTGCTGATGAAGCCCGCCAAGGCTCTGGCCGTCAAGAGCGTCCAGAAGGAAAATGCCTGATTTCCTTTTTATAAAGCATCCAACGCCAAAGGCCGCTGTTTCCATTTGAGCAGCGGCCTTTGCGTTTCGCTGCAGCAAAAAAAGCGCCGCTCTCCCCTGCCGGGAAAGCGGCGCTTTGTGTTTTGCAGTGTCTGCTTACAGGCTGCGGTTGCGGATCTCGGCAGTCACCTTTGCGATGAATACATCCAGCTCCATCGTGGTGGTCTCGCCCTTGCGGTCACGCACCGAGATGTTGCCTGCCTCGGCTTCCTTGGCACCCAGAACCAGCATATAAGGCACACGGTCCACCTGCTGTGCCTCGCGGATCTTGTAGCCGATCTTCTGGTTGTCGTCGTCCAGCACAACACGGACACCGGCTTCCACCAGCTTTTCGGTCACGCCCTCGGCGTAGTCCAGCGTCTTTTCGGAGACGGGCAGCACCTTGACCTGCGTGGGAGCCAGCCAGGTGGGGAACTTGCCCTTGGTCTCTTCGATCAGGTAAGCCATGAAGCGGTCCAGAGAGCCCAGGATGGCGCGGTGCAGCACCACGGGGGTCTTTTCGGTGCCGTCCTTGTCCACGTAGGTCAGGTGGAACTTTGCGGGCAGGCAGAAGTCCAGCTGGCAGGTGGACAGGGTGTACTCGGCACCCACGGCGGGCTTGACGTTCACGTCCAGCTTGGGGCCGTAGAAGGCAGCCTCGCCGATCTCCTCGGTGAAGTGGATGCCCAGCTCGGTCAGCACTTCGCGCAGGGCCTGCTCTGCATGGTTCCACATGGCATCATCGTCGTGGTACTTCTTCTTATCGGCAGGATCACGCAGGCTCAGCACGCAGCGGTAATCGGTAATGTTGAAGTCCTTGTACACCTCAAAGATCAGGTCGCACACGTTTGCGACCTCGCTCTTGATCTGCTCCGGGGTGCAGAACAGGTGAGCATCGTTCTGGCAGAAGTGACGGCCGCGCTCGATGCCCTTCAGGGTGCCGGAGGACTCGTAACGGAAATCGTGGGCGATCTCACCGATGCGCATGGGCAGGTCACGGTAAGAATGGGGACGATTTGCGTAGATCATCATGTGGTGGGGGCAGTTCATCGGGCGCAGAACATAGCTCTCGCCCTCCATCTCCATGGCGGGGAACATGTTCTCACGGTAGTGATCCCAGTGACCGGAGGTCTTATACAGGTTCACAGTGCCGATGCAGGGAGTCATAACGTGCAGGTAGCCGCGTGCACGCTCCTTCTCCTTGATATAGTTCTCCAGCTCCTGCCAGACGGTGTAGCCTGCGGGCAGGAACATGGGCAGGCCGCGGCCAACCAGATCGTCGGTCATGAACAGGCCCATTTCCTTGCCGATCTTGCGGTGATCGCGCTCACGGGCCTCCTGCTGCTCCTTCTCCCATGCATCCAGCTCTTCCTGATTGCGGAAGGCCACGCCATTGATGCGGGTGAGCATCTTGTTTTCCTTGTCGTTCTTCCAGTATGCGCCGGACTGCTGGGTGATCTTGAAGGCCTTCAGCGCCTTGGTGTAGGTCAGGTGGGGTCCGATGCACATATCCACGTACTCGCCCTGCTGGAAGAAGCTGAACTCGGTCTCATCGGCCAGATCCGCCATGTGCTCGATCTTGTAGTTCTCCTTGCGCTCTTCCATCAGCTTCACGGCCTCGGCGCGGGGCAGGATGAAAGGCTTGATGGGCAGGTTCTCCTTGACGATCTTGCGCATCTCTTTTTCGATGTTTGCCAGATCCTCGTCGCTGAGCTTCTGGTCGCCCAGATCGACGTCGTAGTAGAAGCCGTTCTCGGTAGCGGGGCCGAAGGCGAAATCAGCCTGCGGATACAGGCGCTTGATGGCCTGCGCCATGATGTGGGCTGCGGTGTGGCGGATAACGTGCAGTTCCTGGTCCTGCGGGCACTCGTCCACATGGCCGTCCTTATAGATGATCTTCATAATGTTTGCTCCTTTGACAGATAAAGTAAAACAAAAAAGCGCTTCATCCCGCACACTTACTTACGGGATGAAGCGCCTGAAAAAATCAGAAACGTTCCACGGTTCCACCCGAATTGCACGCCTCTGCGTGCCACTCGCTGTGCTGTAACGGGCGCACCCGGCAGAGGTTCTCCTCTGCGCTCTGCGGTGGTAGAGCTCCGGCACATGACAGGCTGCTTGCAGCGCCCTTGCGGGGCAGCCCTCTCTGGGTCATGGAGAAACGGGAACTCAGTTTGTCCGCATCATCGCTTTTACAGGATGAAACTACGCTGATTGTAGCACGTCCCGCGGAAAAAATCAAGAGACGCAGCCATGAAATTTTTTTCTTCATTTTTCTTCCTTCGGCTGCAGGAATTCCGAAAAAGCTTGCTGGTGCGGAACCCCTGACTGGAATACAGGCTGTGATAGCCGGAGAACATATAGCTCAGGCCGCAGGCCAGCGCCATCAGCTCAAACCCGGCCCCGCTGAACAGCTCAGCCGCCAGCACAATGGAAGCCACCAGCGTATTGGTCGCCCCGCAGAACACGCACACCAGACCCACGGCAGCAGAAAAGCCCGCCGGGAGCCCCAGCAGCGGTCCCACCACGCAGCCAAACGTTGCGCCGATGTAAAAGCTCGGCACCACTTCGCCGCCCTTGAAGCCCACGCTCAGGGTCAGCACTGTAAGCACCATTTTGCACACAAAGTCCCACGGCAGAGCCTGCTCCAGCTCAACGGCATCCATAATGACATCCATGCCGGCACCGTTATAGCGGCCCACCCCCATCAGGTAGGACAGCGCCACCACAGCCGCACCGCCTGCAGCAGCCCGCACCCACGGATTCGGCAGCAGTTTGGGGATCTCATGCTCAAAAGTGCAGCATCTGGCAGAAAATCACCGCCACCACCGCACAGCACATGGCCAGCACGGCGGTGCGCACCACCGTCCGGGCATCCAGCGGCGGTGCTTCCATCACAAACCGTGTGGGCGCAATGCCGGCCTTCAGCGAGATGCTGTATGCAATGAGCGCCGCCAGAAAGCCCGGCACGAAGGCCACGGTCAGCATCAGACCCACATCCACCACCATCATCGCAAACAGGGTCGCGGTCAGCGGCGTACCGAACAGCGCCGAAAAAAATGCCGCCATGCCGCACACGGTAGCCGTGCGGCAGTCATGATTGTTGAAGTGCAGCACCCGGCCGATATTCCAGCCGATGCTGCCGCCCATCTGCAGCGCTGCGCCCTCGCGGCCGGCCGAGCCGCCGCACAGATGGGTGAGCACAGTGCCCAGAAAGATGGCCGGGACCAGCCACGGCGTCACCGAGCTGCCGTCCTGCACGGCCCGCAGCACATCGTTGGTGCCCTTGCCGACACAGCCCGTCGCCTTATACAGAGCCGTGATGGCGATGCCCGCCGCAGGCAGAAGCCATAGCAGCCAGACATGCTCCGTGCGCTGCTCGGTCACCCATTCCACTGCCAGATGGAACAGCGTTCCGATGCCGCCGCACAGCACGCCGGTGCACACGGCCAGAAGCGTCCACCGGAACAGCGCCAGAAGCGAGACCCGGATCGCTTCCTTATAATGCAGGAACCATTCCTTTATTTTCCACATGTTTCTTCCCCGCACCTCTCTTATTTTCGATCTGATTTTGTCTATATGCGCCAAAACATAACATGTTTTTCTATCAATGTCAACCAAAGAACGGCAAAGGATATTATACAACTTTTACATACCCGGTAAAACAAATGTCAAAAGCCGCTTCTTTGTGCGCAGAAGCGGGGCTTTTGATTTGGTTGCCATTAGAGATTTTGGAGCTTTACTCCACATCCTGCAGGGCGGCAAAGTCCTCTTCGCCGGTGCGGATCTTGACCACGCGGGTCACGTTGTACACAAAGATCTTGCCGTCGCCGATGTGTCCGGTGTACAGTGCCTTCTTGGCGGCCTCCACCACAGCGTCCACGCTGATCTTGGAGACGATCACCTCCACCTTGATCTTGGGCAGCAGGGTGGTATCCACAGGCACGCCGCGGTACTTCTCGGAAGTGCCCTTCTGGATGCCGCAGCCCATCACCTGAGTGACGGTCATGCCGGTAACGCCCAGATCGTTGAGGGCGGTCTTGAGCTGATCGAACTTGGAAAGCTTTGCAATGATGGACACCTTGTGCATACCGGTGTCGTACACGCCATCGTGGATCACGGGCGAAGGCTCGCGCACCACAGGAACGGCAGCGCTGATCTGCTTGTCGGTGGCCTTGGTCACATCGTCCTCGCCGAGGTCGGTGTTCTCGTTGGGCACCATGGCAGCAGAGTTTGCATCGGAGATGGAGAAACCAGCGTAAGCGGATGCCAGACCATGCTCGTGGATATCCAGACCGTCGATCTCCACCTCTGCGGGAACGCGCAGGCCGATGAACTTATCGATGAGCTTGAAGATAATGAACATCACAACGACAACGTAGATATCAACGGTAACGAGGCCCAGCAGCTGGGTGCCCAGCTGTGCCAGACCGCCGCCGTAGAAGAGACCTGCGTGCTCAGTGTTGGCACCGGTGGAGAACAGGCCCACCGCAATGGTGCCCCACACGCCGTTTGCAAAGTGGACGGAAACTGCACCAACAGGGTCATCCACCTTGGCGATGTTATCGAAAAACTCAACGCTCAGAACAACGAGCAAGCCGGCCACAAAGCCGATGAAGAATGCGCCGAAGGGAGAAACGGTATCGCAGCCTGCAGTGATTGCCACCAGACCGGCCAGAGAACCGTTCAGGGTCATGGAAACATCGGGCTTTCCGTAGCGCAGCCAGGTAAAAATCATGGTCACACAGGTGGCAACGGCTGCAGCAAGGTTGGTATTGAAGCAGACCAGACCGGTCATGGTCATGGCCTCGTCGGTGGCAAGGCTCAGAGAAGAACCGCCGTTGAAGCCGAACCAGCAGAACCACAGGATGAACACGCCCAGAGCACCGGCGGTCAGGTTGTGGCCGGGAATGGCGTGAGGCTTGCCGTTCTTGTCGTACTTGCCGATGCGGGGACCCAGCATCCATGCTCCCAGCAGAGCGATGACACCGCCCACATTGTGGACTGCTGCAGAGCCTGCAAAATCATGGAAGCCCATGCTCTGCAGCCAGCCGCCGCCCCACATCCAGTGGCCGCAGATGGGGTAGACCACCAGCGAGATCGCAGCGGAATAAACGCAGTAAGCCTTGAAGTTGGTGCGTTCGGCCATGGAGCCGGAAACGATGGTGGCAGCCGTTGCGCAGAACACGGTCTGGAACACGATGTAGACCCACAGCGGGATATCCAGACCCAGATGGCTGTAATCGCCCTGAATGAACGGGTCGAAGCCGCCGATCAGTGCGCCGGTGCCGCCGAACATCAGGCCAAAGCCGATGATCCAGTAGCACGGGGTGCCGATGCAGAAGTCCATCATATTCTTCATCAGAATATTACCGGTGTTCTTGGCACGGGTGAAACCGGCTTCGCACAAGGCGAAGCCCGCCTGCATAAAGTAGACGAGGAACGCTCCCACGAGCGTCCAACAGGTGTTGACGGAGCTGAACATAACTTTCCATACCTCCCACGAATGTGATGCCGCAAGGCCACCAGAACCTTTTGGCGTGTGCGGTGTTCCCCGTGCCGATCGCACGCAGGAACGCTTCATTTGCACTCAGGAGACCCTCTATCTTCCCCCGAGCGGCAATATCCCCGAAAACACAAAAGGCGCTGGCGGAATCAATTCCGTCAGCGCCTTTGCTTTCGATGGCAAGAGTATAGTCCCTTTGTGCAAAAGTGTCAAGGGCTCATGTCAAGGTTTTACGTTTTTCACAACGCAAAGAAAGTTATCACGGCAAAAGTTTGGCAAAACTCTGTTTTCAGCTGCGCACTAGTCATTCTTTTCCGCTTCTGTGTCGTTTTCCGCTTTTTTGCGGCCGGAGCGGTGTCCGCCCTGCATTTCCCAGTGCAGCATCAAGCTCATCATGGCGCGCAGTGCAAAGGTAGCAGCCAACGGCACCACCGACTCCAGATTCTGCAAAAGGAAGGTCTTTGCGATCTCCGCCGACATCAGGAATTCCAGCGCCGTGGTCAGGCCGCTGCTCATCTCGTGGTGGAAATCATGGTGGTCATGGAAGAAGGTCGCCCGCACATAGTGGTAGGTGGCCTTGATAAGACTGGTGACGATGATAAACAGACCGATCACTTCGGCAAGGCCCGCGATCATGGGCACTGCGGTCTCCAGAAAGCCTTCCAGTCCATGGGTAACGCCTGCGTTCAGATGATAAAGCCAGCCCATAGCAGCATCCTCTTACAGCAGCGTCTTGACGTATGCTGCCAGCTCCTCGTCCTTGCAGGAGGCGAAGAACAGCTCGCTGAACTTTGCACCGGCCACAGCGCCCTTCAGCAGGTCCTGATCGATGCTCTTCAGGCACTCGATCAGCGGCTTGAAGGTAGCGGCACGCACGCCGTCCAGAATTTTCTTGTTGCGCTGCTCAGGCTCCACGCGCTCCTTGGGGTAGCCCTGACCGTGGCCGAAGCCGAACAGTTTCTCGAAGCAGTACTCAAGGTTCAGCTCACCGCCCCAGCCGAAGCCCTTGGCAAACGGCATGGCAACGGCGTTGCCGTCGTTCACGTGGGCAAAGGTGTAGGCATCCACAGGTCCTCCACATGGCCGCAGATCACGCCGGGGAAGCTGTTCAGGGCCAGCATGGCACCCTCGCCGGTGCCGCAGCCGGTGATGACGTAATCGGCCGCGCCGCTGTTCAGCAGGATGGCAGCCAGAATGCCGCACTGCACATAGGTCAGCTGGGCAGCATCGTCGGCAGCGTACATGCCGTAGTTGACCACCTCGTGGCCCATGGGTTCCACTACCTTTTTCAGGGCAGTTTCAATGATGCCGTTCTTGGCGGCCTGACTGTTCTCGTTGATGAGTGCAATCTTCATAGTAGTTTCTTCTCCTTTTATGATCTTCTCCTGCAGGTGCAGGTGTTATACAAAGTCCTCGCGCATGGGGGTAAAGAAGTCCAGCATCACGCCGCCTTCCAGACACACACAGCCGTGCATCACGCCGTCCTGCTTGAGCAGGGTGTCGCCGGGGCCCACCTCGCGGGTCTCGTCGCCGATGGTAAAGCGGTAGCGGCCGGAGACGATGTAGGTGACCTGCGTGTGCGGGTGGCAGTGCATGGCACCCACACCGCCGGTCTCAAAGGTATTTTCCACGCACATGGCATCCTTGCTGTAGGCCAGAATGCGGCGCTTTACGCCCTTGCCGCACACCTCCGGCTCGATCTCGGCATGGGGCACCCATACTGCGTCTTTATGCTGTTTTTCCATTATAACACAACATCCTTTCCCATACAAACACAAAAAGCGGCAGCCAGCAGGCAAAGCCTGCCCGGCTGCGCCGTGCTCAGTCCTTTGGGATATCCTCAGCCATTACTGGGGCTGCTTGCCGATGTAAGCCAGAATGCCGCCATCGACGTACAGGATCAGGCCATTGACAAAGTCAGAAGCCTCAGATGCCAGGAAGACAGCAGGTCCGCCCAGATCCTCTGCCTCGCCCCAGCGGCCTGCGGGGGTCTTGGCAACGATGAACTGGTCGAAGGGATGACGGCTGCCGTCGGGCTGGATCTCGCGCAGAGGTGCGGTCTGCGGGGTAGCGATGTAGCCGGGTCCAATGCCGTTGCACTGGATGTTGTATGCGCCGTACTCAGAAGCGATGTTCTTGGTGAGCATCTTCAGGCCGCCCTTGGCTGCAGCGTAGGCGGAGACGGTCTCACGGCCCAGCTCGCTCATCATGGAGCAGATGTTGATGATCTTGCCGCCGCCCTGTGCGATCATGTCGGGGATGATGGCCTTTGCCACGATGAAGGGAGCGTTCAGGTCAACATCGATGACCTGACGGAACTGAGCAGCGCTCATCTCGGTCATGGGGATGCGCTTGATGATACCGGCGTTGTTGACCAGAATGTTGATGTGGCCAACTTCCTCGGTGATCTTTGCCACCATGGCGTTGACGGCATCCTCATCGGTCACGTCGCAGACGTAGCCGTGAGCCTTGATGCCTGCTTCTGTGTAAGCAGCGATGCCCTTATCCACCAGCTCCTGCTTGATGTCGTTGAACACGATGGTTGCACCGTTGGCTGCCATTGCCTTTGCAATAGCCATGCCGATGCCATAAGATGCGCCGGTGATCAGCGCGACCTTGCCGGTCAGATCAAAAGATTTGGGAGTGCACTGTGCCATAATAGAGTCCTCCAATCAAATTGTTCCTTTGCGGGGAAGCCCCGTTTTTGCTCTGCAGGACGCTCAGAAAGCCGAACTCTCGATTTTAGCATCCTTCTTGTATACAGGGTAACATTCTTTTTGGGCTCTGTCAAGGCATTTTCTTCTGCATTTTTGCTGTATTTTTAATTTTCCGGGAAATTTTTTTCGTGAAAAGTCGTGCAAAGCTGCAAAAACCCGGGTTTTCTTGTATACACGGTTTCAGTCATTAGCGGTGCGCACAATTTCGGCGGAAAAATTTGGGCTTGTTGACAAGAGCCATCTTAAGCCATCCAGAATATCATCCCAGCTTCTTTTTCTGCTGCCGTGCCACAATGGGCATCAGCAGGGAGGCGGGCAGCAGCTTCTGCGCCGTGGTGCATGCCCGCATAAAAGCCGAGGGCACAATGATGATCCTGCGGTGCATCATGCCGTGCATGGCTTCCTGTACGCAGAACTCCGGCGTGATGCCCTTGAGGGCAAACACCACCCCCGCCCGGTCGTTGAACTCGGTATCCACCGGCCCCGGGCAGAGCGCACACACGTAGACCGGGCTGTGCAGCTCCTGCAGCTCCCGGGCAACGCCCCGGGTCAGGCTGACCACATAGGCCTTGCTGGCATAGTAGCCCGCCATATAGGGCCCGCCGGGCAGCAGCCCCGCCGAGGATGCCACGTTCAGGATGGTGCCGCCGCCTGCCGCGTGCATCCTGCGCACCGCAAAGCGGAACAGCCGCGCCATGGCTTCCACATTCACCCGGATCATTTCCTCTTCCCGGGCGTCGTCGGTCTCCAGATAGCTGCCGCACACGCCAAAGCCCGCGTTGTTGATAAAGATATCAATGGTCTCCCCCTCCAGCTCCTTGAAAAGCGCTGGCAGTCCTCTTCCTTTGCAAGATCGGCAGGCAGGATGCGGCAGGGCGTGCCCAGTTTTGCGGCCAGCGCTTCCAGCCGGTCGGTGCGGCGGGCGGTCAGGATGAGCCGGCAGCCCAGCTTTGCATAGCGGCGTGCAAACTCCTGCCCGATGCCGGAGCTTGCGCCAGTGATCCAGATGGTCTTTTGCATGGTGATTTTCCTTTTTCCTCTCGCCCCCAGAGCGGGGGCTTTCTGTACTTATTGCCCCTATTTTAACACAGTTTGACCGCATTTTCTATGCAGTTTTCGTAAACTATAAAAAGAGTGTCCGGAACACCTGCGGCATCCCGGACACTCTCATAGATCTTATTTCAGCAGGTTGTCATTCTCGAAGTAATCGATCCGCATGGACTTGCGCACCTCGGCCAGCGTAGCAGCGGCAGTCTTTTCGGCATAAGCGCTGCCCTCTTTCAGGATCTCCACCACCTCGGGCAGGCGCTGTTCCCACTCCTTGCGGCGGGTGCGGATGGGCTCCAGCTCGGCCTGCATGACGCTGTTCAGGAACTTTTTCACCTTCACGTCGCCCAGACCGCCGCGCTGGTAGTGTGCCTTCAGCTCATCGAGGTTCTGGTATTCCGGCCAGAACTCGGCAAAGTGCTCCGGGCGGCAGAAGGCGTCCAGATAGATGAACACCGGGTTGCCCTCCACCTTACCGGGATCCTGCACACGCAGGTGGTTGGGGTCGGTGTACATGGACATGACCTTCTTTTTGATGTCCTCCGGTTCCTCGGACAGGTAGATGCAGTTGCCAAGGCTCTTGCTCATCTTGGCCTTGCCGTCGGTGCCGGGCAGGCGCAGGCAGGCGGCGTTCTGGGGCAGCACGATCTCCGGCTCGGTCAGGGTATCGCCGTAAACAGCGTTGAATTTGCGCACGATCTCGCAGCACTGCTCGATCATGGGCTTCTGGTCCTCACCGGCAGGCACGGTGGTGGCGTGGAAGGCGGTGATGTCCGCAGCCTGACTGATGGGGTAGCAGAAGAAGCCCACCGGGATGCTGGTCTCAAAGTTGCGCATATGGATCTCGCTCTTGACGGTGGGGTTGCGCTGCAGGCGGCTCACGGTGACGAGGTTCATATAGTAGAAGCTCAGCTCAGTCAATTCCGGCACCATGGACTGGATGAAAATATGGGTCTTGGCGGGGTCGATGCCGCAGGCCAGATAATCCAGCGCCACCTGCAGGATGTTCTGGCGCACCTTTTCCGGGTTGTCGGCGTTATCGGTCAGGGCCTGTGCATCGGCGATCATAACGTAGATCTCATCGTACTCGCCGGAGTTCTGCAGGCGCACCCGCTCCTTCAGGGAACCGACATAGTGGCCCACATGCAGGCGGCCGGTGGGGCGGTCGCCGGTCAGAATGATTTTTTTCATGATGTTCTCCTTTATTTTGCCTGGAAGGCGGCTCTCTCTCCGTCTTTGCTCCGCAAATCCACCTCTCCCAAAGGGAGAGGCCTTGGCATAACGGTATACTTCGTGTAGACTGCCAAAGCTCCCACTTTGGGGGAGCTGGCGCGAATGCGCCTGAGAGGCGAGGATGCTGCTCTTAAAAGCATCCGCCCACCAACAAATTTTCAATTCTAAAACATGCTTTAAGTATATCCCGCCTCGCATTTTCTGTCAACAAAAGCGGCCGGAGAAAAAGAAAAAAGCGATGGAAAACTTCCATCGCTTTGCTGGCGCCTCTTGCCTGACTCGAACAGGCGACACCCTGATTAACAGTCAGGTGCTCTAACCGACTGAGCTAAAGAGGCATCTATATAAAACGGCACATGACCGTTTTACTACTATAAATGGTGACCCGTACCGGAATCGAACCGATGTTAAAGGCGTGAGAGGCCTCTGTCTTAACCGCTTGACCAACGGGCCATACGTCCATTTTGCATCGGGTGTTCGCTCCCGACTTGGCTATTTTAGCATAGCACGCCTGCTTTGTCAACACAAAAATCAATTTTTTCAAAATCTCTCACACTCGGGCCGCGCCGGTGTGGAACAGGCCCAGCGCCAGCCCCAGATATACGCCGATCACCGTATCGTTCTGGTCAAATTCCATCTGCTGGCGCTGCGGCAGGCCGGCCAGTGTACCCTTGTATACGCACCGCAGCTCTTCCAGCCGGGTGTAGTCGTTCGGGTGCATCAGGGTGCTGTGCTTGGGCAGCTCCATGGCACCGCTCTTTTCCAGCACCTCGCTGACGAACTGGGAGCAGAAATAGTGCCGGCGGCGCTTCCAGCGGATATGCATCCCGCAGAGCGCAAGACCGATAACGTTGAACTGGTAAAGGCTGCCGTGGGCCATCATGTGCTCGGCACGGCGGCGGGCACGGGTGTAGGCTTCATCGCTCACATCCAGCGCATACAGTGCGCAGGGCACGTTCTCCCGCAGACGGAACACGCCCCGGTTCAGGTATTCCCTGCTGGGCCCTGCCGGGAACATGGTATAGCCGTTTTTGCGGGTAGAGCTGTACAGGCAGCTCAGGTCTTCGTCAAAAGCCAGCGAAGCGTGGGTATAATTTGCACCGGTAACAGCGTAAACAAGGTTTGAAAGCAGGGTACCCGACCGGGTGAGCAGGATGTAGATGGTCTTCATGATCTTTTTCCTTTTTATATGTAGCACACCGAAAAAGCGGGGCTGTCCTTTTGTCAGATACAGTATACCACAGGCAAAGCTTCTTTGTCATAAAAATCGTCAAAATCTCGTAAATTTTGCACAAATCGGGCTGTGGATCCTGTTCCGTTCTTCCCTGCCGCGCCGTTTTGCGGGAAGGGCCGTTTTTGTGCTCGGTTTTCATGCATCCCAGCTCGTCAAAATTTTTATCAAAAATTGTTTTCCCGCCGTTCCACCTTATTTTTCAGGTCTTGCCCCCTGCTTTTGTTTCTGAATTGTTTACAGGCATGTTAAATTTCTTTAAATGAAATTTGATTTCTTTTCTTGCAAATAGCACGATTCGTTTATTGATTTCGGGATACTTTTATGTATAATGGTATACAGGAGAATTTGCATTTACAAACTGCAAGCCTTCTGCGCAGCGCCCGGCCCGCCGGGAAACGCTGTGCCCTATACAGGACGTATGGATCAAACGAAAGTAGAGGTATAGCGAATATGGCAAAGTTGGATCTTACCAAGTATGGCATTACCGGCACGACTGAGATCGTGTACAACCCCTCCTACGAGCAGCTGTTCGAGGAAGAGACCAAGCCCGGTCTGGAAGGCTACGAAAAGGGCCAGGTCAGCGAGCTGGGTGCTGTGAACGTTATGACCGGCATCTACACCGGCCGTTCTCCCAAGGACAAGTTCATCGTTATGGACGAGAACTCCAAGGACACCGTGTGGTGGACTTCCGACGAGTACAAGAACGACAACCACCCCGCTTCTCAGGAAGCATGGGCTGCTGTGAAGGCCATCGCTCAGAAGGAGCTGTCCAACAAGCGCCTGTACGTGGTGGATGCATTCTGCGGTGCCAACAAGGATACCCGCATGGCCATCCGCTTTGTCATGGAAGTTGCATGGCAGGCACACTTTGTCACCAACATGTTCATCAAGCCCACCGCTGAGGAGCTGGAGAACTTTGAGCCCGATTTCGTTGTCTACAACGCATCCAAGGCCAAGGTTGAGAACTACAAGGAGCTGGGCCTGAACTCTGAGACTGCTGTTGTGTTCAACATCACCAGCAAGGAGCAGGTCATCGTGAACACCTGGTACGGCGGCGAGATGAAGAAGGGCATGTTCTCCATGATGAACTACTTCCTGCCGCTGAAGGGCATGGCTTCCATGCACTGCTCTGCCAACACCGACCTGAACGGTAAGAACACCGCCATCTTCTTCGGTCTGTCCGGCACCGGCAAGACCACCCTGTCCACCGATCCCAAGCGTCTGCTGATCGGCGATGACGAGCACGGCTGGGACGACAACGGCGTGTTCAACTTCGAGGGCGGCTGCTACGCAAAGGTCATCAACCTGGATAAGGACTCCGAGCCCGATATCTACAACGCCATCAAGCGCAACGCTCTGCTGGAGAACGTCACTCTGGATGCCGAGGGCCACATCGATTTCGCCGATAAGAGCGTTACCGAGAACACCCGTGTGTCCTACCCCATCAACCACATCAAGAACATCGTCCGCCCCATTTCTTCTGCACCCGCTGCAAAGAACGTCATCTTCCTGTCTGCTGACGCATTCGGCGTTCTGCCCCCGGTCTCCATCCTGAGCCCCGAGCAGACCCAGTACTACTTCCTGTCCGGCTTCACTGCAAAGCTGGCAGGCACCGAGCGCGGCATCACCGAGCCCACCCCCACCTTCTCTGCATGCTTCGGCCAGGCCTTCCTGGAGCTGCACCCCACCAAGTATGCTGAGGAGCTGGTCAAGAAGATGCAGAAGAGCGGCGCTAAGGCTTATCTGGTCAACACCGGCTGGAACGGCACCGGCAAGCGCATCTCCATCAAGGATACCCGCGGCATCATCGACGCCATCCTGAACGGCGACATCAACAATGTGCCCACCAAGAAGATCCCCTACTTCGACTTCGAGGTTCCCACCGTGCTGAACGGCGTGGACACCGGCATTCTGGATCCTCGCGACACCTATGCTGACGCTTCCCAGTGGGAAGAGAAGGCCAAGGATCTGGCAAGCCGCTTCATCAAGAACTTCAAGAAGTACGAGGGCAACGAGCACGGCAAGGCTCTGGTCTCTGCCGGCCCCCAGCTGTAAGCTGATCTCCGCCTGATACTGAAGCGATAAAAAAGGACGTGTTCCCGCAAGGGAGCACGTCCTTTTTGTTCTGCAGACTGGCAGGTAAACGCTCCGTCGGTTGTGTTTTCCACATTTCTGTGTTATCCTGTGGAAAAGGATGTGAGCAGAATGGTTGCAAAAGAATTTGGTGCATTCCTTGCACAAGTGCGCCGGGAGCGGAACATGACGCAGGCCGAACTGGCTCAGCAGCTTCACGTTACGGATAAAGCTGTCAGCCGCTGGGAACGCGGCATCGGGCTGCCAGACATCAACACGCTGGAGCCGCTGGCCGATGTGCTGGGCCTGACCCTCGCTGACCTGATGCACTGTCATGACTCCCGTCAAAAAGATGACACTCCTCCCGTTCCTCTGGAAGATTTTTTCACCATGCTGCGCCGCCAGCACACTGTAGACTGGCATTCTGTGCGTACTGCTCTTCTTGCATTAAGCATTGCACTTGCCCTGTGGGGAATTTTTGCCTGTCCAGGCAGATTAGCTGTGCACTGGCGGACTCTCAGCGATGGTTTGCTTCAGGCCGACGGCTGGATGTCCTCCCTGGTCATTTTTCCATTGTTTGCCGGATTTGAATTTCTATCTCTTGAGCTCTGGAACAATTTTGAGCAAACCGGTTACTACCGGCGCTGGGGTGAGGTGAATCTTTTTATCATTCACGCCATGTCTTTCAGCACGCCGCTTACCCGTCTGATGCGGCTCGTGCTGGATCTTCTGTTCTTTTTCTGTTTTGGATTTCTGCTTCCATGCTGCGAAGCATGGTTGATTCTTTTGAATTAAATGCCGCTTTCCTCTCCGTCCCCACCCGTGAAAAAGCAAAAGAGCAAAGCCCGCCGGCTTTGCTCTTTTGCATAAGGATCAATCATTTTCCGCTGCTATGCCCAGAGCACAGCGGAGGGCATTCCCAATCGTTTTTACTTGGCAGCGTCGAACTCTGCCTCGATCTCTGCCGAGGGTGCCGGGGTGACAAGGCTCACCACAACACAGACCACCAGAGAGATCAGGAAGGCAGGCAGCAGCTCGTAGATGCCAAACACGCCGCCCAGCGGGCTGATGATGTACTTCCATACAAAGACCATCAGGCCGCCGGAGAGCATACCGGCCAGTGCGCCCTGCCAGTTGCAGCGCTTCCAGAACAGGGAGCACAGCACCACTGCGCCAAAGGAGCCGCCAAAGCCGGCCCATGCAAAGCTGACGATGCCGAACACGCTGGAGTTGGGGTCGCGGGCCAGCACCACGCCCACCACGCTGATGCAGATGATGGTCAGGCGGGCAGCGAACAGGCTCTGCTTCTCGGTCAGTTTCATGTGACCGAACTCCTGCAGGATGTTCTGGGATACGCTGGAGGCCGCTGCCAGCATCTGGCTGTCGGCGGTGGACATAGTAGCGGCAAGGATGCCGGCAAGGATCAGACCTGCCAGAATGGCTGCCAGCACGCCGTGCTGAGCGATCAGGCTGGCCACGCGCACGATCAGGGTCTCGCTGGAAGAGCCGCTCAGGAACTCCAGCGCGCCCGCCTTGGTCATGCCCAGACCCACCATGCCGATGACGATGGAAGCGGTCATGGCAATGACCACCCACACGCTTGCAATGCGGCGGCTGAGCACCAGCTTCTTTTCGTCCTCAATGGCCATGAAGCGCAGCAGGATGTGGGGCATGCCGAAGTAGCCCAGACCCCATGCCAGCGTGGACGCAATGTCCAGCATGCTGTAGGAGGTAGCGGAGTTGTCGGCTACATTGTGGCTTGCAGCATGGTCAGGTAGCCGGGCAGGCTGCGGGCGTTGTCCAGAACCACGTCCCAGCCGCCTGCCACATTGACGCCATACACCAGCACCGCGATCAGCGCCATGCTCATGACGATGGACTGGATCAGGTCGGTGGTAGACACCGCGCGGAAGCCGCCCATGATGGTGTAGCCCACAATGACCACAGCGGACAGGATCATAGCCGCCATGTAATCCACGCCAAACAGGCTGTTGAACAGCTTGCCGCAGGCGGCAAAGCCGGAAGCGGTGTACGGGATGAAGAACACGATGATAATGACCGCGCCCAGCGCGTTGAGCAGGTTGCGCTGGTCATGGAACCGCAGGGAAAGGAACTGCGGCACCGTGATGGCATCCAGATTGGCCGAGTAGCGGCGCAGGCGGCGGGCCACGATGAGCCAGTTGAGCCATGTGCCCACAGCAAGGCCGATGGCCGTCCAGCCCGGCGACGCGATGCCGGTGAGATATGCAAGGCCCGGCATACCCATCAGCAGCCAGCTGGACATATCGCTGGCTTCGGCGCTCATAGCCGTGACCAGCGGGCCCATCGTGCGGCCGCCGAGGTAGAAATCGCTGCTGTCCTCGTTGGATTTGCTGTAGACAAAGCCAACCAGCAGCATTCCCACCAGATAGATCACAATGGTGGCAATGATGCAGATATTGATCATTTGATTACCCCTCTCTTTCTTCCCCTCAACGGGAACATATCTTAAATATTACCACAAAACCTGCATTCCTGCAAGCTTTTCGGGCAATTCAAGAGCACAAACTGCTGTTTTTCCGGGTTTTGAACAGAAAAAGCAGCATTTCTGGTGCAAAATCCATCAGAAACACTGCCGGCGTAAATTGATATCCGCAGCCCGGCGTAAAGCCGTATCCGTATTGAACCAAAAAAGCACCCCCCTGCCATGGCCTTGTAAGGGTCAGCAGCGGGTGCTCTTTTTGGTTTATGTCTGTACAAAGAAATCCGGGAACCGTTCCAATATCTTCTGGAAATTCTCGCGGTACATGCCAAGGTGATGCTCAAACAGGGCTTCTACGTCCACGTCCAGCGGCAGGCCGTCCCGCAGGTAGCCAAAGATCTGCTCGTGCTCTTTCTGCACCGAGGCAATATTTCCCCGGCAAAGGGCCGAGTCCAGATACCGCACACGGTCCATATGGGAAGTAACGTTGTGCATAGCCTCCCAGATGCGGTCGTAGCCGGAATCGTGGTACAAAAGCCTGTGGAAGTCGTTATCCAGCGAGATGAAGAAGTCATCTGCTGCATCCTGATCCAGATAAAGGTCTTCGCTCTGCCGGTTCAGCAGTTCCTGAAATTCGTTCAGCTGTTCCCTTGTCAGCTTTCCGGCCAGCCCGCGCAGCAGCGCCGGTTCCAGAATGCGGCGCATGGCAAAGCCTTCGTTCAGGTATGGAACGCTGATCTTGGACACAATGCTGCCGCGCTGCGGCAGAACATCCACAAGCCACTCGCTTTTCAGCATCATCAGCGCTTCGTGTACCGGTGTGCGGCTCATGGCCAGCTGTTCGCACAGTTCGGCCTCGCTCAGCTGACAGCCCGGCTGCAGCTGCAAGGTCATAATATTTTTGCGCAGCATACGGTAGGCGTAAGCCCGGTTATTTTCGTCCATTCTGCGCACGTCCAGCAGCAGCGGCAATGCGCTGGCCTTTTCTTCTCTCATAGCAGTTCCCTTTTTTGCTTGCCGTAATTTTACCGCAGGGCGCACCGCCCCGCAGGCATCTGAAATCATTCTTATTATAAAGCATCCCGCGGCACATGTCAAAAAGAAAAAGCACCAAGCATTGCTGCTTCGTGCTTTTTTGTGGTGCGCCTCGCGCACTCCTATCCGAACGGTGCGCCGCTGGTGGCCATCACCGGCCAAGTGGGCACGACCGGCTGCACATCCCGGTGGTGAATACCATGATGGCAAAGGGCATCATCCCCATGGATGACAAGTACAGCCTGTGGACCATCGGCATCCCCCAGAAGGACTATGTGAACCAGCTGTTCGACCGGGCCGATCCATATTCTGTACTTTTTTATTTGCTTCTTTGTCTATTTTTATTTTTGAACAAGTATTACTTCTTCCACTATTCTGCAATAAACTTTCCAAAATCAAGTCCAGAACACTATACTGTCACGCCCAGTTCATCCGGCCGTAGCGGGTGGTCAGCTGGCAGATCTCCTTTTGAAGCTTCTTTGTCAGCTGGGTCTTTTTCAGCCGCCAGCGCCAGTTCTGGCCCACGGTGGAGGGCTTGTTGATGCGGGCAGAGTTGTCCAGCCCCAGCCAGTCCTGCATGGGGATGATGCAGGTCGCCGCTGCGCTGCGCAGGATCAGTGCGATCATGCTTTTATAGAGCTGCTCTTCCGGGGTGGCGTAGTCGTACAGATAGTCCCGCACCATGGCGCGCTCGGCATCGGTGACAGTCTGGTACCACGATACCAGCGTCTCGTTGTCGTGGGTGCCGGTATAGGCCACGCTGTTCACCGGGTAGTTGTGGGGCAGATAGTCGCTGGCACTGCCGGTGTCGCGGGAGTCAAAGGCAAATTCCAACACCTTCATGCCGGGGAAACCGCTGTCCCGCACCAGCTGACGGACGGTGTCGCTCATGTAGCCAAGATCCTCTGCAATGATCTCCCGCTTGCCCAATGCCTGCTCCACGGCACGGAACAGCTCGATCAACCACATCGAGAACCCGAATCTTCTGGCAACCAAGATCATCGTGCCGCATAAGCTCATCCAACGGGAGAGCTGCTGCCCGCCGCCGGAGGTCTGATGTGCAAAAAACGAGGCCGTTCCCTCTCATTTCCAGAGAGGCAGAACGGCCTCGTTTTGCTTATTTTTTCCGGTACTCCCGGGGTGTCATGCCGAAGTGCGCCTTGAACGCCCGGTTAAAATAGGAGAGGTTCTCAAACCCGCACCGGGAAGCGATGGTCAGAACCGTCTCATCCGTGGCCTGCAGCGCTTCGGCGGCGGCGTTGAGCCGGTACTCGTTCAGAAAGGCCACAAAGCTCTGCCCGGTCATCTGCCGGAACCACCGCATGAAGTGGCTGGCACTGAAGGAGCAGACCCCGGCGGCATCGGCGACCCGGAGTTCCTCGGTATAATGGGCCGAGAGCCATTGCAGGAGCGTTTTCAGCCGCTGGGTGTCGGCTGTCTCGGCGGCAAGCCGCTGCCGGCCCTGTGCAAGGAGCAGGGCAAGAAACCGCAGCAATGCCCCCTTGACCTGCAGCTCGTAGCCGGGGAGCTTGGCGCGGTTGGCATCCTCCACCTCCCGCAGGCAGGCGGCGGCCTGCAGATAGCACAAATCGTTCGGGGTCAGCCGCGCAGGCAGCGACAAGCGCCCGCTTTGCAGCGGAAGCAGATATTTCTCGGCACAAAGGTCCTCTGCGCCGCCCAGAAGCTCCAGCTCAAAAATGATATTTTCGTATTCCATGCACTGCCCCTCGGCCTGCCGCAGGGCATGGAGGGTGCCGGGCGTAAAAATAAAGATGTCCCCCATGCGGGCCGGGCAGCTCTCAGCGCCCACCTGCACCAGTCCTGTGCCCCGCTTGACAAAGACCAGCTCCATGCTCTCCTGCCAGTGGAGCGCCACCTGCGGAAAGTCCCCCGGAATGGTGCAGGGATACAGATTGAAGGGAAACCGCACGGCACCATGCTGCTTGGTCTCCTGCAAAGATGCCTGATTTTGCATTGTTTCACCTCCCGATGATAGGATTGTACCACAGTCTGCGCTTTTTAGGCAAGATTTTGATTGTTTTATGTGGTATATCTGGAAGTACAGATGTCAAACCTGTTTTCCGCAAGGTGTATTTGAAAACAAAGAAAATGACGAATATTTCGCAAGCACAAACGGGATCTAAGGCTGTTTCACGCAAGATCCGGCTGTGCTTGTAGAAATAGACTAAATTTTCGACTTTTCAGATCCACCCTAACAAAGGAGGATGCATTTATGAGCTTTACCGAAACGTTACAGGGTCTCACGGGCAAGCCGCTGGCAGACTGCACGAATCAGGAGCTGTATCTCGCGCTGCTGGAACTCGTCCGGCAGAAGAGCGCCGACCGTGTGCAGCCGGTCACCGGCCGCAAGCTGTACTATATCAGCGCCGAATTTCTCATCGGCAAGCTGCTGTCCAACAACCTCATCAATCTGGGACTGTACGATGAAGCCCGCGATGCACTGGCTGCCGTCGGCAAGAGCCTTTCCGATATCGAAGAGGTGGAGCCGGAACCTTCTCTGGGCAACGGCGGTCTGGGCCGTCTGGCTGCCTGCTTCCTCGACTCTCTGGCAACGCTGAACCTGCCCGGCGACGGCGTGGGCCTGCGGTATCACTTCGGCCTGTTCCACCAGTCCTTTGAGGACGGCGTGCAGAACGAAAAGCCCGACCCGTGGCTCACCGCCCACAGCTGGGCGGAAAAGACCGACATCACCTACCCGGTGGAGCTGGCGGGCAAGGAATACACTGCCCGGCTGTACAAGCTGGCCGTTACCGGCTACGAGGGCCGCACCAACACCCTGAACCTGTTTGACCTTGACACCATCGATGAGAGCATCGTCCATGACGGCATTGCCTTCGATAAAACTGCCATCGACAAGAACCTGACCCTCTTCCTCTACCCGGACGATTCCGATGAGGCAGGCCGCCGCCTGCGGGTGTACCAGCAGTACCTGATGGTCTCTGCCGGTGCCCAGCTCATTCTGGCCGAGTGTGCCGCCCGGGGCTGCGATTACCATGATCTGGCCGACTACGCCGCCATCCAGATCAACGACACCCACCCCAGCATGGTCATCCCGGAGCTGATCCGGCTGCTGGGCGAAAAGGGCATCGAATTTGAGGAAGCCGTAAAGATCGTCACAAAGACCTGCGCCTACACCAACCACACCATTCTGGCCGAAGCGCTGGAAAAGTGGCCCCGCGCCTATCTGGATACCGTGGTGCCCCAGCTGATGCCCATTATCGAAAAGCTGGACGCGCTGGCCCGCACCCGCACCAAGGACGAGAGCCTTGCCATCATCGACAAGGACGACCGGGTGCACATGGCCCACATGGATATCCACTTCACCCACTCCACCAACGGCGTGGCGGCGCTGCACACCGAGATTTGAAAAATCCGAGCTGCACGGCTTTTACGAGCTGTACCCGGAAAAGTTCAACAATAAGACCAACGGCATCACCTTCCGCCGCTGGCTGCTGGAATGCGACCCCCGCCTGACCGCCGCGCTGGAACAGCACATCGGCTCCGGCTTCCGTAAGGATGCCACCGAGCTGGAAAAGCTGCTGGCTTTTGCTGACGACGAAGCTGTGCTGGAGCAGCTGACCGCTGTGAAAAAGGCCAACAAGGAAGCACTGGCTGACTGGCTGCTGCGCACCCAGAAGGTGAGCGTGAACACCGATGCTGTGTTCGATATCCAGTCCAAGCGCCTGCACGAGTACAAGCGCCAGCAGCTGAACCTGCTGTACCTCATCCATCAGTACTACGAGATCAAGGCCGGGCACCTGCCCGCTGCTCCGCTGGTGAGCATCTTCGGTGCCAAGGCGGCACCTGCCTACACCATTGCAAAGGACATCATCCATGCGCTGCTGACCCTGTCCAAGGTCATTGCCGCAGACCCGGAAGTGTCCAAGTGGCTGCAGGTGGTGTTCGTGGAGAACTACAACGTTACCGCCGCCGAAAAGCTGATCCCCGCCCTGCGACCTGTCCGAGCAGATCAGCCTTGCCTCCAAGGAGCTCCGTACCGGCAACCAGGACATCATG
>ENA-OQAJ01000062-OQAJ01000062.1-human-gut-metagenome-genome-assembly--contig:-NODE-62-length-29192-cov-10.307758_pt1 | contig 29192 bp, 28 predicted proteins | sample MGYA00242736_ERZ504529 | MGnify/ENA primary metagenome ERZ504529 (study PRJEB26092, sample SAMD00036275) | human gut metagenome | host: Homo sapiens | study: EMG produced TPA metagenomics assembly of...
CCCGACTTGGATATGCAGATATCTTTGAATGAGACCGCTACCGGCGCCCACTGGGCACAAAAAACACTGGATACATTGTGGGCCTACCTGGACCGCGTAAAAGCAGTGCAGCATGTGGAAGAAAACCCCGAGCAAGCGGCCCGCTTGGCAACGCGGATGCGTCATTTGGCAATTGCGGCACCGGTATTTGCCCCGTTTAGCCCATTGCGTAGTGCCATAAATGGCAAGATGTTTGCTGTAACCAAGGGGCGTCTGCGCCTTTGGAGTGAGGGCATGAGCCGCCTGAGCGGTGCGGCCGGAGAACAGGCGATCGAAACCGCAAAATTTACTTTTGCGGATGACCATGCGGTGCTGCATTTTACACAGGGTGGGACCCAAAAGCAGCTGATCATTGGTACTGATGGCACCCGCCGCCAGAACATTCTGCCGCTGCAGAGCAGCCCCACCAGCCGGGTAGAACTAGCCGGTTGGTGGGAGCAGAAAAATACGTTCGCCGTGGCAGCGCGCTGGGTGGAAACCTGCTTTGAAGTGACGGTGCATTTTACGTTTGACCGTACAGGTGTGGCCATTACCCACGAAAACACTGTGGGCGGCTTTGACGCCATGCGGCCAGAAGAAACCGCCGCCCGCGCAGAATTTTTGCCGCAGACATAAAAGGAAAAAACGACCATGACAGAACAGAGCAAACAGGTGTGCAGCTTGTTGCAGGCTGCGCAAAAGGACTGGACCCCCCCAACGCTGCCCCAAAAGGCAGCAGATATGCCTCAGGGTGATATGCCCGGCGATGCAGTGCATATCAGTGAAGCACACCGCACCAAGGCGGATGCAATTTTCCCGCTGCTGCTGCCGCAGTTGGCAGAGATCTGTGCTCGCAACCCCTATGGCCGTGCAGTGATTACCGTGTGCGGTGGGTCTGGTTCCGGTAAAACAGGTGCGGCGGCATTGCTGGGCTATTATTTTAAGCAGATCGGTATCGGCAGTTATGTACTCAGTGGGGATAACTATCCCCGCCGCTATCCGGCGCTGAACGATGCCGAGCGGCTGCGGATTTTCCGTCAGGGAGGCATGCACGGCCTGACAAGTGGGGCACTGCTGAACCCGGATGTGTGGCAGCAACTGCACACCTGGCAAATCGAACAGCGGGATGCAGATCCCACTTTGTGCGCTGATGTACCTTGGCTGGCTGTGTACCAGGCCGAGGGGCGCAAAGCACTGGCTGGATATCTGGGGACCCCCAGCGAGCAGGACTTTGACGAACTGGGGCAGACCCTGGCTCGGTTTAAAAATGGTATAGATGCCATCTGGCTCAAGCGCATGGGGCGCGATGATGCCGCTCTGTGGTATGATAAAGTGGATTTCAGCCAGGTGAAAGTCTTGATTGTGGAATGGACCCATGGCAACAGTGATTTTTACTGCGGAGTGGACTTGCCGGTGTTTTTGTACAGCACCCCGCAAGAAACTATGACCTACCGAGTCAGCCGTGCGAGGGATGGTGCAGCTGACAGTCCGTTTGTTACTATGGTGCTGCAAATTGAGCAGCGGCTGCTGGAATCTCAGGCGCACAAGGCAAAAATTATCCTTTCACGCGAGGGTAAAGTGTTGAGCTGGTCGGAATACTGCAAGCTGGCTGTGAGCTGAACAGATTGGAGGAATCCGGAAATGAAACTTGATATTTCCCCCATGCTGAATGCCTACCCGGACAGTATGGGCGGCACCCTGCATGACATTGTGCAACTGCTGGCCGGCCGGAATTTGAGAATGTGTTCGGTTCGTTCTACATCTTGCCCAGCGTGTTCAACACCGATCTGGACCGTGGTTTTTCAGTTATTGACTATACCCTGAACCAGGAACTTGCTGGCCCGCAGGATATGGAGGGGCTAAAGGCGCTGGGGTTAAAGCTTAAACTGGATTTTATCCTGAACCATGCTTCTGTGCTTTCGCCACAGTTCCAGGACCTGTTAAAAAACGGAAAAAACTCTGTCTACCGAGACTTTTTTATTAACTGGAATGATTTCTGGCAAGGGTGTGGCTCCATGACGGAGCAAGGATATATCCAACCGGAAGCAAAATACCTGGAAAAAATGTTCTTCCGCAAGCCGGGTCTACCCATCCTGATGGCACGCATGCCGGACGGCACCGAGGAGCCGTATTGGAATACATTCTACCAGCAGGTGGATTATCTGCGCCCCACGGTGCAGCAACTGATGCAGATTTCCGGCTTACAGTATTCAGCTGCTGTGCGGTTGCATTCAATGCTGGCTGCAGCATTGAATGCGGGCCAAAAGCCGGATGAAATCAACTTTGGTAAATATGCAGCCTGCAAATCTGTTGTGATCAATTGGCTGGAGGAACACCGTGAATACCTGGGGCAGATGGACTTGAACATAAAAAGCCCCATAGTGTGGGAGTTCTACCGCAATACCCTGCAGACATTGGCTGGATATGGAGCATCCATTGTGCGGCTGGATGCCTTTGCCTATGCCCCCAAGGAACCGGGAGAGAAAAACTTTTTGAACGACCCGGCTACTTGGGAGCTGCTGGACAAAGTAAAGGTACTGGCGGATGAATATGGTTTGCAGCTGCTGCCGGAAATTCATGCATCTTACAGCGAAAAAATTTACCAGACAGTGGCAGATAAAGGCTACATGACCTATGATTTCTTCCTGCCGGGGCTGGTGTTGGATGCCATTGAAAATAAGGATGGCAGCTACCTGGCCGCTTGGGCTGATGAATTGCGCGATCATCAGATCCACACCGTAAATATGCTGGGCTGCCATGATGGCATTCCGCTGCTGGATTTGAAAGGAATGCTGCCGGAGGAGCGCATTCAGAGCCTGATCGGAACTATTGTAGCGCGCGGCGGTATGGTGAAAGATCTGCACGGACAGAAAAATATTTACTACCAGGTCAACGCTACTTATTACAGCGCCCTTGGTGCTGATGCTGACAAGATGCTGCTGGCCCGTGCGATTCAACTCTTCATGCCCGGCAAACCACAGGTGTGGTATCTTGATCTGTTTGCTGGAAAGAACGATGTGGAGGCCGTGCGCCATGCCGGTGCGGGCGGCCACAAGGAGATTAACCGAACCAACCTGAATGCGGAACAGATCAACACAGCATTGCAGCGTGATGTAGTCCAGCGCCAGCTGGATCTACTGCGTCTGCGCAAAACGCACCCGGCATTCCACTCGGATGCTGAGATCACGACTACGTGGAGTGCACCGGTGCTGAGCATCTGCTGGAAACATGGTGCGGATATGATTGCGTTGAGGGCAGATTTGGTAAAGGATAAGTTTGAAATTCAATAAATTAGGGGGTATCTGAAAAGTCAAAAATATCGTCTATTTCTACAAACGCAGCGGAATTTTGCGTTAAAAGCCTTGGAATCCACAAAGGATTCCTGCGGCTCTTTGCCTTAAATTCTGCTTGTGTTTGCGAAATATCCGTCATTTTCTTTGTTTTCAAATACACCTTAGAAAACATATAGAATAAAAAATAACTGCTATGCGGGAATTTTAGGCCTGCATAGCAGTTGTTGCTTCAATAGGTTCCCGGGAATAATAACGTTTCTTCTGCTGTGTAGGATGCACTGGGATGTATGATGCAAAAGCAGACGTGCCATCGGTACAGACTGTAAAGAAGTGGGAAGTCTGATACTGAAAATCGATTCTCTCCCAGCCGATAAAGGAGCAACGTTCTCCATAGAAGAAATTAGCCTTATGCGAATCACCATAAATCAACTGAGAAATGAACGGCTGTCAAAAGGACAGTACACCGATGCGGCAGATGATATGCTACTAAAATTATTCTAAAATCTGAAAAAAAGCGCATTGCAAAAGTACATTGCAATGCGCTTTTTGGCGCGCCCGAAGGGATTCGCCAAGCCGCGCCTAGAAACGCCCCACCGGGGCGTTTCTGCCCGCGGGACGCAAAGCGCGGGGCACGGGCTGTTCGAATCCCTTCTTTTACTGCCCCATAAAATCCGCGCAAAACAAAAAGAGCAGCACCCCATAAGGTACTGCTCTTGGTGCGACCGGGAGGATTCGAACCTCTGGCCTTCCGGGTCGGAGAACTACGACAGGACGGTATAGACAGACGCCGAAGCGTGAAATTTGTTGCTCCTGCATAGGTCACACCCAAAACAAGAAAAAGCCCATTGTTGGTTGGCTTAACAGTGATAAGGAACTAATTTACTTATCAACTGTTAGCTGACGGTTTCCGGGGTGCATACGGACAAATCCCGTCTGATTTCTAACAGGAAGTCAGACGGGATTTTCGCTTTATATTACGAATTATGGAGGACATACCATGAAAACCTTAATATCTTGTGCCTACAATATGGATAATTGCTGTGTGGAAGTGAAATTCAGCGACGGCAGTATGATTGCGATTGACACTATCGCCGTTGAGAACGAGATTGCTGACAATATGTATCAGCGGTCAGAGCTGGATTATTTGATCTACAACGCTCCTTTGGAGTATGCAGACCTTATCTTGAACGGCGATCCCGAAACCTATTTGAAAACTGTAACAGAATACAAGCCTTGGGATAGCTGACAACACGCTGCCCGCAGGAGAAAATCCTGCGGGCGTTTTTCTGTTTATATTATTTCCCTCCGTTGGATCTCAATTTAGGAAAGAAGATGACAATCTTGAAGCCCTTTCCCCACTGGGAAGCTGCTTCCAGATGAAGATTTAGATCGTCGGCCATCTTCTTAACCAGGTAAAGTCCCATACCGGTAGCCTTCTTTCTGCTGTCAGTAGAATCCCCGGTAAAGCCCTTTTGAAAAATGTACGGCAGATTATATTTTTTTACGCCAATGCCGTTATCTTCAACAGAAAGGATATCTGCGGTCTCCGAATGTATCACGGAAATTGTAAGCATGGGACTATCGCTGCTATATTTGATGGCATTGCTAACGATTTGTCCCAACATAAACTGAAGTCCTCTACGGTCTGTATAGACTGTTTCAGATTGCAGTTTGTTGAGAATGACAAACTGCTTCTCTTCAAGAAGTGGGGCATAGTCCTCCAGAACTTCACCCAAGCAGTCATTCAAATTGACATCCTCAAATCGGTAATCCTTTGTACTGCTCTTCAACCGGGCATAGTACAGCATCTGCGTGACATCCTCCTGAAGCTGACTGCGGACATAATCCAGCTTTGCTTGCAGGGAAGGAGAGATTTCATCGTTCCGGTTATCCAAGAGCATGGTCAGCAACGATAGGGGCGTTTTCGCTTCATGTGCCCAGCCCTCCACATATTCTTCATAGTCCTGTAGGGCATCTGCCATACTGTTACTCTCAGTTTTGTGTTCCTGTAAAACTGATGCCAGAAGCCGGATAGATTCTCCTTCTTCCCGGCTGATGGCACTGAGCAGCCGTTCCTCGTTGCAGATGGTAGGATCACTGAGGAAATCCCGGAACAGTTCTCGGCGGGTAGTCTCCCGCTTGTTTAGTACAAACAGAATCGCTGAAAACAAAAGGAGGCTTGTCAGAACTACTAACCCAATCAAGGGTTGAAATGCCTGAATGTCAGAAATCCAAAGAATGATAGCACAAAAGCAATCCACGCCCAACAGCAACAATAGCCAGGGGTAGTATCGCTCTGTTATGCGCCAAAGCTGCTTCATGGAGCCACCCCCGTTTCCAGACGATAGCCCATCCCACGAACCGCAACGATTCGCTGCTTCATCTCAAGACCGGACATCGTCTTTTTCAGCCTGGTCAGATTAACCTGCAAGGCATTTTCGTCTATGTATTCCGTGGTTCCCCATAGTGCTATGCAAAGTTGCTCCGTCGTGACCAGAGCATCGCCGCCGGACAAAAGAGCAACCAACAGTTTCCCTGATTTTTTGGAAGCACGACAGAGGTATTATGAATATAAAGCGTGTAGGTCTGCTGGTCTAACAGGAAATCTGGTCCCTCTATGAGATTGGTACGGCCTTCATACCTTTTGAGAATATTGGATACCCTGGCAAGAAGCCGGTCTTTTCTGCACGGCTTCGTCAAATATTCATCGGCACCCAAGTGGAACGCTTGCAGTTCATCCTTTACCTGATCTCTGGAAGTTAGTACCAGGACGGGGATAGCGGTTTTATTCTTTAGTTCCTGGCAGATTTGAAAGCCACTGATCTCCGGCAAATTCAGGTCTAAGAATCACAAGGTCAGGACGAGGGCTGCCAAGAGCTGAGCGGCATCTTCAAACTCGGTGATTGCCTCCGCAAGATACCCGTCCTTTTGGAGCATATTGCAGAGTTCTTCCCGCATATAGACTTCATCTTCCACAACAGCAATTCTTTTCACGACAGCACCTCCTTCCAAATTATTCTTCTCTCTGCGGCTGCATCAGTGTCAGCAAATACCGATCACTGGAGTGCTTGACCACTCTCATATAAATATATTCTATCACGCAAAGCAGCAAAATCATAGTAGCAGATACAAGCAGCATTTCAGGCACTGTCCCACGGGTTCGGGACGAGAGTATCCCTGTAAACAACGCTCTGACTCCAAACAGACTGCTGACAGCTGCAACCAATACAGGAAGTCCCATAAACCACGCAATCTGCTTTCCGGCAGACTGGCAAAGGCTTTCGTAAGTGGCTCCCAGGCGGATCAGGGTCTGGTATCTACGCCCGGTTTTCTGCTGGCTCATCAGGAACTGAACACCCACAATGGTGTTGGCAACCACCAGGAACACAATCGCCAGATAGAGGGTAATATAGATGGATGCTACGGTGTAGAAAAGCTGGCGGCCCATATTCTGAAGATAGCTTTCATATTCGATACCTATTTTGTCCAGCTTCTCGTTCAGATCGGAATAGGCAGTCATAAGGCTATTTCCATTCAGAGCTTGCTCACTGAGCACCGCATTGACATAGGTATCATACATTCCCTGACTATAATATAGGAATGCTTCATCCGGAAGAATCAATGCAAAGGACAAGGTTATAGAACGGTCCGTGACCAAATTCACAGACTGAACCTCTCCTGTAAGATGAATCGGACTACCATCCAGTTCCACCTTGGGCTGCCCGGCCAATACTTGGTTCAGCATTGCGGTACGGCTTGCCGTAGTAAACTCTGTATCAATATAGACAGTGGCCTCCTTTTCGCCTAATTGGAGAGCCGGATTGCCGGACAATTCCAACAAACGATTATAGTCCGATAAACAAATCAAATATGGGTATGTGGCATAACCAAGATTGTTCAGAAGGACATCCCGGTCTTCCGACTGGGGCAGGCTCCGAAGAGAGTCCATAACAGCGTCCATGCTGTAGGCATTATCATAATCTTCTGTGGTGCGAATACGCCCAACCCTCATTTCAAAAAGCTCTGAAAATTGATTTTCCAAACTGTTTTCTTTCAGGACTGCCTTTATATTCGGAAGAACCTGCGATGAATCTTCTGCAGTATGATCTTCAAAAGTATAGTCGATTACATGGCCAGAAGACAGGCTATTCGTTCCTGCAATTCCTACGCCCGCACCAAAACAACACAGCGCCGCCAGAATCAGCAGGGAGCTGATGGCCATGGAGTTTGACTGATGAATGACATTCTCCTGAATCTGCCGGAAGGTAAATACATGAAGCTGCTTATTTCCTTTTCCTTTCTTAACAATCAAAGCAATCAGCGCACGCATCCCATAGAAAAGCAGCATCGTACCAACTATGCCCAACAGCAAAGTCAGTCCCATCATACTTACCTTTGTCCATGCAATTCCCTGAATCGCCATGTAGTAAGCCACTGCCAACATCACACTTCCGCATATAGCAGCCAGTCCATAGATAACAGATGGCATTTGCTTTTTGGGGCGGTTCGTTGGCTGGGATAGCAAAGTACCGATCTCCTGGCGGCTGATTCGTCCACTCAAAATCAGAAGTGCCGTCAGCTTAATTGCCAGAAATCCTGCCAGCGTCCATTCAATCGCAGACCAGGATAAAGAAAACTGATGACCGATGATCCCCATGCCTACCAGCTTGGCGGTGACAAGACTGACAATTTCTGAAAGCACCACAGCCACAGGTAAGCCTATGAGCATGGCAAGAATACTGGTCAGGCAATCTTCCGCCAGAAGCATACCAAACAGTTTACTTCTACGCATCCCCAACATTAGATAAACACCAAGCTCATGCCGTCTGCGCTCGAACTGATACTTGCAGGCAAAATAGATCAAAAAGAACAGAATACCGAGGGTCATTCCATAAAACGCAGGAATCAGAAGCAGGAGTTTGTCAACTGCGTCACTCTCCATTTTCTGCAAAAAGAGCATCACATCTTGAGTGGAGATGGAAAGAATCATGTAAAAGGCAACAATAGAAATCACCAGGGAGCTGAAAAACAGACCGTTTTCCTTTCGGCTGCGGCGGCTGTTCCGAAGAATGAGATTAGAGAACATTTGCGCTGCCCCCTCCCAGTTGCGCCATCACCTTCAGGATGCGCCCGTAGAACTCCTGCTGGCTTTCGTCTCCACGCCGAAGCTCATGAAAGATCACGCCATCCTGGATGAACAGGATGCGCTTACAGAAGCTGGCGGCATTGGAATCATGGGTTACCATCAGGATCGTAGCTTGTTCGTCACGATTCAGGCCGGACAGCTTCTCCATAAGACTTCTTGCGTTCTTAGAATCCAGCGCACCCGTCGGTTCATCGGCAAGGATCATTTGGGGATGTAAGATCAGAGCCCTTGCTGCCGCAACACGCTGACGCTGGCCGCCGGACATCTTGGACGGAAACTTATCCAGAACATCAGTGATTTCCAGATAGTCAGCCAACTGCTTCAGCCGCTGGCTGCTTTCTGCTTCGGATACCCCATGCAAGGAAGTCGGGAGCAGGATGTTTTCCCTGCCAGTCAGGTTGTCCAGCAATTCAAAGTTCTGGAATAGATAACCAACTTTTTTGCCACGGTACTCTGCAAGAGCCTTTCCCCTGAGGGATTGCAGAGTATCGCCCTCCACCTGAATGCTTCCACCGGTGGGCTGAATCACAGTTGCAATACAGTTGAGAAGCGTGGATTTACCGGAACCACTGCTTCCCATAATGCCGAGAAACTCTCCCGGCATCACCTGGAGGGTGATCCCATTCAGTGCATTTGTTTGACTTGGCACATTGCCATAGATTTTTGTTAAATTTTCAATATTCAAAATGGGTTTCATGTGAATACCTCCTATCATTTGTAATAAAATGATAGCATGGGAACACAGCAAATACCACTTACAGTTGTTGTAAGGATTCAGGATATAAGTGGCGGCTCAAGGGGGACGAGCATATATTTTTTAAGAGCATCAGGCGACAATGATAAAATATACCGGATCGCCTCATTGGCAAACCAGTTCGTTTTAATTGTATCCCAATCAGCAAGCCGAATGATTTCTGCTGTGCCGTTCTCAAAATCAACTGACATTTCGCCCCATTCGCCGTCGCAGTCTGCCTGGTATTCGTAGATTGCGGCGGTGATTTTCTTTTTGCGCTTGGTTTTGGATTTCTGTTTCAGCCGGACTGCATGGATAGCACCCTCGGCAACCAAAAACTCCGTCAGCTTGTCCACTGCTTTCCGGTAGGCTCGCTCTGCACCGCTGGCTGTGCTGCCCTCAAACATAACCGCCAGTTCTTCAAAGGTGGGGCGGTTCTTCCATGAGCCGACACGCCCACAGGTCATACAGATCGCCAGCCGCTTTTCAAGCAAGGTTTGCTCCCGGTAATTCAGTTTCTCAAATGCCCGCTGCACCTTTTCAGCCTGTATGCCGTTCCAGAGGATGTCGGTATAGTTCCATGTATCATCAAGGGCAACATCTTCACCTGTTTCCTCGCCATCCTCGTCCGTTACATAGAATGGCTGCTGATTGCGGATGCCACGGACTACTTTCAGGTATCCTTCCGCAAGGGCAAGGTCGCAGTTGTATTTCTTTGCAAATTCACTGACCGCATCCTTGGTGTTATGGTACAGCCACGCCATTGACCGCACCATTTTGTAATTGGTCAGAGAGGATACCGACCATTTTTCTTCGCCCATGCGGAAACGGAGCATAGCATCCCGAATGAACGGAAAAATGTATGTTGCATACTCCGCACCTTTGGCAGGAGCATAGTCCATCAGCTTTTGGAGCATTTGCTCCCGGCAGGAGATCTTTATATCGATAAATCGGTCTGTGTCGTACAGATTGCCGCCGTCCACACTGAGAAAGCCTTTGATGCGCTTGTTGAGCTGCGTTTCGTAGTGGTGCAGAAAGAACGAAAAATATAGCAAATTCTTTTCCCGCAAAGCAGACAGGATATATTCATTCAGACTGTCCACCGCTGGCGGTTCCGGTTCCAGTTGGAAGATGCGCTCTGCCACATAGGGGATGATGCCGTCACCGTGTGGATTAACTTGGTGCTTCGGTATGTATCCGGTCATGTTCCACGAAAAATCATTTAGCATAGCGCACCTCCCTTCTAAGTAATCAGCGGGAATAATTAACCATAATTCCAAGTTTGTCTTGCAGCATTTATATTATCCAGAAGAACAGATGCAGGATTTGCCTCGTAATAGTACGTGCTCATATCCAAAATGCCTTCTTCCATTTCACCCCACTCTGCTGTGCGAGAAACAAAGATTCTATTATATACACACCAATCGCATGTGGTGGTGAAAGCAGCAATATCTGCAAAGTCTTTTGGAAATACAATTCTTCTTCCATTTGATGTTGGCTTAAGATAGTTCTCCATTATTTCTTTGAAATTCTTCAGATCATAATCCGTAGCGTTTTCCAAAGCTTTACAGACAATCAATTCTTCGTGCGTGAATTCTGTAAGTGTTTCTAAATGGTTTGCAAGAATTAGACCATAAATAACGCAAACCTTTGGGCATTCTGCATTTACGGTTTGTTTGAACAGATTGGCTACGATAATAGCCTTTTCCGGGCTGGAGTTTACATAGTTGTAAAGCTCGTTCAATCTTCTTTCGAGATTAAAGCCAGATGCAAGACCGTTCAGTAGATGGCCGAGTTTGAAGGTATTGTATTCAGATAGAAGATCATTTCCTATTCCGCCTACAATTCCCGCAACTGGGTTTACTACGCCCAACACACCAATAGAGCCAGAACGGATTATTTTGGTCATAGGATTGTCCATAACCCGGCTAAGCGCATTCCCAATATCAGTTAAATCATATTTCTGTGCCATTACATATTCCTCATTTCGTCCGTAATTTTGCTTCTTTCTTCAAAGCAGCCTGTCCCATCTCTTTTTCGTAATCACCTTTGGCATAGGCGACATTGCTCAGCGCTCGAAGCATTTTATCCTTTGCCAGCTTTTTCATAACCTCTGCAAGATCAGCGTCCAGAGTACCACGCTTCACATAGCGGTTTATGGTGTTCAGCCGTTTCTCATAAATCTGTTTCACCGGATGATCGTCCGCAAGCTCCCGTTGTTCTCTGCCTTTCAGGTTGCCGATCTGTCGGCAAGTGCGGTGCAGCTTGTCCCCCGGTGCATAGCCGCCGCAGTATTTGGTGTGCCTTGCGTTGGTGGTGAGGAACCACTTGCCGCAGATTTTGCATTTTTTCGGGGCATGACCAACACATAAGCCCTCAAAAAGATCAGACCGGAACATCCCTACAAAGGATACATAGTGCATCCGCTTGACCAGCTTCGCAACTTTTTCGCCGGGACGGATGACCGATATATACTGAACGGAATTATTCAAAGTAGACATCCAGGCATTGCCCTCCGTGATGGAAAACTCCGGCGGGAAATAATTGCCGAACATTCTGGCAAAACCCTCTGCGGTGCGTTCTGCTTCATTGCCGTCTGATTTTTCTGCAAAATCAAGCATGGCCGTTTGGTATTCCCCAAGGGAGTATGCCAGATGCCCGAAAACTGCGGTATAGCGTTGGAGCATCATCGCATCGGCAAAGTTCTGGATTTCTTCAAATTGCAAAGAATTGGTTGCGGCTTTTATGGCAAACTCCACATATTTCAGCGCATTGTCCACAGTAAAGACTTTTTCAATCCGTTCTCTGTGCTTTGAGATATTCATATAGGAGAACGGCGGTGTTTGACTGAGAATATCAAGCATCGTCAGAGCAGCTTCCGTTGCAATAGGACAGAGTGCAGAAGCATCCTGTCCGGCGTTTAATATTCCAAGCAGCAGATTGATTTTCTCGCATTGCTCGTTCATCTTTGCGATGGTATCCGCAGGGACATTCAGCGCATCACAGGCAAGAGCGCCGACAGGAAGTGTTTTTCCCTCATATATGACCGTATCCTGCCAAAAATCCAATGTCATCAGTTCTTGGTTCATGCTTGCCCCTCCTGTCCTGTTTTTTCATTTTCTTAATTCTATCATGCTAATGTAAAGAAATCTACATCTATCCATAAGTTGTCCTGTTTTTTGAAACGGGGTTGTCCTCCGATTAGCCTGTTTTTTGAAAAATCCGGCATAACCATAGTAGAAGGAGCCAAACCCCTGCCAATCACGGCGGGTGTTTCGTGCTTTCTAAATACTATGAACGGAGGTTTTTCTATGACAATCTATGAAATCATCAAGGCGGCAATCAGCGTAAAGCAAGCCGCAAAACACTACAGGCTGAATGTCAACCGCAATGGTATGGCTTGCTGCCCGTTCCACAACGACAGGCATCCGAGCTTGAAGCTGAACGAGGATTATTTCTTCTGCTTCGGCTGCGGAGCCAAGGGGGATGTAATCGACCTTGTGGCAAGACTGTTCGATCTGAGCAGTTATGAAGCAGCGCAAAAGCTGGCTGCGGACTTCGGGCTTGACCCGAAACCGCCCACTGCCGCAGCTATGGTCAAGCCAAAGCGTCCCTATATCCGTCAGTTCCGGGAGAATGAAATGCTGTGTTTCCGGGTGCTGACGGATTATCTGCATCTGCTGGAAGATTGGAAAATACGATACGCACCCAAGACACCGGAAGATGCTCTGGATGACCGTTTTGTGGAAGCCTGCCAGATGCACTGCTATATCGAATATATGGCAGATGTGCTGACGGTGGGTGATCTGGAAGAACGGGTGGCATTGGTGGACAAGCTGATGCAGGACGACAAAATTGCTTTTCTGCAAGAGTATACCGCACGAAAGAAAAAGGAGGTGGCGCACCGTGGCGAAGAACCGGAAAACGCCTAATATGAATTTTCCTGTCTGGTTTGACGGGCAGAACATCAACGAAGCTCTGTTTTGTGAAGAATTTCTGCATGAGCGCAGAATCATCTTCGCAAACGGAGCTTTTTTCACGCCCGATGGTCGAGTGACGGATGACCTTCCTCTGCGTGGGGAGATTTACGACAAGCTGAAATTTTGTGCCGTGAACAACATCCCACGGAAGATCACCAACATTCTGGAAGTGCTGAAACTGGAAGCGCAGGTGTCTGACTTCCCTCCGGAGCAGGATCGCATCCATGTTGCCAACGGTACGCTGCTCTTGAACGGCACTTTCACCGAAGGCAGACCGGCTATCGTGCGAAGCCGTCTGCCTGTCGGCTATAATCCCGATGCTCCTGCACCGGTGATCTGGCTGAACTTTCTGGATGGGTTGCTTTACGCCGAGGACATTCCAACTTTGCAGGAGTTTATCGGCTATTGCCTGATTCCCTCCAACAAGGGGCAGCGCATGATGGTGATTAAAGGCAACGGTGGCGAGGGTAAATCTCAAATCGGTGCGGTGCTGTCCACCATCTTCGGCACGAATATGAAAGACGGCAGCATCGGGAAGATTTCTGAAAACCGTTTTGCCCGTGCCGATCTGGAACACATCCTGCTGTGCGTGGATGATGATATGCGGATGGAAGCTCTGCGTCAGACCAACTATGTAAAATCCATCGTGACTGCACAGGGCAAAATGGACTTGGAACGCAAGGGCAAGCAGAGTTATCAGGGCTGGATGTTTGCCCGGTTGCTGGCATTCAGCAATGGTGATCTGCAAGCCCTATATGATCGCAGCGATGGTTTTTACCGCAGACAGCTTGTGCTGACCACCAAAGAAAAGCCCATGGACAGAGCCGATGATCCTGACCTTGCAGAGAAGATGAAAGCTGAAGCCGAGGGTATCTTCCTGTGGGCATTTGAAGGCTTACAGCGGCTTGTTGCCAACAACTTTAAGTTTACGGAGAGTGACCGTATCCGGAAAAACCGGGAAGCGGTCAAGCGTGACAACAACAATATCTTTGATTTCATGGAGTCGGAGGGATACATCCGATTGAAAGCGGATGCTTCCATCAGCTCTAAGGATTTCTATGAAATCTACCGGATGTGGTGTGAGGAAAACTCCCTTGCACCGCTGAAAGCCCGTAGCTTCAGCGATGCCATGATTGCCAATGCCGGGAGATTCAATCTGGAGCATTGCAACAACATCACCAACTCTGCCGGACGGCGGGTGTGGGGCTTTATGGGCGTGGAAGCTGTGGCAAGACCTCATATAAATGGATTTTACGATGTTTCGCCGTGTACGTACGTACCGGAGGACTGGCGGGATTGATTTTGCCAGTCATGCTCTGTACGTATGTACGCAGCATTTACCCCTGTTTTCTTCCGTTATAGGAAACAGCAGCTTTCAAAGCTGACCTGTTTTCGGGCATTAAAAATCAATGGTAATGGAAACAGCAAAGTTTTTGACCGCAGGACGAAACTATTTCACGAAATCGTGCTTCTCTGAACCGTGTACCCTGTTCACGGAACAATGGGTGTTTTCACTGTTCCAGACCAAACCACACAAAACGGCAAAGTGGGATATGGTCATATATGGACAGGACATCACAAGCGAAATTCTGAACGGATTTCGGAGATTACAGATTTTTCACTGTTCGGTGCATCCACTCCACCTTGGAGCGCAGAGGTTGCACCGACACATGAACTGAATTATGGAGGATTTTATCAATATGAATATACGCAACGAAATAAAGGCACAGATCATCCGTGCCGGGATGACCATGCAGGAAGTTGTTGACCTGCTCTCGGACGAGTACGGATGGAGCGACAGCGTTTCCAACCTGTCCGCAAAATTACAGCGGGAAAGTATACGATACAAGGAAGTATTGGAGCTTGCCGCTGTGCTTGGTTACGACATCGTATGGCAGAAAAGACGGGAGAAGTGATACCCCGGCAACAGCCCTCCGCATCTCCCGTCCCCATAGGCGCACCGCAGTGCTGCCCATGGACAGGCAGTGAAAGATACGGTTTTCGCTGCCATCGTCTGCAAGAAATGTTCCGCAGAACAGCTTCATGCAGACGGGCTGACCAAGGTAAAAGGCGCAGACATTTTGCCTTGGTCAGCAGAGGTCACCGCAGTGACCGCATTCCCCCTCGGGAGAGCCCTCGGAGAGCCCACGGCACTTTGTAGCCAGCATGGATGAAAGTGTAATAGTGGGTTATTACACTTTGAAAAAAGTGCCGTTCCTCAGCCCTCCGCTGTCTGCAAATCTTAAAGAAAGGACAAAAATCTATGGCAAGAAATGATGGAATTGATCGTACCTTAGCCAGAAATCAGGACTTGGAAACTCCGGATGATGTGACAAAAGTACAGGAACACAATGAGCGTGAAAAAGACCGTTATTCCAATGTGGACATCGTGCCGGAACGTACTGCGCTGAATGTTCACTTCAAGTCTCCCACTGACGATTATGTAAAAATGTTTGAGCAGATGGAGCAGGACAAGATCATCTCCACCAGAGGGCTGAAACCGGATGCCGTCAAATATGGCGAGTTGGTTTTCGATGTGAACTCCGCTTATTTCTACAACCACGGCGGCTATGAGTTTGCAAAACAGTTTTATGCCGATGCCTATAAAGCCGCGTGGAGATCGTGGGCGGTGAGCAGTATATCCTCTCCGCTGTAATGCATGCCGACGAGCGCAACCGGGCAATGTCGGAAGCTCTGGGTGAGGATGTGTACCACTATCACCTTCATGTGGTTTATATCCCGGTGGTGGAGAAACAAATCCTGTGGTCGAAGCGATGCAAGGATGAATCCTCCGGGGAACGGTAAAGGAAACGATCACACAGGTCAGCCGCAGTAAGAAGTGGGAATCCAAACCCGTTCTTGATGAAAACGGAAATCCTATGTTGAACGCAAAAGGGAAAAAGATTTTGAAGTCGTCCTACAGTGTGCTGCAGGATGACTTTTTCAATTTCATGCGAAACGCTGGTTATACCGATGTAGAGCGTGGAGAATGTGGCAGCACCGAAGAACATCTGACGGTGACACAGTTCAAGGTACAGGCCGAACAGCAGCGTTTGGAAGCTGTGACCGGACAGGTGGCACAGGCCGAGCAGAGCTTAGCGGATGCCAAAGCTGCCACGGAGAAGCAGAAAAAGAAACTGGAAGCTCTGAAAAAGGAAACTCAGGCTGCTAAGTCTGTTGCTATGACTGCACATGAGATTGAGTCGATGGGCAAGAAAAATCCCATTACGGGAAATGTTACCATGACGGCGGATGAGTGCCGCACGCTAAAGGATTATGCGGTCAGCAGCTTTGCGGAAAAGTCTGAGAAGCTGAAATACAAGCAGAAATTCGAGCAGGCAGATAAAAACGCAAAGATATGGAAAGACCGTTTTGAAAAAACTGAACAAAGACTATGAGGAGCTGAAACAAAAAGCCCAGCCTTTCCTGGATGCGATTGAGATTGCATCTGAAAAGGTCTGGGCTTTTATCAATGCCATCCTCGCCAGGGGAAAGGAACTGTATGAACACAAACACCCTGCCCGCAATCGTGGACAGGACATGGAAATTTAAGAAAGGAACTATTTGCCTATGAAGAAAACCGTAGATGAAATTAACAAGATGATTATGGAAGATGCCCCGATGGAAGAAATCAACGATGCCATCGGCTATATTGATATTTGCTCCTGCTTCGATCCGATTTTTGAGCCGCCTATTGATTTTCTGGAAGAATGCCGCAAGCGTTGGGAAGCAGCACAGTCCTCTTTCTGCAAAACCATTGAGTGCAAGATCGGAAACACATGGTATGTGATTGAAACGGAGTGTGATGGAAATGAGCCACTTACCGACAAGGTAAAACGGCTCATTTTTTCTGACAAGGGGGTGATTTGTTAATGACTGCGACACAAAAGCATGATATAATTCCAATATGCACAACGGTACTGTCGGCTGACCAACCACCGAAGGAGGATATTATGTTGGATCAGCAGAAAATTACCATTCTCTATTGCCGTCTGAGCAACGAGGATGCCCAGGAAGGCGAGAGTAACAGTATCGCAAATCAAGAGTTACTATGTAGAGGGTGGTTTCTCCCACCTAATACATATGACTGCGGCTCATTTGTGGTGAATGGAACAGCAGTTGTAGGAAAGGAGCCCAAAAAAGCCTTATAACCGCTGCAAATCAACACAAAAAGGAGCTGAACTTTATGAAATCTCTATTTGAGGAAATGGGCGGCACTTACCGTCAGGAGGGTGATTATCTTATCCCGAACCTTGCGCTGCCGGACGAACCAGAATACCAGATCGGCAAGTACGGGCGTATGCGCCGCAGCTATCTGAAAGAACATCGTCCGGTTCTCTATGTAAGCCTGCTCACAAGCGGAACGCTGCATCGGCACCTTGCCGAGATCGACCAAGCCTGCAACGAGCGTATGGCAATCATCGTTTCCGCAATGGCGAAGCAGGAAGATGTGACCGAAGCGCTCAAAGCCGCCGACCAAATGGAATGGGTGCGCCGCATGAACAGCATCCGCAGCCGTGCTGAGGAAATTGTTCTGACTGAACTTGTATATAACTGATGAACGCCCGTTATTGGCTGCATGGCCGATAACGGGCGTCTCTTATTCTTTGGGCAATACGAACCTATATTTGCCCTTGCCTTGACCGGCAACAGGTTCTATTAGTCCTGCGCTTTTGAGCTTATCTATCAATGCACCTGCCGGTGAGGAGGTTACACCCGCGAGCTTCATAATATCCGCTCGTGCAAATGCAGCGTCAAAACCAAATTTATGATACAGCTTTAGCATTGTTTCCTTGGTGCTCGCTTTCGCTTTCAGCCCTAAAAGGAGTGTTTCAAACAGCTGGTTTTTCTCAGAAACAACTGCTTTCTGCTCATCAAACAACTGGTTTTCATCCGAAATACTCGTTTTATCAATGGATTCCCCATAATTCAGGTTGTACAGCGTCACTTGGAATGAGGTAACATCCGAGTAGAATTTAGGCTCCAACTCAGCACGGTAGTTATGGGCGGCATGATAGGATTCCGTGATCTTCTTAAAACCACTGCCCTGCCGCTCCATATAGCCCAATCTGCCGAAAATATCTGCAAGGACGGGATTGCGTCGTGTGGAGGAAATGCTGGACAGGTCTCGTTCCTGTATTCGCGTACCGTCGGGCATACCACCGGGAGAATAAATGGTAAGGCGGTCATCGTAAATATCAATGTGTACCTCGCTGCCCAATATCAGATAGTCGCGGTGGATCAGCGCATTGACAAGAGCCTCGAAAACGCTTCGCTCGCAGTAATCCGGCATTTCAATGCGGGAGTCAGCGGTTTTCTTCCAGCGGGTTTTCATATTCCGCTTGACAAAGCCGACACCCTCATTGAGTAGGATAATCAAACTGCCGGAATACTCCGCGCTGTCAAGCGCATCCACCATGCCGCCGCTTTTATCAAGACCGTTCCAATGAGTGCAGAACAGGCGGGAATGCCGGATGGGCGAATCGTCCGCGAGCAAAGCACCTGCGTTGGTCAGCTTGCCGTGTTCGTCCCGCATATCAAAGGAATCGAACAGCTTTTCTTCCATGCTGTTGCCTGCCCACGCCTTATACCGCTCCCGCAGCTTGGAAAAAGCATAATCCTTGAAATCATACTCAGAAACCAGTTCGTCATAGGTACGGTGCATTCCCTTGAGAATAAGCTGGTTCAGCACATAGGACGGGGCGATCACGCTTTCATTACCGATGCGGATATATGCCTCCATAATGCCGTCTGCTTTGTAGTAATACGGTGTGGAGCGCCCTGCGGACACAGACAGCACAAGAATATCCTTGCCGTCCTCCCGTTCTGGCGTGAGGATAAAACTCGGATAAGGCGTGATACGCTCTTTGATCAACCGGCTGATTGCCTCTGCATCGGTCTGTGCATCGTCTAAGCCGACAGCATTTCTGTCATTATCAATACCAAAAAACAGCGTGCCGCCAATTCCGTTTGCAAAGGCGCTGACGCTTTTCAGCCAGCTTTTCGGCTTCTTCACTTCCAAGGCAACCTTGAAATCGCACTCTGTTGCCTCTGCGATCCAGCGGTCAATCATTTTCCTTACCCTCCTGTCCCTTATTCTTCCCCCGGCTCTTATAGACATTATACTGATTCTTGCACCGGGCGCTGCAAAATGTGGAATTGGCCCGGCTGCCAAGGAATACCTTCTGGCAATGCTTGCACAGCCGTAGTGGTTTTGTATCGTCCACCAGCATGAAGCTGAACATCATCTGGATGCCCAGCAGCAGAGAGTGAAAGTCCCAATAGATGGTCGGCTTGTCCAGCAGCTCAATATGATAGCTGGGCGCAATGCCGCCGAAGGCCGCCATACCCTTGCGGTACAAATTCCGGGTATCTTCATCGATCAGGTCATAATCATTGTAATACAGAATGGAGGTGGTCAGCGTAAAGGCCCAATCCTTGAACTGCTGCGCTACCCAGTCATAGGCTTCAGCATACTCCCGCTGGAAGCTCATGGTTTTCGCCATGGGTTCGTCCGCAAAGGTCATGGTCAGCGCCACCATTGTTCGGTCGCCGGACACACTCCAACTGGACTCAACTCCTTGTTTCACCACGTCGAGCTGGTCAAAGGGATAGAACAGCGCCAGATAGTCCTCGGTTTCCATGGATTCTGCCTTGATGAAATGGTTTTTCGGCAGATACACCTTTTCGTAGTCCATGAAGGACGGTGTGGTGGGCAGCGCCGTCATCAGACCCAGCAGGCCGTAATGGGTCACAAACTCCAGAATGGCCTTCTGCACCTCGTCCTCCGGAGTGCGGTTCATCATCAGCATCCCAACATTCAGCGCATCCAGCACGATTCCCGGCGCTTCCTTCAGAGGATTATAGATGTCGGGCTTGGCATTCTTCCCCGGCGTGATGTACCGCTTGCCGTCTGCGGCGGTTTTCAGTTCATAGCGGTCATACCGCACCCAATGGGAACGGGACTGCTCAAAGAGATTCTTCATGGAACTGTTCCTCTCTGCTCGTAATCCAACTATATATTAACCATATTACTATTGTATCAACCGTCCTTGGCTTCGTCAAGGGCGGCTTTTTTCTTTCTCGGTTTGGTTTTGTTTTCCCGGCGGATCACGGCATCCTTGCCCATGGTTTGCAGCAGTGCTTCATATTCCTCTACGAACTCGCGCTCCCTCAGAGTAATGCTGTAGTCCTTCTCCAGCTTTTCACTCAGATGCTCATACATCCGCCTTTGCAGCTTTTTCTGAATGGTCATACGCAGCTTTCGGATATTCCGGTCGGACTGCCCACGGATGGCAGCAAGCCTTGTGGTGCTGTATTGCTTGATGAACAGGTAATACAGTACCTCCTTCTGTTCATCGCTGAGGGTGAAGAAGAGTTTGGAGAGAAAACGGTTTGCTGTCAGCTCGTGCAGCTCGTAGGGACAGGAGAAGATGATGTCGAGAAAATTCCCCTGACAGAGCTGACGAAACCTTGGCAGATTCATCCATAGCGGGACGATCTTCGGATCAGGCACAGCCTGAAACTCCAGTGGCACATCCCCACGCAGGTTTTCGTGGTCACGCTCCCTGCGCTCCCGGTTCCTGTCCAGCTTGTTCCACTCGTCTACCACAGTCAGAAAATCCGATTCTGTCCGGGCTGCTTCCTCCAGCCGCCGCAGAGCCTCTGCGCGAATTTCCCGTTTGAGCCGTTTTTCGCTGGTGGGCGCAGCTTCTTCCTCCTCGTCCTCCAACTCGGCGGCATAGTCTCTGGGATACTCGTCCTGCTCCAGCTCACTCTCCAGCTCCAGCGTGCGTTCCTCTGCCAGCGCCTCCTCCAAGCGTTCATCCTCCGGCGCACCGTCAGAAGCGTCCACCCAATCGGCAAAGCTATCCTCATCCATTTCAAGGTCGGCTTCCTCTATTTGCTCCTCGGTATCTTCTTCCTCATCGGAAAAATCATCATCCCACAGCAGTTCATCCTCCCATGGTTCCACGACAGCTTCACCTCCTCGAAAAAATATTTTTCTTTTTCTCAAAAAACAGTTCCGATTTACACCTCGTATTTCTCCTATTAGTAGAGGAAGTAATCTTAACACAAGTTACACAGGTTACTTTCCGAGCCATCAACGAAGAAAAGGAGGATATGGGGCATGGAAAACCAACAGAAAGACACGGTTGGCTTACAGTCAACGGAACCAAACACATTATATCAAAATCCAACCAATTACGCAAGGAGGAGGCCTATGGAGCAGAACAAACGAGAACAGTTTATCATCCGCCGCATCGGCGGTACCACCTACAAGGTCAGGGTCGCATTCAGCGAGACGGCAGCGGAGACCATGGAGGAAAAGATTCTGCGGATGATCCGCAATGAAGGGGTTACAAACGACGGCACTTTTGGTATAATGGAAGCACCACAAATGAGCCGTCAGTCTGAAAGGAGCGCCGAATGCGCATGAAACAGACTGAGGAAAAGATCACCGCTCTGTATGAGCGACTGAGCCGTGACGATGACAATGCCGGGGATAGCAACTCCATCGTGAATCAGAAAAAGTACCTCGAAAGCTACGCTCAGCAGAGAGGCTACACCAACTGCCGTCACTATACCGATGATGGATGGAGCGGCGGCAATTTCGAGCGTCCGGCATGGAAACAGCTGGTGGCGGACATTGAAGCAGGCAAGGTGGCCCATGTCATTGTCAAGGATATGAGCCGGGCGGGGCGTGACTATCTGCAAACCGGCTTTTACACAGAGGTATTCTTCCGGCAGCATGGCGTCCACTTTGTTGCCATTGCCAACGGCGTGGACAGTGATGACCAGAACAGCAACGAGTTTGCGCCCTTCCTCAACATCATGAACGAATGGTATCTTCGTGACCTGAGCCGCAAGCAGAAAACCGCCATTCGGGTCAAGGGGGAATCCGGCAAGCCAACCACCAACTGTGCCATCTACGGCTATAAGAAAGACCCGGAGAACAAATACCACTGGCTGATCGACGAGGAAGCGGCTGCGTGGTGCGGCGTATCTTCCAGCTGACCATTGAGGGCAAAGGCCCCTACGACATCGCCCGCATCCTGTTTGATGACAAGATCGACACGCCTGCGGTCTACTTTGGCAAACAGAACAAGGGTGTCTGGAAAAGTAAAGAGGAATTTCCCAACCCATATAACTGGAGCGGCTATATCGTCGGGCAGATTTTATCCAAGCCGGAGTATATGGGGCATACGGTGAATTTCCGTTCCCACAAGCAGTCCTATAAGGATAAAGCGCCCGTCATGAATCCGCCGGAGGAATGGCTGATCTTCGAGAATACCCATGAAGCCATTGTGGATGCGGAAACATGGGAGCTGGCGCAAAAGCTGCGGAAAACACCACGGCGGCATGACACGCTGGGTGAGGCGAATCCCCTGACAGGGCTTGTGTTCTGCGCCGACTGCGGCGCAAAGATGATGAATCATCGTTCACGGGGCGGTACGGAGAATAATCCTTATCCGTCGGACTTTTACGATTGTTCCACCTATACGCTGGCACATCAGAAACGCACCCATGCTTGCAAAGGACATTATATCCGCAGCAAGGTACTGCGGGAGCTGATTCTGGAAACCATCCGGGCTGCCAGCACCTTTGCCATCTCCGACCGGGACGCTTTTCTGGAGAAGGTGCGCTCCGCCTCTCAGTTGCGGCAGGCAGAAGCAGCCAAGGAGACAAAACGGAAGCTGAACAAGGAGAAAAAGCGGATTTCCGAGCTGGATACCATCATCAAGAAACTCTATGAATCCTTTGCCGTCGGGCGCATTACCGGCGAACGGTTTGACAGTCTGCTGGCGGAATATGAGGCGGAGCAGGAAGCGCTGACAGCATCCGTCTCCAAAATGGAAACGCAGATGTCCGCCTTTGCCGAGGACACCGACCGAGCCAAGCAGTTTCTGGAGCTGGCAAAGAAGTACACGAACTTCTCCGAGCTGACCACGCCCATGATCAACGAGTTCGTGGAGAAGATCATCGTCCATGCCCCAGAAAAGATCGACGGCGACCGGGTGCAGGAGGTAGAAATCCATCTGCGGTTCATCGGGCGGTTTGAGTTGCCTGTCACGGAGTTGACCGAGGAAGAAATCAAGCGGCAGGAGCAGCTCAAACGGCACCGCATCAAGAGCCGGGAGCGGTATCAGAAAATCAAGGCCGGTGAACACGCTGTCGGACAGCCCTTCATGCTGACCTGCAAGTGCTGCGGGCAGGAATTTGCCTCCAAGCGAACGAACACCCTGTTCTGCGGCCCCAACTGCCGCTCCAAATTTTACCGACAGGAGGCGGCGGAGAGCCGCAGCCGGGAGTGTACCTGTGAGAACTGCGGCAAGGAGTTTATCACAACAAGGTCAGATGTGAAATATTGCAGTGACGATTGTCGGTATGCAGCACAAATCAAGCGACAGGGCGTGCGGAAGAAAGCCTTGCGAGAGGCGAAGATCGAACCGGCAGCGCCGGAGAAAGAAACAAAAACAGCATAAGATAAGACGCAAATGGCGGCTTGCCCCTTAATGGGCAGGCCGCCTTTTTGTGCAGAAATGGAGGAACAATGAATCTTTTTGAAATTGTCAAATATGGCGTAAGCTGCCGGGATGCAGCAGAGCGGTACGGCGTGGAGGTCAACCATTACGGCATGGCGCTCTGCCCGTTCCACAATGACCGACACCCCAGCCTGTATGTGGCAGACGACCACTATCATTGTTTTGCCTGCGGGGAGCATGGAGATGTGATCGACTTTGTGAGCAAGCTGTTCCAGCTCTCACTGTATGATGCAGCGCGGAAGCTGGCAGCGGACTTTCACCTTCCCCCGGATAAACCGCCCAGCGCAGCAGCACTCCACGCAAAGCGCATCCGAACAGAAGCACAGCAGCTCATGGAAAACGAGCGACTGTGCTTTTCTGTTCTGTCGGATTACGCCCGTGTTCTGTGGGATTGGAAGGTGCAGTATGCGCCGCAGTCACCTGACAAGCCTGTTCAAGCACGGTTTGTAGAAGCCTGCCACGAACTCGACCGGACAGAGTATTACTTAGATATTCTGTGCGCCGGGGATTCCCACGAACGCGCCGAGGTGGTGCGGCAGCAGGTGGCGGACGGCAAACTGGACAGGCTGCGGCAGCGCTTAGAGAAAACTCACAAGGAGGAAATCGAAGATGGATATGACCGTACAAGCGTGGCCTGACTGGTACGACGGCAAGCACATCAACGAGGTGCTGTTCTGCCAACAGTTTTTGGACAAGCACCCTATGAAATGTGTGCGTGGTCGACTTTTCACCGTGGACGGGCTGATTGAGGATGAGGGACAGATCGGCAACCTCATTCTGGAAGAAATCTCCGGCGTGCTGACCGCCAATCTCTCCAAGACGGTTGCGAACTTACTTGCCAGCATCAAGCTGCAAGCGTATTCGCCGCCACTGCCCATTGAGACGGACCGCATCCATGTTGCCAACGGGACGTATTTCATGGACGGCAGCTTTACCGCCGGCAAGAGCTACTGCAACAATCGTTTGGCCGTCTCCTACGATCCCAACGCACCTGTGCCGAAACGCTGGCTACAATTTCTATCGGAGCTGCTGCAACCGGAGGACATTCCAACCTTGCAGGAATTTCTCGGTTACTGCCTGCTGCCCACCACCAAGGGGCAGAAAATGCTCATGCTCATCGGCAAGGGCGGCGAGGGCAAAAGCCGCATTGGTCTTGTCATGCGCTCGCTGCTGGGGGACAGCATGAATACCACCAGCATCCAAAAGGTGGAGAGCAACCGGTTCAGCCGTGCAGACTTGGAAAACAAGCTCCTGATGGTGGACGACGATATGGACATGAGCGCCCTGCCAAAGACCAACTACATCAAATCCATCGTGACCTCCGAGTGCAAAATGGACATGGAGCGTAAGGGTGTTCAGAGCTACCAAAGCCAGCTCTATGTGCGTTTTCTTTGCTTCGGCAACGGTGCGCTCACCGCCCTGCACGACAAGTCCGACGGTTTCTTTCGCCGCCAGATCGTGCTGACCACCAAAGACCGGCCCGCAGGCAGAGCGGACGATCCGTTTCTGGTGGATAAGCTGCTGCGGGAAAAGGAAGGCATCTTCCTTTGGTGTCTGGAGGGGCTGCATCGGCTGATTGGCAACAACTATCAGTTCAGCATTTCGGGAAAAGCCAAAGAAAATATGGAGACGGTCAAGCGCAGCAGCAACAATGTGATCGAGTTTCTGCAATCCGAGGGCTATATCCGCTTTCGGGCAGACAGCGAAGCCAGCTCCAAGGCGATCTATGAAGCCTATACAAGATGGTGCGACGACAACGCGCAGAAGCGCATGTCTGCCAACCGCATCAGCTCCGAGCTTGCACAAAATGAGCGGCTTTACAATGTGGAGGCCACCAACAACGTCCATGTCGGCGGCAAGCGGGTGCGCGGGTTCATGGGCATTGAGGTGGTCAATCCGCCGCCGTATTAAAAATGAGGAATGGACTTCAAAATTGCCGTACACGCCGTACACCCTGTACGGCTGTTTTTGATTTCATTCTTAAAAACCATTTTGCTTGTGTGCACCGTGGAGTATTTCACGGCAGAGTGTAAAATCTGCCGCTGAACCGACGGCTGGTACGCAAAACAGGCGTACAGAAGCGTACACAAAGAGACTTTGCCGTACCGAGCCGTACACTGGCGGCTCAATTTAGCGGCTTCAAAATCAATGCTTGTGAAATCCGTGAAGATTTTCGCCGCAGGTCGAACACGATGCACCATCCGGTGATTTACCGAAATGCGAAGCTGCTGTACCGGACTGTGGCATATCCTGCCATTCCGTATGTTCTCACACAGAACGATGAAGCCGATAGGGCGCAGTTGTGAACAGGGCATCACGGGCGGAAATCTGAGCGGATTTGCGGCACGGCAGATTCTTCACCGCAAAGCGCACACAGTTCACTTACTCAAAAACCAATATCACGAAAATATGGAGGTAAAAAGTTGATGAAATCCAATCTGAGAAATGAGATCAAGTCGTACATCGTTCGTCAGGGAATGACCATGCAGGAGGTGGTCGATCTGCTGCATGATGAACACGGCTGGTCTGACAGCGTATCCAACCTGTCCAACAAGCTCCAGAGGGAGTCCCTGCGTTACACGGAGGCTGTTCAGCTTGCCGATGCACTGGGGTACGAGATCGTTTGGCAGAAACGAAAGTGAGGAGCGATTTTTATGGCAGATAGAGAGCAGCCGATTTTTACAGACCCCGATGGTCATGTGCCGCACCCGGATACCTTTACCCGACATCTGCGTAAGCTGTATAAGCAATGCGGATTATCTGAGGATTACCACCTGCACACCCTGCGGCATTTCTACGCAACGTATCTGCTGCAGGAAGGCACCAGCAAACAGGTGGCGGCATCCCTGCTGGGTCATGCGGATACGGCGTTCTTGGAGCGCACCTACTGTCACCCGCAGGACGTGGCGAAACAGCAGGCCGCAAACCTGATGCAAGATTTGCTGAACAACCAAAATCCGTGCTATGTTGCATTTATGAAAAATAAGAATAGAAAAACCAAGAAAGCAGGCTAAATAACCAGCGGCACCGTCAGAGATGACGGTGCCGTTTTTGTCAGTAATAGGTGAATTTTTAGCATAAAGATTGTTGGGTGTGGTGATAGCTTTCTGTCGCAGTTGTCGGTATGCTTTGTAGTACCAGAGGTCAATAAAAACATACAAAGGAGCGTTGAAAACAATGGCGTCTATTAGAAAACGCGGCAGTAACAGCTATTTGATTGTGGTATCTCGTGGGTATGATTATGAGGCAACCGACTGAAATCTGTACAGAAAACGGTCAAGCCACCCAAAGAGTATACTCCGAAACAAGCCGAGAAATGGGTAAAGGAGCAAGCGATTCTATTTGAACGCGAGGTACAGCATACACCGGAACCCATTAACCGCAGCATTACGCTGGCAAAGTACATTGAGCATTGGGTGACCGATGTTGGACCGAAGAAGCTGGCGAACTCTACATACCAACGAGATTTGCAGGACATTCGGCGCATTCTGCCGGCATTGGGTAACTACAAACTGACCGATTTGCGTAAGGAAGTCATCCGAGAATTTTACGAAGAAATGAGGCGCAGCCCGCGTTTGGACGGCAGAGGAAATCTATCCGAGAAGTCGGTCGAGGGCTTGCACAACACGCTATGCGGCATCCTGTCGGCGGCTGTGGACGAGGGTTATTTGACCCACAATCCTGCATGGAGATGCTACAAGCCTAAGGGGCAGAAGAAGGAACGTCCCGTAGCTGATGAGGAAACGGTTAAAAAGTTGATTACTGCATTTGAAGGTCAGAGTATGAAGTACGAAACCTATTTCAAGCTGGTGCTGGCAACCGGGCTGCGTCGGGGAGAAGCCTGTGGATTAAAGTGGAGTGACATTAACTGGCGCAAACGGACGATTCATGTACAACGCGGAGTCGTGAAGTTGAGCCATCAAGAATCTATTACAAAAGACCCTAAAACTTCTAGCGGCGACAGAATGGTATATCTGAGCAAAGAGATGTGCCAACTGCTCAAGGCGTGGCGCAAGGAATGCGAATGGGATAGGCAGCAGACCGCGAACGAAACTGTGGACGAGGATGACTACTTATTCCGTCAACCTAACGGAAAGCCTATGTGTCCCAGTACATTCACATATAGATTTAAACTGATTCTGAAAGCAAATAATCTGCCGCTGGATTTGAATGTGCATAGCTTGCGCCACACCAATGCCAGCCTGCTGATTGCGCAGGGCGTGGATGTACGAACGGTGGCTAGTCTATTGGGTCATGCACAGGCAAGTACAACGCTGGATATTTATGCCCATGCGTTTGACAAGAACAAGCGAAAGGCACAGGAAAAACTGGGAAAGGCGATTGGATTATGATGAGAAAAATCAAGCTGACACGCGCAAACAAAAGTATCTTACTGAAAGCACTGGCACCCTATTACTATCAAGAAAAGGCACTTGGCCATAACACGGAAACCCGGGGCGACTGATACTGAAAATTGATTCTGTCCCAGCCGATAAAAAAACTACTTTTTCTACAGAAGAAATCCGCCTCATGCGAATCACTATAAACAGGCTGAGGAACGAGCGTCTAGGAAAAGGGCAGTACACCGATGCGGCAGACGATATGCTGCTAAAATTATTCTGAAAATCAAACACTAACAAAACAAAAACCATCATTGCAAAAAATACATCGCAATGAGGTTTTCTGGTGCGACCGGGAGGATTCGAACCTCTGGCCTTCCGGGTCGGAGCCGAACGCTCTATCCAGCTGAGCTACGATCGCTTATGTATGAAAAACGCGTTACAGCGTATTTCAATCTTGTAAAGTAGTCAATTTCCAATAGTGGTCATTTCGTGGTCTGACTACCGTTGACCACCGCGTTTTTTGCGAGCGCAAATCACGCTGTATCGAACAAAAACAAACCTAAAACCTGCGATGTCGCAGTTGTCGGAGGCCAGTGCTCTATCCAGCTGAGCTATGATCGCATATATTGAGAAAACGCCATGCTGACATGTTCCGGAAGGAGAAAAAACCAGCTTTTTGTACAGAAAACAAACCGTTGTTGACCGGGTACATTTTGTGTGTTAGACTGGCAGTAGAACGTACAAAAGCAGGTGCAAAGCCGCTGTAAAAAGCATTGCAGATGGAACGAAAGATTACGCTTTAATCATATTACCACATTGCGGCGGCGGATGCAAGTATCAAAATCGTTTTGCGGCAATGCGAAACGGATAAAAATTAACTCTGTACTTAAGGTGTGTCTGGAAAGTCGAGCATTCAGTCTGTTTCAGATATCCCTTAGGGGGTATCTGAAAAAGTCGAAAATATCGTCTATTTCTACAAACGCAGCGGGATTATGCGTTAAAAAGCCTTGGGCAACACCGCACAATTCCCGCCTTGCGGCTTAAGCACCGCTCCGGCAGCTGCGGCACGGCATCTGCGTTGCCAAAATGCTCGATAATGTCGGGTTGCGGTACCCGCATCGTGCTTCGGGGG
>ENA-OQAJ01000063-OQAJ01000063.1-human-gut-metagenome-genome-assembly--contig:-NODE-63-length-28828-cov-2.863489_pt1 | contig 28828 bp, 35 predicted proteins | sample MGYA00242736_ERZ504529 | MGnify/ENA primary metagenome ERZ504529 (study PRJEB26092, sample SAMD00036275) | human gut metagenome | host: Homo sapiens | study: EMG produced TPA metagenomics assembly of...
TACCAGAAAGAACGGACTGTACACCGGGAAATAAAAAGGTGTACAGTCTTTTATTTTCGGAAAAATACCGGCTACAGGCTGTAAAAACTGCACAAAAAGTATAAACTCTCTATTATGAGCATATTTCACAAAAATAAAAAAACTTTTTGAATTCTTTTGCAAATAAATGGGAAAAGTAGTAAAATAAGGATAGAATCCTCAGTGAGAAGCTCCCTGTCCGGATATATACCCTGGCAGGGAGTTTTCATTAGAGCAATTCAAGGACATTGAAATGCTCACAGAGCACAATAAGACGCCACGATAACAGAAGAAAAAGCAAAAATGAAAGGATGTGGAAAAATGTTTGAAACAGGCGAATATGTTGTGTATGGCCGTACCGGAATCTGCCAGGTGACGGGAGTTACTACAATGAAGATGGACGGTTCCTCCTCGGAGAGACTTTATTATATATTAAGGCCGGGAGGGGAGACGGAAGGAAAGATTTTTACACCGGTGGAAGGCGGGAAACAGGTGCTTCGTGGAATCATTACAAAAGAAGAAGCTGAGAAACTGATCGACGAAATTCCTTCCATAGAGACACTGAGTATTGAGAACGAAAAATTCAGGGAAGACAGCTACAAAAAAATGTATCCGCACCTGCGAATGCAGAGATCTTCTCCGGATCATCAAGACAATCTATATTCGCAAACAGGCCAGATTATCTCATGGCAAAAAAAACAACCGCTACAGATGAACGGTATCTGAAACTGGCAGAGGATCATCTCTATTCTGAATTTTCCATGCTACTGGATATTCCCAAGGAACATATGGCAGGTTATATTGAACAGCGGGTGCATCAGCACAGAGAAGAAGAACAGGCCTGCGCTGTTTGACAAAGTGAGGCGTATCTGCTATGGTATTTCCGGTAACCTTTCGGGAAATTCTGTATCCGTGACACAGGACTGCAGGAAGTGTAGAACAGATGCAGGATCAGCCTGAATGCTGTAAAGAAAAGGAGATGCCAGAAGAATGAGAGAACAGCTTACCCGCAAGGATGTTGAAAAAATAGAGCAGGAGATCGAACACCGTAAACTGGTAGTCCGTAAGGAAGCCATTGAGGCAGTTAAGGAAGCACGTGCCCAGGGAGATTTAAGTGAGAACTTTGAGTACTATGCAGCCAAGAAACATAAGAACCAGAACGAGAGCCGTATCCGTTATCTGGAGAGAATGCTGAAGACGGCATCCATTGTATCCGATGATTCCAGAGATGATGAAGTGGGGATGGATGATATCGTAGAAGTGCTTTTTGAAGAAGACAATGAAGTGGAAAAGTACAAGCTAGTCACTTCCATCCGTGGAAATTCCATGGAGAACCGTGTCAGCATTGAATCCCCTATTGGAAAAGCACTTCGGGGACATCGCGTCGGTGACCGGGTCGAAGTGAAGGTCAATGATGATTACAGTTATTACCTTGTGATCAAGTCTATCGATAAAACAGGTTCCGAGGATGAGGAGATCCGCGGATTCTGATTGAAGCTTTCAATTACAGAAAACCGGTGTCCGATATATAGGACACTTCTCTGAAAATCCGGATTACCGGAGAATTATCACGAAAAAAGAATCTAAGGCAGAAGACCTGCAATCAGGTCTTTTGTCTTATTTTTTTACATAGATTTTACATTCCGGTGGGGAAAACTTTACAAAGGGCCGCTATCATGAAAAACGTTGAAATGAGAAAAAAGGAAATCAAACATATCTAAAAGAGAAAGTGAAGGAGAGTATTATGGACTTTTTCAGCGTACTGGCATTGCTTGGCGGCCTTGCTATTTTCCTTTATGGAATGAACTTAATGGGAGACGGACTTGCGAAAGTCGCAGGTGGAAAACTGGAACGTATTCTGGAAACCCTTACATCGAGCCCGATCAGAGCGGTTCTTCTAGGAATGGGTGTAACCGCTGTGATCCAGTCTTCATCAGCAACCACGGTTATGGTTGTAGGTTTTGTAAACTCGGGAATCATGAAACTTTCCCAGGTAGTGGGAATTATCATGGGTGCAAATATCGGTACCACAGTAACATCCTGGATCTTAAGTCTTACCGGAATCCAGAGTGATAACTTTATTATCCGGCTTTTTAAACCGACATCATTTTCACCGATTCTTGCTCTGGTTGGCGTAATTCTGATCATGTTTACAAAGAGCCAGAAGAAAAAAGATGTGGGAACCATTTTTGTGGGATTTGCAATTCTGATGTATGGAATGAGTGCCATGAGCGGAGCTGTTGAACCGCTGGCAGATGTACCGGAATTTACCGGAATGCTTGTGAAATTTTCAAATCCTCTGCTGGGAGTTGTGGCCGGTGCGGTGCTTACTGCGATCATTCAGTCATCTTCCGCATCTGTCGGTATCCTGCAGGCACTTTGCCTTACCGGAATGGTACCGTTCAGTGCAGCGCTTCCGATCATCATGGGACAGAATATCGGAACCTGTATCACAGCTATTCTTTCTGCCATTGGTGCGAATGTAAATGCCAAACGTGCGGCAATGATCCATCTGTATTTTAACCTGATCGGAACTGTGCTTTTTATGGCAGTATTCTATACGGTAAATGCGGCAGTGCATTTTTCATTTATGCCACAGGCTGCAACACCGGCGGGAATCGCGATCCTGCACAGTGCCTTTAATGTTACAGCAACACTGGTTCTGCTTCCTTTTGGAAAATGGCTGGAGAAACTTGCCTGTCTTACCATCCGGGACAAAAAAGAAGAAACCGAGACAGCGTGGCAGCAGATCCGGATTTCATGATCCTGGAGAGCCGTTTTCTGGAAAAGCCTTCATTTGCAGTTGAGCAGAGCCGAAATGCCGCAAAAAAAAAATGGCAGAGGATTCCCACAGAACTCTGTTTACAGCTCTGGATCTCCTGAAGCATTACAGTGCAGACGGAAAGAAGGCAGTTGAAGAATCGGAAAAAAAGGTGGACCGTTACGAGGATGAGCTTGGAACCTATCTTGTAAAACTGAACCAGAAAGATCTTTCTGTGCATGACAGCCACAGCATTTCCATTATGCTTCACTGTATCGGTGATTTTGAGAGAATTTCCGATCACGGCGTGAATATTATGGAATCTGCCCAGGAGCTTCATGAAAAAGGACTGAAGTTCTCCGAAAAAAGCTCTGGAGGAACTTCGTGTCATGGAACATGCGGTGGAGGATATCGTGGATATCGCCTATAAGGTTTACGAAAAATCAGGATGTACAGCTGGCCCGTGAGATCGAACCTCTGGAAGAAGTGATCGATGAGCTGAGCAAGGAGCTGAAATACCGTCATATCCAGCGACTTCGCGCAGGAGAATGTACCATTGAAATGGGATTTATCCTTTCTGATGTGACTACCAGCCTGGAGAGGGTGGCAGACCACTGTTCCAACATCGGCGTCTGTGTAACCCAGGTTCATGAAGATTCCTTTGATACGCATCAGCACCTGAAACAGATCAAGCACAGCCGGATGAAACATTCTACCGGGAACTGGAGCTGATCCGCAGACAGTATCAGCTTCCAACATTATCCGAAGAAATAGCAAAGGATAAAACAGTAACCGCTGGTGCATAAAAAACAGAATCATAAAAGGCTGATAGAAATGTCGGCTTTCATATGCCCTGGCTATCCGCAAAAGTGTGGAGAACCAGGGCTTGTGCAGTAAAAAGAAAATAGTTATACTGAAAACAGAAAAAATAAAAATACGGCTGACAAAAAAACAGCCGGTGTAACGAACGGAGAGGGATGTGGAATGATCTACTGTGTGGAAGATGAACGAAACATCCGGGAGCTTCTTGTCTATACCCTGGAGCAACCGGATTCGAGGCGGAGGGTTTGAGACAGGAGTGGAGTTTGACGCAGCGATGAAAAAAAGCCTGCCGGAACTGATCCTTCTGGACATTATGCTCCCGGGAGAAGATGGATATAATATTCTGAAACGGCTGAAAGCGATACCAGGACCAGGGATATCCCGGTGATCATGGTCACTGCCAAAGAAGCGGAATTTGATAAGGTGAAAGGTCTGGAGGGCGGTGCGGATGATTATATCACGAAGCCTTTTGGAATGATGGAATTTGTAGCCAGGGTAAAAGCAGTTCTCAGGCGCTGCGCAAGACAGAACGAGGAGCGGGAACTGCACTGCAAAGACCTCCGGGTTAATGTAGCCCGTCATGAAGTCAGCTATCAGGGCGAATTGAAAGAGCTTACCAGAAAGGAATTTGAACTGCTGGAGTATCTTCTTGAGAATAAAGGCCTGGTTATGTCCAGAAATCAGATCTTGTGTCATGTCTGGGGATATGATTTTGACGGTGAGACAAGAACGGTGGATGTACATGTGCGAACCCTCCGGCAGAAACTGGGTGAGGCAGGAAATCTGATCGAGACTGTGCGCGGAGTCGGATACCGGATCGGAGATCACTTATGAAAAAAGATCCTGAATCATACAAGTATTATGATCGTCCTTGCTGTCCTGATCACCTTTCTGGCAGCAAGTGTGGTCACTTACAGTAAATTCAACACTTACATGCAAAATGGGGTCCGCGAGGAGGCCAGGTACATCTGCCTTGGCATGGAAGAATATGGAGATACGTTTCTCTCAAAAAGACTGCGGGCAGTATCCTCCAGCCGTGTAACACTGATCCAAAAAAGACGGAACCGTACTTTTTTGATTCCCAGACATCCCCGGAAAAACTGGAAAAATCAACAGCAACCGTCCGGAGTTTATGGAAGCGGAAAAAGACGGAAAAAGTGAAAGTATCCGTTATTCCGAGACATTTTGCCAAAAAGACTTTTTATTATGCGGTGCGGCTGGATAACGGGAATGTCTTAAGGGTAGGAAAGACGGTAGATTCTGTATATTCTACCTGGATTTCAAGCCTTGCGGTTCTTGGAATCCTGATGGTACTGGTCCTGATCCTGGAGTTTGCGTTTGTCGAGAGGCAGACCAGGGAGCTGATCAAACCGATCAATGATCTGGACCTGGAGCATCCGCTGAACAATGTGTGCTACGAAGAATTACGCCCCCTTCTTGTGCGGGTGGATGAGCAGAACCGTCAGATCCGGCAGCAGGTAAAAGAGCTGAAAGAGGCCGAAGAAATCCGGAAAGAATTTTCGGCCAATGTATCCCATGAGCTGAAAACACCGCTGATGTCCATTTCCGGATATGCGGAGCTGATGATGAACGGAATGGTTCCGGCAGATCATGTCCAGGAATTTTCCGGAAGGATTTATCATGAGGCGGTACGTCTTTCCAATCTGGTAGCAGATATCATACAGCTGTCCAGACTGGATGAAAGCAACAGTGAAGTTCCTTTTGAGGAAGTGGACCTTTATGAGCTTGCGGAAGATGTACAGAACAATCTCCGTCATCCAGCGGAAAAGAAAAATATATCCCTGGAGCTTACAGGAAGTTCCGAGAAGATCCAGGGTGTCCGTCATGTGCTGTATGAGATGTTTTTTAACATTGCGGATAATGCGGTGCGCTATACAGAACAGAATGGTCATGTGCGTATCATGGTCGGAAACCGTAAGGGAAATCCGTTTTACTGTGTGGTAGACGATGGAATCGGCATTCCGAAAAGTGAACAGGGCAGGATCTTTGAGCGTTTTTACAGGGTGGACAAAAGCCATTCCAGGCAGACTGGCGGAACAGGGCTTGGCCTTTCCATTGTAAAACATGGAGCAACCCTTCATCATGCACAGATCCATGTGGAAAGTGAGCAGGGTGAGGGAACCAGAATGGAGATTGTTTTTCCTGGAAAAGATCAGGCCCGGGGATAAAATGGAAAGAAGCAGTAGGATTTCCAGGGGAAGTGTAGTATAATAAAACGAGGTTCAAAGGCCGGCCGGATGAGAATCTGACCGGCCCGAACTATGTAAGGGGAAAAATCCCCGAATCTCTAAAATAGCAGGAGGAACAAGATTATGAAAGAGCCGGTTCTGGTAGTAATGGCAGCAGGAATGGGAAGCCGCTACGGCGGACTGAAGCAGATCGATCCTGTAGATCAGGAAGGTCATATCATCATGGACTTTTCCATTTATGATGCAGTACGTGCAGGCTTTAAAAAAGTAATATTTATCATAAAAAAAGAAAACGAGCAGGATTTCCGCGATGCCATCGGTGACCGTTTAAGCGATAAGGTGGAAATCGTGTATGTCCATCAGGATCTGAATAATATTCCGGAAGGCTTTCAGGTTCCGGAAGGACGTGTGAAACCGTGGGGAACGGGACATGCCGTATTAAGCTGTGCTGAAGTTATTGACGGCCCGTTTGTGGTGATCAATGCAGATGATTATTATGGAACACATGCTTTTAAGATGGCATATGATTTTCTGGCTCAGGCGCAGGAGGATGCCGTTCCTGCCCAGTATATGATGGTGGGTTATCGTCTGGAGAATACACTGACAGACAACGGTTATGTATCCCGTGGTGTCTGCGAGACAGATGCAGATGGGTATCTTGCGGACATCAATGAGAGAACCCACATCGAGAAACGTGATGGCGGAGCAGCTACACAGAAGACGATGGAAAAACATGGATCAGCCTTCCGGGAGACACACCGGTATCCATGAACATGTGGGGCTTTACCGGCGGTTTTATGAAAGAGCTGGTAAACCGTTTTCCTGTATTTCTCCAGAAGAATATTCCGGAGAATCCTCTGAAATGTGAATATTTCCTTCCGTTTGTAGTGGATGAACTTTTAAAAGAAAAGAAAGCGACCGTCAAAGTCCTTACCACACAGGATAAATGGTACGGAGTCACTTATAAAGAAGACAAACCGGTAGTGGTTGCGGCAATCCAGAAAACTGAAAGATCAGGGACTTTATCCGCAGGGACTTTGGGATTAACCGGAAATTTCTGAGAAACTTCCAAAGATATGGGAAAAGTCAGGTAGTAAACCTGGGTTTCAGCTATTGTGGAAACAGTGGAACAGTGCTAAAATAAACAGGAACAGTTAGATCCAGTAGAGGAGGAGAAAAACTATGGCAATTTTAGTAACAGGTGGAGCAGGATACATTGGAAGTCATACCGTTGTAGAACTGCAGAACGCAGGATATGATGTTGTAGTAGTTGACAATTTATGTAATTCCAGTGAGAAGGCTCTGGACAGAGTATCCAAGATCACAGGAAAACCGGTGAAATTCTATAAAGCAGATATTCTGGACCGTGACGCAATGAATGAAGTTTTTGACAAAGAAGAGATCGACTCCTGTATTCATTTCGCAGGACTGAAAGCAGTAGGTGAATCCGTTGCCAAACCATGGGAATATTATGAGAACAATATCGCAGGAACCCTGACACTTGTGGATGTGATGAGAAAGCATAATGTCAAGAATATTATTTTCTCTTCCTCAGCGACCGTATACGGAGATCCGGCAATCATCCCGATCACAGAGGAGTGCCCGAAGGGACAGTGCACCAACCCATATGGCTGGACGAAATCCATGCTGGAGCAGATCCTTACAGATATCCAGAAGGCAGATCCGGAGTGGAATGTAGTTCTTCTTCGTTACTTCAACCCGATCGGTGCTCATAAGAGCGGAACCATCGGTGAGAACCCGAACGTATCCCGAACAACCTGATGCCATATATCACACAGGTTGCAGTAGGTAAACTGAAAGAACTCGGCGTATTCGGAAACGATTACGATACACCGGACGGAACAGGTGTCCGTGACTACATCCACGTAGTAGATCTTGCCAAAGGCCATGTAAAAGCCCTCAAGAAACTGGAAGATAAATCCGGATTAAGCATTTACAACCTTGGAACAGGTAAAGGCTACAGCGTTCTCGACATCGTTAAGAACTTCGAGGCAGCTACAGGTGTTAAGATCCCATACGTGATCAAAGCACGCCGCCCTGGAGACATCGCAACCTGCTACTCCGATGCATCCAAAGCTGAGAGAGAACTTGGCTGGAAAGCAGAGAACGGAATCCGCGAGATGTGTGCAGACTCCTGGAAATGGCAGAGCCAGAATCCGAATGGATACGAGGATTAAGAAACGGTAAATACATATCATAAATAAAAACAGGCAGGCTTCTTTTTATAAGAGAGGCCTGCCTGTTTTTTGGGGGTAAAAATGTCGCTTATCATTTCCATAAGCGACACTGTTTTCTCAATTATACATAGTTTCCGAATCATAAACAATGATAGCATCGGCAATATGTGTTGTCAAGCTACGAAAAATGCACTATATTTAGCAGGTTATGCTCTTTTTGGGTGTGAGATATTCCTAAATACGCCACCTGGCTTCCTTTTTTTCGCCGATTCGTGGTCACAAAAAATGGTCAGGCTTTTGCTATAATGAATGAAAAAGGAGACTGCAATTATGCCTAGAAAAGGGGAAAATATCAGAAAGAGAAAAGATGGAAGATGGGAAGCGCGCTATGAAAAATCCCGTGACCAAAATGGCCGGATTCAGTATGGCTATGTATATGCTCACACTTATGATTCTGTAAAAAAGAAAAAGCTGGCAATTTTATGTAAAAACAGGCCACAGACAAATATCGGAAGAAAAATCCTCTTTCGGAACCTTAATCAGGAATGGCTGGCATCTGTTCGATACACTGTAAAGATCAGTACTTATACCTGTTATGAAACTTTGATCAGCATACATATTATTCCTGAATTTGGGGACATTCCTGTAAAATATATCTCATCAGATTCTATATACAGATTTTCCGAAAAACTGAAAAAAGAAGGGCTTTCTTCCCGCACCATAAAAAACATTCTTATTTTTATTCCACAGTATCCTTCAATATGGAGAAAAGCAGGGATATATCAATCATCTTTCTCAGCTGGAATTTCGTTATCCTAAAATAATAGAACATTCTTTTAATATCATATCTCAGGAAAATCTCACAAAATTAATTTCTGTTCTTTGTACAGACACATCCAGATTTTGTCTTTATCTGAAAGAATTTATTACTGTGAATGTGGAAACAGAATGGATCGTGATGTGAATGCGGCATTCAATATCATGAACGAAGGAAAACGGATCCTTATAGAATGTGCATGATAACACAATAAAAAGTTCGCATCCGTACTTATAAAAACCGCGGGACACGCGGGGATAGCCTGTTTTATCTTTGCTCTGAAGGGCAATTGAGCAGGAACCCCCACATCAAAATCTATAAGATTTAAGTGGTGGGAGTATGTCACTATGCGGGATTTTGCGCTTATAGATTTTTATTGTCAACAGGCTTGACAATTTTGAACATATGGTATAAACTACAGAAAAATACAACCAACAGTTGTTGTGGAGGAACTATATGGAACAGATTTTCGTGTATAGGACCTCCGGTGGTAAAAATATTTTAAGTAATCTTTCAAACGAAGTAAAGCCGATAGTATTAACTGTGCTGGAGGGAATACTAAAGGATGGACTAGAGAACTTTACTACGAGACCGATTGATAAAAAGATTACGCCAACACTTTACGAAATTAAGAAGAAAGATGTGCGTATATTTTATTACAGGGGTTTGGATAATACTATAAATATTGTATATATAACGGAGCATAAACAGAAAAATAAGACGGAAAAGACAGATAAGAAACCGCTGTTGACAGGGAAAAACGAATGTTAAAAAATCCGCTTATTCACAGAGAACATATATAGAAAATACCACTGGAGCATTAGTGCCTGAGAGAATTGATCTCTCAGGCAGAAGTCCTAAGAGTGTTTATATAGTTTCGAAAAAATATAATTTATGAAAGAAAGGAGTGATGAGTGTTATGCTAGATCCAAAATTATATTTAAATATTCAATGTTATAAAAAATGGATAAAGATGTCTTTGATTTAGTTTATTGTAAAAGGAAATAGCAATATGGGTGCATTAGAAGAGCTGAAAAAAGAAGTAGCATCTGATTTGATACTTAAAAAAGCAATATGAGATAGAAACGGAAATTTATAATATTGCTATATGTCTGAAAAGAATCCGGAAAAGAAAAAAAAGTTAACGCAAAAAGATGTTGCACAGAGAACAGGTTTAACACAACAGATGATTTCGAAAATTGAATCATATAATGGAAATCCATCAATAGAATCTTTTGTGAAATATTGTAATGGAATAGGAATTAATTTATTGGAGGTGTTATTAAATTACTGCAAATAATGTTTTAACCGAATCTGCGAAGCAGTTATTCGGTGTAGAACTGCGTAGCGAATGCGGATTGCGAATATCCGCTTGACATACAACCGCAAGAAAGGAGCTTATTATGGATAATGACAATGCAAAAGAACTGATTTCAGAAAATAATAAATATTATATAGCCGTTGATAAGAAAGAAGCATCAGGAGATATGAAACATGTGTTGAACGAAATGGTTGGATTTGGCTATGAAAAGATCGCCGAACACGAATACAATGGTGATGTAATAGTCATTTATGCAAAAAGAAAATAACATATGTCGGTAAAAAAGAACACTTGCCATACCCGCAGCACAGGTGTTAAAATAATCACATCAAACAACAAGGAGAAAAACGAATGTACGATTATCTTATCGTAGGCGCGGTCTTTACGGTGCTGTCTTTGCTCATGAGGCGAAGAAGGCGGGCAAATCTGTTCTCGTGATTGACAACGCCCGAATATTGCAGGAAACGTGTACACAGAGAAGATTGAGGGAATCAATGTTCATAAGTATGGTGCACATATTTTCCATACCAATAATAAGAAGGTCTGGAATTATATTACACAGTTTGCGGAGTTCAACCGTTTTACAAACAGCCCGGTTGCCAATTATCATGGTGAGCTGTACAGCCTTCCGTTTAATATGTATACCTTCAATAAGATGTGGGGGGTTGTGACTCCGGAGGAGGCTGCTGAGAAAATCGAGGAGCAGCGTAAGGCAGCTGGTATCACAGAACCGAAGAACCTTGAGGAGCAGGCAATCAGCCTGGTTGGTACAGATATCTATGAGAAGCTGATCAAGGGTTATACAGAGAAGCAGTGGGGACGTCCATGCACAGAGCTTCCTTCCTTTATCATCAAGAGACTTCCGGTCCGTCTGACTTTTGATAACAACTATTTCAATGCTCTTTATCAGGGAATCCCGGTTGGCGGATATACGAAGATGGTAGCGAACCTCCTGGACGGCATTGAGGTTCGTCTGAATGAGGATTACCTTGAGAAGAAGGCTGAGTATGATGCTATGGCTGAGAAGGTTATCTACACAGGTGCCATTGACGCATACTTTGATTATAAGCTTGGAACACTGGAGTATCGTTCTGTCCGTTTTGAGAATGAGACTCTTGATAAGCCGAATTTCCAGGGTAATGCAGCTGTGAACTACACAGATGTTGAGACACCGTGGACACGTATCATTGAGCATAAATGGTTTGAGTTCGGCAAGGATGAGAAAGGCAACGATCTTCCGAAGACTGTGATCAGCCGTGAGTACAGTTCTGAGTGGAAACCGGGCGATGAGCCATATTATCCGGTTAATGATGAGAAGAACGGACAGCTTTACGCACAGTATAAAGAACTTGCACAGAAGGAATCCAAGGTAATCTTTGGCGGACGTCTTGGCGAGTACAAGTATTATGATATGGATGCGGTAATCGCGTCTGCACTGGATATGTGCGAGAGAGAACTGGCATAAAACATATACACCAGACAGGAAACGCTGGCAGTACCACTACTAATGATAAGATCCTCTTATATTTCGGAGCAGAAGAGAAATATAAGAGGATTTTGCGTATACGGGAAACGAAGATGCGGGTACGGATGGAGGAGACAGAATGAAAAGAATAAAAAGGTGTGCTGCTGGCGGCTTTGCTGACAGTGACGGTAAGTATGCCGGTTTATGCGGACAGATCAGAGAAAAGTGGAACTTCCGCAGAGCAGCACGGATTATTATATGACCGTGGATTCCGGTGAGGACGGAGTGGATATTTATCCGTCAACAGATAAAAAAGTGGAAATTAACGGAACTGAAATTAAAGACGGAACAGTTCTGCATATTGAAGGGGAAACGGAGAAAGACGGCGAGAACTGGGGTTATACCGAGTATCAGGGAAGACATGGATATGTGCCTCTTGATGAACTCCGACCATCGAAGGATGAAGAGCTGGCAGCAGCCGGAATAACGAAAGGAACCGGTGCAGATTCAGCAGGAACCGGAATTGAACAGGGTCTGAATGACCAGACGGGATCATCCGAAACCCGGCAGGAACCGAATGACGGTATTGCCGTATCAGGAACGCCACGGGAATCAGATGACAGTACGGATGTCTCCGGAACAGAGAAAGAAGTATCTTCCGGCGGAACTGGGGAAGTATATGGTCCGGCAGTACAGATATCTCCGGTTTCCACAGAAGAACAGGAAGAGACAGATGCGAAACCGGTCAATGGTTCCGTTGCGAAATCCTTCAAAGAAACAAAAGTATGGTACAGGAATCCTTTTATCTGGATCGGGACAGCGACAGCGCTTGCAGTGATCGGGATTTTCGGTTATCATTTGAAAAAAAGAGGATAATCATACAGTTAAAGCAAAAGAGGAGAATCATGTGAAAAGATCAAAACTGTTCAGGAAAAAAATTGCTTCCATTATTTCTGAGTGTGGCTGTCGCGGGTAGTCAGGTGCCGGTTATGGCTGCGGATTTCGGTGATACGGCAGTCGTGTCAGCGGATGCGGATGAGACAGAGAGAAGTCAGAGCATACGAAATCAGGGTCAAACCGGGGAATCATCTGAAGCAGGGGCTGAAGATGGTGGAACTACGCAGAACGATACGGATGGAGTATCTGTGGCAGGAACCTCAGATACAGAAACGGAAGAGATCTCGCAGGGAAGTGACGACAATATTTCGGAGGAGCTGGATCAGGATGACAGAACAGACTGGACTTCGCCGGATAGTGAGGAGAATGTTTTTCTGATTCTACAGAGAACACATTTGGAGATGGAACCGGTGATGGGGAAGACTCCCAAATAGAATATATCAAAGGCGTCCGCTGACAGAAGAGGAAGAAAAAGAACAGCTGGCTCCGTTTGATTCCCTTACCAGTTACACGACAGTTGAGCCTATCGGAAATGATACAGAGGATGTTCCAGGGGCACGGGCAGCGGCGTATCCGTCCTACTATAATGCAGCGGATCTGGGATACGTAACTTCTGTGAAAAATCAGGAACCCTACGGAATGTGCTGGGCATTTGGAATGGCATCACTTCTGGAGACTTCACTCCTTTCACAGGGCCTTGGAACATATGATCTTTCTGAAGAACATCTGGCGTATTTTTTGCAAACCGGAATAACGATCCTCTTGGAAATACTGCCGGTGATATTAATTACCATTATGGAACAGATGACTATGGAAATCAGGATTATCATGAATCCGGAAATGACATGCTCGCATCATTTTTTCTGAGCACCTGGTCAGGGATGACAACAGAAGAAGATGTTCCGATGGCAACAGATGAGACACATACGAAGAAAACCGGAGTAATCCCGGATGCGTCCAAGGAATACGATGCGGTGGCATATCTGAAGAATGCATATTTTTCCGATTATTCAGTAAGTGCAATGAAAAAAATGGTGCTTGCGAATAATGCAGTGACCCTTATGTACAATGCACAGAATCGATATTACAATGCGGATACAGCCGCATACTCCTATCCGTCCAGTACCAAAAGCATCAACCATCTGGTTACAGTAGTGGGATGGGATGACAATTATTCTGCAAAAAAAATTTTAAGACAGCGTCGAATGTAACTGCAGATGGTGCATGGATCGTCAAGAACAGCTGGGGAGAAAACTGGGGAAAAAATGGATATTTCTACTTATCTTATCAGGATGGTTCCATTAACAACCTGGTGGCAGCTTCAGCAACGAATCAGCCAAAGTATACCAATAATTATTTTTATGACGGAACCTGCGGGCTGAGTGCCCTGGCGATGTATGCCGGAGATAAGATTGCCAGTGTTTTCCGTGCTTCTGCAGGAAACGGTAAGGCGGAGAAGCTTGGCGAAGTGACGCTTGCAGCTCTGACGACCAACAATACCTATAAAGTGCAGGTGTATACAAACCTTAAAAACGCAAAAGATCCCACAAGTGGAACGCCGGCATATGCCACACCGGTAACTTTAAGACAGCCGATGGCCGGAATTATGACATTTCAGATCCCGGAGGTACTGATCAGCCAGGGAAGTTCTTACTCTATTGTGGTAACGAATGCGGGAAATGCAACTATTAAGTATTATGTGGAAGCAGAAGTTTCTTATGGCTGGTGCGAATTCGAACCCTCGATTCTGTCAGGTCAGAGTTTCCGTTATCTGAATTCGCAGAAAGAATGGGAAGATGGTGCGGATCTTGTGTTAAGTACCAAAACGAGGGATATTTATGGAATTACCTATCGGATCAAAGCCCATACAAAAACACTGGACAGCCCGGCAAAAATGCAGATTTCCAATACATCTCTGTCCATGTATGCCGGTGAGAAAAAATCTCTGAGTGCTTCCGCAACAAGAACGGAGATGACACGTCCGGAATCAGCTGGGAGAGTTCGGATACGAATATTGCCACAGTCAGCAGTAATGGTCTGGTAACTGCGAAGCATCCCGGAACAGTGACGATTTCCTGCTATGGAAATAACGCGAAAGGAATCAAGGCATCCTGTAAAGTAACCGTGAAATTAAAACAGCCTGCCGGGCTGAAGATTACTTCCAAAGCCTACAATAAGATCAACCTGGCCTGGTCAGCAGTAACGGGATGCAACTATTATGTGATCTACCGAAGCGAAAACGGTGGAAAAGAAAGCAAACTGACGAGTATGAAATCCAGTATACAAAGCTGGAGTGATACGACTGTAAAAACAGGAAATACCTACAGTTACCGTGTCAGGGCAGCATATGTATGTACAGGAAAAACAACGCTCTATGGAACTGCTTCCACTGCCGTGTCCGCAAAGACAAAACTTGCAAAAGCAGCAGCCAGTGCGACTGCGGTTTCTGGTCCGAAAAATACAGTTTCCTGGGGGAAAGTTCCGGGAGCAAGCGGCTATCGTGTATATCGCAGAACAGGGAACAGTGACTGGGAGAGGATCGCTGAAGTGAAAAGTAATGTTTCCAGCTATCAGGATTCCCAGATCCGGGGAATTACGTCTTATACGTATTCTGTACGTGCATACCGTAACGTAGACGGAAAGAAAGTTTTTGGCAGTTATAAGGAGAGCAGAGCTGTTTTATCCTATCCGGATATCCAGAAAAATTTCTGCTGTGAAAGAAAAACATCCAGTGGACTTAAAACTTTTACTGGAGGGCACAGAGCGTGCAACATTCTATGATGTTTACCGGAAGACCAAAAACAGCACCTGGAAAAAAAATAGGCACTGTCTCAGGCAGAAGTACTACAGTATCTTATGAGGATAAGACGGCGAAGAAGGGGACAACCTACTATTATGCGGTCCGTGCCGGTGTAAAAACATCCGAAGGGAAAACGCTCTGCGGAAGTTACGCTGCAAAATCAGGAAAAAGATAAAAACAAAAGTCAAAACTCCCATTCCATTCCTCTGAAAGAGTATGGAAACGGAGTTTCTGGTTGAATATTGTGTGTATATATGATATATCAGGCAGTTCAGAAGAAAGATCAGTCGTTGTTGATCACAACACCTTTTCTGAAGCATTACATTGGCATAAAGTGCTTTCTCACTTGTGGAGATGATGCAGTATGCAGTTTTTGCTTCATCATAGAATGCGAAACGCTCGATATTTCCGATGGCTTTCTCGCCACGCTCGTCATGTTTGGAAACGATCTCTTTATATGTATCCCAGATCGGTGTCTCCACGTCATCACCAGGCATTACTTCCATCAGGTTTACCGGATGTTCTACATAGGTATCCAGCGGGAAGAGTTTCAGGATGGCATCCAGGATCTCCGGAACACCATGTCCGTCACAGCGGATGGTAATGGCATTTTTTCCCATGGATTCTACCGGGAAGTTTCCGTCAGCGATTACAAGACGGTCACTGTGTCCCATCTCACATAAAACTTTCAGTAATTCTGGTGATAAGATTTCTGGAATTCCTTTTAACATTGTTCATATCCTCCTAAGATCATTGTGTACTTATAACATTTCCGGAAAATGCTGCATCCGTTTCTGGTATTCAGAACGGGATACAGCGCTTCCTGAAATTGTTATGCTGCCGGTAGTATCAGACGGACCTGCCCGGCCACAGGTTTGTATTACTTTTAATTATTAATCTAACGGTATTTTGTCTTCTTTTCAAGGTAATATTTTCCTGTAAATGATGAAAAATTTTATAGTTGACAGAAAACGTTTCGGTGCGTTAAGATGAACTAAAACAGAAAAACGTTTCGGTTTCTGGATCAAATGAAGAAATAATATAAAAAATAAACACAATAATTCCAAGGAGGAAAAGATTATGCCACTGGTTACATCTAAAGAAATGCTGTTAAAAGCACAGAAGGGCGGATATGCGGTAGGAGCTTTCAACGCAGAGAATATGGAAATGGTGAAAGCGATCATCCAGGCAGCTGAGGAGCTGAAAGCACCGGTTATGATCCAGACAACACCATCTACGATCAAATATGGTACTGTTGAGACTTACGCAGCAATCGTGGCAGCAGAGGCAGCCAAGGCTTCTGTTCCGGTATGCCTTCATCTTGACCACGGCAGCAGTTTTGAACTTGCAATGCAGGCAATGCATGCAGGCTACACATCTGTGATGATCGACGGTTCCAAACTGGATTTTGAGGACAATATCAAAGAGACCAAGAGAGTTGCGGACGTAGCAGCAGCCCTGAACATTCCATGTGAGGCTGAGCTTGGTAAGGTAGGCGGTAAAGAGGACGACCTTGAGGCTGAGGCAGACACCAACACAGATCCGCAGGAAGCAAAAGAATTCGTAGAGCGCACAGGTGTTACTTCTCTGGCAGTTGCCATCGGAACCGCACATGGCTTCTATGTAGGAACACCGGTTCTTGACAAAGAGCGCTTAAGTGAGATCCGCGAAGTTGTAGATATCCCGCTTGTTCTTCACGGAGCATCCGGACTCAGCGATGAGGATGTCAGTGATTGTGTAACGTGGTATCTGTAAAGTAAATTTTGCAACAGAGCTTCGTGCAGCATACTCCAAAGCAGTAAAAGAGACATTTGCAGAGAATGAGAACACCATCGACCCGAAGGCATACGGAAAGAAAGCCATCCAGGCAGTGAAAGAGCTGGTTGAGGCACGTATGAAAGTCTGCGGCTGCGATGGAAAGGCAGAATAAGGAATTTCTGTAAAAAGCAGAAACGGAGTGATCAGTATGGCAGCAACCATGAAAGATATTGCCAAGCGGACGGGACTTGGGCTTGCGACGATTTCTTCTTATTTTAATGGCGGAAACGTAAGAGAAAAAAACAGAGTAAAGATCGAGGAAGCCATCGAGGAACTGCACTATGAGGTCAATGAGGTGGCAAGAGGCCTGAAGACCAATGCCACCAAGACCATCGGGGTAGTGATCCCGGAGCTTAATAATACCTTTTGTGCGGAGATCATCACAGGAATGGAGGATGTGCTGCGAAGCCACGGATACGCTACCATTGTCTGTGACTGCCGTACCGATAAGAAACTGGAGCGGGACGCAGTGGAATTTTTAAGCCGGAAACGTGTGGATGGGATCATCAGCATGCCGGTGGATGCTGAAGGCAATCATCTGAAAAAATTCCAGAAAACCGGGGAAGCCCATTGTACTCATTGACCGAAGAATACAGGAGCTTTCCTGCGACAGTGTTCTTGTGGACAATGAGAAGGCGGCCGAGGATGCCATGAGAGTTTTTTTTTAAGGCAGGACACCGTAAGATCGGGATTATCGGCGGCCCGGAGGAAATTTCCACGGCGCAGGAACGTCTCCAGGGATACCGAAGCGCATATGAAAAAGAAAATCTTCCGGTACGGGAATCGCTGATCTATCACGGCGACTATACCATTCAGGGTGGCGTGAGAGGAATCGAGAAACTTGTGGCGGACAATCCGGATATGACAGCCGTATTCGTTACCAACTATGAGATGACCATGGGGGCGGTGATCGGAATGAATGAGCTGGATCTGAAAATTCCGGAACAGCTTTCCATGATCGGTTTTGATAATCTGCAGTTTGCCAGAGCCTGCAGCCCCAAGCTTACCATCGTGGCACAGCCTACATCGGGCATTGCCAGGGAAGTGGCGAGCATTATGCTGAAACGGCTGGGAGAGGCAGAGAGCGAAGAAACGGAGCCGATCACAGAGAAGCTTGGCGCGGAAATTATTATGGGGAAATCCGTGCGTGTGCTAAAGGAGAAGGAGAATTCATAATGAAACCATATTTACTTGGTATTGATATCGGCACCAGTGCCTGCAAGGTTGCGGTTTTTGAAAAGTCAGGAACCGTAGTGGCAGCAGCCAATGGTGATTATCCGGTATATTATCCGAAAGAAGGCTGGGCAGAGCAGAATCCGGAAGAATGGTGGAGTGCTGTCTGTCAGGCAGTAAAAAAAAGTGATCGAAAAAGCCGGAATCCAGCCGGAGGAGATCGCAGGTATCGGCATTGACGGCCAGAGCTGGTCCGCCATTGCCATGGACAAGGACGGAAATGTTCTTACAAACACTCCGATCTGGATGGATACCAGAGCACAGTCCATCTGCGACAGACTGAACGAAGAAATCGGAGCGGACAAGATTTTTGAAGTATCCGGTAATTCTCTTCAGCCATCCTACACAACCGCAAAGATCCTCTGGTACAAAGAAAATCTCCCGGAAGTTTACGCAAAGATCGACAAGATCCTGCAGTCCAACAGCTACATTGCCTACAAACTGACCGGTGTGATGAGTCAGGATGTTTCACAGGGATACGGCCTGCACTGCTTTGACATGAGAAAAGCAGCCTGGGATGAGGAAATGTGCAAAAAACTTGGAATCCCCATGGGATTTCTTCCTGAGATCTGCGACTGTGACCATGTTGTGGGAACGGTTACAGAGAAAGCAGCAGAAGAATCCGGCCTTGCTGTGGGAACACCGGTTGTTGCCGGCGGTCTGGATGCGGCATGTGGAACGCTGGGGGCCGGAGTGATCCATCCGGGAGAGACACAGGAACAGGGCGGACAGGCCGGAGGAATGAGTATCTGCATGGACGAGTACAAGGCAGATCCCAGACTGATCCTCGGATATCACGTAGTTCCGGGACAGTGGCTCCTTCAGGGAGGCACAACCGGCGGCGGTGGTGTAATGCGCTGGTTTGAACGTGAGTTTGCAGATTATGAGCGCTCTGTAGCTGAGGAAAAAGGGTCTTCCCTGGATCAGCTCAATGAGATCGCGGAAAAAATTGCTCCAGGCAGTGACGGTGTGGTATTTCTTCCATATATGTCCGGCGAGCGTTCCCCAATCTGGAACCCGAACGCAAAAGGTGTATTCTATGGACTGGATTTTGCCAAGACCAAGGCTCATATGGTACGTGCCTGCATGGAAGGCGTGGCACTTTCCCTGAAGCACAACCTTTGAGGTGGCAAAAGAGGCAGGAGCAGATGTGGAAGTTCTCCGCGCAATGGGTGGATCCGCCAACTCTCTTCTCTGGACCCAGATCAAATCCGATATTACCGGCAAACCGATCGTAGTACCGTCCTCCGATACAGCCACAACCCTTGGCGCAGCCATCCTGGCAGGTATTGGCGTTGGAATGTATCAGGATTATGATGAAGCCATCCGCCTTACCGTAAAAGAAACAAGAAGACATGAACCGAACCCGGATAACAGGGCCGTTTATGAGAAAACCTATAAAACCTATTTAAATCTCTATAAATCTCTTGAACCTATGATGAGAAATGAGGAGGAAAAATAATCATGAAAGCAGCAGTAGTAGTAGCAAATGAAGATGTCCAGTACCAGGAAGTGGAAGAACCACAGGTAACTCCGGGTCACGTAAAGATCAAAGTAAGATATTCCGGAATTTGTGGATCTGATATCCCTCGTGTATTAAACCACGGCGTACATTTTTATCCGATCGTACTTGGACATGAGTTTTCCGGTGATGTAGTGGAAGTCGGAGAAGGCGTTACCAAGGTAAAAGTCGGCGACCGTGTATCCGGTGCACCGCTTCTTCCATGTATGAAATGTGACGACTGCCAGAAAGGTAATTACTCCCTCTGCAAACATTACAGCTTCATCGGTTCTAGAGAGCAGGGAGCAAATGCGGACTATGTAGTAGTTCCTGAGAAAAATGCCGTACCGTTTGCAGACAATGTTCCATATGAGCAGGGCGCTATGTTTGAGCCTGCAACCGTAGCCATCCACGGTGTATTCCAGAATGATTACCACGGCGGTGAGTATGTGGCAATCCTGGGCGGCGGTACCGTTGGTATGTTTACCATGCAGTGGACAAAGATCTTCGGCTCCAAGAAAGTCGTAGTTTTTGATATCAGCGATGAGAGACTTGCCCTTGCAAAACGTCTCGGCGCAGATGAAGTCATCAACACAAAAGAAGAAGGCTACATGGAGAAGGCCATGGCCATCACAGGCGGCAAAGGATACGGCTTTGTATTCGAGACAGCCGGACAAGTTCCTACTATGCACATGGCATTTGAGCTTGCTGCAAACAAAGCCCATGTATGCTTTATCGGTACTCCTCATGAGAACCTTACTTTCACACCGAAACAGTGGGAGAATATGAACCGTAAAGAGTTCAAACTTACCGGTTCCTGGATGTCCTACAGTGCACCATATCCGGGACGTGAGTGGGATCTGACCGCGCATTACTTTGCAACCGGCCAGCTGAAATTTGATCCGGGCTTCATCTACAAGAAGATCCCGATGAGCCAGGCACAGGAAGCATTCCAGCTGTTCAAGACCCCGGGCCTTGTAAAAGGAAAGATCCTTCTTTCCAATGAGGAAGACTGATATGATCCTGACTGTAACGTTAAACGCTGCCATTGACAAGCGTTATGTAGTAGATGATTTTAAAGTGGGCGAAGTGAACCGGGTACGGGAATGTACCTATGTTCCCGGCGGAAAGGGACTGAATGTCTCCAAGCGGCGTCCATTTACGGTGCCGAAGTGGTTGCCACAGGTTTTGTGGGCGGCCACGCAGGAATTATATTGAAGATGCCCTGAAACCTTTTGGCATCAAGAGCGCTTTTTACCATGTGGACTCGGAGAGCCGTTCCTGCATCAATATCTGGGATGAAGTGAATCACGTGCAGACCGAATTCCTGGAGCCGGGATTTACTCTCACAGAGGCAGACTTTGAGGGATTTGAGAAAAAAATTCCGCGAGCTTGTAAAAGACGCTTCTGTTGTTGCAATGTCCGGCAGCGTGCCCAAAGGACTTGACGGAACTGCCTATCAGCGTCTTGTGAAGATTGTCAAAGACGCAGGAAAACCGGTGATCCTGGATACCAGCGGAAAGCTTCTGGAAGAGGGAATCAAGGCAGCACCAACACTGATCAAGCCCAATATCGACGAGATCCGAATGCTTACGGGAAAGCACTGTGATGACATCAACGATATCATCGAAGCGGCAAAAGCCATCCATGCCGGTGGCGTGGAGATCGTAGCGGTTTCTCTTGGAGCAGATGGCTCCTTGGCAGTTGGCGAGGAGGGGATTTTCCGTGCGATAGTTCCGAAGATCGATGCAGTAAATACTGTAGGCTGTGGAGATTCCATGATCGCAGGTTTTGCCCTTGGATTAAGCGAGGGACTTTCCCTGGAAGAGACCCTGCGCAGGGCCAGCGCGATCTCAGCGGCAGCAGCCATGCGTGAGGAGACCGGTTTCTTTGTGATGGAAGATATGGAGAAACTTCTTCCACAGATTGAAATCAAAAAAATTATAGAGGCTGATAAAATCAAGTTTATAATAAGAAAAATTTTTTCATAAAAAAGGAGATGTAAAGATGGCAGAAGTTATCAATCCGGCAATCGTGCCGAAAGTGACACTTCCTTCCGGCGAACAGGTTCCATGCGTCGGAATGGGAACCTTCGGTTCCGACCGTGTATCCGCCGAGGATGTATCTGCAGCTGTTGCAGGCGCGATCCGCAGTGGTTACCGTATGTTCGACTGTGCCGCATGCTACGGAAACGAGCATGAGATCGGCCAGGTATTTAAGGATGCGTTCGACGAAGGCGTTGTAGAGCGTAAGGATCTCTTCATCATGACAAAAGTATGGAACGACATGCACAGAAGAGTAGAGGAAGCCTGTGACAAGAGCATCAAAGACCTTCAGTGTGACTATGTGGATATGTATTATATCCACTGGCCATTCCCGAACTATCATGCACCGGGATGTGATGTAGATTCCAGAAATCCGGATTCCAAGCCGTTCAGTGTTGAGGAGTTCATGGATACATACCGTCAGTGCGAGGCTCTGGTAGAAAAAGGAAAGATCCGTTACATCGGTATTTCCAACATGACCATTCCGAAACTTGAGGCAGTTCTTCCACTTATGAAGATCAAACCTGCAACCTGCGAGCTTGAGCTGCATGTATGCTTCCAGCAGCAGGAGCTTTATGATTATCTGGTAGCACATAACATCCAGCCGGTAGGTTACATGCCGATCGGTTCCCCACGCAGACCTGAGAGAGATATCTGTCCGGAGGATGTTGCGGATCTGGAAGTTCCGGAAATGCAGGCAATCGCAAAAGCACATGGTGTTCATCCGGCTCTGATCGCTCTGAAATGGGCACATCAGAGAGGTGAGATCTCCATTCCGTTCTCTGTCCATAACTATGCAAGCAACCTGAAATGTGTCACCGAGGATCCTCTTACAGATGAGGAAATGGCAACCATCGCAACCCTGGAAAAAGGCAACCGTCTTGTAAAAGGACAGGTATTCCTGTGGCATGGTGCAAACGACTGGCATGACCTCTGGGATGAAGATGGCGTTATTGTAAAATAAATCGCGGAACAGCCAGCGTAATATTGTATACGATGAAATCCCGTGTCCAATATATTGGACATGGGATTTTTTGCACAGTACTGCCTGTAAAGTGGACTAAGAACTCCGTTGTAAATTATCAACAAACATGTTACCATGTAGAAAGAATTAACAGTTATTGTTTACATAGAAAACAGTAATTTTTAACAATGTAAATGGCAGATATAGTGGGAGGTATCTGCCAGGGGGATGTACAAAAAAGCAACAGAAACTGAACAGAGGGGGACGACAGAAATTATGTATCGTATTTTACTGGTAGACGATGAGATACTTGTTCGCGATGCGATCCGGGAGAATATTGACTGGAAAGCCATGGACTGCGAGCTGGTAGGAGACTGTGACAACGGGAAGGCAGCAGCGGAATTTGTGCAGACCCATCCGGTAGACATTGTACTTACAGATATTCTTATGCCATATATGGATGGTATGGAACTGAGCCATTTTCTCCATGATAACTATCCGGATATTGTAATTGTGATCTTCAGTGGATTCGGTGAGTTTGAATATGCCAAGAAGGCGATCCAGTATGACGTCAGTGAATACATGCTGAAGCCTGTAACTGCCATGGAACTCCGTGCAGTCATCGAAAAAATGAAGAAAAAAGTGGATCAGCGAAGAGAAGAAAAAACAGAAAAATCGAGCGCCTGACGCAGACATCGGAGAACTATCAGAAGAATGCGATTGTGATCCGGTCCAGAGCACTGCAGGCTTTTGTGGAAAACATTTAAAACAAAGAGAAGAAAGCCTTGAGGAACTTTCCGGGCTTGGAATCAGTCTGGAAGCTGCCTGCTATCGCGTGGCGGCGTTTGATCTGGATCTGTATTCGGACGGAACACAGATCACCGCAGAGAAAGGCAGGAGAGTGCACTGATGTCCTTTGTCCTTTTTAATGTCAGTGATGAGATTGTAAGCAGGGAGAAGGCAGGTGTTGCCTATCAGGAAGGAAACAATAAGGTCTGCGTATTGTTTATGGGAAACCGGACCAGAGAATTTGGCGAAAAAATTATGGAAATCTGTCAGATGATCCAGTCCAAGCTTAAAGAGCTGATGGCTCTGGATGTTTCAATCAGTGTGGGAAGCTGGGCAAGGACACAGCAGGAGCTTCTGGTGTCTCATGAGCTGGCAGAAAAGGGAATCGAATACAGATATCTTCTTGGTGGAAGGCTTCTGATTGATATGGAGGAACAGCCGGAGGAGAATACGCTTTCCATAAAGAATGTCGTAGAGGCTCTGGTAACCGCACTGAAAACAGGCAGGAAAGAAAATGCGGATCATATTTTAGAAAAAATTTCATCCGACATCAAAGCGGCACGCGTGGATAAGAGCAGGGCCTGTGTTTATCTGCAGCAGATCATCCGTGCAGCAGACGAAACCTGCGAGGATATGGTTCCGGACAGTAAGCTTTTTTCCAAAAGAGAAGCACTTCTGCAGCAGGTCACAGAGCAGAATTCTTTTGACAGTGCATTTGAACTGGTAAAATCTCATGTGGGAGAAATTTTTCAGACGCTTTCCGATGCCAACAGTTCCAGCGGACAGCGCCAGGCAAGACTTGCCCTGGACTATATTCAGAAGAATTATATGGACCCGGATTTAAGCCTGAACAGTATCTGCTCCTATCTGAATATCAGTACCAGTTATTTTAGTACGATTTTTAAAGATCTTACAGGAGAAACATTTACAGAAGTTCTGATACGTACCCGAATGGAGAAAGCGAAGGAGCTTCTGGAAAATACAACCATGAAGAATTATGAAAATTGCCGAAAAAAAGTCGGATTTGCAGACCCGCATTACTTTGGAATCTCCTTCAAAAAAAATGACAGGCTGCACCCCGACAGAATATGCAAGGGAGAAACGTAAATGAGAGATATCCGGTTTGCGCAAAGATCATAGGAAAATTCAAAAGTATCCAGAGCGCGATCTTTGCGGTGGTGACGGTGCTGCTTTTAAGTGCGGTGCTGGTTATAACCGGTGTTTCTATGAGATATACCCGCAATTCTATTTTTGAAAATTCCTCTGTCTACACCCAGAATATCGTGCAGCAGATGAATCAGAATATAGATTCTTATATTGACTACATGGAAAATATTGCTTATATGATCTCCAGCAACGAGGATGTGCAGCAATATCTTTTCGGCGAAAAATGTGGATGATGACACAAGAGAACGTCTGATCAACCAGTTCAAGACAATTCTGGACGGGCGAAGTGATATCCGAAATCTGGGAATCATTGGAATTAATGGGCGGAAACTGATCAACGACGGCAAACAGTCTGTGAATCCGGATCTGAAACTTTCCACCCAGGAGTGGTACCTGGATGCTTTGCAGAAGCCGGAAGGTCCTCTTCTTACATCTTCCCATGTACAGCACATCATCAGCGGAGAGCGTCCGTGGGTGATCACTTTAAGCAGGGGGATCCGTAATTTTTTCCAACAGTGGTGAGAAAGAGGGAGTCTTTTTTATTGACCTGAATTACAGTGCCATCAGTGAACTCTGTGATCAGAATACCATTGGAAAAAAGATACGCATTCATTCTGGATGAAAGCGGAAATATCGTTTACCATCCCCAGCAGCAACAGCTTTACAATGAATTGCAGACGGAGAATATCGACCTGATCGTGGAATCAAAAGAAGATACGGTGCGTACCGGAAAGGGAAACAGAGGAAAGCTGTATTCCATTTCCAGATCCAATAAAACCGGATGGACCGTTGTGGGCTGTATGAGCGTCAGCGAGCTTCTGCGCAAAAGTAATCAGGCGCAGAGCATTTATGTGCTTGTTTCCGCACTTCTGATGATCGTAGCGTTGGTGTTCTCCAGATTTCTGGCAAAGAGTCTTACCTATCCCCTTCAGCGTCTCAGGGATTCCATGTCCAGGGTACAGGAGGGACATTTTGACGGAGCAGATGTGGAGATCGATTCGGAGAATGAGATCGGCAGTCTGACGAAATCCTTCAATATGATGACACATAGGATACAGGATCTTATGGAGCAGAACGTGAAGGAACAGGAAGCAAAGAGAAAAAGTGAGCTTAAGGCCCTTCAGTCCCAGATCAATCCTCATTTTCTCTACAATACCCTGGATTCGATCATCTGGATGGCAGAGGGCAGAAAGTACGAAGAAGGTTGTTTTTGATGACAGCATCCCTGGCGCGTCTTCTTCGTCAGAGCATCAGTAATGAAGATGAAGTGGTTCCTCTTGCAAGGGAAGTGGAGTATGCCAAGGGTTATCTTACGATCCAGAAGATGCGTTACAAGGACAAGCTGGAATTCGAGATCGATGTAGAACCTTCTATATTAAATATCCCTCTGATCAAGCTGGTTCTTCAGCCGATCATTGAAAATGCCATCTATCATGGACTGAAATATAAAGAGAGTAAGGGACTTTTTGCAGGTAAAAGGCTTTATGAAGGACGGAAATGCAGTTCTTCAGGTGATCGACAACGGTGTAGGTATGGATGAGGAAACATTGTCACATATTTATGATAAGCATAAGGTGAATTATCATTCCAATGGTGTGGGTGTTTACAATGTACAGAAACGTCTGAAGCTTTATTATGGAGAAAATTACGGGATCACCTATGAAAGTGAAAAAGATGTCGGAACCACTGCCACGATCACCATTCCGGGAATACAGGAGGAATCAATATGAAAAAACATAGAAAACTCCTGACTTTAGGAGTGGTCATCTGCCTTGTGGCGGGGCTTGTAGCCGGAATAGTCTATTATAAACAGGTAGAAGAAGAGAGAAACTATCGCTGATCTATATTCCGAAGGTTGTGGACGGTACCAACGATTTCTGGACATCACTGATCCAGGGGGCGGAGATGGCTGCAAAGGAATATAATGCAGATATCCGCGTATGGGCACCTGAGGAAGAGAATGATGTGGATGGGCAGAACAAGCTGATCGAAAGGGCAACAGAAGAAAAACCGGACGCGATCCTGATCTCGCCGTCCAGCTTCACTGAATCCGACCAACTTTTGAAGAAGGCAAAGGAACAGGGAATACATATCGCATTTATTGATTCCTACACACAGGAAGAGGTCCAGGATCTTACCGTTGCGACCGATAATCTGGAAGCGGGACAGATCCTTGGCAGGTTTGCGAAGGATCTTGTGGGAACGGATGATCAGATTGCGATCGTTTCACATGTAAGGGTGTATCTACGGCAGTTGAAAGAGAAAAAGGTTTCCGGACAGGACTTGGCAGTCTGAAGGATAATATCGTAGATGTGGTATACTGTGATTCTCAGTATGACAAGTCCTATGAGCTTACAAAAGAGCTGATGAAAAAATATCCGGATCTCAAGATGATCGCGGGAATGAATGAATATTCCTCTGTAGGTGCTGCAAGAGCAGTAAAGGCAGCAAAAGCAGAGAATCGGATCAGGGTGGTGGGAGTAGACAGCTCACAGGAGGCCGTCCAGCTGATGGAACACGGAATCTTCCAGGGAATCGTTGTACAGAAGGCATTTAAAATGGGGTATGTGGGTGTTCGGGAAACTGTTAAGATGCTGCGTGGAGAAGACTATAAGAAGAATATTAATTCCGGGTGCCAGCTGGTGACACCTGACAATATGTATACCAGTGAGATCGAAAACTGCTTTCCCGTTTAATACGTTAAAACATATGGTGATCTTACACCGTAAATAGTCATAATGCACAAAGAAAAGGGTTAAATATTTACCATACAGTAAATATTTAACCTTTTTTGAAAGATATTCTATTACAATTATTGATTTTTGACGGTATTATAATAACCAAGAAAACACAAGATACGTGCAAAACGTGAGGAGGGTAAAAATTGGAAAACTTAAAACAAATCCAATCGTTAAGAAGCTCGGATTGAACAGAATACTTCTTGTCTGTGTTCTGATTCTTATGTTCCTGGTTTTTAAAGTAGTTCTTGGAAACAAGTTTCCGGCTGTTGATAGTATCAAGTCTACTTTGAACTATGTGTACTTCCTGGGCTTCTTGTCACTTGGCGTTACATTCGTAATCGCTACAGGAGGAATTGATTTCTCCATCGGACCTGTAATGTTCTGCTGTGCACTGGTATCCGGTTACTGCATGACATCTTACAAGGTTCCCTGTGCAGTTGCCATGATCCTTTGCATTCTGATCGGTCTCTGCTTTGGTATTTTCAATGGCTGGATGGTTTCTTACATGTCAGTGCCACCATTCATTATTTCCATGGCATCCATGAACATTGCAAAAGGTATTGCTTCTGTATTCACAAAAACACAGTCTGTAAGCTGGCCGGCAGCCAGCGATGCAAACGGCTGGTTCCGTAATATCGTTTCCGTAAACGGCTTCCCTGTAGGAATTATTATTTTCCTGGGAATGGCAGTTATCTGCGGTATCGTTCTTTACAACACAAAACCGGGACGTTACATCCTCTGCCTTGGTTCCAACAAAGAGGCTGTCCGCCTTTCCGGTGTTAACACAAAGAAATGGGAAATGCTTGCTTATGTGATCTGCGGATTCCTGGTAGGTATTGGAGCACTCTTCTTTGTAGCTACATACACAACTGTTCAGCCTGGCTATGGCGATCAGTACAACAACGAGGCTATTGCAGGCTGCGTTATGGGTGGTACATCCATGGTTGGTGGACTTGCTTCCATCGGCGGTACTGTAATCGGCGTATTCATCATCTCTCTTCTTCAGCAGGGCATCATGGCATTTGGCTTGGTAAAGGACAGCAGATGATCATCACAGGTATCATCGTTATCGTTGCAGTTTATATCGACGTTTCTGCAAGACGCAGAAAGAACTGATCTTAGAGGGAGGATGCGACAATGGGTGAAGTTATTTTAACTATGAAGGACATTGATAAGTCCTTTCCTGGAGTTCATGCTCTGGATCACGTTAATTTCGAAGTAAAACGCGGCGAAGTACATGCACTTATGGGAGAAAACGGTG
>ENA-OQAJ01000064-OQAJ01000064.1-human-gut-metagenome-genome-assembly--contig:-NODE-64-length-28792-cov-2.244828_pt1 | contig 28792 bp, 33 predicted proteins | sample MGYA00242736_ERZ504529 | MGnify/ENA primary metagenome ERZ504529 (study PRJEB26092, sample SAMD00036275) | human gut metagenome | host: Homo sapiens | study: EMG produced TPA metagenomics assembly of...
CGGTGAATAGATAAAGGCCTCAACCACAACGACACGGCCGTTAGCACGATCCACCCGTGCATGAGACACAAACGGACCTCCCATCCATGTCACCTTCCATTTCCCATAATCCGCGGGCTTCTTGCGCATACTCTCCTTTTACAACAATATCTTCCACATCTACAAACATAGAGTCTGTTGCCATATACATTCCTTCGCGTTCACCCGGAATATTTGCTTTCATTACAGAATCACGTTTATGAATGAAATAATCTTTAGTAAAGGTATCCTTGTCCGTATAAGGATAAGAGTACATTACAAAATTCATATCCGCTGTAGCACGATTAGTAGAAGCCCACAAAAAAATCTTTGCCTTCTTTATAGTTAGCCAGTTCTACCGGCACCCAGATATCACAATCAAAAATACTTCCTACCTTAGTGGAAATCACATCGCTATGTTTTGTTTCAACAAAGTTATCTGACGATTCATCTCAGCTTTCACAAAGAAATCTATAATCACTTTACTGTTCTTTGCTACAAATTCCTCAAATTCGTCTTCATTAGGAGCCTGAATTGTCATAATCATCTGCGGAGACGCATAAACATCACGGGAAAACTTGAGTTTGGGCTGAGTATAAATATCTTGAATATCCACAATGATGATATTACGGAATATTTTCAGCACACGGTCAAAATGCTGAGGGTCCACATTTGATATACGAAACGAACGTTCCGCCTGGGGCAGTCCGGGCACATTGGTATCCAATACATCAAACAATGCACGTCCTGCAGGACGATCCCATACAGGTTTATTTACTACGACCAATACTTCGTAAGGCCTACCGCTGGACGTGGGGGTAAACAAGTTCTTTTGTCCCCTTCTTACAAGAAGCCAGTACCAGAACCACCAGCACCAAACTTAAATAAAATGCTATTCGTTTCATAATTATATGGTATTATTGTTGTTATTTACTGTAATGTAACACCTTTCTCCTTCTGTTGTTTAGCCGTTGACAACATTCCACAAGCAGCAAAAATATCTTCTCCTCTTGAAGCACGGATCGTAGCAAATACGCCATGCTGCGTCAAGTAATCACGGAAGGCAACCATTGTTTCCATATCTACCCCTTCCAAACCCACATTAGGAATGGCATGAAACCGGATCAAATTGACACGACATTCAATGCCGCGCAAAAGTTTCACAATCTCTTTAGCGTAAATAAGTGAATCGTTCACCCCTTTGAATACGATATACTCAAAAGACAGACGCCGCTGTTTGCTAAAATCATAATTATGCAATATATCAATAATTTCCGTAATGGAAAAAGCTTTCTCGGCAGGCATTTAAATCCCTTCGTTGCGAAGGAATCGGAGTATGCATACTGATAGCCAGATGACAATCACTTTCATTCAGAAAGCGCTCCAGTCCTTTCTTTAAACCCACAGAAGAAACAGTGATGCGTTTCGGGCTCCAACCGTAACCATATTCTGAAGTCAGAATCTCAAGCACTTTCAACACCTCATCCAGATTGTCGAAAGGCTCTCCCATACCCATGAAAACAAGATTAGTCAGCTTTTCCCTTTCAGGAATAGAATAGATCTGGTTTAATATTTGATGGGCACTCAGATTAGCTGTAAAACCTTGCTTCCCGGTCATACAGAACTTACAATTCATCTTGCATCCCACTTGCGAGGAAACGCAAAGAGTAGCCCGGTCCTCATCGGGTATATAAACCGCTTCAATAAAATTATGAGCCGGTGTACGGAAAAGATATTTCACCGTGCCGTCTACCGAACGCATTTCTTCCACCGGAGCAGATGCTCCCACCTCATACCCTTCTTTCAATGCTTCGCGATGCTTTAATTGACAAATTTGGTCATTTCGTCTATCGTTTCCACCTTTTTATCATACAACCAAGACGTAATCTGCTTTGCGGCAAATTTAGGCATTCCCAGATTCCTCACAATCTGTTGAATCTCATCCAATGTCCTGCCAAGTAATGCTGTTTTCGGAGTTTCCATTTATATTTAAAAGACAATTAGCGTACAAAGGTAGAGAAAAAATAAGATATATTACCTATCTTTGCCGTGAGAAATACTTTTTAACAATGAGAAAAACAATTAATTGCTTTATTCCTTATAGGGAAAGCACAGCGGCAGAACAGACAATCCATGCTCTAAAAGAAAGTAGCATAGTCAACAAAATCTATCTGCTGAACATCGAACCCAACAAGACATTATCCACCCCCGAAGGATGCGAAATATTACCTGTTGATTCACTAACCAGTTCTAAGACAATGAAGATGATTGCTGAAAAAAGCAGACACACCTTATATATTGCTCTATACCAAAAACTTCTGCTTTGGAACTGGCTTACAAGGCACTGGAACGCATGACGGACTTCCTGCAGGACAGAGAATGCGGCATGGTCTATGCCGACCATCATGAATGGAAAAACGGAGAAAAGAAGAAACATCCCGTCAACGACTACCAACCTGGCAGTGTGCGTGATGATTTCGACTTCGGTCCGCTACTGATATTCAACAGAACGGAATTCATCCTCGCCAGTCTCCAAATGACAGAGGAAAGAAAGTATGCCGCCCTTTATGAACTGCGTCTGTTCCTTACCCTCCATTCTCATCTGGTACATATCAACGAATATCTTTATACGGAAACAGAAAGCGACAACCGCCTGTCCGGCGAAAAGCAGTTCGACTACGTAAATCCCCGTAACAGGGAGGTACAGATAGAAATGGAAGAAGCATTCACACGATACTTGAAATCCATCAATGCCCTCCTTGAACCCATATGTGTGGAAACGGATGTAAAGAAAGGAAATTTCGAATATGAAGCCTCCGTCATCATCCCCGTGCGCAATCGCGCCCGTACCATTGACGATGCCATCCGGTCGGCACTCACACAAGAAACACGCTTTCCATTCAACATCATCGTCGTGGACAATCACTCGACAGACGGAACCACAGAAATCATCGGTCAATACAAGGACAACAAAGCGGTAATCCACCTTCAGCCCCAACGTACCGATCTAGGCATAGGGGGATGCTGGGACCTCGCAATCAACCACCCCCGGTGCGGACGCTTCGCCATACAGCTTGACAGCGATGACCTGTACAGCGACACCCATACCCTGCAAACCATCGTAGACACGTTCTACAAAGAGCAATGCGCCATGGTAATAGGAACTTACCGCATGACGGACTTCCGGCTGAACACCATCGCTCCGGGAGTGATAGACCATAGCGAGTGGACGAAAGAGAACGGACACAATAACGCATTGCGCATCAACGGTCTGGGGGCTCCGCGCGCATTCTTCACACCTATCCTGCGCGAAACAGGCGTGCCCAATGTCAGCTACGGAGAAGATTATGCCCTGGGACTCATTTTCTCGCGCCAATATAAGATAGGAAGAATCTATGATGTACTCTATCTGTGCCGCCGCTGGGAAGGGAACTCGGATGCCGCCCTGAGCATAGAGCAGACCAATGCCAACAATCACTACAAAGACAGCCTGCGCACCCGTGAACTGGGAATCCGCAAAAAATATACAGAAGAGCTGAAGAACCGGAATGAAATCAAGCGATTTATACACAGCCAACTGGCGTGCTGGCCACTGGCACACCACAACCACGAGGCATTACAGACTGTACAGATCAAGGAACTGTCCATAAACGGCTACACGTTTGTGGTACAGTGCAATGCACAGCGTGCGGTTTCGACTACCGCCAAAGTGGATAAGGACAGCATCCAAGCACGCCCCTGTTTCCTGTGCAAGGAAAACCAGCCTAAGGAGCAGAAAGCACTGGAAACCATCACTGCAAACAGAATATGCGTTAACCCTTATCCCATATTGCCGGATCACCTCACTATCGCCCATAAAGATCACATCCCCCAACTCATGGATGAGAATATTTTCAGTTACGATGACGTCCGTGCATTCGTACAGAAATATCCGGACTACGCCCTATTCTATAATGGAGCACATTGCGGAGCCTCTGCACCGGACCATCTCCATCTTCAAGGAGTCAGAAAAACTGATGTTCCCATCATCCCGAACGTACAACAGCTGATAACCCACGCACAGACAATCGATATACGCAGCATGTATTTTCCCTACCTAGAAGAAGAGGAAGATTATCCACTAGAATGTAGCCGAATTTACCTCAACACCAAGGACTATCCCTGTCCTTTGGTAATCCTCTCAAGCAACACGCATTATGACGACTCCCTGTTATACAGCGCCCTCGCCGCTTTCCCACCGGATGAAGACGGACAAGAAGCGAAGTTCAACCTGCTGTTATGGAAGGAAGGCCATCTATACTATACGGTGGTTTTTCCCCGCAGCAAGCACCGTCCCGACTGCTACTTTGCAAAAGGCAGCGAACAGATGCTCATCAGTCCGGGAGCTTTGGACATGGCTGGCGTAATCGTCACCACCCGTCAGGAAGATTTCGACAAAATAACAGAAGAAAAAAGTGGCATCCATCATAAAAAGAAGTGGGAATAACAGTAGAAAGAAGCCGAGAAGATACCCGGACGTATTTTGACGAGAAAGCAAAAAGATAGAGAGAACACGAAGAGATGAAGGAATTACAGCAAGCCCAAAAACAAGACGAATAACAATGAAAGAACCCGAAATAAGCGTAGGAATAGTAAACGCACAAGAAATTCATTTTTCACTGAACGGCAATTTTTTTCGCTAAAGGAGAAACGGTCTGTGGTGAACAACAAGTAGCCTTCAGCGAAGGAGGTATTCTGTGGAATGGTAATCTTTACCGCGAACTGACCTTCACTCCACAAGACGAACATGCCTCGTTTTCATTATATGACGTAACCATCGGAATTAATTTCCACTGGGAACGGCAAGAAACCCAAAGTTTTATGGGAACACTGAAACTAGTGGTGGACGAAGGCAAAATCACCGCTATCAATATTCTTCCCGCCGAAGACTATCTGATAAGCGTCATCTCCTCGGAGATGAACGCCACTTCCTCTTTGGAGTTTCTGAAAGCCCATGCCGTGGTATCACGCAGCTGGCTGTTTGCCCAAATAGAGAAACGCAAGGCCTTGAGTGACAAAAAACGAAGGCTTTTTTCTCCTTTATCAAAACCGATACCGAATACATCCGCTGGTACGACCGCGAAGATCATACCATATTCGATGTTTGCGCCGATGACCATTGCCAACGCTACCAAGGAATAACCAAAGCATCCAGTGCTGCCGTGACCGAAGCAGTAAGAGCCACCCGCGGACAATTGCTGATGTATGACGCGGCATTTGCGATGCCCGTTTCTCCAAATGCTGCGGAGGAGCAAGCGAGGAATTCGGATACTGCTGGGAAGACAAGAATTATCCCTACTTGTCTACAATCCGTGATGCGGAAGAAGAAGAAAACCGCCCGTTACCCGATCTGACCAAAGAAGAAGAGGCAGAGCGTTGGATACGCACTTCTCCTGTTTCGTTCTGTGACACCCACGATAAAAAAGTCATTTCACAAATTCTGAACAACTACGATCAGGAAACTACAGATTTCTATCGTTGGAAAGTACGTTATTCCCAGGCAGAATTATCCGAACTGATCCGTCAAAATACAAAATCGGATTATGGGGACATCATCGACCTGATTCCTATCCAACGCGGCAAATCCGGACGTATCTGCAAAACTGAAAAATTGTAGGTTTCGCTAAAAAAACATTACTATCGGAAAGGGAAAACTGGAAATAACGCCCGCACTCTATCTTTCTTTCCCCACCTGTTCAGCTCAGCCTTTGTAATAGATAAGGGAGAACTGAAAAACGGCGTTCCCGAATGGTTTCTGCTGACCGGCGCCGGCTGGGGACATGGAGTAGGGCTCTGCCAAATCGGGGCTGCCGTAATGGGAGAACGGGGATATACCTACGACGAAATTCTATTGCATTATTATAAAGGTGCAGATATCCGCCGTTTCTATTAACCGATCCACCAAGCCATGCGCCGGATAGATTTCCATCCGGAATCATTTAAAATGAAAAAGGAATAATGAAAAACAAACATACTTCACCGTGGGCATGGATACCCACGCTATACTTTGCACAAGGGCTGCCCTACGTGGCAGTGATGACTATTTCAGTCATTATGTATAAAAGATTAGGAATCAGCAATACCGAACTGGCTTTTTATACCGGCTGGCTTAATCTGCCCTGGGTTATCAAACCTTTGTGGAGTCCTTTCATAGACCTTATCAAAACGAAACGCTGGTGGATCGTCACTATGCAACTCTTAATGGGTGCGGGACTGGCAGGCATAGCCTTCACCATCCCCACCGAACACTTTTTCCAACTTACGTTGGCAATTTTCTGGTTGTTGGCATTCAGCTCTGCCACGCATGACATTGCTGCCGATGGTTTTTACATGCTGGCACTGGACTCGCACCAGCAAGCTTTATTTGTAGGAATCCGCAGTACTTTCTATCGCATTGCGACTATTGCAGGACAAGGGTTGCTTATCATGCTTGCAGGAAGACTGGAAATTGTAACAGACAATATACCTTACGCCTGGTCCATCACCTTTTTTGTATTGGCCGGGCTTTTCCTGGGAGTGTGGATCTATCATAAGTTTATTCTTCCCCATCCGGATTCAGACCATGCAGCCAAAGAAGTTTCCGCTTCTACCCTACTCAAAGAATTTTTTTGGCACTTTTGCCAGTTTCTTTCAGAAAAAGCAGGCAAGTATTGCTATTCTCTTTATGTTACTCTACCGTTTACCGGAAGCACAACTGGCAAAAATGTGTATTCCTTTCTTTATAGATCCTATTTGAAGAAGGTGGTTTGGGGCTCACCACTGAGGAGATAGGTTTCGTACAAGGAACAGTCGGCATCATCGGGCTTACCCTTGGAGGTATTTTAGGAGGAATAGCCGTAGCCCGTAACGGTTTAAAACAATGGTTGTGGCCGATGGTATGGGCTATTTCCTTACCTGATTTAGTCTATGTTTACCTCAGTTATGTCCAACCCGATTCCCTATACCTTATCAATATTTGCATTTTTATAGAGCAATTCGGTTACGGATTCGGTTTCACAGCCTATATGCTCTACCTTATTTATTTTGCAGACGGAGAACATAAAACAGCACATTATGCCATTTGTACCGCATTTATGGCATTAGGCATGATGATTCCGGGAATGGCTGCCGGCTGGCTTCAGGAACAGATGGGATACACCCATTTCTTTATATGGATTATGATATGCTGCGTTATCACCTTCGGAGTAACGGCTCTGCTAAAAAATTTGATCCGGAGTTCGGCAAGAAGAAAAGGTTGATCCGACCTTTATTTCAGCCTGTCCTCGGAAAGACAGGCGGATTGTGGCTCTCTGGAAGGAATCAGGGAGGGTGTCGCAGATATGTACACGCTGGCCCGCACACAAAAAACATATGGTTCTTTTCAGAGTTCATTCTCAAACATAGCGGCACAGTTGGGAAGGGTCCGTTAGAAATTCTGAAATTATAGGCTCCGCACTTCAGCATTTGTTTTAATTCGTTTTTCCCTCCTCCTTTCATTTACCGTCAAAACGCCCTGCCGGTGGGTGTTCCGGTGATGAAGGGACATCCCGTCATTGTCCTTTCATCCTCCTTTCCGCGTAAGCGTCTCGTAAGCGTCTCCGCGATTCTATATAGTATATTAAAAGTAAAAAGTCTAATGATCCCTTTTTAGTCATTAGCCTTTTCCCATCTGTCAGGAAGCAGTTGCCTGTATTTTTCCAGTGGTGTATTCGGTTGCCATTCGGCAGTTCTGTTTATGATATCCGTGAGATACTCAAACAGATTCACTTTATTCATCCTACAAGTAAGTGCTATCGTGTATAGTATGGCGCCCCGTTCGGCTCCCTTATGGCTGCCGAAGAACAATGAGTTTTTTCTTGATAAGGATATGTAGCGGTTCATCCGTTCAACTATATTGTTGTCCAGGTAAGTGTCACCATAATTAAAGATGTCCACCACGGCATTCCACTCATTGCGAAGATAGGTGATAGCTTCCTTCAGTTCGCTCTTAGGCAACAAATCTCCCCGTTCTTCTATATCATCAAGCACATCTTTTATTTCTCCGAGTATGTCCGGCGCATACTTTTTCCGATGGACAAGATTCTGTTCTACCGTCCATCCGTCAACCCCGATCTTATGCTTATGTTCATTTTGATAAAGTGTGTTTATCATCTCCACGATTCTTTTTGCATCCGGGTCATCCTCACCGCAATCTATAAATTTCCGTTTTATATGTTGCAGGCACGGAATGCGTGTGATATGGGGATAAGCATCGCTTTCGAGTTTCCGGTAAGGTGAGTATCCGTCGCTTTGTATGATACCTTTGCAACCGCCTAATTCGTTAAGAATAACTTTTTCAGAGCGGGAGCCGTCATCATAGAGCAGGTATATCATCCTGGTGTTTATGCCCACAACCACCCAGAGGTATCCCTTGCGGACTCCTTTTCCCTTGCTGTTCTTTTCCGGGACGAGTATTTTGTAATAGGTTTCGTCGGCTGCCTTATAAGGATCACTCAAAGCTGTCTGCCGGATACACTTATAAAGATTTTCAAAGAGGCTTGAGGCTTTTTCCATCAACTTATGAGCCGTAGGTTTCTTCAGCGTAAAGCCATGACTTTCGAAGTAGTTGATGATTCTTTCAACCGGTAGCGATTGTATATAACGCAATTCCATCAGCCCGGCAATGAATGAGCCGTCATAGCTGGAATTCAAGAAAGCCGAGACCGGTGTTTTTCCCTCAAAGAGACAACCGTCTTGCGCGTAGGTGTGTATCTTGTAGACGTGCTTGATGAAGCGCATGGGTACACATTCATAGCGGACACATATTCTGGGAGCGGTGGTAACCAGCCGGGCTTTATTGATGTCAAAATCAGGATCGTCGGGATAAACGTCATGTTCCTCCTGCTCCATCTCATAATGCATGTCACGTTTGGCCCCATTGTTCTTTCTGGCTTTACGCTTATCTGCTTTTTCTGCTTCTCTCTTCTGCCGCTCTTCCTCCGGCAATGCAGGTTGAGGGGGTTGTTGCTGTTCGGATGTGTTTGATACAAGTTTGGCGATCCCCTTGGTAAGACGCTGTTGCTTGCCAAGAGATTCGCCTTTTTGAAGGAGTGCCTCTTTAAGGGAAGAAACCTCCTTTATCAAATCATCTATCTGGTCCAGGAGTCTGTTGTTATCATCCCGCAACTCCTTGATTTGCTCCTTCAATAACTCTATGACCTCATCCTTTTTTCATGGCGTAAAGATACAAAAAAATCAATGAGTCGGCCAAAAATAATCGGATGGTAATTTAAAAATCAAACAGTTAATATACAGTATATTACATTAAATCCTAAAACGTTTTTCGCAACCGTACAGACTTCAATGACACTCCATTTAAGATAAAAGACAAAACCTGATAAGAGATCTCATAATTGCCTGTATGGGGGTTAAATGTCGGCAACTCAAAACTTCCACCTTCCAGACGCTTGTAGTACAGGAGAAAGCCATCACCATCCCAACGCAGTATTTTTACACTCTGTCGGTTTTGCCAAAGAATAAAAATATATCTCCGGAAATGGGGGAAAGCTCCTTCATTTGAGAGCGTATGATTTTGAATAAACCGTCAATGCCAAGGTTCATACGGACAAAGCCTTGGTACAGATAGTAGCGATTGGCTGATGTTAGAGAATACATGGATCCCCCTCCTTTCTTTCGTAATCGCATAACATTTTAATAATACCCCCGGGAGTGCCCGTTTGACCGAAATGGTCGTTCCGCTGTTAAAGGTGATTGTGATCCCGGAAAGACTAAACTCTTCTTCCGACAACATGACGGGGGCTATTTGAGTGAACGAAGGAGAGGAAGTTGTCGGTCGGGAGGGTTCAACGCCGCCATAATAATCACGGACACATCCGCCTTGGCTTGTTTAACGCTATAACCCCGTCTGGACATCCAGGAACTCATACCTCCAAGAGTGGTATGCTGATCACGGCAAACATCGGCTAAAGAACAATTGTAGTCTACTTTCAATACTTCAAGGAAATGTTTCCAGGTTTTCCAAATCGATTTTCTGCTAAATCCATAATGCCTCATTTTTATATATGGCAAAATATAAGAATGAAAATGGGCGACAAGATAGAATCGCGGAGACGCTTACGAACAAAAATATGGGCTGGAAGTAACTGACAGGAAACTGAAGGTTCTCCTATCAGGATACTTCCCTATTTTACAAGCAGTTATACCGGATGAATGAACTGAAGAAGCACTCCGGTTTTCATGTATTGAAGCCCCTTTTCCATCATTACAGCTGGTTCACCGCTGTCAAATACTTATCCATCGTTGTAGCCTTCTTTATCGCTTTCTTTATCTTCCGGTCCGCATCGGGCAGCAGGTATTCCCAATAAGGCTTCATTTTACTCAGCAATTGCGCCTCTCCCTGTAAATGGGCTTCATAATATTGAAGAAGGCGTGCGTGAAGCGCCTTCACCTTTTCATGCAGCTCATCGGGAGAAAAAAACGGCTCCGTTTGCATATTCCCAAGCCAAAGCAGGATTGGCCAGCAACCCGCGTCCCAGCATGACACCCTCCAGGCGGGGAAACTCCTCGTCCACCTTCCGGATATCTTCCACCGTCAGCAAGTCACCGTTATACACCAACGGATGGACGCACTCCTCATAGAAAGCGGTGAACGCAGCCAAGTCCACCTCTCCTTTGTACTGTTGTTTCCCGATACGAGGATGCAGAACGATCCGCCGCAAGGGGGCAGCGTTCAACAAAGGCAACAACGGCCGCCATTCATCCGCACACTCCCATCCCAATCTCATCTTGACGGAGAAACCCAATTCCGGATAGTGCACCAGCTCTTTCAATAAAGCTTCCACCTCGGCCGGATACGGCAAAATGCCCGAACCCTTATGTTTCCCTGTCATCAGGGGAAAAGGACAACCCATATTGATATCCGCTTCCTTGTACCCTTTCTCTATAAACAAACCGGCAGCCGTTCCAGTTCGGCAGGAGTGGAAGCGATAAGCTGGGGAATCAGCCGGGACACAGTATTGTTTCCAGAAGCGATCTCCCGTACATCCTTGTTACGGAACTCTCCTTTCTCCATCCGTACAAAGGGGGTATAATAAGCATCTATCCCACCAAAAACTTCCTGATGAAGATTTCTCCAGGGGGGCTTCCGTAAAACCTTGCAAAGGGGCAGCGTACAGTTTCATTTGTTTCTTTTTTTAAGTTTATCTGCAAAGTAACACATTTCTTATACCTTGCCTTATGGAAAGTATATTTATGAACTGAAGATGAAGGTACGCGATTATGAAGCGACCTGCAGGGTATTGTGAACAATGCCAACTATCAACATTATCTGGAACATACGCGCCATGAGTTTCTCACATCGGTGGGCATCAGTTTCGCACGCTTGCACGAAGAAGGAGTGGACCCGGTAGTGGCGAGGCTCACCATGGCGTTCAAAACTCCGCTGCGCAGCGGTGACGAATTCGTGTCCAAGCTCTATCTGAAAAAAGAAGGTATTAAATATGTGTTCTATCAGGACATTTTCCGTCTGCCCGACATGAAAGTGACTGTCAAGGCCACTGTAGAATCAGTATGCGTGGTAAACGGCAGATTAGGGGACAGCGCTCTATTTGACGAGACTTTCGCACCCTACCTGAGCGAATGACACAAGACGAACAAATTTGCAGCCTGGCCCTGACCCGGATACCGGGATTGGGGTTGACAGGTGCACTCAAACTGGTCAGCAACCTGGGAAGCGCCACCCGTGTTTTCGAACACCGCAAAGAGCTGTCACAATTGGTCCCCGGAGTAAGCGAAAAGATCATTACTGCGTTGAATAACTCCGAAGCTTTCCGGCGTGCAGAGCAGGAATTAACTTTCTGTGAGAAAAATCATATCCGCTGCCTCACCTTAAATGATGAAGGTTATCCCAGCCGTTTGCGTGAATGTGATGATGCTCCGCTAGCTTTATTTTATCGGGGAAATGCCGATCTGAACACGCTGCATATTATTAATATAGTAGGAACCCGTCATGCCACCCCTTATGGGCAGGATATCTGCACCCGTTTCCTTGCCGACTTGTCGGTATTGTGCCCAAACACCTTGATAGTAAGCGGACTGGCATACGGCATTGATATCCATGCACATCGCGCCGCCCTGCAGAATCATTTCAAGACCATAGGTGTATTGGCCCACGGACTGGACCGCATTTATCCTGCCGAACATCGGAAGACAGCCGTCAGCATGTTGGAACAGGGAGGTTTGCTGACCGAATTTACAAGCGGAACCAATCCCGACAGGCAGAATTTCGTGAAACGAAACCGCATTGTGGCAGGTATGAGTGACGCCACCGTCGTTATCGAATCCGCCGCCAAAGGGGGAGCCCTCATCACCGCCGAACTGGCGGAAAGTTATCACCGGGACTGTTTTGCCTTTCCGGGACGATACAACGACGAATATTCCATAGGCTGCAACAATCTGATAAGAAAAAACCAGGCAGTGCTTATCACATCGGCCGAAGATTTAGTGAAGGCCATGGGGATGGGGAAAGCACGCCCCAAAACCGAGAAAACAGTACAACGGGAATTGTTCCCTGATTTAAGCGAGGAAGAGGAACGAATAGTAAAACGACTCGGCAAAATGCCGGAAGGATTACAAATCAACACATTGGTGATAGACACCAACATACCTGTAAACCGAATGAGTGCATTACTGTTTGAATTAGAAATGAAAGGGGTGATACGAGCACTGGCAGGAGGAGTGTACCGGTTAATAATGTAACCATGTATCAAGATACTCATATACCCATTGACATACGGTAGCTGTACCGTGAACGGGTACATGAGTATATTGATGCATGGTTATTGCACTCCTAGTTCGGCAAAGCCCATCGGTCCGTCATTTTCCACCATCCGCACTGCTTTCAACAGCACATATCTGGCTGTTACCGGACTGAAGTAGACCGATTGGAGAATCGGATTGTTCTTGATGTTCGAGAATTCCCCGCTGCTCACCACCTGGTTCACCGCACCGGCTTCCGTGCCGACTGAAATCTCATAGGCAGCTATCAGTCCTTTGTTATACTCGCTCTGGTCGGGTAAATAATGGAAAGAAGAAACAGTCTGTTCCGTACCTAAATCCATCAGAAGCGTATTGCCGTCCACAAAGCAAGTAGTGGCGGCATCTTTATCCGCACATTTTCCGGCTTCCGCTTCATCTACCTTCGGCAATGTAAACGGATATGTTTTCAGTTCCTCCGCTTTTGCTGTAAACACATCAAGGGTTTCTCCTGCATAATAAGCCTCTATATTATTGATACACAGGCAGGCGCGTGATTTCTCAAAGTTCACGCGAAGTTTGTCCGTAGTGACAGTCTCAAAACGAAGCAAACGTTTATAACCGATTGTAGTAGTCTCTTCATTCAGTTTCACAGGCAGCCACTCCCCTTCCTTATTATATTCCACCACAAAGGACTGTACACGCTGTCCCAACGGAATGTATTCCTGCAACAGCATACGGTTTACCTTCTGCGGGGCCGGCCATTCAAACTCGATAACAGCCGATGTGACGCTATCCTCCGTAGCCCAATATGTATCATACTCTCCATCCGTCACCGCCTTTGCCGTATATTTTCCACCCCGTTCATTGGAAACTACCGGAAGAACACCTTTCAACAGATTGTTTGCCAACTGTTTCTGTACATTCTTATAAAAATCAACAGCATTCGCCGAATCTGTAGGGTGAATCAATCCATCCCGGTTTACGGGGAAATTAAGCAATAAAGTCGCATTATGCCCCACACTGCGGTAATAAAGGTCTGTCAATTGCTCCACCGTCTTCACCCGGTCGTCCTCCTCCGGATGATAAAACCAGCCCGGACGGATAGACACATCACACTCGGCAGCCGTCCACTGATTGCCGTCCGCATGTCCGTATTGCAGTTCCCTATACTTAGGATATCCCGGATAAACCTCTCCGGCACGCAAGAAAGACCAGTTTGTCGCCCCCGGCAAATCCATTCTCGTTACCTACCCAGCGGCATCCGGGACCGCCATCCGAGAATACAACAGCCTGCGGCTGAAACTTGTCAATCATTTCATAGGCACGCGCATAGTCATAGTAAGTCTTCCGGTCTATGGTACGGGAATCTTTTGCTCCGCCATACCAGCCATCACCGCCATTGGCCCCGTCAAACCAGATTTCAAACACCGGGCCATAATTGGTCAGCAACTCGTACAACTGTCGATAGAAATAATCCACATATTCCGGAGTTCCATAATTGGCCTGATGCCTGTCCCACGGTGAGAGATAGACAGCGAATTTTATACCATACTTCTTGCAAGCTTCCGAAAGATCACGCACTATATCCCCTTTTCCGTCTTTATAAGGCGTGTTACGGATACAGTATTCGGTCAGCCCCGTAGGCCACAGGCAAAATCCGTCATGATGTTTTGCCGTAAGGATAACTCCTTTCATCCCTGCCGCCACAAAGGTTTTCACCCATTGTTCGCAGTCCAGTTTGACAGGATTGAATGTAGCAGGATCGGAATCTCCATATCCCCATTCACGATCATTGAACGTGTTCAGTCCGAAATGTACGAAAGCGTATGTCTCCATTTTCTGCCAATCCACCTGTTTCTTTTCAGGAATGGGGAAAACAGGTTCAGGAGCATTCACAGCCGGAGCGCAGGCATTCAGTAATGCAACAGCAGCTCCCAAGCATAAAAGGTTTGCGTGTCTTTTCATTTAGATTGTCAATTAATTACATTGACACAAAGATAACATAAAATCCGATGGATGAAAACAAGAAGCTGAATATTTTAAAAGACAGGAAACTTGACAGGCAGGAAAAGAACAAAAGCGAAGGGCTTAAAAAAGGAAAAGGAGCAACGCCTTGCTCCAACCTTTGTTAACCTTAAATCTAATACTATGAAAAAAATCACATGACAAATGTACAACTTACACTCATTTTCTCCAAATATTTAGTTCAATTTCGCTTTTCATTTAGTATTATTTCACAAATACAACCGTTTTCGCACACAACATTACAATTAGATTGAAAAACACGGATTAAAAAAGGAATATGAAACATTGCCCTATCCATATGATAAGACCGTTCATTTCTGTCCATTGGAAAGTAAAAAGCAAAAAGAAAGTATTCCTCTGATTATTCACTCCAAATAAAAAGTAAGCTCCCCTGCCCTTCTCATTATCCGGCTGCCCAAACTTGCAAATTCTGTCCAATCGCTTCACTAACCCTTTCACGTCCGAAAATAGAACATTTAATACGTTTTTTTCAGATTTTATCACCTATATTTGCTCCACACATAATGGTAATCCATGGAAAAACGCAACTACTATATTCAGCATATTTGTGTTTTTGTGCCTACTGACCAATAGCACTTATGCCCGGACGACAGAGTACGAAAATCCAAGAGATACCATATTGGACATGATGCTCTATTTTGACCTGAGGCCCGACAGGCGGACAAGGATTACCAAGGAAACGGTAAAAACGCTGGCAACATTGGATTCCCTGCTTGCCCATCCTGCCCGCAGCAGACATCTTTATTCCATTATTCTGGTTTCACCGGATTCATATAACGGAAAAAAAAGAACCGGACATAGCGCCGGGCCTAAAAAGAAGCGAGGAAGTAAAAGCGTTCTTATGTCGGAAATATCCGCAAGTCAATGCCGCCCAAATCTGTATCCGTACAGGAGAAGAATACGGGGATGCCTTACGGAAACTGATAACGGACGACAGGCTGGTCCCCGACCGGGAGGATGTATTGGCATTGATAGATTATCACCATGACAATCCTGTAAAAATGCAAGATTTCTTGCAACATCTGGATGCCGGCATACCTTATCAATATATTTCCAACCGGCTGCTACCGGAGCTCAGACGGACAAAAATAAGAGTCTGCCTGTCTTATCCGGAAGAAAAGGAAGGAAAAAACTCCTCCACGGAACAGGCGGCCATGATAGAAGAAACTGAATTCATTCCGATTGACAGGGAAACGACCATTGCGCCAATGGCGGTGCAAGCACTCCCACAAAAGGAAAGGAGACAAGTAATAACAGAAACAGAAAAAACAGTAACAAAGGCAGAAAAAGGAAAAAGAGACAAAAGCAAAACGGGGAAAAAAGCCCAAAGAAAAGGCAGCAAGAAGAGACAAGACAGCCGGCAACACAGTGCTTGCACTGAAAAATAATTTATTGTACGACCTGGCACTGGCGCCTAATATAGAAATAGAAATTCCTGTAGGAAAGCGGTGGTCAGTGAACCTGGAATATAAAAGCCCCTGGTGGTCCAACAGTAGCAAAGAAATCTGCTACCAGCTGATTTCGGGAGGAATAGAAAGCCGCTACTGGCTGGGCAACCGTGAACTGCATCACCGGTTGAACGGACATTTCTTTGGATTGTATGCCGAAGGAGGTATCTACGACTTTCAGTTTAAAGGAGACGGCTACCAAGGTAAATATTACGGTGCGGCAGGATTCACTTATGGATATTCCACTTCAGTGTCACGGCATCTGGCATTGGAATTCAGCCTGGGCATAGGCTACCTGACCACGGAATATCAAAAGTACACTCCCTATGAAGGGTCACTAGTTTGGATGAGTAGCGGGAATTACACCTTTATAGGCCCTACGAAAGCAAAAATTTCGTTGGTATGGGTGATAACAAAGAAGAGAGGAAGAAAATGAAAAAGACAAGGTACGTAGCTCTTGTACTTTTATCTTCACTATTGACTTTAGTGGGATGCAGCCGCCGCGAGATTCTGGACGATTATCCCGTAACAGGAATAAATATCCGTTTGGATTGGGAAGGAGTAACCGGCCGTCTGCCGGAAGGAATCCGGGTTATTTTCTATCCCAAGGACGCCCAAGGAAGAAAGATTGATACTTACTTGCCGGCAAAAGGCGGAGAAATGAAAGTGCCCCCGGGGCATTACTTGGCAGTGATTTACAATTATGACACCGAAGTAGTGCAAGTAAAAGGCGAAGACAGTTACGAAACGATAATGGCGTGTACAGGAAACTGCACGGGATTGGGCAACAGCGAAACAGAAAACATGGTATGGGGACCGGATAATTTTTATGTGGCAACCCTGGACGATGTAGAGATAGGAAAAGGAGAAGAGTTACCGACACTAGAGGTAAGACCAAAATCTGTGGTAACCACTTACATCTTTTCAATAAAGACAGAGGGGCTGAAAAATGTCTCATCGATCATTGGCAGTGTTTCCGGAATGGCTGAATGTTACCATTTAGGTAAAGGAGCCGGCTTATGCCGCTTCGCTCCCATTTATTGTGAAACCGGTAAAGGGAATGGGGTTATAAAAGGGAGTTTCACCTGTTTCGGACATCCCGAACTGACGCAGGCAAGAGCTGATATCACTCAGTTTCTGAATCTGATCATAGTAAGGGTGGATGGTTCCAGACAAGAAGCGAAAGTGGAAATAACGGAAGCGGTAAAACCTCCTGAAGACGAGCCGGGAGAAGGTGATGAAAAACCTCAAGAGTCCGAGATAGAGATTGAGCTTCCAGATGACGAGAAAATTGTAGTGGATGATGTAGAGGTTCCTCCAGATGAAAGTGGCGGTGGATTTGATGGGAGCGTTAGTGACTGGGACGATGAAACGAATGTGGAATTACCGGTTGGTTAAGATATAAAATAAAGAGTCATAGAATTATTAACTAAAACACACAGAATATGAAGAAGATTTTATTTGCAGCTTTAGCTGCACTGGCAATCACAAGTTGCTCACAGAATGAAGAAAATTGAAGCTCCGACACAAAACGAAATAAATTTCCGAAGCGTAGTTGGGAAGTCATCCAGAGCTGCAGAAGACTACAACTGAAAACTTGGAATCCCAAGGTTTCATACTTTACGCCTATAATACTAAAACAATTACAATGGACAAAGTAACAGCAGGTAGCTTAACAACAACATTTTATTAATGGGAAAAAAGCAACTTGTACTAACTCTAACTGGTCCGTAGCAGATGGTCCATATTATTGGCCAATAGCCGAAAATTTACAATTTTTTGCTTACTCACCTGAAGCCGGCGGTATTACAAATTATGCCACAACCGGTACTTACCCGAGTTTCACGTATACTCTTCAGACGATACAGACAGATTTACTAGCCGCCTGTGTAACAGATAAAGCAAAAACCAATAGTGCAACCTCTGTTGGAAGTGTAGATTTAACATTCAATCATATTTTAACTCAGATTAATTTCAAGCTCCAAGGTAAAGACACAGGATTCAAATACAATGTTACATCTATAAAATTATCAGGAGTTGCAAATAGCGGTACTTATACTTATAACGCAGATAAAGGTGCATGGAGCGCTCAAACTGGCAATGAAGAATATACATATAATGCTACCTACTCTGAAATTGACGGTACAGCAACAAGCGAAATTGCGACAAGCAGTAATGCATTAATGTTAATCCCTCAGAATGATCTATCGTCAGTCAAGATTACTGTTACTTATTCCACGACTAATGATAATGGCAAAGTATTTGAAGGAACAAAAGAAGCCACATTAACCGGAACATGGGATATAGGCAAAAAAATACTTTATACGTTAACATTACCTGCGGTGCTGAAGAATTAACATTTACAGCCCAAGCGGATGGGTGGACAAATGAAGATCCCCAACCTAGCCCAATTGAGCCCAATAAATAAATCACATCCATTTGTCAGGCCAATTATAATTTCCTGATAAGAACATAACAATTTCCTCTCCGCAATGAAACACCGTATCATCCCCAACCATGATTTGCGATTTCATTTGCGGAGCATTTTTACCTGTTGTCAATCAACCGTCCTCAAAAAGTATATGCGATAGTTATGCAGCTCGCCAATGATACCGGAGAAATTGGAGGATGATTCTACACATTCCATAATCTATGCTGTTTTAGCCGGTATACCTCCCCCATGGATACACACAAAGATACTTTCTTTCTGCTACTTTCCCAACAATTGTAACTTCTTTGTGTTTGGCCACACAAATTTAGCCCTCTATGCTCACGCCCACAGGCTATCGTTTTCCGTAACGGCAGAAGACAAACAAGTGGAAACAGGATTCTTCGGTCTTTTTCCTGAAACTTATTGCAAATTATCCATATTTGACCTACATTTGTCAAATCAACCAAAAGAACACAAGCGTTTCTAACATCTATATATGTCTGGTCTGCCCTGTAATGAAAGGATGGATTGTACCCAATGCCCTAAAGCAGTGGAGAACAGCATCCATTACACACATAACAAAAAAGGTTTCCACTTACCCCCACATAAGTGTGAAACCAATATTTTATTTTCTTACTCAAAGGTCAAATATTAATCAATAGTGAAGAATATGCCGGAACCATCATCAATTCCGGAGAATTTGTGCTGCAAGCTATCGCATCAAAAGTGGAAATACTGGCCATGACAGACTCGGAAGGTATTCTGTACACATTTGATGACCCTAAAGCCTTCTGCTATGACCGCTATACCTATATATTGAAAAACGTGCCTCCGCCACTCATCTCCGAGCCACTGAAAATAAAGCCCGAAATAAAGCTTTTCCTTGAAGGGGTTGGCTTCCTATCTGAATGCAGACAAAATTTGTAAAGAGCTGCTCGAATTCAAGCGTAAAGAACTTTATTATCTGTTGGCGCACTATTACACAGACTATGAGCTATCTCCTGTTGTACACAGCCTATCCCAATACACCAGCAGTTTTGAATATTTCATATTAAAGCACCACAAACAAATAAAGTCCGTAGAGGAGTTCGCACAACTGGGCGGCTACAGCGTCACCACCTTCCGCCGCATTTTCAAAGCCATCTTCAACGAACCGGCCTATGAATGGATGATGAAACAGCGCAAAGAAAAGTATCCTTTACCAATTGCGCTATACAGATGCTTCCATCTCCGAAATCTGCTTTGGACATGGATTTGAATCTCTCTCACATTTTTCCAACTTCTGTAAGAAGTCCTTTGGCGACTCTCCCAGAAACATCCGTAAAAAAGAAAAGGAAGAAACTTCACCCAATACATAATTATAAAAAATGCCCCGCCAAAGGCAGGGCACTCTCAAATATCAAGTAAAACTAACCGTAATTAGTCTTTCAGCTTCGCAGCAATAAATTCACGGTTCAAACGAGCAATATTGCTGATAGAAACCAGCTTCGGACATTCTGCTTCACAAGCACGAGTGTTTGTACAGTTACCAAAGCCCAGTTCATCCATTTTGCTCAACATAGCTTTCGCACGGCGTGCAGCTTCCACTTTACCCTGAGGTAACAGTGCCAACTGGCTGACCTTTGCAGAAACGAACAACATAGCAGAACCATTCTTACATGCAGCAACACAAGCACCGCAACCGATACATGCAGCAGCATCCATAGCCTCATCGGCAATAGGTTTTGCAATAGGAATTGCGTTAGCGTCAGGAATACCACCGGTATTGATTGACACGTAACCACCCGCCTGCATAATCTTATCGTATGCGCTACGGTCTACCATCAAGTCGCGGATTACCGGGAAACCGGCAGAACGCCAAGGTTCAACAGTAATGGTATCACCGTCTTTGAAACGACGCATATAAATCTGGCAGGTAGTAGCACCTGTAGCAGGTCCGTGAGGATGTCCGTTAATGTACATAGAGCACATACCGCAGATACCTTCACGACAGTCGTGGTCGAATACGATAGGTTCTTTACCTTCATTGATAAGCTGCTCGTTCAAGATATCCATCATTTCCAGGAATGAGGTATCACCCGGAATATCTTTCATTTGGAAGGTATCAAAATGTCCTTTATCCTTAGGACCTTTCTGACGCCAAACTTTCAGTGTGAAACTTATATTTTTATCCATGATTTCTATACAATTAATAATTAAGACTTATAGTTACGAGTTTGAACCTTAACGAACTGATAGTTCAAATCTTCCTTGATCAATTCGGGTTCTTTTCCTTCACCTGTGTATTTCCAGCAAGCTACATACGAGAACTTGTCATCGTGACGAAGCGCTTCACCCTCCGGAGTCTGGTGTTCTTCACGGAAGTGACCACCACAAGATTCCTCACGGTTCAATGCATCGTAAGCCATCAGCTCACCGATTTCGATGAAATCAGCCAGGCGGATTGCCTTTTCAAGTTCCACATTCAATTCATTAGCTTCACCCGGAATGCGAAGGTCGCTCCAGAAGGTCTTTCTTACTTCTTTCAGTTTAGCCAGAGCAGTAGTCAAAGATCCTTGGTACGTCCCATACCTACGAAGTCCCACATGATGTGACCCAGTTCCTTGTGAATAGAGTCTACCGAACGATGACCCTTGATATTCATCAGTTTCTGGATCTTATCGTTTACAGCCTTTTCGGCAGCCACAAATTCAGGAAGGTCTGTCGAGAAACGGGGAACCTGAATCTGGTCTGACAAATAGTTCTGGATAGTATAAGGCAATACGAAGTAACCGTCAGCCAATCCCTGCATCAATGCAGATGCACCCAAACGGTTTGCACCGTGGTCAGAGAAGTTAGCTTCACCGATAGCATACAAGCCCTTGATAGAAGTCATCAGTTCATAGTCAACCCAGATACCACCCATCGTATAGTGGATAGCCGGGAATATCATCATCGGAGTCTTGTACGGATTTTCGTCAGTGATTTCTTCGTACATATCGAACAAGTTACCGTAACGGGCACGAACTACATCTTCACCCAGACGGTCGATAGCGTATTTAAAGTCAAGGAATACGGCCAGACCTGTGTTGTTCACACCGAAACCGGCGTCGCAACGTTCTTTCGCAGCACGTGAAGCAACGTCACGGGGAACCAGGTTACCGAATGCCGGATAACGGCGTTCCAAGTAGAAGTCACGGTCTGCATCAGGAATATCGGTCGGTTTCTTAGTTCCTGCCTGCAATGCCTTGGCATCTTCCAGCTTTTTCGGAACCCAGATACGTCCGTCATTACGCAATGACTCGGACATCAAAGTCAGTTTAGACTGCTTGTCACCGTGTACAGGGATACAGGTCGGGTGGATCTGTGCAAAGCAAGGATTGGCAAAGTAAGCACCTTTGCGGTAAACCTGCATAGCAGCCGAACCATTTGACGCCATAGCGTTGGTAGACAAGAAGTAAGTATTACCATAACCGCCGGTACCGATAACTACCGCATGGGCAGCGAAACGTTCAATCTTACCTGTAACCAAATTACGGGCGATGATACCACGGGCGCGTTCCACACCTTCGTTATCCTTAATCAGCACAACGTCCAACATCTCATAACGAGTGTACAACTTCACGTTACCACGCTGAACTTCACGGCTCAATGCAGAATAAGCACCCAGCAACAACTGCTGTCCGGTTTGACCGCGGGCATAGAATGTACGTGATACCTGAGCACCACCGAATGAACGGTTATCCAGCAAACCACCGTATTCGCGAGCGAAAGGAACACCTTGAGCTACGCACTGGTCGATGATAGCATTTGACACTTCGGCCAGACGATAAACGTTAGCTTCGCGTGCACGGTAGTCACCACCTTTGATTGTATCGTAGAAAAGACGGTAAACAGAGTCACCATCATTTTGATAATTCTTAGCAGCATTGATACCTCCCTGTGCAGCGATAGAGTGTGCACGACGGGGAGAGTCCTGGATACAGAAGTTTAATACCTTGAAACCCAGAGCACCCAGTGAAGCAGCAGCCGAAGCACCTGCCAAACCGGTACCTACCACAATAATGTCAAGACGACGTTTGTTGGCAGGGTTTACCAATTTTGATGAGCTTTATAATTGGTCCATTTCTCGGCTAAAGCGCCTTCAGGAATTTTAGAATCTATAGTAGCCATATTCATTTACAATTTTATCATTTACAATTTACGATTAGCAAGCACCACAAGCGAGTGATTTCACGAAGTAGATAACGACTACTGCTGCAAAACCAAGAACTACCAAAGTAGAGTAGATGTTACCAATAGTCTTCCAACGCTCGAACCAGATTTTATTGCTCCAGCCCAAAGTCTGCAAAGCACTCCAGAATCCGTGAGTCAGGTGGAACCACAAAGCTGCTAACCAAATAAGGTAAAGCACTGTAAATACGGGGTTGCCAAATGTTTCTTTAATGTAAGCGGCACCGTCTGTAGGACCGAATGCGCCTAAATCATGAACACCGATAATTTCGGCAAACTGCATTTTGTACCAGAAATTGGCAAAATGAAGAGCCAATCCGGCAATAACGACAATACCCAGAACAAGCATGTTCTGAGATGCCCATTCTACCGACTTAGGTTTAACGTTCACTGCATAACGTTCGCTACCGCGAGCTGCACGGTTCTGCATGGTCAACCAGAAAGCGTAGATGATGTGAATTACAAACAGAGCAGCCAGTCCGGCAGTTGCAACCAACGCGTACCAGTTAGCTCCCAAGAATTCACAAATCATGTTGTAAGCATCTTCCGAGAAGAGCGCAACAAGGTTCATCGCCATGTGAAACGTCAGAAACAGGACAAGGGCGATACCTGTGACACTCATCACCACTTTCCTTCCAATAGATGAATTACTTAACCACATAAATGATTGAATTTAAATTATTTAATTGTTAGAACTAAAAATTCTGTTAAAAGCTGTGTATTCACGATGCAAAAGTAAAGGAATTCTAGCGATAATACAAGGAATTATGGAAATTATTCTTTAATTCGGGGAAGGGTAAATGCGAATTACATTATTTTCCTATCTTTGCACTGAACAAATGCCAAACTAAATGAAACGCCAAAGGATTATTTTCTCATACTGACAGCCTGTTTTACATTCAGCCTCAGCGCACAAAATATAGACATCAATACGTTGAAAACATCAACCGATGGGATGTACACGGACTGAGCCGCGGATTGTCCGCTAGCGGAGTGATTCTACCCGTAGGAATACCTACAGCCATGGGACTCTATGCATTGATAAAAAAAGACCAGCCGATGCTGAAAGATGCCATTTACATAGGAACCAGTGTGATTGAAGCAGTGGGGATTACATACGCCGCCAAACATATAATAGGTCGTGACCGGCCTTTTGTAAAGTATCCGGATAAGATTCATGCATACGGAGCACCGGATGCAGACAGCCCGTCGTTTCCTTCAGGACACACAGCCGCCGCTTTTTCCCTGGCAACTTCGCTTTCTATCACTTATCCCAATGGTATGTCATCGCTCCTTCTGCCGTATGGGCCTGTGGAGTGGGGTTTGCACGAATGAACCAAGGAGTGCATTATCCCAGTGATGTAGTGACAGGAGCAGCGATCGGAGTAGGATGTGCTTTTGCAAATATTTATGTAAACCGATGGCTGAATAAGGTGCTGTTCGGGAGACAGATAAAGTGATGGTTGGATGCAGGAGTGCAACTATGCGCCCCTGCAGTTTAATATAAAGTCTTGACTATCGTTTTTTAGCAGCAATCCTTCAAAATCCGGTTGTTCCAGCAGCTCCAGTGCTTTCCTGATACTTTCATTGGCATCATTGATGACATGATAATACTCATTCATATCCCATAAATCACGGGCTATCAATGCTTTCATCTGCAATTTCAGCAAAGGAAGGGCCTCTGGTATTCTTCTTCATTATATTCCACTCCCATCTCCTTGCCGGTAGCAACCAGTTGTGCCAACATATCCGGAGTCACCTCAAAACGTTTGTAGAACTCATTGAAAGTCTTGTATTTGCCCAGCCATTCTTTACGATGGGCATCAATAAAATGGAAATGAGCTTTCATCAACGCTCCTTTATCACGCAACTGACGATGGTATTTAGTATAGAGAGTCGTATCAATCGGCACAAAATAATCGGGCATGATCCCTCCGCCACCATATACCGTACGGGCCAACCTATGAGTCTTGAACTTCAGTGAATCCGGAAAGTGGATGCTGTCTTCACTCATCATTTCTCCTTTATTATAACGGTCTATCAGGTCTTCATTATACTTTTCAATGCTCTCGTAAGGTTTCTGGATACAACGTCCGGCAGGCGTATAATAGCGGGCCACCGTCAGACGGATCATCGAACCGTCCGGCAAATCAATGGGACGCTGCACCAAGCCTTTACCAAAACTGCGCCGGCCCACAACAACTCCTCTGTCCCAATCCTGAACAGCTCCGGTCACAATCTCACTGGCAGAAGCAGAAAATTCATCAACCAATACCATCAGCGACCGTTCTGAAACTCGCCCGTACCTTTGGCAAAAAACTCGCTACGAGGATTGCGACGGCCCTCCGTATAGACAATCAGTTCCTTTTTACCCAAAAATTCATTGGCAATATCGATAGCAGCATTCAAATACCCCCCGCCATTGCCCTGCAAATCAAGAATCAAGTCTTTCATTCCTTTCTTCTGCAACCCGGTCAGCGCTTTCTTGAACTCCTCATGGGTAGTGGCGGCAAAACGGTTGATACGAATATAACCGATCTTATCTTTTAATCATATAGGAAGCATCCAGGCTGTAAACAGGTATTTTATCCCTTTTCACCGTAAAGGGGAGCAGTTCCTTCACCCCTCGGCGAAGTATTTTCAGATTCACTTTTGAATCTTTAGGACCACGGAGACGACGCATAATATCCTCGGTACTCATCTTTACACCGGCTATCAGCGTATCTTCCACCATGACGATACGATCGCCGGCCAGAATACCGACTTTTTCGGACGGTCCGCCCGATACAGGCTGTATCACCAGCAAAAGTGTCCTCCGCCATATTAAACTGTATACCGATACCTTCGAAGTTTCCCTGCAACGGCTCGTTCATTCTCTTCACTTCCTCCGGATCAGAATAGGTAGAATGAGGATCAAGCTGCTCCAGCATTTTTTACGATAGCTTCTTCCACCAGCTTTCCCTCATTGACTTCGTCTACGATATTTTCCCGTACTGTGGCGGAATACAGCCAGGTATCCTGGAGCACCATGCCGAAAAGCCGGCGCAGGCTGTCCCTGGTCATCTCCTTGACCGGAACACCGTCAACGCTGATCTCACCCTGATTGACGTCATAGAACCGCATAAGCAGGTTGATCATGGTAGTCTTTCCGCAGCCCGTGGGGCCGACGATGGCAATTCTCTGCCCCGGCTTGGTTTCCAGATTAAAATTCTCAATCAGCTTCTGATCCTTGCGATAGGCAAAAGAAACATGGTCTATCCTTACCCGGCCCTCACAGCTTTTCACTGTCTTGGCGTCCGGGGCATCCGGAGCTTCTTCCGGCTGATCCAGCAAGGCGAACACCCGGCCCGCCGACGAGAAAGCTGTTTGCAGCTGGGTAATCACCCCGGTAACCTCATTGAATGGCTTGGTATATTGATTCGCGTAGGTCAAAAAGGAGGAGACACCGCCTACGCTCAGATTGCCGTTGATAACGGAAATCGCTCCTACTACCCCGGCGGCGGCGTACACGATGCCATTGACGAACCGGGTGCTGGGATTGGAAAGGGATGAGAAAAACTGGGCCTTCTGCCCGCATTTGTAAAGCCGGGCGTGATCTCCTGAAATTTCTCCTCAGCCCGCTCCTCATAGGAAAACGCCTTGACCACTTTCTGGCTGCCCAGCATTTCTTCGACGCAGCCTCCCAGCTCGCCCTGGGTCTTGGTCTGTTCCTTGAACATCTTGTTGGAGCTTTTGGCCACGAACACCGCCACAAATAAGGATAAGGGCGTCACCAGCACTACCACCAGGGCGATCAGAGGATTGATCCCCAGCATAAAGCACAGGTTCCCACAATGGTGACCACACCGGTAAACAGCTGGGTCAAGCCTTGCAGCAGGCCGTCGGAGATAAAGTCGATGTCGTTAATCAGCCGGTTGATGATGTCCCCGTGGGGATTGCCGTCAATATATTTCAGAGGCACCTGGTGAAGCTTTCCAAAGGCCTCCTGCCTTAGATCATTCACCGTGTAATAGGTTACCTTATTGGTACATAATGTCATCAGCCACTGGAACACCGCCGCCAAAGCCACGGTGATCCCCAGCAGGATCAGATATTTTAACGTCTCGGGAAAATTCACCTGGCCCGGCCCCACAATTTGGTCGATGGCCTTACCAATCAGCACCGGACCAAGAAGAGTCAGGGCAATGCTGGCAACGGCGCACAGAAGGCCGCCGATCAAATAGCCCGCATAGGGTCTGGCATACTGAAACAGCCGCTTTAAAATCTCCTTGGGAGTCATGCGCCCACCTCCTCGCTGCTAAGCTGGGACAGACAGATTTCCCGGTAGGTCTCGCAGGTACTCATAAGCTGCTGATGGGTGCCGATTCCCGCCACCCTGCCGTCGTCCAGCACCACGATCTGGTTCGCGTTCCGTATGGTACTGGCCCGCTGGGATACAAGGATCACCGTCATATTTTTTGTTTCCCTGCGGATAGCCTGCCTGAGCGCCGCGTCGGTCGCAAAATCCAGGGCGCTGGCGCTGTCATCCAAAATCAAAAAGCTCCGGCTCTCCTACCAGCGCCCTGGCGATGGTCAGCCGCTGCTTCTGGCCGCCGGAAAGGTTCTTCCCTCCCTGATCGACGACGGCATCGTATTTTCCGGCAGGGCGTCTACAAATTCCGAGGCCTGGGCAATGGATAAAGCCCGGGCGATCTCCTCATCAGTGGCGTTTTCCTTGCGCCACTGCAGATTCTCCCGGATCGTGCCGGAAAACAGGGTTGCCTTTTGCGGCACCAGGCCGATCTGGGTCCGAAGCTGCTCAAAGGGATATTCCTTTACGTTTACGCCATCCACGAGCACAGCGCCCTTAGTAGCCTCATAAAATCGCGGGATCAGGTTGATCAGAGTAGATTTTCCCGAACCTGTTCCGCCGATGATGCCGATGGTTTCTCCCCGGCGGATCTGGAGCTGGATATCCTCCAGGGAATATTCGTCAGAGCCGGCGTAGGCAAAGCTGACGTTTGAAATTCCACCTTGGGGGTATCTGCCTTAAGCGGCACATTCACAGGCTTTCAGCAGTTTCCACGATGGAAGGCATCGTTTCCAGCACCTCGTTGATTCTGGCGGCGGAGGCGGAAGCCTTTGTAAACAGCACCACCAGGTTTGCAATGACGATCATAGCCAGCAGAATCTGATTAATATAGTTGACAAAGGCGATGATCTCGCCCTGGGAAAGATCGCCGATCTGTACCCGCCGGCCTCCGTACCACACAATCCCGATGATGGCGATATTCAAAATCACCGTGGTAGCCGGGTTCAGCAGCGCTGAAATCTTTCCCACACGGATAGCGGTTTTGGATAGGTCGTCGCTGGCCTGCTGGAACCGCTCCTTCTCGCTTTCCTGCTTGCTGAAGGCCCGGATCACCCGCGCGCCGCTTAGATTTTCCCGGGAGATCAAAGAAATCCTGTCCAGCTTTTTCTGGATTCCCCTGTAGAATGGGATGCTTCGGTTCATTACTAAAAAGATAACTCCCGCCAAAAACGGCGCGGCCACCAAGAAAATCAACGACATTTTTAGATCGAGGAGCATCGCCATCACAATGCGCCGACAGCCAGAAACGGAGCCCGGATCACCAAACGGATCAGCATGGCCACAGCCTGCTGCATTTGGTTCACATCATTGGTCAAGCGGGTAATCAGGGACGGCGTGCCGAACTTATCCACCTCGGCGTAGGAGAAGGTATTGATGTGGCGAAACAGCTTGTTCCGCAGCTCCGTGCCGAATCCCTGGGAGGCGATGGAGGCGAAATACTGACACACCAGCGTCGAGCACAGGCCCACCACGCCCAGCAGAAGCAGCAGTCCGCCCATTCTCCAGATATAG